>Ga0213841_1000270_pt1 | contig 84325 bp, 68 predicted proteins | sample SWPATP23_FD_160125 | JGI IMG/M metagenome (GOLD analysis project Ga0213841, IMG submission 160125) | Coastal seawater microbial communities from Marineland, Florida, United States - SWPA TP2 #3 | ecosystem: Environmental > Aquatic > Marine > Coastal | place: USA: Florida | collected 2016-08-14
GCGGACTTTTGTTTGGTTTCGCAACTTCAAAAGCCCATGCACCGCTGGCGTCGTCAATTCCCGTCGCTTAACTCCTCGTTTTCTCTTCTGAATTAATTTCGCCGAGCGCTGCTAGAGCGCATCCCAAGCCCAAAGGACGCGCTCGACGACGAATGCAGCGCATTCGTCGCCACTCGACTCGCGAAGCGAGCTTTCGAGGCCAGCAGAGGTCATAAATGACCGAGCACGTCGTCGACGACGTCGTCGAGGGGGCGCCCCCATGCGTCGGCAAACGACGTCGGACAACGGGCAACGACGACGTGGCCATCGATGGCGATGCGCACGGCGTGCAGGGCGTGGCCGGGCAACACCGTCGGCTGGGGGCCCCCGTAGAGCGGGTCTCCGACGAGGGGGTGGCCGAGGGCTGCGCAATGGGCACGCACTTGATGACGACGTCCGCCGTCGGCCTTGACGAGCACCAGCGTCTGCGCGTTGTGCACCGCCAGCGGCGTGACGTCAGTGCGGGCAGCTTGGGGCGTGCCGCGACCGCGGGGGGCGTTGCTGTCGTCGACGACAATCATGCGGGAGGCATCCCGCGCGTCATGCTGCAACGGGCGCTCGTCCACGAGCGCGGTGGCGACGTCTCCGACGACGATGGCGAGGTAGTGCTTGTGAACCTCCTCGGCGTCAAACGCATTGCGCAAGCGTTGGTGGGCTTGTTGCGTGCGCCCGACGACGACGACGCCGGAGGTGTGGGTGTCGAGGCGGTGGGCGATGCCCGACTCCCAAGGGCGGTCGGCCGGAAGAGGCACGTCGTCACCGCGCCAGGCCGCGACGTGGTCGGCGAGGGTGCCGCCTTCGCCGCGCCGCGACGGCATCGTCGGCATGCCAGCTGGCTTGTCAAAGAAGGCGACGTCGTCGACGGAGCGCAGGAGGTCGACGTCTGGATGCAACGCGGGGCGCAGCCAATGCTCGGGGGCGTCGACGACGACGACGTCGTTCTTCTCGACGCTGGCGCCTTTCTTGAGCGCACGCTTGCCGACGGTGACGTTCTTCTGCGCAAACCACCCCTGCACCTCGGCACGGCTGGTGTAGGGCACCACGTCGAGGAGAAAGCGGTCGGCGCGTTTGCCGGCGTGGGTGTCGTCGACGACAAACTTCATTGCAGCACCTGCAAAGCCGGCGTCAGCGCGCGAGCGCGCTTGTCGAGAGACAATTCCGGCGCGTCGTCGTTGGCCGCCGCGCGCAGCAGCTCAAGAAAACAGCGCCAGTCTTCATTGCAGGCGGCGAACGCGCCCTCATAGGTGTCTTGGGCAAGACTGTAGATGCCGTAGGCGGCGATCTCGGCGTTGTTGTCGGGGAGGCGCGCGCGGCGGAGCCAGGTGGTCTGCATGGTGGGGGCGATCTCCGTCGTGTAGTGCCGCTGGTGCTGCCAGAAGATGCGGTCTTTTTCGTGCATGCGTGCGTCGTCGTCGAGGTCGGTGCGCGCAAACAACAGACGCAAATCGAAACTCAGCGCAGAGACGGCGCGGGCGTAGACGCTGCGATCGCGGCGCACCTGCTGCATGCGTTGGTAGATGGCGGAGTGTTCGCCGTAGTGACGACGGACGAACGCACGGCTGCCCTCGCGGCCGATAAAGGTGGCAAGCCCTTCGTTGAAGGAGCCGGCGCTGCTCGAGAACACCGTGGCATGGGCCAGCTCGTGAATGACGGTTTCGACGAGGTAGCTGGCGTCTGACGTGAAGAGCATGGTCGAAACGATGGGGTCGGGGAGGATGCCCAACAACGAGTAGGTCGGCACCGGGCGCACGTCGACGTCGAGGTCGCCACGGGCGAGCAACTCTTGGGCGTGGGCTTCGGCTTTGTCGAGGTCGTAGTGGCCGCGGTAGGGCAGGGCGCCGAGGACGGGGTACTCCCACAAGTGCGGCTGCAAGCTGGTGCGGGGCGCGGCGGTGACGACGTACACCACGGCTGGGCCGTCGATGAACGTCACCTGCTCATATTGTTTGCCCACGTTGAGGCCGAGGTCGTGCTTGGCGAAGTCGCGCGCGGCTTGCACCAGCTGGAGGCGGCGGCGCACGTCGGGGTGCAAGTCGTCGTCGTCGAGGAGCGGCTGCACCGGCTGCGAGGCGGTGAGAAGCTGGGCTTGTCCGGCGGCTTGTTCTGCGAACCACGACACCTCAGCGGACGTGGCGGTCTGGCAGCTCGTCGACGACGTCACCACCGCCGCCCACAGGCCGACGTGCAGGAGCCGTGGCCACCGCATCAGGTGCCGGGAATGAGCAACGTGAACCGCGGCGGCGCGTACGCCTTGGTGCGGCTGAGGGGGGCGACGGCGTCGAGGCCGCGGCGTGCGGCCTTGGGCGTCATCTTCCAGGTGGGGTCGACGCTGAAGCCGTCGGCGGGCTTGGCGCCCATGCTGAGCCCCCAAGCACCGGTGACGGCGGGGACAGCGACGGAGATGAACAAGCTGATGATGGCGACGGGCATCAAGCCGATGAAGCTGAACGTCGACACGGCCTGGGCAAAGTCGGCGGCGAGAAACTGGGCCATGGCCTCGACGCCACTCGAATACAGAAGGCCAAAGCCGACCATGAGGCCGATGGCGCTGACGGCGAGGGCGTTGCCAGCCATCTGCCCCAAAAAGCCGCTCCAGAAGTTCGACTTGTAGTGCTTGGACAAGCTGTTGAACACAAAGCTGCCGGCGAGGGCGGCGATGGCGGCGTCGATGCTGATGTAGCCGGCGAAGAGGCCGCCGAGCAGAAGCGCGGCCAACGCCGGGGCGACTGCCGCGTTGGATGTGATGAGGAAGAAAGCGGCAAAGGCGACGACGGCGGGCCCGATGGACACAAACCTCGACGCCAACGACGCCAACGCAGACGCACCGAGGGCGTACCAAAAGATGCGGCTCTCGCCACGCACGCGGGGCGCACGCGACGCACCGGGCGACTTTTCGGCCAACAGCCGCAGCGGTGCTTTGGTGGCGGCTGTCGTCGTGGCGGCCGTCGACGGCATCGACACCGCTGCCGTCGAGAACAGCGCCTGCAGCTGCGTCGGCAGGTGGGCGTCGGGGCGCATCGCCGACAGCTGCAGCGTGCCGTGCTCATCGTCGAACACAGGCGCGCGCGTGAGGTGGGCGGGCAGCTCCAGGTGCAGCCAGCTCGGCATGTCGGCGAACGTCGACGTCGATGGCGTCGGTGGCGTCGACGACGTCGATGGCGCTGCCGACGCTGCGCCACCAAGGGTGAGCACCCCCAGCAGCATCAAGAACCACCGCAGCGGGCGGAGGCGGGACCGGCCGGACGAAAAAGGCATCAGCGCAGAAAGCATCGGTACAGACATAGACACGGAGCGGGGCTTCGAAGCAAACATGGCGGTCCTGCTGCTGGCAACGGCCAGGGCGCTCCAGGAGTGTACCCAGATGCCGACGTCGACGGCGGGGTCGGATCCCACAAAATGAAAAAAGTCGCCGCAGACGGCGGACGCGTCAGAGTCCACACAGCCGACAAGCGAGTGCTTCTGCGTCGAGGCCATCGACGTGCAGCTCTTTGTCGCGCGCTCGCGCGCCGGTGTGCAGACGCACCTGGCTCTTGCGTACGCCGATGAGTGCGGCAACGCAGGCGACGATGTCGGCGTTGGCTTTGCCATCGACCGGCGGCGCTGTCACCGACACCACCAGCTGCTCGTCAACGAGCGTCAGTTGGGCCCGGCGTGCCCCAGGCTTGGCGCGCACCCACAGCCGCACGCCATCGTCGACGTTGCGCAACAGCTTCTGTACGACGTCGACGTCATGGGGCGACAGGTGAGATTGCAGCTTGGCTTTGCCCATCAGCCGGGCCGACGGTGCTGGGTCATGGCGCCGAGCTCTTTGGCGTCGAGCCACATGGCGCCACAGCCTTTGCAGAAGTCGACGGAGACGCCAGCGACGGGCGCACGTGACATCGTCGTCTGGCAAGCGGGGCAGTCGAACGAAGACACGGCGTAGTGTTCGAGGACATCGAGCAGCAGTCCACGCTCAATGTGCAACTCGTGTTGCAGAAGCTGTTCGGTGCCGGCTGGGCTCAGCAGGCGTCCTTCACAGGTGGGGCAGGAGCGTTCGCCGAGGTCGCCGACCTCGTCGTCGAGCGGGGTGAGCGGACACAAGGGGCAGTCGGTGGTCGTCGACGAGCTCGGCCGCGTGACGGGCGCATACGGCGTGCTGCCATCGGCGTGGATGACATACCGCGGTGCCTCTGGTGCGGTGTCGGGAAGGTCTTCTTCAAGGAGGCCGGCACTGGCGGTGGCGACGAGCATCATGAAGCGGTCGACGTCGTAGCTGCTCAGTGGAAAGCCCACCGGGGTGGCTTTGTCGTCAGACAAAAACACCGGGAGCCGGTGGCGTCGGTGGTCTTGGATGTAGACGCTTTCGAGATCGCGGCCGTCGACTTTGGCGTGGGCAACGGCAAAGACGCCGAGCAGGCGCGAGCGAAACTCGATGCCAGACCGGCGGATGTCGAGCACGGGGCGGGCGATCAGGTTCTCGATTTGCGTGGTGGCGCTTTGGTCGTACCGGCTGGTGAGGCGCACGCCGTCGGGGAGTTTCTCCTCGTCGAACGTCTCGTTTCCGGTGCGTCGGGTGCGCACGGGTGGGGCTTGTCGAGCGCGCACCGCAAGGGGGAGGTCGAGATCGCGGGCGTTGCGCTCCTCGGTGGTGCGGTTGCTGATCCACTGCAGCCGCAAACCCGATGCCTTGCAGAGGGCTTCTGCAAAACAGCGGACCTCGACGATGTGGTTCTCGACGACCATCAGCGATTGCTGCCCGTGGTCGGTGGGGGCAGAGACGTCGAGGATGGGCACGTAGTACTTGCCGTTTCTCGACGACCGCTCCTCGACGCTGTGGTGCACCACGACGGCTCCTTCGAGGGCGAGCCTGTGGCCTTCAAAAAAGACCCGTCCGTCGATGCGTTCGATGAGGGCCTGCTGTGGCGACGTCCGCAGCCGCACCGCCCACACGGCCGACGCCATTGCACCCACCACGCCCACGACGGCGGCCGCTGCCGGCGACACGGCCGACGCCATCGTGGCACCCAACACCGTGGCAAACCCTCCGCCAATGACGGCGACCGACGGGTGGGTGCGCATGGGGTGGGGCACCTTCACTGTTGAGACGTGTGCCGATGTCCCCCTGGGCTGCAGCGCGGCGTTCACCTCAAAGCCCCTGGCCCAACACCAGCGCCAAACCGGTGCTGGGCTGGCGCATCCAGCCGGGGGCGCCAGGGAGTCCGACGAAGAGGTTGCCTTGGGCCGCGATGTACAGCTTCAAGATGGGCAGCTGGTAGCGCACCTCGGCGACGCCGCTGATGTCGGGTTGCAGCACGCCCATCTCGCCGTGCAAGCGCCAAGAGACGTCTTCGATGACCTTGCCGGTGAGGCTGGCGCCCAACGCCAGCCGGTGCACCCACCGCGTCTGCGAGGCGTCGGCGTCGAGGAGGTCGACGCCCAACAAGCGCGCGCCGCGGGGCACGTCGCCGTAGACGATGTCGAAGACCTCGACACTGCCTGTGACCCAATCGCCCAACCCGGCCTCGGCGGCGATGACGCCGCCGTATTGCGACAGCTTCGTCGAGCGGACGCCGTCGTCGTCGTAGAGCAACACTGTTTTGCCGGGGGCCAATGCCGGAATGAGCCCGCTGATGCGTGGCTGGGCCAGCAGCGCGCTCTTGAGAATCACCAGCCCCAAGCCCCACTCCGCGTGCAACACGAGCGACGCTGTCCGTTGCAGTTGCAAAGCGCCGGGCGCGAGACACTGCTCGCCAACGCACGAGGCGGGGTCGACGTTGGGGAGCCGGGCGTCGTCGAGAAGTTGGGCGGCCAGCCACTGTTGTGCGGCCGGCGAGGCGTTGATGCCGACGGTGTCGTCGACCCCCCACACGGCGCTGGCGCCGAAGTCGAAGTCGCCCACACGACGCCACACGCGCAAGCCCAACGTCAGCCCTTCTTGCGGGGCGAGCGGCTCGATGAGGGAGGCGCGGTCTTGGCTGGTCTTGCCGCTGTCGTCGACGTAGGGGCGGCGCAGCAGCGCCTGCTGGTAGCGTCCCGTCGACAGTCCCCCTTGGTTGGCGGCCGAGATGCTGCCCTCGGTGGGCTCGTGCAGCACGAAAACGACGCCCTCGACGGAGAGATTGCCCAGCGACGAGCGCAGCGTTGCACCCCACTGTGGTTGGCGCCCCCATGCAGGGCCGGGGAAGTGGCGTCCACGACGTAGGTCCCGCGGTTGCAGCCGGTCGCCCAAGGCCGCCACTTGAGTGCGCCCCCACGGCACCACCAGCCGGCCGAGCTGCACAGAGCCGATGCCGATGTTGACCTTGGCATAGAACTCGTAGAGGTCGACGACAGGCACCAGGGCGACGTCGGCGGCGTTGGTGTCGACCGCCCCTCGGGCGAAGCCGTTGGCATACACCGACAGATTCGGCGCAGGCAGCAGCCAGGTCTCGACGTCGATCTCGCCTCGGCTGCGAAACGGCGCATCGGCCAACGACGTCGTCTGTGCCGACAGCTGCGCCCGCCAGTTGACGGCGAGGTGAAAGGCCTCCCACAGCCGGCCGAGTGCACCGTCGACGACGCGGTCGCCCTCGCTGGTGTCGGCGTCGCCGTCGTTTTCGACGATGATCAGCTCGTCGTCATCGTCGTCTGAGATGACGAGCATGTCGTCGTCATCATCGTCATCGACAATGATGAGTTCGTCGTCGCCATCGCCGGTGCCGGCATCGCCCTTCAGGGGGGCGGGTGCAGGCTCGCCTTCGATGACGATGGCTTCGTCGTCCTCGTCGTCGTCAAACGATTGCGCCATGGCCGCGGGAGCCCCCACCGACAACGCCAGAACACCGCAGACCACCCAGCTCCACAGATGGGGGCGTCGGTGGTGCAGCGCGGGGGAGGGGACGTTCGACGGAAGCATGGCAGGAGGGTCGACCTCGACGACGAGGGGCAGGGCGTCTGCTGGAGTGATAGCCGATTTTGCAGCATCCGTCTCAATCTCCGAACGCAGAGGGCAGACAATCGTCTCGCCTCGGCCACACCTTCTGGTTTGACTTGCGGCGTGATACGCAACAGGCATGTTTTCGAGTCGCGTTTGCATGTGGGCCACACGCTTGTGGTGGGTGTCGTCGACGACGACGGCCGTCGCGCTGACGGCAGTGCCAGCGTTGGCGCAACCGGCCGAGGCACTGCCTGAACGCTGGGCGTCGTTGCAGACCACGGCGCAAACGCACGCGTCGTACAAGGTGAGAGCGACGGCGGTGGTGGCGCTCGGACGCACCCCAGCGGTGCACCGTGTGCAGGTGCTGTCGGCCATCGAAGACCGCCTGCAACACGACGCGCACTACGCTGTGCGAGCCGCGGCGGCGTCGGCGTTGGGGGCGTTGCAGGAGCCCGGCGGTGTGATGCCGCTGATGCGCGCCCTCGACGACAGCGAGGCGCTCGTGCGCCGGCACGCCCAGCGAGCGCTGCTGAAGTTTCACCAGCCCAAACACCTGTTGGCCTTTCGCGACCTCCTCAACGACGCCCACACCCAGCGTCGGCTGCAAGCGCACGACGCCTACCGCGCGGTGTTCTTGCAGGGCGAGTCGTCTGCGGGGTTCGCCATCCTCATGGGCCTGGACGACGACGGCGAGGCCATCCCCCGCAAACACCGCGAAGCCTTGAGAACAGCGCCGATGGAGTTGGTCGGTGACGTCTTGCAGCGCGGCGTGCGGGCGGGGTCGGCGCAGGTGCGCACCACCTGCTACGAGGTGTTGGCCGAGCGCCCCGACGCTCAGTTCGCAGGCGCCCTCGTCGAGCAGTTGTTCGACGGCAGCGAGTTGGGCGACGCCCGCGCCGCTTTGCACAAAGCACTGCGAGCGCACCAGGCGCATCTGCCCGTCGACAAATGGCGCGCCGACAGCGTCGCCGACGACAAAGCTGCACAAAAAGACGGCCTCATGGGGCTGGCAGTGCTGCAAGACCCATCGTTGGCGGCAGCGGCGAAGAAGGCCATCGTCAGCGGCGACCCCGCGGTGCGCACCGCGGCCGCTCGGGCGTTGGCCACCGCTGCCGACGACGCGTCCATGCGGCTGTTGAAGGGCGCCCATCGGCGCGAATCCGACGCCCGCACCAAGCGCCAGATGGAGCGCCTGCTGCGCACCGCCAAGCGGTGAGCCGCCCCTGCGCAACAGCCGTGCAACAAGCTGTGCGAAGGCATGACACAGTGCGTTGACCACTTGCACATCCCGGTCGGGCTGAAATGCTGCGGCCATGCAAGACACCGACACCAAGAACGCCCGCGTCCTCGTCACCTGCCGTGGCGAAGACTCCCCTGGCATCACCGCCACGCTGACGGGCATCGTCTCCAAAGACACCGCGCATCTTCTCGACGTCGAGCAGGTGGTGGTGCAAGGCCAGTTGACGCTGTGTCTGCTCATCGAGCTCAACGACGAGGGCCACACCTCGGTGCTCAAAGACCTGCTGTTTTGCGCCAAGCGTTTGAACATGGAGCTCGACTTCAAGGTGCTCGACGCCGACACCGCCGAGCGTGACGCGTTCAACCGCTACGCCATCACCGCCATCGGCGAGCGCATGGGCGCCACCGCCATCCACGCCGTGGCCACCCTCCTCGCCGAGCACGAAGCCAACATCGACAAGATCCGCCGTCTGTCCAAAGACGATTTGCGCAGCGTCGAGATCGAAATCAGCTTCCCGCCTGGCGAAGACACCGCCGAGAAACTGCGCCGCGACCTCATCGCCTTCGCCTCGCCCCAAGACATCGACATCGCCGTGCAGCGCAACGACATCGCCCGTCGGCAAAAGCGACTCATCGTCATGGACATGGACTCCACGCTCATCCAAGTCGAAATCATCGACGAGCTGGCCCGTCTGCACGGGGTCTACGACGAGGTCGCCAAAGTCACCGAGCGCGCCATGCAAGGCGAGATGGACTTCGACGAATCCCTCCGCACGCGCGTGCAATGCCTCGAAGGCCTCGCCGTCGAAAAGGCCCAGAGCTTGGCCCAAGACCTCCCCGTCACCGACGGTGCCCCGCAACTGCTGCACGTGCTGCAGCGCCTGGGGTTCAAAACCGCCGTCATCTCGGGGGGCTTCACCTTCGCCGCCTACGCCCTCAAGCAGCGGCTCGGCCTCGACTACGCCTACGCCAACGAACTCGAGGTGCAAAACGGCGTGTTCACCGGGCGCGTCACCGGGCCCATCGTCGGCCCCCAACGCAAAGCCGACCTCCTCGACGTCATCGCCCAACAAGAGGGCATTCTCCTCGAGCAGACCATCGCCATCGGCGACGGCGCCAACGACATGTTGATGCTCGAGCGCGCCGGCCTCGGCATCGCGTTTCACGCCAAAGCCAAACTCAAAGCGGCCGCCGACACCACGCTCAGCGCCGGCGGCCTCGACCGCATCTTGTACTTCTTGGGCCTCAGCGAGAGCGACATCCTGACGTTCAGCAAGAACGCCTGACGTCGACGACACCGCACAAAAAAGCCGCCCCAGCACAACGCTGTGGGCGGCTTTTGTCGTCGTGCGGGGCGGGCGACGACTCCGACTCTACTCCAACTTTGCCAAGCGCCGCTTCACCGGCAAGAAGTCGCTGTGCTCGCGCACCACCTGGCGAAAGACGTCAAAAGCCTTCTCTTTGTCGCCGTTGGCGAGGTGGGCTTCGCCGAGGGTGAAGCGGGCGGCGGCGAGGGTGGCCTCGTTGTCGACGACCTTCTCCAGCCGCTTGAGGGCTTCTTCTTTTTTCTTTTGCCCCAGCTCGGCGCGCGCCAAGTACAGGTGGGTGATGGTGTGGGCGCCCGCCGTGGTCTTCATGGCCGACTTCAGCTTTTTCTCGGCTTCTTTGTAGCGCCGGGCGTCAACGTCCATGACGGCGAGGTACAAGAGCGCAGCGTGCGAGTAGCGGTCGTCTTTCAGCGTCTTCTTCAGCAGGGCGCGGGCTTTGTCTTTTTGCCCCGCGGCAAAGCGAATCATGCCTTCGGCGGAGTACCGCAGCGTGGGGTCGTCTTTGCCGACCTTCGACTTGCGGTAGATCTCGGCGTACACCACGAGGTCAGATGCGGGGGCTGGGTAGTCGGTGATGGTGCGGCGGTCGTCGTCGTGGTGGGGGTCGATGTCGAGGGCACGGCGGATCATCGTCGCCGCCTGCGAGCCCTTCCCTTGTTTGATGTACAACGCCGCCGGCGCAAAGAACCCGCGGATGTAGCGGGGGAAATACTCGGCCACCCGGGCGTAGTTCTTCAGCGCGTCTTTCGGACGTTTGGCAGCGACGAGGGCGTCACCGAGCACGCTGCGCACCACGGTTTCATTGCCGGAGTCTTCACCGCTGACGACGGCGCTGGCGGCGGCCTCCAAGCGGGCCACCGCGGTCTCGTAGTTTTTGTCGGCCATCTCGATGCGGCCCAGCACATACAGCGCCGGAGCGTACGACGGACGCAGGTTGAGGGCCTGCATGGCGTGCTCTTTGGCTTCTTTCTTCTTGCCGTCGAGGAGCATGAGGTAGGCGTTGTGGGCGTAGGTCGGCAGGAGGTTGTCGCCGGCGACCTTCGCGTAGTTGTCGAGGATGAACTTCAGCTCCTTCTTCGCCAGGCGTCGGTTGCCCACCACCTGGTAGGCGACCTTGGCCAGCATCAGCCGGGCCTCGACGTCACGCTCCTCGGCCGACAGCGCCTTTTGCAGCTTCTTCATGGCCTCGGCGCCGTTGCCCATGTCGAGGTCGAGCAGCGCGTACTCTTTGAGGGTGGCGACGTTGCCGGGGTCGGCTTCAAGGCGTTTGTTCAGCTGTTGCCGCGCCTTTTTGAAGTGGCCCAGACGACGGTGGGCCGCACCGGTGACGAGGTAGGCGATTTGCATGTCGGGCGCCCGGCGCAGCACACGCTCGGCACGAGACAACGCTTCTTTCGGCGTGTTCTTCAGTGCCGCCTGGGCCTGCAGCAGCAACGTGAAGTTGTCGTCGGGGGCTTGCTTCGACGCCTGCTTCAGCGTCGAGCGCGCGTTGGTGTGGTCGTTGTTGGCGAGGTACAGCGCCCCTTTGGCGCGCAACAACAGGCCGTCTTTGGGCTGCACCCGCAGGCCCCAGTCGACGGCGTCTTGGGCGAGGCGCAAGCCCTCGTGGTCGGCCCGAGCGTTGGGCAGGTACGCGAAGTTCTCGGCGTAGCCTGCGATGGCCTCGAGGTTGCTGACGTCGAGGAGCAAGGCTTGGCGAAACTGTTCGTCGGCTTGGCGATAGCCGGCGGCGGTGTCGGCGCGCATGAACTTGCGGCCTTCGACGACGTGCTCTTGTGATGTGCCCTCGACGTCGGGGAACTCCATCAGCCATTCGTTCTTCGCACGACGGATGGGGTTGACGCCGGCGTCGCTCTGCTTCTCGAAGAACCCGGGGGCAAAGACGTAGGCGCCGTAGCCACCCGCGCCGACGAGCAGCGCGACGATGAGAAAGGCCAGACCCTTCTTAGACCCGCCCACCGCCGAGGCGCCTGCGACGCCACGAGACCCTGCCGCCTTGGGCAGCGAGACGGCCAGGATGGGGTCTTCAGCGACGGGGCGCAGCGATTTGCCTTCGGGGGCGGCGAGGTCGTTGGGGCCGAGGGTGCCCTTGCGCACCATGTCGCGCACGTCGGTGAGCGTCAGGTCGCTCTGGATGCTCTCTTTGCCGCGTTTGACCTGCCATTTGACCGCGTCGGCTTGGTTGTCGCCGTCGAGCTTGGCGAAGGGGTCGTCAGACGGAGCGTCGCCGAAGGGGTTGCTGGTCTCGTCGGGCGGAGGCGCAAACGGGTTGTCACCACCAAAGGGGTCGCCGGAGGGGGCTGGAGCGGGATCGCCGCCGCCGCCGCCGCCGAAGGGGCTTCCGCCGCCTGCTGCCTCACCCGCGGGGGCGCCAAAGGGGTTGCCGCTAGCGTCGGGAGCGCCGCCACCCGCAGGGGCGCCGAAGGGGTTGGGCTGGGCCCCGCTGGCAGGGGCCGCGGGAGCGCCAAAGGGGTTGGGCTGGGCGCCCGTGGCGGGGGCGCCGAAGGGGTTTCCACCTGCTGGCGCACCCCCGGCGGGGGCACCGAAGGGGTTGGGTTGGGCGCCACTGGCGGGGGCGCCGAATGGACTCCCGCCGGCGGGAGCGCCAAAGGGATTGGGCTGGGCGCCCGTGGCGGGGGCACCGAAGGGGTTTCCACCGGCTGGGGCCCCTCCGGCTGGGGCACCTCCGGCGGGCGCACCGAAGGGGTTGGCGCCGGCGTCTGGCGCGGCACCCGGAGGGGCACCGAAGGGGTTGGCGCCGGCATCTGGAGCTGGAGCTGGAGCACCGAAGGGGTTGGCGCCAGCGTCGGGCGCACCGCCTGCGGGCGCGCCGAAGGGGTTGCCGCCCGCTGGGGCTCCACCCGGAGGGGCGCCAAAGGGGTTGTCCCCGCCTGCAGCGGGATCACTTTTCACCACCTTCTGCGCGCCACACTTGGGGCACTGCGCCCGAACGCCGCGGTCGGTGATCAACTTGTCGTCGATGGCGTAGGCGGCTCCACAGCTGTCGCACTCAATGCGCATGCGCAAACTCCTCGCACGCGCCGACGCGACCTCACACAAAGGTGTGAGCGCAAAGCGCGATGCCTGTCTTCCCTTCTAGCAGCGCACCCGTGTCAGGCGAAAGAACCCGTCCGATTTAAGGCAGTTCTGCCACCGGTGCGCGAACGTCGTTCTGCAGAACTTTGCGGCAGGCCCACACGCACACATACAGCAGGGGGGTGTCGACGAGGGCCACGATGGCTTTGAAGATGAAGCCGTCGCGAATCATGGTGCCGATGGTGGTGCCCCCTGACAGCTCGACGCCGTAAAACAGAATGACGGTGACCAACACGGTGTCGACGAGCTGGCTGCCGACGGTGGAGCCGTTGTTGCGCAGCCACAAGTGGCGGCCGTTGGTGAGGCGCTTCCAGAAGTGAAACAGGCGCACGTCGAGGAGTTGGGCGACGACGTAGGCCACCATCGACGCCAGGATGGCCCGGGTGTTCGACGTGAAGTATGCGTCGTAGGCCTGCTGCTGCTCGACGGTGAGGGCCGGAACGGCACGGCCGATCTCGATGAACGCCAACAACCCGAGCGACAGCACAAAGCCGGTGACCACCACGGCGTCGGCACGGCGCTTGCCGAAGACCTCGGAGATGAGGTCGGTGATGAGAAAGGTGACGGGGTAGGCCAAGATGCCGCCCGCGACGACAAGCTTGTGAAAGCCAAGGTCGACGACGATGAGCTTTTGTGCGGCAAAGACGTTGGCCACCACCAGCGCCAAAAAGAACACGCCTCCGAACAGCACATACAACTGCTCTGCACGGGAGGGGGCAGCTGGCAGGCCAGCGAGATTGTCAACTTCGGCAGCAGCGGGCAGGTCTGCAGAACCGGTGGGCGCAACGTTGGGCATGCCAGCCCTCTAAGAACTAATTCGAGGTCTGCCAACGCCCCCTGTGTGGGGGCGCGGGAGGGCGGTCGCTCCGTGGGCACTGCCCCTTTGACAGACGCCAGGACGCAAGGCACAACCGCGGCCCCTTCTGCGAACAGGCATCTGTCGCAGACCCTTTTGTTTTTGCCGATGGCGACCACCATGACCGACACCGCACCCAGCACCGACGTCAACACCTCTGCTTCTTCGAAGGCTTCCTCGTCGAAGAAAGGCCCCAAAAAAGGCAAGAGCCGCCGCCGACCAGGTGGACGTCCCGGCAAAGGCGGATACGGCAAAGGGCAGGGCGCCCGCGACTTCGGCGCACCTCGGTTCGACGTCGACAAACTCACCGAGCTCGCCGGCAAGCCCCTGTTCGAGGCCACCCACCCCGCCAAGCTGGTGGAGGTGAAAGACGACCTCGCCCTCGTCGACGTAACGCCCGACGGACACGACGCCCTGCAGGCCAAGATCGCGGCCTCCGAGGTCGCCGGCCTCGACGTTGGCGCCACCTTCAACGTCTACCTCTCGGCCTCGCACACGCTGCCGACCGACAAAAAGCCGAAGAAGGCCGCGAACACCAACGACGCCAAAACCGACGACGCCAAAGCCGACGACACCAAAGCCGACGAGGCGGATGCCCCAGCAGAGAACCCCTGGGCCAAGCTGCCCTGGGCGTTCAAAGGCCAGCTCGACGACGCGACCCGTCTGGCCGACATCACGCAAAAAGCCATCCAAAAAGAGCGCGTCCCCGGCATCATCGTCGGTGAAACCCGCGGCGGATACGCCGTCTCGCTCCTCGGCACCGACGACGTGCTCGGCGTGCGCGCCTTCTTGCCCAAGAGCCAGGCGACGCTGTCGCGCTTTGGCGGACGCGACAAAGTCGTCGGCGTGCAAGACGAGTTCGACATCACCGAATTCGACGCCGACCGCGCCAACGTCGTCGTCAGTCGCAAAGCCAAGCTCGCCAAAGAGCGCAAAGAACGCGAAGCCGCGTTGTGGGCGTCGGCGGCTGAAGGCGCGGTGGTCACCGGCGTGGTGAAGTCCATCGTGCCCTACGGCGCCTTTGTCGACGTCGGTGGCGTCGACGGACTGCTGCACGTGTCCGACCTCAGTTGGGACCGCCAGCCCCGCGTGCGCGACGTGCTGCGCGAGGGCCAGCAGCTGGAGCTGAAGGTCATCGTCGCCGACAAAAAAGCAGGCAAGCTCAAGCTCGGCCTGAAGCAAATGACGCCTGACCCCTGGTTGAAAGTGCAAGAAGCCCTCACCGCCGGCACCACCGTCGACGGCGTCGTCGTGGCGTTCGCCGACTTCGGCGTCTTCGTGCAGCTGCAAGATGGCGTCGAGGGCCTGATTCACACTTCCGAAATCAGCTGGAAGCAGACCAAGCGTCCTGAAGAGCGGTTCGCCATCGGCGAGACCATCTCGGTGAAGGTGTTGGGCATCAACCCCGACGACCGCCGCATCTCGTTGTCGACCAAAGCCCTCGAGGAGAATCCCTTCCAAGCCGTCGCCGACCGCTTCGAAGTGGGCACCGTGCTGAAGGCCCAAGTGTCGTCGCTGGCCGACTTCGGTGCCTTCGTGAAGATCGACGACAACGTCGAGGGCTTGGTGCACATCGGCGAACTCAGCTGGACCGAGCGCGTCAACCACCCCTCTGAAATGCTCACCATCGGCGACGAGGTCGAGGTGGTGGTGCTCAAAGTCGACGTCGACAAGCAGCGCGTCAGCTGCTCCATCAAGCAGCTCAAAGAAAACCCCTACCAAAAGTGGGAGAAAAACTACGCTGTCGGCTCGCGCCACAAGGTGGCCGTCAGCCGTCTCATCGAGCGCGGCGTGTTGTTTGAGCTCGAAGACGGCCTCACCGGCCAGTGCTCGACGCGCGATTTGTCGACGGAGCCGGTCAGCCGTCCTGCCGAGGTCTGCAAAGTCGGCGACGAACTTGAAGTGGCCGTGGTGAAGTTCGACGCCCGCGCCAAGAAAGTCATCTTCAGCGTCAAAGCCGTCGTCGAAGGCGACGTGCGCGCCGCGTACGACGAATACAAGAAAAAAGAATCTGAAGACGGCGGCAGCCGCATGACCCTCGGCGATGCCTTGCGTGACCAGCTGGGTGCGTCGGCGTCTGAGGACGACGCTGCCACAGAAGACGCCGCCACCGAAGACGCGGTCACCGAAGACTAGAGTCCACCTTTCGGGGGCACAGGAGCGCACCATGTCGCGCGTGCATTTTGTCTCGCTGGGCTGCCCGAAAAACCGGGTCGACGCCGAGCACATGTTGGGCGTCACCTTGCAGCAGGGCCACGAACTCGTCGACGACGCTGAGTCGGCCGACACCATCGTGGTCAACACCTGCTCGTTCATCGGCGAGGCCAAAGAAGAGAGCGTCAACACCATCCTCGAGATGGGCGCGTTCAAAGAGGCCGCTGCCAGCGAAGGGCGCGACGTCAAACTCGTCGTCTCCGGTTGCTTGGCCCAGCGCTACGTCGGTGCGCTCGAAGACGAGTTGCCTGAAGTCGACCACTTCATCGGCACGTCCGACTACATGAGCATCCAAGGCGTGTTGGGTGGCGAAGAAGTGGTCGACGACACGCCTGCCGCGCCTGAGGGCTTCGTGCCGTTGGCGTCGTTGTCGACGTCGCGCAACATGGTGACGACGGAGCTGACGCACATTGAGACCGCAGCGTTGCCCCGGGTGAACTCCATGGCGCGGCACACGGCGTACCTGAAGATCGCCGAAGGCTGTGACAACGCGTGTGCGTTCTGCATCATCCCCAAGCTGCGGGGCAAACAACGCAGCCGGCCCATCGCCGACCTCGTCGAAGAGGCCAAAGAATTGGCGGCGTCGGGCGTGAAAGAGCTGAATCTCATCGCGCAAGACCTCACCGGTTACGGCCACGATTTGCGCGATGACGACGGCAGCCGTCCGACGTTGGCGATGCTGCTGCAGGCCCTCAGCGACGTCGAAGGCATTCGCTGGGTGCGCTGCATGTACGCCTACCCGCGCACCCTGTCGGGCGACCTGATGGAGCAGCTCGACACCGGCAAAAACGTGCTGCCGTACCTCGACATCCCCACGCAACACGGCTCCGACCGCATGTTGCGTCGCATGAAGCGCGGCAAAGACCAGCGTCGTCTCAAAGAGCTGTTGCTCCGCTGCCGTGATGCCGTGCGCCACATGGTGTTGCGCTCGACGGTGATCGTCGGTTTCCCCGGCGAAGAAGACGAAGACTTCGACAAGCTCGTCGACTTTGCGGAGTCGGTGCAGTTTGAGCGGCTGGGTGTGTTCAAATACTCCGACGAAGAAGACACCGCCGCCTACGACCTCGACGGAAAGCTCGACGACGACACCAAGGACGTCCGCTACGACGAACTCATGGGTCGGCAGCACGAAGTGCACACGGCCAAGATGGACGCGTTGGTCGGCACCGTGCACGAAGCCATCGTCGACGGCCCCAGCGAAGAACACGAGTACCTCGTCGTCGGCCGCCTGTGGTCGCAAGCGCCAGAAATCGACGGCATGACCTATCTGTCGTCGATGCGCTCGCTCAACGCTGGCGACATCGTGCATGTGCGCATCACCGACGTGCACGACTATGACGTCGTCGCCGAAGTGCTCGAAGACGACGACGAAGACGTCGCGCATTCGCTGCCGTTCAACGCCCGTCAACACACGGCGCCGGCGTCGCCCGCTGGCAAGGGTGACGTCGACGCATGAGCCTGTACATCCCGCCGCGCTACGAACTGAAGTACGTGCTCAACCTCGAGCAAGTGCAGCGCGTGCGGGACATGCTGCAAGGCTTCTGCGCTCTCGACGCCCACTGCGAAAACGACCAACGGCGCTACCCGATTCACAGCCTGTACCTCGACACGCCGACCTTTCAGTTTCACCAGGCGAAGGCCGATCGCCAGAGTCTGCGCTACAAACTGCGGGTGCGCAGCTATGGCCCCGACAGTCCCATCGCCATCGCCGAGGTGAAGCGCAAGAAGAACGACATCATCTTGAAGACGCGGGCCATCTTTCAAAAAGACGGCGTCGACGAGGCACTGCTCGAACTCGACGACGACGCCAGCAAGGCCCACCGCGATTTTTTGGCGCTGATGCTGCGCCACCGCGCCGAGCCCAAAGTGCTCATCCGCTACGAGCGCGAGGCCTGGGTGAGCCTGGTGAACCCCTACGCTCGCGTCACCTTCGACTACAACCTCACCTTTCAAGCCATGGAAGACTGGAACGTCGACGGTGACGACGTGCTCAACCGCCCCATCGACGACCCCAAGTCGATGAGCGCCCTCGGCAGCAATGTCATCTTGGAGCTGAAGTTCGAAGAGGGCGAGGCCCCCAGCTGGATGATGGTCATCGTGCAGCAGTTGGGCTTGCACCGCGTGGGCTTCTCCAAGTACTGCACAGGCGTCGAACACGCCTTGCTGCGCGACCGGAATTTTCTGCCGGGCATGCGGGTGTCGGCGCTGGAGCCTTCATGACCCCGCCCCCCATGTCGCCTGCTGCGTTTTTGGCCGATGCCTGTCGTCGGGCGCGATTCGATGCCCTCAAACAGGTGTTTGACGGCGACCCCACCGACGTCGTCGACCTCCCCGGCGACGACCACGCCTTGGCCGGCCTGCAGTTTTTGATGTTCGCGCCGTCGTCGCGCGTGCCGCTGTGGCACGTCGTCTCGCATGGGTTGTCACAACCTCACCTGCGCCCTCCCACAGGCGAGCACGACGCGGGCGATCGCTTCAGCGGTCTGGGCATTGAGTTGGCGGCCGCGCTCCCCGTCGACGACGACTTCGATCCTACCCCCGTCGTGCAAAACTTGGTGGACATCGTCGAAGGCCTGGTGGCAACCGACCCGTTCCGCACGTTGCTGCCCGGCGACGTCGTGCAGATCGACGGCGCGGGCATGCAAGGGGCGACGGCCATGGTCGTCGTTGACGGCCGCCCCTTTCGCAACCGCATGGTGTTGCCGTCGGGACACGCCCACATCGTGCAGCTGATCGCGCTGTTTGCAGAAGAGGTCGACGCTGTCGCCCACCTGAGCGCCGACCAGCGGGCGTCGGTGTTCGGCGCTGTGTTGGGCGAGCGCGCGGTCGGGGTGGCCCGCGCCTCACTCGTCGACGACGACGCCTTTCGCGCCGCCATCGCCGCCGCCGAAGGCTGAGACCTCGACGTCGCAGTTGCGTCGTGGGGGCTGCAAAACTGCGGATGTAGACCGCCGACGACGCGTTGTGGGGCAGCACAGAGTTGGCGCTGTTTTTGCTTCAGTCGAGGGACGACGCAATTGTGTTGGATTGTGTGGAGACGCCGCAGACTCCAAGCAACAATGCGAAGGATCTCAAACAACTGCGTTAATGTGACATTTACGTGAAGCGCCCCCGACGGGTTCCCGAGTGGGCAGGCGACGAAAGGCATCGCTGAGAAACATGGACTCCCTGCAAAGTCTTCTGGGCTCCCCCGAGACGCTCGCCTGGCGCAGCATCCTGGTGTCGTTGCTGCTGGCGGCGGTGCTCACGCAGTCCATCGCCTGGGTGTACGCCAGGACATACCGCGGGCTCAGCTACTCCCGCAGCTTTGTGCAGGCCCTCGTCGTCGCAGGCCCGGTGTCGGCCATGTTGATGTTGGCCATCGGCAACTCCTTGGCCCGCGGCATCGGCATCGTCGGCACGCTGGCGCTCATCCGCTTTCGCACCAACGTCCGCGACCCCCTCGACATGCTGTTTGTGTTCTCAGCGTTCGGCGCTGGCATCGCGGCGGGCACCGGCAGCTTTGCCGCGGCCGTCATCGGCACCTTCATCTTCTTGGCGTTGGTGGCCTTGTTGCGCCTCACGGGCTTTGGCGCGCAACAGCGGTACGACGGGGTGGTGCGCTTTGCCTTGCCCAACGTCCCAGACGCCCGCGACCACCTCATGCGTGTCCTCGAGGGCAGCTGCAGCCATTTCGCCCTCATCACCATGCGTGAAGTCAAACAAGGCGCGGCCCATGAGCACGCCTACCAAGTGTCGTTGCGCGACCCCGCCGGCGAAGCCGACTTCGTGACGGCGTTGACGTCCATCGAAGGCATGAGTGCCGTGTCGCTCGCCATGCAAGAAGCCACCGTCGAGCTTTAGGTTTTTCACGCGTATGTCGTCGTCTGCCGCCTCTGCCTCCAACAGCACCATCTCTCCCCGAGGGAAGGCCATCTTGCGCAAACAACGGTTGCGCAAGCTGCTGCCGTGGACGGCGTGGGGCGTGGCCCTCGTGCTCATTGGGGTGCTGTCAGACGGCATGTTCACCACCCAAGTGTTGCCAGCAGAAGCCCTCGCCGACGTCGTGCAACCGGCGGCCCCGCGCACGTCCCTCGTCGAGCGTGTGCTCATCGAGCCTGGGCAGCGGGTGAAGGCCGGCGACCTTCTCGTGCAGCTGGATGCGTCCGACCTCGAGCTCGAGCTGAGCGTGCAGCGCCTCGAACTCGAGAAGCTCGTGCTGCAAGTGCCGGCCGAAAAGAGTGTGTTGGCGCGAGAAACCAGCGAGAGCCTGGCGCAACGCCAGCGTCTCAAAGACGAGCTTTCGCTCGAGGTGGCGCGGCTGCAGGCGACGCTGGTGCAAGACAAAGCCGAACTCGCACAACTCAGCGAGCAAGTGGACGCCCAGCGCAAGCTCGTCGACCAGCAGTTGGCGCGCAGCACCACCCTCGACGAGCTTCAGCTGCGCCTGTCGACGTTGAGCAAGAAGGTGTCGGAGGGTGAGCGGCTGACGGCCCAAGCGCAGTCGAACTTGCGCTCGGCCCATGCGCGGCTCAAAGACGTGCAACAAGGGGGCGAGGGCACCATCACGGCCCCCCTCGAAGCCCAGGCACGCGCGCAACGTGAGCGCATTGCGCAGCTCGAAATGAGCATCGAACGGTTGGCCGTGCGCGCTCCGCGTGACGGCGTCGTCGGGGTGGTGACGCTGCAGCCCGGCGACACGGCGCAGCAGGGCATGGCGCTCGTGCAGCTGCACGCTGTGATGCCGCGCCGCTTGGTGGCCTACGCCGACGAACACGAGGCCGCCCGCGTCAAAGTCGGCGACAAAGCGGCGGTGACGTCGAGGGTGGCGGGGCAGCCGCTGCGCACCGCGAAGGTGGTGGCGTTGGGGGCGGCATTTGAAGACATGCCCGTCCGCTTTCGACGGGTGCCGACGGAGCCCGAGTACGCGCGAAAGGTGTTCTTGCTCCTCGACGACGGCCAACCCGGCGTCTTGGCGGGGCAGACGTTTGATGTGCAGCTGTCGGCCGACACGGTGACGACGCAGGCGGCGGGGCCAAGCGCACCCACGCCGTCGACGACGGCGACATCGGTGGTCGACGTCATGGCGCCGAAGGCCGCCGCCCGGCGCGCCGACGCCAAAGCGAAAGAAGCGGCCGTGGCCGCACGCAAGACGGACGAGGAGCCGACGCTGTGAGCTGGCTGCTGTGGGTGGTGTTGGCTGCGGCGCCTGCGGGCGACGGCGATGTCGTGGCGTTGACGCCGCAGGCGGCGGTGGAGCGCGCCAAGGCCCACAACGTCGACCACAAGGCATTGGCGTCGAGGGTGCATGAGGAGCAGGTCAAAGCCGACCGTTGGTTGCAGCTCGAAAACCCCGAGTTGCGGATGGGCGACTTTCGCTCCGACCGCCTGTTGAACCCGCTGTTCGACGGCAGCGGATGGGACCACCCCCTCGAAGACACACGTTTCGGGCTGCGTTGGAAACCGCCCCAGCTGTCGGAGTTGGGCCCCGAGCAGCAAGCGCAATCTCATCGGGCCCAGCGGTTTCAACAGGAGTTTCTCGACGAGGAGAAGCAGCTTGAACGCCGGGTGCTCGTGTTGCACGCCGAACTGCGCAACCTCAAACGACGGCTGGATTTGGCAGAGGAGGCCGTGCAGCTCGCCCAACGGGTGCAAGGCATGATGCAACAGCGCATGCGGGCGCGGGTGGCCACCAAACTCGACGAGGCCATCTCGAAGTTGGACGTCCTCGACGAGGTCGCCGACCGCGAAGACTTGCAGAGCCGCTACCGCACCCAGCTGACGACGCTGCGATCGCTGTTGGCATTGCCGGCAGATGCCTACGTCGAGCTGCTCCCGCCGCCGGCGCCGGTGTGCGGCGAAGTCGCCACCGACGACGCTCAAATGGAGGCGCTCGTCGACGTGCATCCGCGGGTCACCGCCGTCGACGCCAGCTTGCGCGAAGTCGAGTCGGAGCTGTTTGCCACGCATTTGGCGTTTGCGCCGTGGTTTGACTTCTTGCAGGTGGCGGCCGTGCCAGGGGGCGAAGACGACCCGGTGTCGCTGCGGTTTCGCCTGTCGATCACGCTGCCCGTCTTTGACCAACAGCGAGACGAAGCCGCCATTTTGCACGCCCACCGCGCCCGCCTGCGGGCGGTGCGCCAGGCCACCCGCCACGACCTGCAAACGCGCCTGGTGAAGGCCCAAGAAGAGCTGGCCAGCCAGGTGGCGCTGATGCGCCTGTATCAAGAGTCGGCCGTCGACGTGCTGCAGACGTCGGCCGCGACCCTCGACAAAGCCCTTGCTGAGCGCAACGCCGACCTCCTGGAGGTGGCGTCGGTGAAGAACCGTGTGCTGCGCGCCCGGCGGGGGGAGCTGCGGGCGCTGTTGGCCTGTGAGCGCGCCGCCATCGACGTGTGGACGCTCGCCAACACCTGGACGTCGTCGCCTCTGCAGCTGCCGTGGGAGCGCGTGATGCCGACGCCCGTGGAGACGCCGGAGGCGCCGAAACCGACCCCGTCTGTCGTTCCCGAGACACCGGCCTCAAGCGACGACGCCGCCGTCCGTTGACGAGGGCATGCAGACTTCAACGCCTTCCCCCTCGTACAAGACCCTTCCTTCTGACGCCGACCGCCGCCGCGCCCCCCGGGTGCCGTTGAACCTGTTGGTGCAGCACCGCGCGCCCGACCAGGAGTCGTTCGTGAAGGAGATCGCGGCGAATTTGTCGTCGTCAGGGATGTTCTTGCAGACCCCACAGCCCAAACCCATCGGCGCCTTCGTCTATTTTCAGTTCGGCATGGGCGACGACGCGCACTACATCGAGGGCATGGGGCAAGTGGTGCGGGTGTGCGACGGAAGCGGCGACGCGCCCTCGGGGATGGGCATCCAGTTCATCACCGTCGACGACGAAAGCCAGGCGCACATCGACGCCATGGTGAAAGCCCGCATCGCCCACTAGTCAGGGCCCGCGCGCTTCGCGGCGCCAGGGCCCTGCCTATAACGACCATTTGCAGTGGGTGATGGCGCCTTTCTCTGCTGAATGGCGGTTGACTGCAAATGGTCGACGATGCCTGTTTTTCATCCTCACCGACGTCGTCACGTCCTCGTCATTCAGAGGTTTTGGGATGCGCTCTAGGCTCGTCGGAGGCGCGGCTTCGCCCGCCTCTCGACGAGCCTCGAACGACCATTTGCAGTGGATGATGACGCTGTGGTCTGCGTCCGTTGTCAGTCGTCATCGACCATTTGCGCCGCAAATGGTCGTAGGGCTTTGCGCAGCAATGCCCCATGGTCGAGGATGCCTGTGGAGCAGCCCCACCGACGTCGTCTGCGGCGGGTTTGGGATGCACACCAAGCATGAGCAGCCCTGACACCGGTGTCGTGGGTGTGCTCGACGTCGACGTTTGACTCTGAACACAGCGGATCGGGCTGAAGTCCGACGCGATTTGTGGCGAAGTACAAACCAAGGGGAGCGCCATGACCAAGCCACGCCGACCATCTGTCACCCAAGCCGCCCAACTCACCGTCGCCTTCGCCTTGTGGGGCGTGACGTCGGCCGTCGTCGTCGCCGGGCTGGCCGCGCGTGAAGCGCAGAGCGAACTCAGTCGTCGTCTTCTGTAGGGCGACGTCGCGCTTCAGCGTCTTGCATCATGGCCAACGCGTCGTCGAGGGCGTCGGCCGCCGACACCACCGCCAACAGCGCCTTCGCCAGCTCCCGCGTCTCCGTCGGCGCAGGCAGTGCACCATGACGGCCGTTGCCGCGCTCCGCCAAATACACACACAACGCTTGCTCGACGTCGTTCTGCGAGGCGGCAGCGTCGAGGCCTTCGGCTTTGACGAACGCCTGCACCGCCTGCTTCAGCGGGGCAACAATGGCGTCTGCTGCCGTGGTCGTCGTCGACGATGCGCCGGCATCTGCCACCTCTTTGGCCGCCAGCAGCAAGGCGTAGGCCTCTTTGCGTGACACCTGCGCATGCTCCATGAGCTGCTTGGTGCGCGCCTTGGGCGACAGGCGGTCGTCGGCGACGAGCTGGGCAGCCCACTCTTCGGCCGTGACTTGCGGCGTGTCGTCGTCGACGGTGGCCGCGCCCCCTTCGACGACGATGACCACCTCGCCTTTGTCGACGTAGGTCGGGTGCAACTGCTGCCCCAACACACCGCGGTGAAAGGTCTCGAACTTCTTGGTGAGTTCGCGGGCGACGACGACGCGGCGCTCACCGCCGGCGATGTCGGCCAGCTCGTCGAGGGTGTCTTGCACCCGGCTCGGTGCCTCGTAGATGACGGCGGCGAACTCAGCGTCGAGCGCGCTCTTCACCAGCTGACGGCGGGCCTTTTGGCGTTTGGGCAAGAAGCCCAAGAACGCAAAGCGGGTGGTGTTGAGCCCGGCGCCCATGATCGCGGCGCCGACGGCGGTGGGGCCGGGGATGACCTCGACGACGACGTCCCGGGCCACCAACGCTTCGACCAAGCGCCCCCCGGGGTCTGACACGGCAGGCGCGCCCGCGTCGGAGATGAGGGCGACGTTGTCGCCGGCGTGCAGCCGCTCCACGACGACGTCGGTGCGCTGTTCTTCGTTGTGCTGGTGGCAGCTCAGCGTCTTGCCGTGGGCGCCGATGAGCTGCAGCAACGGCGCTGAATGGCGCGTGTCTTCACACAAGATGAGGTCGGCGGCCTGCAGCGTCGAGCGCGCGCGCTCGGACATGTCCGACACGTTGCCAATGGGCGTGGCCACCACCGAAAAACGTCCACTCACGTCAGCCTCTTTGGTGCTCAGCGTCGTCGACGTTCGTCGATGACGGCGGGGTCGAATGCAAAGGCGTGCTGCACGAGCTCCAGCACGCCGTCTTCGTCGGCGACAACGTCGAACCGGCAGGGCGGGTGCGGCTGCGGCCATGTCGTCAAAAACTTCAAGGCGGCCTTCATGAGGTTCTTCTGCTTGGTGGGCGACACCGACGCCTTCGCAGAGAAGTCGCCCGTCCCCCGACGGGAACGCACCTCGACAAAGCACAGCACGTCGTCGTCAAAGGCGACAATGTCGAGCTCTTGCCGCCCCACGCGCACGTTGGTGGCGTGCACGTCATAGCCGTGGTCGACGAGAAACGCAGCCGCCCGGGCTTCGGCCTCTTGGCCGCGTGCCTTGCGCGCGCGATCGGCGGCGGCGCGGGAGTGGGTCGGCTCGTCGACAGCAGTCATGCAGCGCCTTGGGCGTCGGATGCAGCCGCCAACGCTCTTTGCACCGGCGCAAAGCTCTTGCGGTGCAAAGGGCAAGCGCCATGCTCGACGAGCGCGTCGCGGTGGGCCTTCGTCGGATACCCCTTGTGTTTGGCAAAGCCATACACGGGATGGGCGGTGTCCTCGTCGACCATGCGCCGGTCGCGCGCCACCTTCGCCAAGATCGACGCCGCCATGATGGGCTGGCTCTTGCCGTCGCCTTTGATGACGGTGACCTGGGTGACATTTGACGGCAAGTCGACCCGCTGGTTGCCGTCGACGACGGCGCCGCGCATGGGGGTGTGCCCGCGCTCTTCGAGCATGGTGTTGCAGCGGTAAAACGCCCGGCGCATGGCCTCCAAACTCGCCCGCAGGATGTTGAGCTCGTCGATCTCGTCGGCCTCGACGCTGACCACGGCGTAGGCGAGGGCGTTGGCCTCGATGAGAGGCACCATCTTCTCGCGCTTCTTTTCAGACAGCTTCTTGCTGTCGCCGAGGCCGTCGATGGGTTTGAGGGGGTCGAGCACAACGCAGGCGGCGACGACGGGGCCGGCGAGGGGGCCGCGGCCGACTTCGTCGAGGCCGCCCACCAAGGCGCCATCGAGCTGATCGCGCAGTTCTTCGGCGGGGTCTGCTTCAAGCAGGTCGTCGGGCGTCGGCGATGAAGGGGGCGGCGTCATCTCGATCTCCAAGCAGGGCCACAGCGGTGTGAGCGCTCTGCAAAACGGCTGTTGGCACCGTCAGGCGCAGACGAAAAGGGGGCCGTCCGTTTCGACGTGTTCGATTTTTTCGAAATGACGCCGAAGGGCTTGGGTTGTAAGTGTTTGTTTTTATACGGTTGGGGCGCGCCATTTTTTTGACGCTGTCTCATTGGGTTGCACGTCAGGGGGCCAACCCACAAACACGTCTCGACGTCATGCACGCAAACGCTATGCTGTTTTGGCGGCCGGCTTGCCAGTCGACGTGCCCAGCGGGGGCGATTGTGCAGGCGTGTGGGGACACACCTGCAGACACACCCGGAGGACCCGTGAACACAGAGGAATCTCAACTCGGCCAAGAGCCCATCGAAGACGCCACCAACGTGGTGCGTGTCGACTTTGGCAAAAAGGCCGTCAACGACCACGAATACTCGCTTTCGTCTTGCGACAAGGCGCCCCGTGGCGACGAGAAGCTCTTCGCGTTTCAAAAGCTCATCGAGATGGGCATGGTGATGGTCACCCTCGACGCCCGCACCCACGGCGTGCGCGTGCCCACCCGCTTCAAAAACGACCTTCAGCTGCATCTCAACTTCTCGCACCGCTTCGGCATCGACGACTTTCAGTACGACGAGCGCGGCGTGCAGGCGTCGCTGTCGTTTCAGGGCCAACCGTTTCGCTGCGTGATCCCCTGGAGCGCGGTGTACATGATGCGCTCCCACGTCGACCAAGCCGTGGCCATCTTCCCCGAAGACTTGCCCAACGAGATGCAAGACGTCGCCCAAGAGCTCGAACGCGCTCTGAAGTCGGCGCAACAGCAGCAAGTGGCGGCCGAGACCCAGGCGAACACCAAGGTCTCCGACGAGCACACCGAAACCAAGCTGGCGGTGACGCCCGAGTTGCACGAGGCCAAGGCGCCTGCCAAGCCGGCGCCGGCCCGAGGCGGCCTGCGTCTGGTGCGCGACTGACGTCGACGACACCTTGTGTCTGCGCATCGCGCAAAACGAAAGCGGCCACCTGGGCCGCTTTCTCTTTGCTTCGTTGAAGCTGCTTTTTTGAAGGGCGACGTCCTCATCGAATGAGGTGGGGGCGTCTCCTCCGGGGGGTGCCATTGGGGCCCCTCTTCGTCGTCGCCAGAGCGCCTGCCGCGAACGACAGGGCGCGCTCAGCCCGAAACCAAGCCTTGGTCGGTCAGCGTCTTGCTGGCCGCGAGCACCTGCTTCACGTGCTCGAGGTTGAACTCGACACTCAAGCTGCGCTCGTTTTCTGGCTTGGTCTTTTGGGTTTTCATGGCGGTCTCCCTTTGGCTGCATGAAAAATCGGCCATTCCCGTTTGGGCTGAAGGGCGGCGTTCAACTTTGTGCCACTCTTTTTTCGACCTCTTGTCGACCGCGTCGCAAACCGGCTGCCACTGCCGGTGTCACGGGTGCTGGCAAAAACGTAGGCCCAACGACAACGACGCAGAAAGATCTGCGTCGTCGTCAAAAGCGTGAAAAACGCGAACGGCAAGGCGTCGGCGTTGTTGTGCATCTGCGCTACGGGATGGGGAACACGCGGTCGCGGCACTGGGCGCTGGCCGCGCGAAACTTGTCGATGGCGCTTTCGCTGGGGGTCAGCAAGAAGCCGAGTTCGCTGATGGTCGACTCCACAAACGCGTGCTGGTTCCAGATGCCGCGGGCGTGCGGCCAGCTGGTGCCGGTGTTGGAGAGCACTTCCAAGCCGTCCGACAGGCCAAACTGCGGTTCGTTGCTGCCGACGACGATGTTGGCGTGTCCGTCGCCATTGACGTCGGCGATGGCGGCGGTTTCGGCGAGGGTCACGCTGCCGCGTCCGGCGTCGTAGATGGGGTTGCCGTCTTGGTCGTACACCCAAGCGTTGCCTTCGTCGGTGTAGATGACGTTGACGCTGTCGTCGACGTCGAAGTCAAATCCGGCGGGGCCAGACGCGCCCGTCTGGTCGCTCACCGAGGCCCGCCACTGTTCGTTGAGGTTGCGGTCGTACACCAAGATGACGTTGTTGTTCGACAACACGATCTCCAGCTCGGGGTCGTCGTCGACGTTGAACACCGCGGGGTGCGTCGGAATGGGGCTGCAGTCTTCTTCTTCGCCTTCGGTGTCGTTGGTGACGCATTCGGCGGGGTGGCCCACTTGCGTCGGCGGAGTGAGGGGGCCGGCGAGGGTTTGGCCGGTCTGGCCGTCGAACACCAACAAGCCCTGGTACGAGCGCACCACGACTTCGTTGCTCCCGTCTTGGTCGAGGTCGGCGATGGCAGGATGACCGTCGAAGGGCACGTAGGTGTCGAGGAGGTTGCTGTCGAGGTCCGGCCGCGTCCACAAGGTGGTGCCGTCGGCGCGGTACGCAGCGCGGCCCGTGATGAGCTCGGCGCCGGGCACCCCGTCGACGTCGGCGAAGGCCGAGATGGGGCCGTGGCCTGTGCCGCCAATGCCTTCACCGCCGGCAAACAGCAGGTGGCCGTTGTGGTCGTAGACGTGATCCCCCACCGCGATTTCGGCGAAGCCGTCGGCGTTCATGTCGCCGATGGAGATGGCGCCCGAGTCTTCGATGGCGTCTTCAGAGCGGGTCCACACGTCGGAGAGCCACTTGAAGGTGCCGTCGTGTTCGAAGGCGATGAGACGCCCTTCGCGAAACTTGCCTTTGATTTTGACGCCGGCGGCGTCTTCGATGCCCTCGAGGAGCACGTAGCTTTGGGCGACGATTTCGACGAAGCCATCGCCGTCGATGTCGGCGAGGGCAGGGGTCACCGACGAGTTCACACGCAAGGCATCGCCCGTGGCGGCCCACACTTCTGCGCCGGTCGCACCGTCGAGTGCGCGCAACAAGCCCGGCGTCGGATCGTTGATGTGGTCGAAGTCTTCGCCGAGGCCGCTGTAGTCGTCGGTGTCGAACGACACGAACACCACGCGGGCCATGTCGTCGAGGGTGATGAGGTCGTCGCCGTCGGTGTCTTCGAGGCGGCTGACGAGAGGCGTCGTCCACACTTGTTTGCTGCCAGGGCTGGTGGTGCCGGTGCCGTCAAAGCGCCACACCACCTCTGGCGTGAATGTCTCGGGCGTCGGGCACTCCGGCAAGTTGCGGGTGGCTGCGGTGCCGACGAGGTCGATGATTTCAAGGCCTCCTGTGCAACGCGGGGCGCCCATGTCGAGTATACCGGTGTATTCGCCGTTGGCCGACGGCGAGAACTGAATGCGAAACAGACCGGTCTCGTAAGGGCTCAACGTCGACGGCCCGCCGACGACGTCAAATGCGTTGCCGCCCGAGGTGATGGACGGGCTCAAGCTCACCACGTCGAGGGAGTGGTTGGTGCAGATCAACGACCGCACAAAAGCACCGCCCGACTGCACCTCGCCGAAGACGACGGGGTTGGGCGTGCACACCAGCCCTTGGGTGCAGCCGTCGGCGTTGGCGCGCAAGGCGACCGGCACCGAGGGCGTGTTGGGGTCTTCGCTGACGACGTCGAGGAAGCCCAGCATCTGCATGCCGATGTTGGTCGACGCCGTGGCGGTCACCGTGGCGACGACCTCTTGGCCAGGCTGCATCAAGCGTGGAAGCGTCGGCGACGTCGACACGGCGAATCCGGCGTGGGTGCCGGCACGCAGGCTGGCGCCGCGCAAGGTGAAGGCAACGCCGCCGCAGTTGGTGATCGACACCGTCTGGCTGGCGCTTTGGCCGTCGGCGAGGGCGCCGAAGTCGAGGCTGGTGGGCGTCACACAAATCTGGGGGGCGACGCCTTGGCCGACGAGGGGGATGTCCAACGTTTGGTCGGGGCTGCCAAAGCCAAACTCCTTGAACTCCACCCGCACGTTGCCACTGTGGGAGCCGCTGCCGAACGGCCGGTAGCGCACCAAGAACTCCAACGTCTCGCCCGCCTGCACGGGGCTGCCGATGATGGGGAAGGTGTCGGCGATGGCCGAAAAGTCAGGCTCGCCCGTGGTCATCGCAATGTTGCGCACGCTGCAGGTTTCGGTGCCGACGTTGGTGAGCACCACCGTCTGCTCGACGGCCTGGCCCATGGCCTGGTTGCCGAAGTTGACGCCAGTGGGGCTGGCCTCGATGAGGCAAGGTGTGGCTTCGATGGCGGTGCCCTCGACGGGGACCTCCAGCTCGGGCGTGATGGGGTCGTCCGACGAGATGGTGATGACGTCGTTTTGCGCGCCCAGCGTCGTGGTCGGCGCGTAGGTGACACTCATGACGTGGGTGGCGCCGGGATCGATGCTCAGCGGCAAGGTGCCGGCGACGTCGATGGCAAAGGGGGAGTCGGCGAGACCGAGGGCGACGTCGTCGACGTTGCACACCACTTGTCCGCGGTTTTGCAGCGCCAGGTTCTGCGTGGCGGTGCGCCCGTCGGCGACGGAGCCGAAGTTCAACAGCACCGGCACCGCGGCCAACTCGCACGACGGCTCGCGCTCCGCGTTGCCGACGAGGGCGAGCTGGTAGGCAGCGCCGTCGGCGTCGGTGTTCAGGGTGATGAACGCGGCCGTCGACGGCAGCGCGTAGCTGGCGGTGGTGGTGGGGGCGAAGCGGAGGTCGATCTGCAGCTCTTCGTCAGGCTGCAGCGTCGTTGGCGTGGTGAGGTTGAGCACTTCAAACGGCGGAAACTCCGACGTCGTCGAGAAGGTCTCGATGGTGATGGGCCGCGTGCCACAGCTGCGCAACGTCGCGGTGCGGTCTTCGCTGCTGCCGACGTAGACGGTGCCAAAGTCGACAATGGCGTCGTCGGTGCACAGAGCAGCGGCGTCGCCTTGGCCGGTGAGCAGCGCACGCAACACTGGGTTGTCTTCGTCGTCGGTGCGCACCTCGACGACGGCACAGCTGGGCACCGCCGACGTCGGCGTGAAGTTGATCGACACTGGCGTTGACGCACCGGCGTCGACGGTGGTGGCCCGCAGCCCGGTCTCGTTCATGGCTGGCGCGGTGAGCGCAAAGGCGCCGTTGCGGGTGGGGCACAACTCGGGGTCGGTGGTGAGCACCACGTCGCTGACGGTGAGGGTGGCGTCGCCTTCGTTCCACAAGGTCAACTCTTTGACCTGGGTGTCGCCGACGACGACGGGCGCCAGCGCCACTTCAAGGTGCGGCAGAGGCGGCGTCGTGCTGTTGCCGTCGGCCAACACGGCGCTCGGCGTCGGAATCTGCTGCACGACCTCGTCGCATTCGCAAGCGCCGGTGGCGACAACGCCCAGGGCCAAAAGCAGACGCGACTGCCACACGACAGAAGCCAGATGAGATGGAGAGCGCATGATGAACCCCTCTGGCGCCCACCACACAGGCGCCGAAGAAGGGTTTGTAACGAAGGCGTTTCAGATGCCCCATCGGTCATTCGCCGGAGCCCAAAAGCGGAAAACGGCTTGGGGATGCGGCCTACGCGTCGTCTTCAGGCTGCCGGGCACCACATTCAGGGCAGGTCGACGTGCGAATCGGCGTGCTGCAAGAGACGCAAGTGCGGGGCCCATCGTCGTCGGCCACGGCGCGCGCTGTCGTCGACATCAACGTCGTCGACGTGCGCTCGACGCCAGGAAGCTCAGCGGTCTGCACATGGTCGGGGGTGTATTGCCCATACAACGTGGAGTCGATGAACCCCGGGGGCGCTTCTGTCTGTACATCGCCGACGTCTTGGTAGCCCGTCATCATCAGCCCGGCTCCGGCCGACTGCGCGCCCAGTGCAGGCACATCGGGTGTCTCGACGTGGTGGGTCAGCAGCCCTTCCATGGGCGGCGCATGCACCTGTTCGGGGGTGAAGGCGCCGTACAACCGGCTGTCGATGAGGCCCGGAACATCTTCAGCAGGTGCTGCCGCCGCATCTGCTCCGTCAAACCGCCCCGTGTCGATGAACGAGGCCTGCTCGACGGCAGGGGCAGCGGCGGCCGCGGCGGCCGGCATGGGGGGCGTGGTGTCGCCGACGCGCTGGTCCCACACGTTCGCGGCGGCTGCTGCAGGGGTCACCGCTTGTGGGGCGGCGTGCTGCAGTTGGGCAGCAGCAGCTTGTTGAGCGGCTTGTTGTTGGGCAGCGGCGGCTTGTTGTTGGGCAGCTGCGGCTTGTTGGGCGGCGGCGGCTTGCTGCGCCGCGTGTTGGGCGGCAGCCGCTTGTTGCGCCTGGGCGGCAGCCATTTGCGCATTTGGGGCCTGGGGTTGCTGCGCTTGCGCTTGGGCCAGCTGCTGCATCCCCATCTTGTAGACCTTCTGCAACACGTCTTGCGGCGGCTCGGTGGGCGGGTTGGCGCCGTAGTTGAATCGCTCGCCACAGCGCAGACACTGGCGCTGCCCATAGACGACGGGAATGGTGCACCGCGTACACGGTGCGGTGCGCAAGCCAACTCGCTTCGGTTCCATCGAGCCAATCCGTGATGCGATGACGCCCTCCAGTCGCTGAGCCCGCAGGCTACCGTCGACGACGACGAAACATCTTGTGAACGGCCGCCCCGCCTCAGATCAGGTCATGTGGGCGACGAGCCGTCTGAAAAGCGGACAGCGACGGCCAGGTCACCGCGCCTTCGGGTCGAGCCGACGGCGCAGGCTGTCTTGAAACTCGTCAAATGTGCCTGGCGGCTGCACCGGCACATGGGTGCCGAACCAGTAGCGGTCGCCACGCACTTCCGTGAAGCCCAGCCGCCACACCTGGCCGCTCACGCGGTTCAGCAGGTAGGTGCTGCCGGGGGTGTCGACGATGGTGAAGGGGGCGGCGGCCGACCCGACGTCGGCGGGGGCGGCGTGACGGGGGACGGCACCCGCAGGCAGAGCGCTCTTGTTGCCCTGCGCGTGGGCTGCCGGCACCGTCGACGGCGACACCACGGTCATCAACAAGGCGCCTCCCATGGCGGCCACGAGCATCCACAATGCGGTGTTGTTGGTGTTGGTGCGGCTCATGCGTCCTCCTGCGTGCCAAATCGCCGTCGTCCGTGCCAGTCGCCGGACGGCGGGTCGCCCGTGCTACTTCGGGCGTCGACGAGAGATGGGCATGGGGTCTTCATAAACCTCTCCGGTCTCTTCTTCGAGTTTCTTGCGCTTCATGGTCTTGATGAGGTCTTCGGTGAACTTCTTGTCGGGCGCGCCGGGGTGCATCTCAAGGTATTTCTCGGCGTGGAAGATGGCTTTGCCCCAGCGCTTGAGAAACGGAAGCGTGCGCGAGAGCTGGCGGTGCGCGGGGTAGTACTCGGGGTCGAGTTCGAGGCTCTTTTCGAAGTAGTCGACGGCGGTGCCCACCATGCCGTCGACGCGGGCGCTGCCGCCACGGATGTCCCAGTGCAAGGGGTCGTTTTTGTCTTGCGCCCGCCGGGCCTTGTCGAGGGGGTCTTCGTCGAAGGTGAACTCCACCCGCTTGCTGTCGCCCGCCTGCAGCACGATGCGCTCGGTCTTGGTGCCGAACCCGCCTTCGGCCCGGCAGCCGATGAGGTGCTCTCCGGCGCTGACGGTGCGCACCACACTCATGCGACGGCGGCCGACGACGTAGTTGTCGACGAAGATGTCGCAGCGGTGCGATGACACCACCTGCACTTGGCCGCGGCCGTCGGGAATGTCGTCGGCGACGCCCGCATCGGCATTGGCGTCGGCGGCGACGTCGAGTTCTTCAAGCTTGAGCTTCAGCGTTTGGTTTCCGCCCGGCTCGACAATGATCACGCCTTCGGCCGGCTTGTAGCCGGCGAGGCGGGCTTCGACTTTGAGCTGACCGGCCTCAAGGTCGGGCAACAACGCCGGGCTCTTGCCGTACGAGCGGTTCGCCACAAAGACGGCGGCGCCATCAGGCTCCGTGAGCACGGTGAGCATGCCGCCCTTGGTTTGCAGCGACACCGTCAGCGTCAGCGTTGGGTCCATCCCTTTGGTCGTCGACTCGGACGGGAGCGTTCCCGACGCCACCCCTTGCTCGTGCCCCTTTGCCGACACCATCACGCGCACCTTGGCGCCTTGGGGGAGGCCCGTGAACGACACTTCGCCCGTCTTCGTGGTCTTCTTGGCCGCCAGGGAGGTGACCAGGTGGTCATTGACGTCCACCTGCTGCAGATACACGGTGGTGTCGGCCGGTGTGGTCTTCACCAACAACGTCGCCGTCTGCGGCGCTTGCGCGAGAAACCAACCCACGTAGGCGATGAGCAGCAGGGCAATGCCCAACGACGTGTAGGTCACGGGCCGTGTGTCTGGCGGTTCTGCGCTAAGGTGAGCAGACGGGTCGTGAGACATGATCCCTCCGGCGCCGACGACGTCAGCGAACGCCGACAGGCTACTCGATGTGTTCGACGCGGCGATAGGGCACATGGTCGACAGGAGGCGGCATGAGCATCGGTCACGGCGACAGCGGGTTGGAGCTCGACGACAGACGGCGCAAGGTGGGCAAAGCCACCAACCCCAGCTTGCGCACGGTGCAGAACCAAGGCCTGGCCACGTCGCGCCATGACCTCACCTACGGCCGCGAAGAGACGCCTTTGCAGCGCTTCGTGAAGCGGCTTTTGAAGACGGCTTTGATGGTGGGCGTCGTCGGCGGGGCCTATTTCGGCTACGAATGGCAGCAAAAGAAGCAGGCCAAGGCCGACGCAGCGGCTGCGGCGCAAAAAGACGCGGAGATGCGGGCGGCGCTCATCCCCAAGAATGTTCCCGACTGCTTCGTGTCGAACGCCGGCACCTACTTCACGTACAAGACCAAGGCTGGCAAGCGCCGCAAAGTGCGCACCATTGAGCAGGTGCCGGTGCAATACCGCCGAAAAGCCAAATGCGTCGACGTGAAGAAGCCCAAACGCTAAGTGCTTCTGACGTCACCTGCAGGCGACTGCGCCAGGCGACGGAGGAGGTCTACGTGAAGCTCTACACCAAAGGCGGCGACGCCGGCGAAACGGCATTGTTTGGCGGCCAACGCGTGCCCAAGAGCGACGCCCGCGTGCAAGCCTACGGCGCCGTCGACGAAGCCAACGCATTTGTCGGCGTGGCGGCGGCTGCGCCCGACATGCCCGAGGCCATCCGCCAGCACCTCGCCGGCGTCATGAGCGACCTCTTTGACCTCGGCGCCGAGCTGGCCACCCCCTCCGAAGAAGGCGCCCAAGACCTGCTGCAACGCCGGCTGACGTCGAGGGTGACGCCCGAGCGTGTGGCCGAGTTGGAGACGCTCATCGACGAGGCGTCTGACGCTTGTCCGCCGATGAAGACGTTCGTCTTGCCGTCGGGCACGCCGGCGTCGGCCCATCTTCACGTCGCCCGCACGGTCGTGCGACGGGCGGAGCGTGAAGTGATGGCCTTGAAGGCAGGCGGCGTCTTCGTCGACGAGCCGGTGATCATGATGCTGAACCGTCTGAGCGACTTGCTGTTCGCCTGGGCGCGGTACGCGAACGTCTTGGCCGGCGTCGACGACGTGCCGTGGATGCCCAAAAAACAGTAGCTACACCACCGCGCCGAAGAGCACCCCAACGACGGCGGTGATCACCATGGCGGCTGCGCCCCACAGCATGACGCGCAGGGCGCCTTTGATGGCAGATGCGCCGCCGGCGCGTGCAGCGAGCCCGCCCATGACGGCGAGCGCGGCCAACGACGACGACGACACCGCCGCCAGCGTCAGCTGCGTCGGCGCGAGCACAGCGGCTGCCAGCGGCACCGACGCACCCACTGCGAAGGTCACTGCAGACGCCACCGCCGCTTGCACCGGACGCGCCTGCTGCGCCACCGAAAGCTCCAGCTCGTCGCGCACGTGGGCGGCGAGGGCGTCTTTGGCCATGAGCTGCGTGGCGACTTCGTCGGCCAAGTCGACGGGCAGACCGCGCTCGATGTAGATGGCCTTCAGCTCTGCGTGCTCGACTTCGGGGTGCGCTTCAAGGTGGCGTCGTTCGCGTTCGATGTCGGCCTGCTCGCTGTCGCTCTGTGAACTCACCGACACATACTCGCCCGCCGCCATCGACATGGCCCCCGCGACGAGACCAGCGACCCCGGCGGTGAGCACGCTCTCGTGGGTGGCTTCAGCGGCGCCGACGCCCATCAGCAGGCTCGCCGTCGACACGATGCCGTCGTTGGCCCCCAACACGGCGGCGCGGAGCCAGCCAATGCGTTGTGTGAAGTGATGTTCTTTGGTGGGCATGCCGCGCCCTTCAGTCGGTCATCAACGCGTTGAACCGCTCGTCGTCGCGCACCACGTCGAAAAAGCGGTCGGCTTGCACCCACGCCCGAACGCGTTCACGGTCGGCGCGCACCGCGCGCTCCAGGTGGGCCAGGCAGGGGTCTTTGCGCCCTTGCGCGGCCTTCAGCGCAGCGGCGTGGTAGTGGGCCATGGGGTCTTGGGGCTCAAGCTGCAGGGCCCCTTGCAGGGCCTTTTCGGCCTCTTGGTAAAACCCTTGCGAGGTGTAGGAAATGCCGAGGTCGATGCGCACGTCGACGTTCTCGGGCATGATTTTGCTGACTTCACGCAAGTGGGGGATGGCCTCGGAGTACCGCCCCATGTCCATCAACACCGTTGCCATCTCGTGGCGGGCGACGCCGTCGGCCGGGTTGAGCTCCAGGGCCGTTTTGTACTCTTCGAGCGCTTCTTCAAGCATGCCCTTTTCGGCGAGGGTCAGCCCCAGGTTCAGGTGCGCGTCTGGGTAGTCGTATTCGATGGCGATGGACTGCCGATACGATTGCACCGCCAACTCATGCCCGTGCGTCGCCAAGAAGCAGGCGAGGTTGTAGTGCGCGGTGGGGCTGAGGTTCTCGAGGTCGATGGCCGTCATGTACTCCCGCAGCGCGTCGAGGAGGTCGCCCTTTTCGGCCAACACCGTCGCCAGGTTGTCATGGGCGTGGGCGCTGTCGGGATCGAGGTCGATGGCCTTCTTGAATTCTTTGACGGCCTCGTCGAGCCACCCGCGGTCGGCGAGGTCAATGCCTCGCGCGTTGTGCTGATCCGACTTCTCCAAGGCGTCGAAGCGGTCGTTGTCGCGGCTCATCCCATCGCTCCCTTCGTCATGCTGACGACGAAATATACGTTGTTTTGCATAGCGAGTCTCACCCGAGGATCAACCGGGGACGTCCGTCTCGTCTGGGGCCACGGTCACGGCCGACGCGTTCGCGCTCGGCAACGGCGTGTCGGGACCGGGGGCGGGGGGCATGGCCGTCGAGGCCTCTTTCACCTCGTCGTCGAGGTCTTGGGCCCGCATCAAAAAGAAGCGCAAGAAGGTCAGCAAAATGCTGACGATGGGCACCGCAAACAAAGCGCCCACGATGCCGTAAAAATGCTCGCCGGCCACCAACGAGAACACGATGACCACCGGATGAATCTTGGCGGCGTCGCCCATGATCTTGGGGTTGAGAAAGTTGGCCTCCAAAAAGTGGATGCCGACGATCCACAACACCGACAACACCGCCGTCACCAAGCCCTGGGTGAGGGCGACGACGACGATGGGCAGCGTCGACAGAATCGACCCAAAGATGGGGACCAAGCTGAAGATGGCGGCCAAGGTGGCCAAAATAAAGGCGAATTTGATCTTCAGCAGCAGCAAGCCGATGAGGGTCAACACCCCGTTCACCACGCAAATGGTCAGCTGCCCGCGCACCACGCCTGACAGCCCACGGTCGATGCGGTGGATGAGCGCGTCGAAGGTGTCTTGGTCTTCGACGGGGACAATGCTGAAGAAAAACCGCTTGATGCGGGCGGTGTCCATGCTGAGGAAGGCGGTGATCATCAGCACCAACACCGACGAGAAGGCCGCCCGCAGCACGCCACCGACGACCTTTTGCGCCTGTTTGATGATGGTGGCGCCTTGGTGCGACAGCAGCTCGGTGCCCTGGTGCAGCGTCGAGCGGGCCACCTGCGCCAAGTTCAAGGTGTAGATGGCCTCCGACTGCGGCGCGTCGTTGGCTTCAAAGGCCTCGGCCGGGCGTGGCGCGGCCTCTCCGGTGTCGGGGTTGACGGGGGGCCCAGCGATGACGTCGACGTCGGGCGGGAGCGCGTTGGAGTTCGGCAAGAACGAGGGCAGGGGGCTGCCGTCGTCGTGGGCCACCACTTTCACCGGCAGCCGCATGCGTTTGAAGTACGCCTCCAATTTGGCGGCATTGCGGTCGAGGGTTTGCTGGTCGAGGCTCTTCACGAAGGAGGTGGCGTCTTGCGCCAGCCGCTCCATCTCGCGGTACACCTGGGGCACGAAGAACACGGCGAACACCCAGACCACCGCGAAGAACCCGAGATAAATCAGGATGATGGCGCCCCACCTTGGGATGGGCTTGCCCCGCACCTGCGTCTGGTTCAGCCGCACCACCAGCGGCTCGATGACGTAGGCGATGAGGATGGCGAGCAAGAAGGGCAGCGCCACGGCACGCAGCGCGAAAACGGTGCCCAAGATCGCCGCCCACACCAGCAGGTACAGCACGTTGCGCCGGGTTTTGGGGGTGAGGTTGTCGCGCACAAAGCCCATGACCCCGACATAGTCAGGATGCAGACCAGAGTCCAGATGCCGCCAGGACCTCCTCAGACGTGCCTCGGCACAATCTGCACACAGGTTTCCTTGGAAGGGGCGCAGACGGGCCAAGCTTTGCTTGGCCTTGGGAGAATCCATGCGGATTCTCTTCCGCCCCCAGCCGGGCGCATGTTGGGTGCCAACGAGTTGGCACCTTTGGCGATCCCAGATTTGCTGTCCCGGCCGGGTCCCCCTTCCCCCTCGGCGCTCTGCGCCGAACCGGGCTTCATTCCCACTGATTGGGAGCGTCTTGGCGGGCAAACTGGGTTCGGCACAATCTGCACAAATCCTTGCAACGCGGGTGGACACATGGCGGGCGCCCCGCTACCCCTGTGGCTTCACCCTTTCGGAGAAGTGAGCGCAATGACGCTGAGTGCCGGACAGAACGTCGACAGCTGGTGTGGCAAATGCAAGCTGATGCTTGCCCACACCATCGTGGCGGTGGTGGGGGACACGCCAAAAAAAGTGGAGTGCAACACTTGTGGCGCCCTCCATGCCTACAAAGCCCATGAGCCTGGCAAAGCGCCGAAGAAGGCGTCGAGCCGCTCGTCGTCGCGCACGGCCAAGAAGCCTGCTTTGAAGCCCTCTGACTACGAGAAAATGGTCGAAGGACGCGACATCACCCACGCGCGTCGCTACTCGCCCCGCACCCAATTCGAGGTGAGCGAGATCTTCCAGCACCCGAAGTTCGGCATGGGCATCGTGGTGTCGCTGAAAGACGCCACCAAGATCGAAGTGCTCTTCCCCGAAGGGCCGAAAGTGCTGGTGCACAACCGCTGAGGCCCAGGCCCCTTCGATGTCGACAGCCGAGGTGCATGCCTCGGCTGTTTTCGTTTTGGGCAGACCCTTTTTATGCTGCAGGGGTGACTGCTTCGTTGTCTTCTGCGCTGCCGGTGGATCGCGTGCTGCTCCCGTCGCCCTCGGCGTCGTTTGAGCGTTGCACCGACACCGCCGTGGCGTTTTCGTCGACGGCACCCGGCGTATTCTGCGTGCGGGTCGAAGGCCACTACGACCTCGAGATGGCGCGGTTTCAAACCGAGAAGGCGAGCGAGGCCATCGCCGACGGGCCAGTGAAGTTCTTCATCGACTGGGAGGCGCTGACCACCTACGACTCCGACGCCCGCACCCTCCTGACGAAATGGTGTCTGCAGCATCGCGCGCATCTGGCAGAGGTGCACATCCTGACGACGTTTCGCATCGTGGCCATGGGGGTCGCAGTGGCAAACATGGCGCTGAGTGGCAAGTTACAAGCACATCAGGAGTGGGCTACCTTTGCGGCGGCGTTTCGCGACGCGTGACAGAGCGCATCATTTGCGCCGCTTGCTTCAGTTCATGAGGCGCATTCCGAAAAGGTGTTGTGGCGGATTCGTTTTCCAACCTGCGCGCAGACCGGGTGCTCGTCGTCGACCCCGATGAACGGCATGTGTTCAAGAACGCGTCGGCCACGGCCTACACCGGCCTCAAAGGCGACTGCTTCTGGGTGCGCATCGAGGGACGCTACTGCGTCGAATTGGCCGAAAGTCAGGTGGCCTTGGCGGGCGCTGCCGTCGCCCAACAGAAGGTGCGCTTCTTCATCGATGCCGAAGAACTCCAGGGGTACGACTCCGACGCGCGCAACCTGCTCACCAAGTGGTGCGTGACGCACTTGGGCGACCTCGCTGAGGTGCACATCCTCTCTGGGGTGCGCATCGTCAGCATGGGCGTGGCCGTCGCCAACATCGCCCTCAGCGGCACCCTCGAAGCGCACGAGACCTGGGACGCTTTTCGCGCCGCTTTTCACGAAAGCCAAACCCAGTCGCGTTGACCTGAAACTTGAGGGAGGGGCGCAGGCCCCTCCCCCCCACGCCGGCAAAGCCGGACGCGGGTCCCCCCTACCCCCTCGGCGCCAAAGGCGCCGGTTGCGTACCGCTTTCGAATAGGTTTCTCGCTTGAACGGGCCGAGAAATCCGGGAAATGGCAAAGCCAGACATTTGCTCCTTCCCTCCTCGGCGCTCGGGCCGAAACGGACCGCTCGTCGACAAAAAGTGATTTTCGCCGAGCGCTCCTGGGAATGCTCGGCGAAATAAGTCTCCGACATCCTAATATTCCTCGAAAGGGGCGCAGGCGGGCCAAGCGCTGCTGGGAGAATCACGTCGTGACTCTCTTCCCGTTCCTGAGAGTTGCCTCCGGGCACTCCCAAGGTCTCAGCCAAGCTGAGACCCAAGCGCTGGCAGAGCCAGACACTGGCTCTTTCCCCCTCGGCGCTTCCGCCGAAACGGACCGCTCGTCCTAGTCGAGGCGCTCTGGCGTCCACCCGTGCTGCTCAATGACGTTGGGCAAGCTGTAGCCGACGCGAATGTCCATGCCGACGACGGCAAGCGACGACGTGCCGACGCTGACCGCCATGCGCACCAGCGGGTGCGCGTCTTCTGAGACCACCAACGAGATGCTGTCGACCTCGGCGCGCACTTGCATCCCCCACTGCACCAGCCGGGTGCGGGCGCCAGTCTCGTAGCCCAAGCCCAACGACCAGTCGTGGGCAAAGACGTAGGGGCCTCGTGGGTGGCGCTCGGTGAACGCGGGGTAGACCTTGTCGACGATCCACACCGCGTGTTCTTCGCGCACCTGGTCGATGCGTCCCATTTGGGTGAGAAACCCAGGTGGGCCGCCCGTCGACGACGTGCAGAACCACACGCGGTATTCGTCATTGCCAAACACGAAGTGCGGCGGTTGCGCAAAAGCTGGAGGGGGACCACGCATGGCTGTGGACCCTGCCACAGCAAACGGTGTTTACAAGACCAAAAAGTGACATCAGTCGGACGCGCTGCGCGGGCCCTTCTTGCCAAACATGCGGGCGAAAAAGCCATCGCCACGGGCCTTGCTGAGCAGCCAGTCGGCTTTGCGGGCGAGGGCGTGGCCGTTCATGGCGCCGACGCTGACGTCGACGATTTCGCCGTTGAGCACAAAGAGCAACGTCGGCACCGAGCGGATGTTGAAGGGCTGCGCCAGCCGGGCCTGGGCTTGGGTGTTGATCTTCACCAGCCGGATGGGCTCGTCTTTGTAGGCCTCGGCCACGGCGTCGAACTCGGGCGCCATGGCTTGGCAGGGCCCACACGTCGGCGACCAAAAATCGATGATGGCGGCGCCCCCTTCTTTGCCCATGAGGTGCTTGACGTCGTCGATGTCTGTCAGTTCTTCGGCCATGTGGTTTTCTCCGTCCTCATTCTTCACTCCCCACCGTCAACCTGCGACGAGGCCGCCGGTGCTCTTGACGACGACTTCGCCATGCAAGGTGCGGTGCACGGGGCACCGGTCGGCAATCTCGAGGATGCGCGCCGTCTGCTCTTCGTCAAGGTCGCCCACCAGCTCGATGTGTCGCACGATCTGGTCGACTTTGCCGCTGGTGGTCTCGCACGTCTCGCAGTCTTTGGCGTGGATCTTTCCGTGGCTGAGATGCACACGGACGTCGTCGAGGGGCCAACCCTTGCGGTCGGCATACATGCGCAACGTCATCGAGGTGCAGGCGCCGAGCCCCGCCAACAAGAACTGGTAGGGCGACGGGCCGGCGTCGTCGCCGCCGACGCTGGGGGGCTCGTCGGCGAGCAGACGGTGCCGTCCGATGAAGACGTCCTGCAAGAACTTGCTGACCTCTTCGCCTTTGCCGGCGGGGTGCTCGGCAACGAGCACATCGGCCTCGGTTTCGGTGGTGCCACGGCTGGGCTTCACCTCGAGGTAGCGGGTGGCCCACGCGGCCAACACCGACGCCGCATATTGGGCGTCTTCACGTCCGGTGAGGAGGTGGTCGGCGTGGTCGAGGCTGACGAAGCTCTTGGGGTGGTTGGCGGCTTCAAAAATGCTGCGGGCGTGCTCGACGCTGACCACGTTGTCGACGGGACTGTGCATCACCAACAACGCGCGCTTGCCGCGTCCCAAACTGGGCAGCAGCTTGGTGCTCTGAATGTCGTCGAGGAAGGAGGCGTCGACGCAGAACTCGCGTCCGCCGATGGTCACTGCAGCACGGCCCTTCTCGCGGATGGCCGCTTCGTCGTCGACAAAGAGGTGGCGAATGTGGCTGGGGTCGCTTGGCGCATTCAACGTGGCCACCGCTTTGACGTCGGGGATGCGGTCAGCGGCGGCCAGCACGGCCGCCCCTCCGAGGGAGTGCCCGACGAGCAACGCTGGGCCCTGGTGGTGCTCTCGCAACCAGGCGGCAGCGTCGACGAGGTCTTCGACGTGGCTCGAGAACCCGCTGGCGTCGTCGAGGTCGCCCGAAGGCGTGAGCCCCGCTCCGGTGAAGTCGACCCGCAACACGTGGATGCCCTGCGCCGACAGCGCTTGGCTGATGCGCCGCGCTGCCAGGCTTTCTTTGCTGCACGTGAAGCAATGCGCGAACAACGCGAACCCGCGGGGGGCGTCGTCTTGGGCGGTGTCGAGAAAACCGGCCAAGGCATGGCCGCGTTCAGTGGGGATGGACACAGAAATGGGCGTCGACATGGGGCACTCCTACGGCCATTGGATGCGCAGTCGTCGACGAGGTTTCACCTGCGTGCGACGCAGATCGCCCAAACACCGACGCCCCCGCGAATGCGGTTCATGATGACTGTTATGAGCTGCGGCTCGCACGGCGAAGCACCGGGGGGCGATGGACTCCCCTCCAAACAGCAGGGCCCATGAAGCACTGCACCGCTTCGGAGCCCCGGCAACGACGGGCACCGGGTTTCATCCAAGGCGAAGCATGACGTCCGTGCCTTCGTTGGCTTTCACAGCAACTTGAGCAACTCATGCTCTGGTTCCCGGAGCAGCAACACACCGCCTGGGCGCATCTCCACGTGTTGTTTCACTAGGGGAGATCCCGTAATGTGACACTGAGCTGGAGGTGTCCTTGAAAACCGCTGTTGTTCTGTTCGTCTCGATGCTGGTGACGGGCTGGAGTGTGCTGACTCTGGCCACCGCGCTGACCACGTTTGACCTCCACCGGGGGCTCACCTGGGGGGTGGTCGCGGCCTTGATCCTGGGCTTGTTGTACGCGTGCAAAAGGCTGACGTTTGCACTTTTGGACGACGAGACCACACGAGAAAAGGTGGTGAGCACGGTGGCCGTGTGGACAGTGCTGCAACTCTTGGTGAGCGGCGGCGTGTACTACGGGTTTGACTTGTCGTCAGACGAAGTTGGCGAAGAGCGGCGCATCGTTTCAAATGAGTTGTTGCGGCTTGTCAACAAAGCCGAACGACTGACGATGCCCTCGCCGAAAACCTCTGAGACGTCCAACACCAAGGGAGGACTGCGGGCGACATTGAAGAAGTTGGACCGTGGCGCCACGGCCACAGCCGTCGAACTCCGCGACGCCAAAGACGGCGGAATCGCGGCCCGCAAGCTATTGCAGTCGGTGCAGTCCCACTTGGTGCGCCTCGCCGGCAGCGACGCCAGACAGGCCATCGAGCAGCAGATCACACTCGACCCGTCTGTGACGCACCGCATGGCGATGTACGCCGTCGTCGAAGCGGCTATCGAGGTGAGGGCGGCCACCGCGGGCGAGTCCGAGCCCGTCTTGGCGAAAGCGTTGCGCTCCCTCCCTGCGCTGCGAAACAACCCCTATGCCTTCGCACGTGCGCTCGGCGAGGCCGAACGAGACGCTTTCTATCCAGACTTGCCCATCGAAATGGAGGCGCTGGTGCAAGCCCGTGGCGACCTCGGCAGGGTGCGCCAGAAGGTGGTGGCCCCCGACCTGTTGCTTGTTTTGCGTGGGCTCGATTATGAAGTGCGCGCGAAGCACGACGGGCAAACGCCCAAGCGGTACATCAGTGCCCAGACCAATGAAGCGCTACGGAGATTCGTCAACCAGAGCATCGGGCACCGACAAGGAAGCGCACCATGGATCGAGGCTGCTCGTTTGCTGATGCAATCTGCCGTTGCCAAGTCGCCCCTCTCTGCCAACGAAGAGGCTCCTGCTCCGTACCATGGTGCGCTGTTTGACGGAGGCTGGGCGAGGTCTTTGCCGCAGGCAGTTCGGCAGCGAGATCAGGTGTTGCTTGACGCCGTCACCGCTTGCGCCAGCGACCTCGCGGCGCAGAGCAACAAAGAGATTGCCCGCCGGCCAAACCTGCAGATCGCGGCCCTCGTTCTGGAGGGGGCGACTTTGGAAGCGTTGGTACACGTTTCCGACACGGAAGACGTGTTGGTACGTCGCGCCGCAATCCTGCAGAGGCTGTATGAAGCTGCGCCGGATGTCGAGCTGTGCAGCCTTTCTGAGCCCGCCACCGTGCACCGCATCTTGGGCACACCAACCTGGGCGCCCATCGCCAAAAAAGAGCGGCAGATGCTCGTGAGCAGCAGCAGGCCTGGGATGGTTTGGGGCTACGACCGAGGCATGTGCCAGCCCATTGGGGTGTCGATGCCTGACCAAGGGGCTCCGAAAGTTCAGCTGTACATGGGAGGCCATTTTGGCGGGCTAAACAACTGCCCTCAAAGCAACCGCGAGACGCCGTCGGCGGCGTCGTTGTGCTCTGACCCTGCCATTGCGCAGCGCTGCGAGTGACGGCGATGGCTTGGCTGGTGGCATCACCTTCGAGACGCCGTCCGTCCGGCCGTGGGCCTCCCAACGAAAGCCGCTAAAACAGGTACGTCGACAGCTGTCGCCGCAGTTTGCGTTTGACGTCGTCGTCGACGAGGTGCAGCAGTTGCAGCAACACCGGGTGCACGGCGTCTTTGTGTCGCGGCACCAACGGCAACAACGTCGCAAACGCCGTTTGTGGCTTGCCGGCCAGCGTCTCCCACCCAGCGATGCACAATGCGGCGTTGACGTCGTTGTCATCGCGCTCGAACGCTTGCCGCGCCGCCGGCTCGTCTTGTTGGTGTGCGAGTTCGTCCAGGGCCACCAGCGCCTGCAACTTGGCCTTGGCGTCGTCGGTGTCGTCGTGCTGGGGCATCGACGCCAACAACTCTTTGGCGCGCAAGGTGTTGCGCTGGCCGAGGGCGACGTGGGCCCGCAGCGCGTGCAGCCGGGGGTTGTCAGCGTCGAGGGCGAGCAGTTCGGCGGCCTTGTGGTCGGCGAGGTCGTACTGCCCATCAGCGAGCATCTGTTGCACTTCAGCCTCACCTGCCGGGGCGAGCGCTTCGATGCCGTTCTTCTGCAAAAACGCCCGCACTTGGGGGTCGGGTTGGGCGCCCGCAAAAGCGTCGACGGGCTGGCCGTCTTTGAACAACACCACGGTGGGGATGGAGCGAAAGCCGAACTGCACCATCAGCTGCTGGGCTTCGTCGGTGTTCACCTTGGCGAGCAAGAACCCGCCGTCGTAGTCGGCGGCGAGCCCTTCGAGGACGGGGCCGAGGGTGCGGCAGGGGCCACACCACGGGGCCCAGAAGTCGACGAGCACGGGCTGTGTTTTGGAGTGCTCGACGACGTCGGCGTTGAAACCCGCTTCGGTGACATCTTTGACGTGGGGTCCGTTGGCCATGGCTTGCTCCGGCTGCGGTGGTGGACGTTGGATGCCCTATTTGGCCGACGGTTTCTTGCGGCTGGTGCTCTTCTTCTTGGAGGGCGCCTTCTTCTTGGCAGCGGCTTTTTTGCTGGCCGTCTTTTTGGCCGTCTTTTTGGCAGGCGATTTGGGGCCACGCGCCTTCGACGACGTGCCATAGCGCTCGCACAGCGCGGCGTAGGTGGCACGGATGCCCATGACCTCACCGCCTTTGGGGCGCCCTGGGCGTGAGTCGATGTTGTAGGCCATCAAATCTTCGTGGGCCCAGTTGACGTCGTCGTCGACGAACTGCTGCAAGAACAGAGCGGCCGTGATGGCGCCCCCGTACGAGCCGCTGGCGATGTTGTTGGTGTCGGCGATGGCGCTCTTCAGCTTGCGCTTGTAGGGCTGAAAGAGGGGCATGCGCCACAAGGGGTCGTTGAGCTCGACGCTCTTGTGCAACACGGCGTCGGCCCATTCGTCTGACGTCGAGAACACCGCTGGCATCTCGGTGCCAAGGGCGACGCGGGCGGCGCCGGTGAGGGTGGCGAAGTCGAGCAGGAGGTCGGGCTTTTCGCGGCAGGCTTCGGTGAGCGCGTCGCACAAAATGAGGCGGCCCTCAGCGTCGGTGTTGCCGACTTCGATGGTGAGGCCTTTGCGGCTTTGGATGACGTCAGACGGACGCATGGCGCCCCCGCTCACGGAGTTCTCGACGGCGGGCACCAGCACGCGCAGACGCACCGGCAGCTTCTTGCTCATGACGAGGTGGGCGAGGGCGAGGGTCTTGGCCGCGCCGCCCATGTCTTTTTTCATGAGCAGCATGCTGCCGCCGGGCTTGAGGTTGTAGCCGCCGGTGTCGAAGCACACGCCTTTGCCGACGAGGGTGAGCTTTTTGTGTTTGGGGTTGCCCCAGCGAATGTCGATGAGACGTGGCGCGCGGTCGGAGCCTTTGCCGACGGCGTAGACGGCGGGGAAGTTTTTCTTCTCGAGCTGGGTGCCGGTGATGACCGACATGTTGGCCTTGTGCTGGCGGGCCAGCTTGCGGGCGGTGCCCTCGAGTTCGGCGGGGCCCATGTCGTTGGCGGGGGTGTTGATGAGGTCGCGACCGAGGGAGATGGCGTCGAAGAGCCGCTCAACTTCTTTTTTGTCGACGTTTTTGGGCCACACCAATTTGCGGTCGGACTTGGGCTTGTCGGCCTTGTAGGTCGAGAAGGAGTAGCTCGCCAACGCCCACCCCAGGCAGGCCGCAAAGGCCACGTCGTCGTCGAGGTCGGGGAGCTTGTAGGTGCCCTTGGGGGCTTTCGCCGCCGCCGCCCACACGAAGGGGTCGGTGGCACCTTCATCGCCGCCGAGGCCGAAGAGAACGGTGTCGATGCCTTTGGCGCCCGGCATGGGCAGCAGGGTGTTGGCTTTGCCGGCAAAGCCGTGGTCGTCGATGAATTGGGCGGCGCCTTTGGCCAGCTTCTTTTTGTAGGCGGCGAGGCCCGACGACGTCAGCGGTTGCAGCAGGCGGGCAGAGGACGAGGACGTGGTGAAGGCTTGCATGACAACTCCAAGGCGGACAGCGACGTCATCTGTGCTGCGCGCGGCGAGCGGAGTGTGGCCGAACTGCATTGCGAACTGCAAGTGCGTCGCCGACAGCCGGCGTCAGCGGCGTCGAGGCTCCCGTGTTGCAGCCGCCGCATCTGCATGCGCAAGCTGACGACGACGCGCAAAGGGGCCAGGGAGCGGGCAAGCCGCAAAGGACAGCGACATGAGCGACGACGCACAACAACCTCCTCCCCCACAGCAAGGCCCAACGCCGTTTGAGGTCATCGGCGGCGACGCGGTCGTGCGCCGGTTGGTCGACCGCTTCTACGACGAGATGGACGAAGACCCGTCGGTGAAGACGCTGCGCGACATGCACCCCACCAACATGAAGACGTCGCGCGACAAGCTCTACATGTTTTTGTCGGGGTGGCTCGGCGGACCTCAGCTGTACTGGGAGAAATACGGCCACCCTCGTTTGCGCAGACGGCACTTCCCCTTCGCCGTCGACACCGCCGCCAAAGACGAGTGGATGCGCTGCATGAACGTCGCCCTCGACGAGGTCATCGACGACGAGGACATTCGCCAACGTCTGTCGGCCGCGCTCGACCAGCTGGCGGCGCACATGATCAACCGCTGACGACGCAATTGCGCGGACGAGCCGACGTCGACGAATCTCGTCTGACGTCGTCATTCGCCGGCGTGGGCTTTTCTCCGGCTTGGCGTCAGACATAGCCTTTACAGATGTCGACTTCGTCTTTGCTCCGTTCGTCGTTTTTGCTGTTGTGCTCGACGTTGGCATTGCCAGCGTGCCTCATTGCCGACGGGGGGCCGCTGCTGGGTGGGTGGGCGGCGTCGAGCCATCCATGCGCCGGCAACCGCACCGACACCTTGTGGCGTGACGACGATGGCACGCTGTGGGTGGGCTGCGGCACGACCACAGAGGGCTTCGGCCTGTATCGCTCCACCGACGATGGCGCCTCCTGGGAGGCGCCCGACACCGACCCGCCGCGCATGTTTGATGACTTTCGCGTCAACAGCGTGTCGCGCAGCAGCGACGGCGTGTTGTACGTCGCCGGTACGGGCCGCGGGGCCCGCGTCATGGCCGTCGACACGTCGGTGGCGCCACTTGCCGTCGAGCGCCTCCTGCACGAAGACAACCAGCCGACGGGGAGCTTCTCTGTCGGCACCTTTCGCCGCAACGCAGAGGGCTTTGCAGTGGCAGAGTCGTTGACCGGCGCCGACGTCGTCACCCGGGCATCCGACGCGGACGACTTCGTCGACGCGCCCGACTGGGATGGCACAGAAGACAGTTTTCAGATGCTCGACCTCGAACTCGACGGCGACGGCGGGTTCGTCGGCTGCGGCAGCACCATCAGCCAACCACCGACGTTGTTCTTCTCGTCGTCGACGACGCCGTTCACCATGACTCCGCTGACCGCTGCCGAAGAATTCGACGGAGAGCTGTGGTCGATCGACGTCAGCGACGGAGCCTTCACGGCTGGCGGCGTCGACCAAGACACCGACGTCGGCATTTTGTTCTCAGGGCCGACGTCGGCGACGTCGCGCGACGACCTCGTGCGCTTCGACCTCGACGCCCTCTTCGACGACCCCACCTGGGTGCGCGGCGTGTGCCGCGACGGCGACGTGGTGATCGCGGTGGGCGCGTTCTCGACGCGAGGGGGTGGCATTGTGCTGCAGTCGGACGACGGTGGCGCCAGCTTCATCGACATCTCCCCCGACGACGCGCCCGAGTTGAGCGAGTGCGTTGTCGCCGACGGCACCGTCTTTGTGACGGGAGCGAATGGATACTTCGCGTCCCAACCGTTGTAGGGCTCGTCGCAGCGCAGGCGACAGCGCCCGCTTGCAGCCGTCGTCGTCAACAGGCACCCTCCGCGCAGGAGGGTGCATGGCACACCAGCGTCATCAATCGAAAACACGATGTCAGCGCATGGTCGTTGGCGTCTGGCTGTTGGCTTGCTGGGCTGGCGGCGCCGTCGCCCAAGACACACCACCCGATGACATCTTCGACGACCCCGCTGTCGGCAGTGAGATCCCGCCGCCTGCGCCGCTCACCGACGACGATCCCGCCGACGATGACCCCACAGCAGAGGGGCCGCTGCCATCCGACGTGCCGCCCCCGAAGGCGAGGCCGGCGCCGTCGCGCAACACGTCGCCCGGAGAGACCCGGGACGCAAGGCCCCCCCGGGGCGAACGTGCCGACGGCCGTCGTCGAGCCGAACGCGACGACAATGCCTACCAAGCTGGGTTTGCGGCGGGCCGAGAGCACGCCCTGGCGGAGTCGCGCACCTTTGAGCTCACCGTCGGTTGCGCTGTGGGTTTTTTGGCGCCGTGGCCCATCACGCTCGGCAGCGCGGGGGTGCTGGCGTTCGCCCCCGACGTGTTGACGGTGACGGTGCCTGAAACGAGCCGTTCACGTCGAGATCGCGCCTACAAAGACGGGTACGCCGAGGGCTACAAACAGGCCACCTACGACGAGCGCAAGTTCTATGGGCTGTCGGGCTTGGCCGCCGGCAGTTGCGGACAGGTGGTGATCGCGGTGGTGGTTCCCGCCGTGCTGTCGGTCGCCATGGTCGCCGTGTCGCTGGCGCCCTTGTTCTTCTTGGGGTGGTCGCAGCCGCCGTTTTGGGCCTTGCCGCCGTCGACGGCCAACCCCTTGGACGTGTTCGCCCAGACGCCGATGGCCGTCCCCTTGTGGGCACGCCCGCCGTCGGAGTGACGTCGCCGTCAGCTCGCGCGCAACTTGGCGTGCAGCTTCTTGCGGGCCCACAGCGTCTCCAGCTCTTGGCAGCCGCCGATGGACTCGTCGTCAAAGAAGATCTGCGGCACCGTGCGTTGCCCGCTGGCCTCACGCAGCCAAGCGCGGGTTTCGTGGTCGCCGTCGACGGCAATCTCTTCAAAGTCGACCTTCTCTTGCGAGAGGATCTGCTTTGCGCGATGGCAGAAGCCACACCAGCGGGTGGTGTAGATGCGGACTTTGCGCTGTTGGCCAGTGCTCATGAGGGGCTCCTTCAAACGCGGTGACGGCCGAGCGGCCGCACAGGGGCACCTCAGTGGGATGCCGGGTGGCCGATTTGGTTTCGTCATACGCGAGCGCGAGGGCAGACAACAGGGCCGACATCGGGTACACCGAGCGCATGCGCAGTCGCCGTCCTGTTTCTCGTCTTTGCCTGGTGTTGCCCCAAGCCGTGTCGCCGTCGGCGGCCGACGGCAGCGCCGAGCGTGCCGACCCCGCCTTCGAATGGCTGGCCGACGGGCTCGCCCACGAGTTGGGCACCCTTGGCGTGCAAGTCTCGCGTCACGTGGTGGGGGCCGCGCCCGAGCGCGGCGTTCGCTTTGATGTGGCGCTGTGGATGCCCGACGCCGACGGTCACCCTCCACGTCCCCGGCCGAAAGAGGTGCCAGCGCGGGTGCACGCACTTGTCGTCGGGCCCCAGCTGCCGACGACGGCCGAGTTGTTGCGATACGACGCCGCATTGGTGCTCGACGACGACGACTACGCCGACAAGGTCAAACGCATCGCGCACAAAGCCGTCAAGGGCGCTCCGCATGTGCAGTCGGTGAAACTCTGTTTGCGGGCGTCGTCGTCGAGAGACGAAGAAAAGCGCGCGCGCGGCCTGAGCGCCGACCCTGTCGTCTTTGTGCAGTTGGGCGAGCACTTCGACGCCGACATCGAACGCGTCATCTTTCAGCTGTCATTACTGCAGGCGCCCTGCACAGTGGTGCTGCAGAGCCCCGCGCACGAGGGTGCCAAAGACCGCGCCCGTCGGCTTGCCAACCAACAGGGGTTCAACGCGTTTCTCGTCGCGGGCGACGACGGATTGCTCTCTGCGCTCGGCGCCGTCGATCTCGTGGTGGGCCGCACCAGCTGGGTGGAGCAACTGCTGTTCGCCGGCCACCAGGTCGAAGTGTTGCACCTCGGCGGAGAAGGCGTGTTGGCCGCGCCACGCCCCGACGGACGCTACGCCACCGCCGAGGTCGAAGGCGTGCTCCAGCTGGGCTCTCTCCTCGAGCGGCGTCTGCAAGACCCCGGGGGCATCCAAGCCAACGGCGTCGCCCACCACGCCAAACACCACGACGACGCCCGTCGTTTTCTCGACGTGTTGGGTGCGCTGAAACCACGGCCGGTGGCCCTGCGCGCGTCGTACGGCTGGGAGCCGATTGGCCCCCACGCCGACGAGGCTGCAGTGCAGCAAAGCGGCAGTGTCGACGCCAAAGAGGCATCCGACGGCCGCGGCGCCGACCCCGCCGAACGCATTGAGTCGGCACTTGAAGAACTCAAGGCCCGGCTGTCGAGTGGCCCAGCACCCGACGACGCCAACGCCACAGACGAGGGCGCCGACGGGGAGGGCACGTCGCCATGATCGACCTCCACTGCCACCTGCACCACGCCTGCGACGACGGGCCGCAAACGGCGTCTGAGGCCTTGGCGCTGGCCAAAGCCCTCGTCGACGTAGGCGTCACCAAGGTGGCCTGCACCCCGCACATCCGGTCTGACAAAGGGTGGATGAACACGGCCACCGAACAGCCCAAGCTGCTGGCGTCGACGCGGGCGTTGCTCAAATCCAACGATGTCCCCTTGGAGGTGGTGCAGGGCGCCGAGCACTACGTCGACGAGACCTTGTTCGCGCAGGCCTTCGATGGACACGTCGTGCCCTACGCCGACACCAAATGGCTCCTCGTCGAACTGCCCTATCAGGGCGAGCCGCCGGGCCTGTTTGATTTGCTGTACCGCATTCGCACCGCCGGCTACCGCATCCTGCTGGCGCACCTGGAGCGGTTCCCCTACGTCGCCGAAGACGCGGCCAAAGTCGAACGTCTCCTCGACGCTGGCGCCCTCGTGCAGGTGAACCTCGGCAGCCTCGCCGGTGCCTACACCCGGGCGCACAAAAAGTTGGCGCACAAGCTGGTGAAGGCCGGTTATGTCTCGGTCGCCTGTGGCGACTGCCACCAGGCCGCCGACGTCAAACGCTTCACCGAAAAGGGGCTGAAGGCGCTGCGCAAGATCAGCGCCGACCTCGTGCAGCCGCTCACCGTCGACCACCCTGCCGCCATCTTGGCCGACGAAGAACCCCAGAAAATCTGGCCGTAGCCCACGGCGCCTTCATTGGCCTCTCATGTCTGCCACTTCATCTGCTCCGCCGTCTTCTGTTCCCTCGCCGTCGTCGCCCTCCGCCGCCAAACGCGCCGTGCAACTGCTGGTGTCCATCGCCATCGGCGCCGGCATGTTGTGGTTCGCCTTTCGCGACTTGCCCGTGAGCGCCGAAGCGCAGGCCGATGGCGTGGTCACGTTCGGCGAGCGGTTGTCGGCGCTGTACGACCTCATCAAGGGCATCCCCGTCGGGGTGCACCTCGGGTATTTCGCCTTGGTGGTCGTGCAGTTCGTGATGCGGTCGCTGCGGTGGAAACTGCAAGCCGAAGGCGTCTCCGGCGAAAAAGTCGCCGTCACCAAGGCCCTGGCCATCAACGCCGTGGCCTTCGCCGCCGTCTTTCTGTTTCCGTTTCGCCTGGGCGAGTTTGTGCGTCCTGTGTTGTCGCAGCGCTACAACATCATGACGGCGTCGGCGGGGCTGGCGAACTCCGCGGTCGAGCGCATCCTCGACGGATTGGTGACCTCCATCTGCTTCGCCGTCGTGCTCATCTCCCTCGGCGACACCGCCTTGCCAGGCTACGTGCAAAACGCCGGCATCTTGGCCTTCGCCGCCTTCGGCGGCATCGCGCTGTCGTTGGTGTTGGCGGTGGTGTGGCGCGACCCGTCCATCCGGTTTTGGCGTTTTGTCCTCGGCAACATCCACGAGACCCTCGCCGACAAACTGGTGGGGATGCTCATCGCGTTTCTCGACGGATTGCGCTGCTTTCGCACCTTCGCCGCCTTCGCTGCCTACCTCGGCCTCACCGTCGGCTACTGGCTCATCAACGGCGCCGCCATGTGGTTCTTGTTGACGGGCATGGGCCTGACCGCCAACGGCGCGCCCATCACCCTCGTCATCGGCTACTTCTGCCTGAGCTTCTTGATCATCGCCGTCATGCTGCCGGCCCCGCCGGGCAACCTCGGCAACTTTCACGCCTTTTGCAAAGAGAGCCTCACCCTCGTCGGCGTCGCCCCCGGCCCCGCGTTGGCGGCGGCCATCGTGTTGCACGCCTGGCAGGTGGTCTCGCTGGTGGTGTGGTCAGGACTGTGGCTGGCATCTGGCCAAGTGCGCCTGTCGGATGTGGCCTCGGCCACCCGAGGAGATGCCGGGCAGGCTGTTGAAAAGACAGCAGAAACTTAGGCGGCGAATCCTCCTTTACAGCGCGAAACCGCCCTGCTAGCTGTACCCCAACTTGAGCGGCGCGCCGCTCGAGCCACAGCCCCACATACAGGCCCTGCTTCGGCAGCTTTCTGTTTCGGGTCGCTGGCGTCTCGGAGAAGGCATCTCGCCCCATCCTGGAGACGACTGCGTCTGCCGGATGCTTTTGTCCGTCAACGCTTTGAACCGCTGCCCCTGGGGCGCCGTGAGGTCAGACGTGTCTGCCACCTTGATGATCGAACCTTTTCTGGTCGCCCTCGACCCCGCCGCCGAGCGGGTGCGTGCGCTGTGCGAGCCCGTCATCGAGTCTGAAGGCTGTGAGCTGGTGCAGATTCAGGTGGTGCGTGCGCCGAAAACCACACGGGTGCGCTTCTTCGTCGACACCAAGTCGGCCGACACCAAGGTGGAGCTGGGCGACCTCGAGAAGCTGAACCGCTTGTTGGGCGACCTCCTCGACGTCGAAGACGAGCATGAGGGGCTGTTCAAAGGGCAGTGGGACCTCGAAGTGGGCAGCCCTGGTGTCGACCGTCCGCTCACCAAGAAGACCCACTTTGAAGCCGCTCATGGTGAGCGCATCAAGATCAAGACCAACCGCGCGCTGCAAGGCCACGGACGCACCCTCACCGGTGTGCTCGCCGAAGTCGGCGCCGACGGATTCGACCTCAAGCTCGACGACGAAGACGAGCCGTTGGAGGTCGGCTTCAACGACCTCGCCGACGCCCACGTCGTCTTTCAGTTTGAAGCGCCCAAAAAGCCCAAGGCGAAGCGCTCGAAGAAGAACAAGAAGAAATAACCCCTCAACATTCGCAGCCCACGACGTCGGGCTGCACCAGACCCAACCCCAAGTTGCCCGGAGGCGATTGTGGAATTCGAGAAGATGAACCTGAACGCTGTGCTCGACCAAGTCGGACGCGAAAAGAACATCGACAAAGAAGTGCTGGTCGAAGCGCTTGAAACGGCGATGCTCACCGCGGCCCGCAAAAAACTCGGCATCAACGCCGACCTCGAAGCACGCTTCAACGAAGACCTCGGCCAAGTCGAAGTCTTCGAATTCCGCACCATCGTCAAAGACGTCACCAACCCCACCTGCGAAATCTCTTTCGACGAGGCCCTCAAGCTCGACCCCGAGCTCGAAGAAGAAGACGTCGGCGAGGACATCGGTGTGCGCCTCCCCGGCGAGCAGTTCGGCCGCATCGCCGCCATGACCGCCAAGCAGGTCATCATTCAGCGCGTGCGCGAAGCTGAGCGCACCACGGTGTATGACGAGTACAAAGACCGCAAAGGCGAGCTGGTCACCGGCATCGCCCGTCGCTTTGAGCGCGGCAACATCATCGTCGACCTCGGCCGTGCCGAAGCCATCCTGCCCAACCGCGAGCAAATCCCGCGTGAGAACATTCGCACCGGCGAGCCCGTCATGGCGTACGTCACCGACGTGCTCGAAATCAGCCGTGGCCCGCAAATCCAGCTCAGCCGTGCGCACCCCAACTTGGTGGTGAAGCTCTTCGAGCAAGAAGTGCCCGAGATCGAAGACGGCGTCGTCCTCATCGAAGCCGCCGCTCGCGAAGCCGGCGTGCGCACCAAGATCGCCGTGCGTTCGACCGACTCCGATGTCGACCCCGTCGGCGCCTGCGTCGGCATGAAAGGCGCTCGCGTGCAAGCTGTGGTGCAAGAGCTCCGCGGTGAGAAGATCGACATCGTCCCCTGGGACGAAGACGAAGCCCGCTTCGTGTGCAACGCGCTGTCGCCAGCCGAAGTCACCCGCGTGCTCGTCGACGAAGGCAACCACACCATGCAAATCGTGGTGCCCGACGACCAACTGTCGCTCGCCATCGGCCGCCGTGGCCAAAACGTGCGCCTCGCCGCCCAGCTGTCGGGCTGGAAGATCGACATCACCTCCGAGACCAAAGTGGGCGAAGAGCGTGAAGTGGCTTGGGCCTCGCTGTCGCGCATCGAAGGCCTCAGCGAAATCCTCGTGCAGACGCTGTACAACCACGGCTTCCGTTCGGCCGCCGACGTGCTCAACACCGACGACGACTTCTTGGCCAGCCTCCCCGGCTTTGGCCCCGAAGCCGTGCCCAACATCAAGGGTTCGGCCAAAGATGTGGTGCGCCTCGAAAAAGAAGAGAAGAAGCAAGAGCGTGCCGACGCCCGCGAAGCCGCCAAAGTGCTCATGGCCGTCGAAGACATCGCCAACGCCGCAGCCGAAGCCGGCACCACCGGCCGCCAGCGCTACGAAGCCATGAACATGCAAGCCTACGTCGTCGACCGCCTCATCGAGGCCGGCTACGAAGACCCCGAAGACGTGTACTTCGACGAGACCATCGACCGTCTCATCGATGTCGTCGGCTTCTCGCCGGGCAAAGCGCGCCAGGTGCGGTTCAACATCTCGGCGAAGCTGGCTGAAGCCACCGATGGCAAGGCCCCCAACAACGAACATGAGCTGAGCGAGCCCGAAATGCGCGACGCCGAGCAATACGACGCCTTGCAAGGCGGCGGCTCCAGCGAAGACGCAGCCGACGGTTCAACCGACGACGCGCCGGTCGAAGAAGCCGCTGCGGCGGAAGGAGCTGAAGCCTGAGCAAGCCCGCCAAGCGAACGTCTGGCCAAAAGGGCAAGCCCACGCCTTCGTCAAGCAAGACGAAGGCGGCGGCTGGCTCCGCTGGAACGCCCAGATCCCGAAAGCGTCAAAAAGCTGGCCGAGGGCGCAAGCCCCGGCAAGCCGACACCGCCGTGCGCACCTGCGTCGCGTGCCGCACCCCAGAAGCAAGGGTGGGCATGTTGCGCTTTGTGCGCGCGCCGGACGGGGCCTTGGCATTCGACGTTCGCGGCAAGCTCCCCGGACGGGGCGCGTGGACGCAGCCCAACCCCGCGTGCGTCCGCAAAGCCATCGACAAGGGCGGCTTCTCGCGTTCGTTCGAGGCGCCCGTCCTCGTGCAGATGAACGAGATGGTGGCCCAAGTCGAAGAGGTGCTGCGCACCACCGCCATGCAGAGCCTGGGCTTGGCCCAGCGCAGCCAGCACCTGGTGGCAGGGCGCACCGAGGTGATCGATGCCGTCCTGCGAAAGCCGGGGCGGTTCATCGTGGTGCTGGCCGACGATTTGGCGTCGCGCTCGGCCGAAGACCTGACCACAAAAGTGGAAGGCGCGGCTGCCGTGGTGCGGGTGTTGAGCAAAGCCGACTTGGGCCAAGCCCTCGGACGTCGCGCCACAGGCGTGATTGCGGTGAATAAAACGCCCGGCACGGAGCGTCTTCGCCACGACTTGGTGCGGCTCGCTCGTTTCACCGGAGGCGCTGTAGACGCCTCTCTCCTGCCGAAATGGCGCGCAGAAGAACGCGCTGCATCAAACGGCAACGACTTCGAAGTCGACCCTGACGAAAAAGAAGCGCAAAGCGCGTCTTGCAGGGACGACAAACAGGGCGTACAAGCGCCCTCACTGCCGGGGGCACAGCGGTCTGAATGATCACTGTCGCCCTCAAAAAGCGCTTGAACGGCGCTTGCGTTTGCCGCCTCAGCTGCAAGCGTCTCTTTACACCGCCCTGCGGTGCCTTGGTCGGCCGGCATGCCGTCGGCGACACACACCACCTCCGGTGCATCCGGGAGAGTAGCGAATATGGGCAAATTGCGCGTCCATGAACTGGCAAAAGACCTCGGCTTGTCGAGCCGTGTCCTCATCGAGAAGCTGCAGGCTGCAGGCATCGAGGTCAAAACTGCGTCGAGCTCTGTCGACGAGGATGCCGCACGCCGTGCGCTGCAGAAAAAAGCAGACGGCTCTGACGCACCGAAGCGTCCACGCACCGTGATGCGTCGGCGTCGCAAATCGTCCGACGGCGAAGAGGCAGCACCGGTCGCAGAAGCTGCGCCCGCGGTCGCCGAAGACACGCCCGTCGAAGAAGCACCTGCCGTGGAGCCCGCCGTCGAAGAGACGCCTGAGCCTGCAGTGGAGGCCGCTCCTGAGCCGACGCCAGAGCCTGTCGAAGAGGCTCCGGCTGTCGAAGAAGCCGCGCCTGCGGTCGCCGCAGAAGCCGCCCCGGCCGAAGAGGCTGCGCCGGTCGAAGAAGCACCAGCGCCTGCAGCCGAAGCTGCCCCCGCTGCGGCGCCTGCCGCGGAAGCCGCAGCTGAAGCTGCAGCCGCTCCGGCCGCTGAAGCCAAAGCCGGTGAGGGCGAGGGCGAAGAGAAAAAGCCGTCCAACGTGACGCGCATGATCGACCCCAACCTCATCAAGCGCCGCCTGAGCGCTGAGGGCCGGTCGCAAGACACGTTCCGTCCGAAAAAGACGCGCGTCTACAACGTCAACTACAACAGCGGCTCCGGCCCCAACGTCACCGAAGTCACCAACCGCAATGGTCCTGGTGGCGGTGGCAACACCGGCGGTGGCGGGCCTCGTCCTTCTGCTGGCAAGGGCCGTGGCGGCCGCACCGACTACGCAGCCCGCCGCGAGATGCGCAACGAGCGCAACTACTACCAAAACCCCGGCCGCAAGCAGAAGAGCACCAAAGCCAACAAGAAGACGGTCATCACCCAAGCCGCCGCCCACAAACGCGTGGTCGAGCTGAGCGACATGATCACCGTCGGCGAGCTCGCCCACAAAATGTCGGTGAAGGCTGGCCAGGTCATCCAAGTGCTCATGGGCATGGGGATGATGGTCACCGTGAACCAAAGCGTCGACGTCGACACCGCCACCTTGGTGGCCTCCGAGTTCGGCTTTGATGTGAAGAACGTCGCGGTCAACGAAGAAGAGATTCTCGAGCGCACCAGCGACGAAGACGACGACATGGTGGGGCGCGCTCCCGTCATCACCGTCATGGGTCACGTCGACCACGGCAAGACGTCGCTGCTCGACTACATCCGCAACGCCAACGTGGTGCGCGGCGAAGCCGGCGGCATCACGCAGCACATCGGCGCGTACTCGGTCGACCACAACAAGCAAAAGCTCACCTTCCTCGATACGCCCGGTCACGCCGCCTTCTCGCAAATGCGCGAGCGTGGTGCGCAGATCACCGACATCGTGGTGTTGGCAGTGGCCGCCGACGACGGCGTCATGCCGCAAACCAAAGAGAGCATCCAGCGTGCGAAAGAAGCTGGCGTGCCCATCGTGGTGGCCATCAACAAGTGCGACAAGCCCGATGCGCGTCCTGAGCGCGTGATGCAAGAGCTCACCGAGCACGGCATCGTGCCTGAGGCCTGGGGTGGTGAGAACATCACCGTGGAAGTGTCGGCGCTCAAAGGCACCAACATGGACAAGCTGCTCGAAGCCATCCTGCTGCAAGCAGAAGTGCTCGAGCTCAAAGCGAACCCCACAAAGCGTGCCGTCGGCTCCATCGTCGAAGCCCAGCTCGATAAAGGCCGCGGCCCAGTCGCCACGGTGCTAGTGCAAAGTGGTGTGCTCAAGACCTCCGACTTCATCGTCGCAGGCGAGTTCAGCGGAAAGATCCGCGCCATGTACGACAGCTACGGCAAGAAGCTCAAAGAAGCGGGCCCGTCGACGCCGGTGCAAGTGCTCGGTCTGTCGGGCGTGCCTTCGGCGGGCGACCCCTTCGACGCCGTCGCCGACGACAAGACCGCCAAAAAGGTCGCCGCGCACCGCGCAGAGAAGAACCGCGAAGCGGAGCGCAGCCGCAGCAACCAAAACCGCCTGATGGACTTCTTGAACAAGAAGAAAGACGAGGCGGCGGTCAAAGAACTCAACCTCATCGTCAAAGGCGATGTGCGCGGTTCTGTCGAGGCTGTGAACCAGATTCTCGAGCAGCAAACCACCCGCAAGGTGCGCGTGAACATCGTGCAGTCGGGGGTCGGCGCCATCAACGAGTCGGACGTCAACACCTCGGTGGCGACGGGCGCGAAGATCATCGGCTTCAACGTCAAGCCCGACGCCAAGGCGTCGTCGCTGGCGCGCCATGAGCAGGTGGACGTGCGTTCGTACCGCGTCATCTACGACATCGTCGAAGAGATGAAGGTGGCCATGGCCGACCTCCTCGAACCCGTTGAGGTCGAAGAGGAGTTGGGCGAAGCCGAAGTGCGGCAAATCTTCAACGTGCCGAAACTGGGCGCCATCGCCGGTTCGTACATCAACGACGGCAAGTTCATCAAATCCGGCCGGGTGCGCGTCATGCGCCAAGGCAAGGAGATGCACGACGGCCCCATCGTCTCGCTGCGTCGCTTCAAAGACGACGTCAAAGAGGTGTCGGCTGGGTACGAATGCGGCATCGGCGTGGGCGGCTTCCGCGACTACGAAGAAGGCGACCTGCTGCGCTGCTACCAAGTCAAGCAGGTGCGTGCCGAGCTGGATGAGCCGCTCATCAACTTGGCGAACGAGAAGAAGAAAGACGACCAGCAGGCCGCAGCTCCCGCCTGATGTGGGTGGGCGTCCTCGAAGTCACGCTGGCGGTGGTCGCGTTTTCTCTGAAAGAGAAGCGCGGCACCGTCAAGCGCATCTTGGCCCGCACCCGGCAGAAGTTTCACGTGGCGGGTGCTGAAGTCGACTTTCAAGACAACATGGACGGCGCGGTGCTCGGCTTCGCCGCCGTCGGGACGGACCAGCAGGTGATGGATCGCCTGCTGACGAAGATGGAAGACTTCATCGTCGACCTGCACCTGGCCGAGGTCACCGACGTGCAGCGCGACATCATGCGGATGTAGGCGAGGCCGCGTCCGCCTCCGGCGTTGGCCGGATGGGAAAACGACATGTCCATTCGCACGCAACGTGTGGGCGAAGAGATTCGCAAAATCATCTCAGAGCGTCTGATTCGCGGCCTGAAAGACCCGGTGCCGGGGTTCGTCACCATTCGTGAGGTGGAGGTCAACAGCGACTTCACCATGGCGAAGGTGTTCTACTCGGTCATCGGCTCGGACGACGAGAAGGCTGGCGCCCAAGAGGTGCTCAACGACAACCGCGGCGCTCTGCGCTCTGAGGTCGGCAAGAAGGTCCGGCTGCGCAACACGCCGCAACTGACCTTCGTCTTCGACGACAGTGGAGAGCGGGCAGCGCGGATCCACGACTTGCTGCGAGAGAACGCTCCGGCCGCCGACAGCGACTCAAGCGCATCCGACGATTGACTGCAGAGCCCAGGGAGGGACCCATGAAACGGCAACTGTTCGGCACCGATGGCATTCGCGGCCGTGCCAACCAACATCCCATGACGGTGGAAGTGGCAATGCGCGTGGGGCGTGCGCTCGGCCACCTGGTGAAGCAGGGCAAGCTCGGCCGCGTCGTCGAGAAGGGCCACCAAGGGCAAATCGTCATTGGCAAAGACACCCGCCGCTCGGGCTACATGCTGGAGCAGGCCATCGCGGCGGGCGTGACCTCCATGGGCGTCAACGTGTTGTTCTTGGGGCCGTTGCCCACGCCGGGCATCGCCTTCGTCTGTCAGAGCATGCGGGCCGACGCGGGTGTGGTGGTGTCTGCGTCGCACAACTCGTTTGAAGACAACGGCATCAAAATCTTTGGGCACGACGGCTTCAAGCTTCCCGACGAAGTGGAGCTGGAGTTGGAGCGGCTGGTGCTCACCGATGCCATCGACGATGTGCGCCCAGAAGGCATGGACATCGGGCGCGCCCGGCGCATCGACGACGCTGTCGGTCGGTATGTGGTGTACCTGAAGACGACGTTCCCCAATGAATTCACCCTCGACGGAAAGCGCATCGTCGTCGACTGCGCCCACGGTGCCGCCTACAAGGTGGCGCCCATCGTGTTTGAAGAACTCGGGGCTGAGGTCATCAAGTTGGGCGTGAAGCCCGATGGCAGCAACATCAACGACGGGGTGGGCTCCTTGCACCCCGGTGGCGTCGAGAAGAAGGTGCGCGAACTGCGTGCCGACCTCGGCATTGCCCTCGACGGGGACGCCGACCGCGTCATCGTTGTCGACGAGAACGGCGACACCATCGACGGCGACGCCGTGATGGCCATGTGCGCGCTGGAGTTGCATTCGCGCGGCAAGCTGAAGAACAACACCTTGGTGACGACGGTGATGAGCAACATCGGCCTCGATGCTTGCTTGGCCGACAACGGCATCCAGGTGGAGCGCACCCAGGTGGGCGACCGCTACGTCGTCGAGCGCATGCGCGATGGCGACTACAACCTCGGCGGCGAGAACTCCGGGCACCTCATCTTCTTGGACTCCACGACGACGGGGGACGGCATCGTCGCCGCGCTCGCCATCCTGGGCGTGATGTGCCGCGAGCAGAAGCCGCTGTCGGAGTTGGCCAAGGTGTTCGTGCCGGTGCCGCAGACGCTGGTGAACGTGAAGGTGGCCAAGAAGACCCCGCTCGACGAACTCGACGAGGTGAAGAGCGTCATCTCGGATGTCGAAGGCCGCCTCAACGGCAAAGGCCGCGTGTTGGTGCGGTACTCGGGCACCGAAATGAAGGCGCGGGTGATGGTGGAAGGGCCCGACGAGGCTGCCATCGTTGCCGACGCCGAAAAGATCGCCGCGGCATTGAAAGACGCTTGCGCCGCGTAGGGCTTGCCCGTGGCAGCGGCTGTGTCAAAATGGGTGGGTGCGGCGTCGACTGCTCCTGCCTTTTTTGGTGTTCCTCGGTGTGGGGTGCAGGGCGGCGACGTCGGGAGACGGTGCTGAGGTGCCTGCAAATGAGACTGTCGACGCTGCGCATCCTGCCGAGATGATGAGCGCAGCAGACGCAGAGACCGCTGTCGTCACCTACAGCAACATCCGGTTTGCGTTTCATGTGTCGTTGCCTGGGCATTCCTGCGCTGCGGACGAGGCGCCGGTGTACGTCGTGCCGGACTGCGGAACCCTTTGTGCGTTTGGCATGGCGATGCACGTCGTCAAAGTGGACGGCGTCTGGTTGCCGGCGCCGGTGGAGGGGGTGTGGATGTCATAAGCCGCGCCCTCGTGTTGGGCGTTCTGTTGGGCTTTGCGGCATCGGCGCAGGCGCAGACAAAGTGTGTGCCGACCACCGTGCACGACGACCACATGGTGTGGTCGGCGGCGGTGTCGACGAGAGTGGACCGACGACAGGTGTGGGTGGTGGTGGCGCCGCACACCCAGGCGCTGGACGTTGGAGGGTGGCCGACTTGGCCGGAGACGACCACGATTCCTGAGAGTGCGTTGGCATCGCACGCCCGGCGCAACCGTCGGGTGGTGTCGCTGGGCGACTTCAAGCTGGCGATGCGTCCACAGACGGTGTTGCTGACCGAAGAACGGTCGCCGCTGCAGTGGGACGGGGAGGGGCGTGACCCATGGGCCTGGCTGACGGAGCATGACCGCATGGACGGCATTTTTCTGCTGAGCCGGCCAGGGTATTCGTGCGACGCCCACCATGCCGTGGTCGTCGTCGACAAACGCTGTGGGCCCGACTGCCGCGAGACCATCGCGGTGCATGTGTGGAAGCAGCAAGGGGTCTGGCGGACGCAGCGGACGACGCTGTCGCCGCGGTTCCCGCCGTCCTGGCGATAGGACGCCGCAGGCTGCCTGTAGGTGCAAAACGGACAAAGTCGCTTCCGTTGGTCAAGACAACGCAGTCGATGTCGATGCTTTCGCGTGGGGAACAAGACCCATCGGGAGAGCATCTATGTCATTGACGCTGCAGAAGCACGCGCCGTCCGTATTGCTGTTGTTGGTTTTGCTGGTGGGGGGAGCCGCCTGCGACTCGGGGGGCACCAGCCCTGAGCCGCCGTCGCCGGATGCGCCGTCGCCCGACACGCCGTCGCCGGATGCGCCGTCGCCCGACACGCCTTCGCCGGATGCGCCGTCGCCCGACACGCCGTCGCCCGACACGCCGTCGCCCGACACGCCTTCGCCCGACACGCCGTCGCCAGAGGCGGATGCGGGCGAGGTGGATGCAGGGCCAGCGGATGCAGGTGCGCCCGACGACGCAGGTGCGCCCGACGACGCCGGGTCGACAGAGCCGCCGGTGGCGGCGTTGGAAGTGACGTCGGTGCCGGTGGCCGGGCTGACCTCAGATGCAGAGTTTCGCTATCGCCTGCGGTTGAACCGGCCTGGGCTGGCGACGTGGTCATTGGTGACAGGCCCCGCAGGTGCGGCCGTCGACGAGACGGGGCTGCTGGTGTGGCGTCCGTCTGAGAACGCTGACGCCGATGTGTCGTTTGAGGTGCAAGCGGACGTCGACGGCGACACCGCCTCGCAGCAGTTTTCGGTGCATGTGTCGGCCATCGTGCGAGAGGTCGAGCAGGCCATTGACGAAGACGCCGTCGGCACGCAGTCGGTGGGGGTGACGTCGCCCTTGTCGGCCATTCAGGGCACGACGGTGGCGGTGCCTGAAGGCGCGTTCGCAGGTGGCACCATCTCCATTGGCAGCGTCGAGAATCCGCCGTCGAACACGGCCGTGGCGGCGTCGGGGTCGACGGCCACACCGCTGACCGTCGACTTCGGCCCGTCGGGGACGCACTTCGCCGAGCCGGTGACGTTGACCATCCCCATCGCCGACGCCGTCGCTGCCCAGGTGGCGGGCGACGCGACGCGAAAAATCGGCGTGTGGACGTACGACACGGAGAAGCTGGCCTGGGAGCCGCTCGACGTCGTCGCCGTCGACCTCGAGAACAAAACCGCCGTGGTGCAGACCACGCACTTTTCAGCTGTTCAGGCCATCGACGAGGAGCGCTGGATCGAAACGCCGGAGGCGACGTCGAGTGCGTGTGACGCCACCAAGGTGTACGTCGGCTTCAACACGACGAAGAGCGCCTTGGATGTGCCCTTGGCGGCGCTGCTCGACAGCGCAGACGTCTCGGGCTCGCTGGGAGAGGCGCTGTTTGCGACGCCCGTGCACCCGCGGTTGGCCGACGGTGTCGTCGTGCGCTTCTCGGCGAGCGACGGCGTGAGGACGCAGCAGTGGGAGCTGACGGCGGTGCCATCTGACGATGGTGTGTCGGCCCACCTGAGCACGAGCGACGGTGCTGCCGCTGGGGCATCGACGTACTTCTCGTTGTTGCCACAAGACGACGCCTTGACCCAAGCGTTGTTCTCTGGCGCGATGGTGGCGGCTCAGCTGGAGCCGTTGCCGGCCGCGACGGTGGCGGACCCGTCTCCGGCGTATGGCTTTCGCATCGAGGTGTTCACGCCGTCGTCGGCCGTGGACGGCGTCGGCGGGTTCTTGGCGGAAGCGTCGTTTGCCCCGGAGGTGAAGCCGGTGCCTGCGGGGGTCGACGAGAACTGCGACGGCATTGCGGACGCCTACGCCGGGGCTCCGTCGCCCACGTTGCAGGCCACGACGTCGACGCAGCTGGAGCTGACCCTCGGCGACACCGTCGACGTGGCTGCGTCCTTTGCCGGTGCCAACACATTGGAGTGGACCCCGTCGCCTGGCATCACGGTCGGCAACGACGCCGCCGGAAACGGCGTGGCGTCGGCGACGTTGACCGCGACGGCATTGGGGCAGTGGACGGCGCACCTCGTCGCCCGCAACCCCTACGGCAACGAAACCGCGGTGCGCTTTGACGTCAACGTCGTCGCGCCCACGCTGCCGAACACGCCTCCGTCGTGCCAGGTGGTGCGTGAGTCGCCTGACGTGCTGCACCCAGGTGACGTCGTCGCCGTGCACGCCGTTGGCCAAGACGACCGCCTCGCTCCCGACGAGCTGACCTATGCGTTGACGGTGACCGGCCCTGCCGGCGCCACCACCCACCCAGCAGCGTCGTTCGCCGACGTGCTGGGCGACGACGCTGTGGGCGCCTGGTCGGTGTCGTGTACGGCATCGGATGGCACCCACACGTCGGCCCCGTCGACGACGGCGACGTTTGAGGTGCGCCCGCGGCCCATCAACCTCGCCCCTGTGGTGATCGCGGTGACGCCTGCAGTGCTCAACATGGAACTCGGCAACGGCGTCGTGCACAAGACCGTGACGGTGTCGGCCACCGACGACAAAGCGGCCGCATTGACGTTTGCGCCCAACGTGCACGACGCGGGGGCCGCTCCTGTGGTGACGCAAGTGGCTGGCGGCGCCCATTGGGCGCGCTTTGAAGTGGCGGTGTCGACGGCGGGTGCTGCGCACATCGTCTTCGACGTCACCGACAGCCAAGGGGCATCGGCGGCACCTGCGGTGGTGGACGTCGTCGCGTTCGCGCCTCCGCCGCCGGCAGATGTCGACGCCGATGGCGACGGCTTTCCGTCGTCGATGGACTGCGCTGACAACGACCCCGACCGCTTCCCAGGCCACAGCGAGGTGTGCTCGGACGGCATCGACCAAGACTGCGATGGCGCCGACTTCACCGCCTGTGACTCTGACGACGATGGCATTCTCGACGACGACGAAGCCGCAGCCGGCACCAACCCCCTGCACCCAGACTCCGACGGCGATGGCCTGTGGGACGGCGACGAAGGGGGCGCGGGCACCGACCCCAACGACGCCGACAGCGACGACGACGGGCTGTTGGACGGCGAGGAACGCTACCAGACGCTGACCGATCCAACGTCGGCCGACACCGACGCAGATGGCCTCGACGATGGCGACGAGATCGCGGCGGGCACGTCGCCTTTGCTGCCGGACTCCGACGGGGACGGCCTGTTTGACGGCGAAGAACAGACGGCCGGCACCGACCCCAAAGACCCCGACAGCGACGGAGATGGCTTGCTCGACGGCGCGGAGTTGGTGGCGTTTGGCACCGACCCCATGAACGCCGACTCCGATGCCGACGGTGCGTCTGACGGCGACGAAGTCGCCTGTGGCGCCGACCCCAACGACGGCGGCAGCCAGTGTGCGTCGGCCGCAGGTGCCGACGACGACGGTGACGGCCTGTCGAACGACGACGAACTGGCCGCTGGCACCGACCCGCAGAACGCAGACTCCGACGGCGACGGGCTCAGTGACGGAGCAGAGGCCGCACACGGCACCGACGCCAATGACGCCGACTCCGACGACGACGGCTTCTCAGATGGTGAAGAAGTGGCCTGTGGCGCAGACCCCAACGACGGACTGTCGACGTGCTACGTCGGTGACGACCGCGACCAGGATGGCCTGCTGGATGCAGAGGAACTGCACTTCGGCACCGACCCCGACAACCCCGACACCGACGGCGACGGCATCAACGATGGCGACGAGGTCTTCGGCGTCGGAACCCACCCCGCCAATCCCGACACCGACGGTGATGGCGTCGACGACGGCCAAGATCCGTGCCCGCACGACAACCCCGACGACCCCGACGGAGACGGCCAGTGTGGCTTCGGCGACGCCGACGGCGACGGCTTGCCCGACGGTGAAGAAGCGCAGTGGGGCACGAACCCGGACGACCCCGACACCGACGGAGATGGCTTTCTCGACGGCGAAGAAGTCGCCTGTGGGGCAGACCCACTCGACGGCAGCTTTACCTGCGACGGGCAGGGCGGGTGCGCGCACGACGAGTTCATGTGCGACATCACCAACAGCTGTGTGCCCTTTGGGGCGCCGTGTGGCGAGCCGCCGCCGCCAGACCCCTGCGACACCAATGGCGATGGCCTGGTCGACGCCAACGAGGCAGACGCCTGCGCCCCGCTGTGTGACCTCGACGGCAACGGCCTGGTGAACCTCGACGAAGCCGACCAGTGTGAGCAGTTCCACTGCGATGCCGACGGCGACAGCGTGGTGACGGAGCCAGAGGCTGCGGCCTGCCTGCAAGAGCACTGCGATGCCGACGGCGACGGCCAAGTGTCAGCTGAAGAAAACGAAACCTGCGGCCACACCGGCCCCTGCCAGTTCGACTATGACGACGACGGCGTGGCCGACTGCTACGACAGCTGTCCGACGACGCCGGTGGCGGGATGCACAGACCCATGTGCGCACGACAGCGACGCCGACGGCAAAGAGGACTGCCAAGATCCATGTCCGCTCGACGCCACGGACGGATGCGACCACGGCGGCGGCGTGGACTGCTACGCCTTCAGCGGTGATCCCGGCGGCTGCCAGCAGTTCGCGGAGTGCACGTATGACGACGTCACCGGCGACTGTTTCTTCGGCGACGGGTGTGCCGCATTCAACGGCGACCCAGCTGGCTGCGACGCCCAACCCGACTGCGCCTTCGAGGCAGACACCCAGGAGTGCAAACACCACGGCGGCGGCGGCGTCGACTGCGGCCTGTACAACGCCGACCAAGCGACGTGCGAGTCGTATGGCGAGTGCTTCTTCGACGTCGACACGCAGGAGTGCCACTTCCAAGGACCTCCTCCGTCGGTGTGCGATCCCTACCAGCAGGACCCAGCCGGCTGTGAAGCCAACCCCGAGTGCACGTACGAGGCGTTCGACGGCTGCCGCAGCCAGATGGACCCCATGATGTGCGAGTCGTTCCACGGCGACGCTGCCGGCTGCAACTCCATGGCGGAGTGCTCATTTGACGACGTCACCGGCGACTGTTTGCTCGCCGTCGACTGCGGCCAATACGCCGACCCCGCGTCGTGTGATGCGCAACCGGAGTGCTTCTACGAGTCGTACTCCTACTGCTACGAGTCGGGCGGCGGCGGCGTCGACTGCGGCATGTACAACCAAGACCCAGCGATGTGTCAGTCGTACCCCGAGTGCACGTATGACGACGTCACGGGTGACTGCTTCCACGGCGGAAGCACCGGCGTCGACTGCGGCATGTACAACGGCGACCAAGCGATGTGCGAGTCGTATGGCGAGTGCTTCTTCGACGTCGACACGCAGGAGTGCCACTTCCAAGGACCTCCTCCGTCGGTGTGTGACCCGTACCAGCAAGACCCAGCTGGCTGTGAGGCCAACCCCGAGTGCACGTACGAAGCATTCGACGGCTGTCGTTCACAGGCCGACCCCATGATGTGCGAGTCGTTCCACGGCGATGCTGCCGGCTGCAACTCCATGGCGGAATGCAGCTTTGACGACGTCACCGGCGACTGCCTCCTCGTCGACAACTGCGGCCAGTACGCCGACCCGGCGTCGTGTGATGCGCAGCCGGAATGCTTCTACGAGTCGTACTCCTACTGCTACGAGTCGGGCGGCGGCGGCGTCGACTGTCATGCCTTCAACCAAGACCCTGCTGGTTGCCAGTCGTACCCCGAGTGCACGTATGACGACGTCACGGGCGACTGCTTCCACGGCGGAGGCACGGGCGTTCACTGTCCCGACTTCACCGGCGACCAAATGATGTGCGAGTCGTATGGCGAATGCTTCTTCGACGTCGACACGCAGGAGTGCCACTTCCAAGGGCCTCCTCCGTCGGTGTGCGATCCCTACCAGCAGGACCCAGCCGGCTGTGAAGCCAACCCCGAATGCACGTACGAGGCGTTCGACGGCTGCCGCAGCCAGATGGACCCGATGATGTGCGAGTCGTTCCACGGCGACGCTGCCGGCTGCAACTCCATGGCGGAGTGCTCGTTTGACGACGTCACCGGCGACTGCCTCCTCGTCGACAACTGCGGGCAACACGCCGACCCCGCGTCGTGTGATGCGCAGCCGGAGTGCTTCTACGAGTCGTACTCCTACTGCTACGAGTCGGGCGGCGGCGGCGTCGACTGTCATGCCTTCAACCAAGACCCTGCTGGTTGCCAGTCGTACCCCGAGTGCACGTATGACGACGTCACGGGCGACTGCTTCCACGGCGGAGGCACGGGCGTTCACTGTCCCGACTTCACCGGCGACCAAATGATGTGCGAGTCGTATGGCGAATGCTTCTTCGACGTCGACACGCAGGAGTGCCACTTCCAAGGGCCTCCTCCGTCGGTGTGCGATCCCTACCAGCAGGACCCAGCCGGCTGTGAAGCCAACCCCGAATGCACATATGAGGCGTTCGACGGCTGTCGCAGCCAGATGGACCCGATGATGTGCGAGTCGTTCCACGGCGACGCTGCCGGCTGCAACTCCATGGCGGAGTGCTCGTTTGACGACGTCACCGGCGACTGCCTCCTCGTCGACAACTGCGGCCAGTACGCCGACCCGGCGTCGTGTGATGCGCAGCCGGAATGCTTCTACGAGTCGTACTCCTACTGCTACGAGTCGGGCGCCGGCGGCGTCGATTGCGGCATGTACAACCAAGACCCAGCGATGTGTCAGTCGTACCCCGAGTGCACGTATGACGACGTCACGGGCGACTGCTTCCACGGCGGAGGCACGGGCGTTCACTGTCCCGACTTCACCGGCGACCAAATGATGTGCGAGTCGTATGGCGAATGCTTCTTCGAAGTCGACACGCAGGAGTGCCACTTCCAAGGGCCTCCTCCGTCGGTGTGCGACCCCTACCAGCAGGACCCAGCCGGCTGTGAAGCCAACCCCGAATGCACGTACGAGGCGTTCGACGGCTGCCGCAGCCAGATGGACCCCATGATGTGCGAGTCGTTCCACGGCGACGCTGCCGGCTGCAACTCCATGGCGGAGTGCTCATTTGACGACGTCACCGGCGACTGTTTGCTCGCCGTCGACTGCGGCCAATACGCCGACCCCGCGTCGTGTGATGCGCAACCGGAGTGCTTCTACGAGTCGTACTCCTACTGCTACGAGTCGGGCGGCGGCGGCGTCGACTGCGGCATGTACAGCCAAGACCCAGCGATGTGTCAGTCGTACCCCGAGTGCACGTATGACGACGTCACGGGCGACTGCTTCCACGGCGGAGGCACGGGCGTTCACTGTCCCGACTTCACCGGCGACCAAGCGATGTGCGAGTCGTATGGCGAGTGTTTCTTCGACGTCGACACGCAGGAGTGCCACTTCCAAGGACCTCCTCCGTCGGTGTGCGATCCCTACCAGCAAGACCCATCTGGCTGCGAAGCCAACCCCGAATGCACGTACGAGGCGTTCGACGGCTGCCGCAGCCAGATGGACCCGATGATGTGCGAGTCGTTCCACGGCGACGCTGCAGGCTGCAACTCCATGGCGGAGTGCTCGTTTGACGGCGTCACCGGCGACTGCCTCCTCGTCGACAACTGCGGGCAATACGCCGACCCCGCGTCGTGCGATGCGCAACCGGAGTGCTTCTACGAGTCGTACTCCTACTGCTATGAGTCGGGCGGCGGCGGCGTCGATTGCGGCATGTACAACCAAGACCCAGCGATGTGCCAGTCGTACGCCGAGTGCACGTACGACGACGTCACGGGCGACTGCTTCCACGGCGGTGGTGGCGTTGACTGCGCGGCTTACAACCAAGACCCAGCGATGTGTCAGTCGTACCCCGAGTGCACGTATGACGACGTCACGGGCGACTGCTTCCACGGCGGTGGCGGCGTTGACTGCGCGGCCTACAGCCAAGACCCAGCGATGTGTCAGTCGTACCCCGAGTGCACGTATGACGACGTCACGGGTGACTGCTTGCACGGTGGCGGCGGCGTTGATTGCGCGGCCTACAGCCAAGACCCAGCGATGTGTCAGTCGTACCCCGAGTGCACGTATGACGACGTCACGGGCGATTGCTTCCACGGCGGTGGTGGCGTTGACTGCGCGGCTTACAGCCAAGACCCAGCGATGTGTCAGTCGTACCCCGAGTGCACGTATGACGACGTCACGGGCGACTGCTTCTAGGGCAATTGCTTGAACGAACGGCGCCGGCTGCAGAGTCTGACTCGCAGCCGGCGCTTTGCTGTTTGGTTGGCGTCGTCGACGTCAGTCTTCGTCGGTGCCGCGCAACTTGGCGATGACGGTGAGGTCTTCGAGTGACGTGGTGTCGCCGGTGACGTTGCCTTCGGTCGCGAGCTCCCGAAGCAGGCGCCGCATGATCTTGCCCGACCGGGTTTTGGGCAAAGCGTCGGCAAACCGAATCTCGGCCGGACGCGCGAACGCCCCGATGTCTTTGGCGACGGTTTCTTTCAAGCTCTTCTTGAGCTCCTCGCTGGGCGATTGGTTGGACTTCAAGGTGACGAAGGCGACGATGGCCTGGCCCGTGATGTCGTCAGGGCGGGCCACTACGGCCGACTCGGCCACGCGGGTGTCGCCGACGAGGGCCGACTCGACCTCCATGGTGCCCAGGCGGTGGCCCGAGATGTTCACCACGTCGTCGACGCGGCCCATGATCCAGAAGTTGCCGTTCTCATCGCGGCGGGCGCCGTCGCCCGTGAAGTAGTAGCCGTCGATTTGGCTCCAATAGGTCTTTTTGAAGCGCTCGTCGTCGCCCCACACCGTGCGCATCATGCTGGGCCACGGCTGGCGCACCACGAGAAGGCCGCCTTCGTTGTCGTCGCAGACGCTGCCGTCTTGGCGCACCACCTCGATGTCGAGGCCGGGCAGGGGACGCGTCGCGCTGCCGGGCATGGTGGGCACGGCGCCGGGGACAGGAGCGATCATCATGCTGCCGGTCTCGGTTTGCCACCAGGTGTCGACGATGGGGCATTCGCCACGGCCGATGACGTCGCGGTACCAAATCCACGCTTCGGGGTTGATGGGCTCGCCGACGGTGCCGAGCACCCGCAGCGACGACAAGTCGTGCTTGTTCACGTAGGCGTCGCCGATGCGCATGAAGGTGCGGATGGCGGTGGGCGCCGTGTAGAAAATGCTCACCTTGTGCTTGGCGATGAGCTCCCAGAAGCGGTCGGCCTCGGGGTAGGTGGGGGCGCCCTCGTACATGAACACCGTCGAGCCGGCGGCGAGGGGGCCGTAGACGACGTAGGAGTGGCCGGTGATCCACCCTGCGTCGGCCGAGCACCAGTAGACGTCTTCGTCTTTGTGGTCGAAGACCATCTCGAAGCTGCGCTTGGCGCCCGTCATGTAGCCGCCGGTGGAGTGCACGACGCCCTTGGGCTTGCCCGTCGTGCCCGACGTGTAGAGGATGAACAACGGGTGCTCGGCTTCGACTGCCGTCGACACGGTCACCGACGTCCAGCCGCCGTCTTCAAGCGTGTCGTCTTTGCGCAAGGCGTCGTGCCACCAGATGTCACGGCCCTCTTGCATGGCCACTTCGTTGCCGGTGCGCTGCAAGACGATGACGCGCGAGACGCTGGGGCAGCTGTTGTCTTTGCAGGCGTCGTCGACGATGTCTTTGAGGTGCACGACTTTGCCTTTGCGGTGGCCCCCGTCGGCGGTGAGCACCACTTTGCATTCGCTGTCGTTGATGCGATCGCGCAGGCTGTCGGCCGAGAAGCCGCCGAAGACGACGGAGTGGGTGGCGCCAATGCGGGCACAGGCGAGCATGGCGACAGCGATTTCAGGCACCAACGGCATGTAGATGGCGACGCGGTCGCCTTTTTCGACGCCCTGGGCGCGCAACACGCCAGCGAAGTCGCACACGTCTTGGTGCAGCTGGCGATAGGTGAGGGTGCGGACGTCGCCGGGCTCGCCTTCCCAGATGATCGCGGCTTTGTTGGCCCGCCACGTCGACAAATGCGCGTCCAAGCAGCTGTCGGTGGCGTTGAGTTCGCCTTCTTTGAACCACTTGGAGCGGGGCAGTTGCCAGTCGAGGACGGTGCTCCACTTCTTTTTCCAGACGAGTTCTTCGGCCGCCTCTGCCCAATAGCCTTCGGGGTTGTCGGCGCCAGCTTTCTTCAGCGCGTCGTATTTGTCGCCGTCGACCGTGGCAGCGGCTGCGAACGCTTCTGGCGGCGCGAAGACCCGGGTTTCTGCCAAGTGCGAAGAGATGCTTTGGGCTTTGTCGTCGGTGGATTGGCTCATGGCGGCCCCCTTTTGTGCTGTGCCGGTTGGCGGACGCACGGATGAAAACAAGATCGGGGGACGCTACCGCCGTGTCGGCATTGACCTCAAGGGTGGCGCAAGTGGGAGAGACCGAAGCGGCTCATTGTGGCTCGTCGGCAAATGGAAGGGCGCACGGCGGAAGCGTCGGCACCGCTGGCCCTTTGTCGTCAGCAGTGGTGGGCAACGCAGCACTCGGACCCTCGACAAAAGCTGAAAGTCCAGCCTCTGCCAGCAACGACCGCGCCCGTGCATGCAGGTTGACGTCGAGCAGGGCCGCCCGCAGCTTTCGTTGCTGGCAGGTGTCGAGGCCCCGGGCGACGACGGTCCAGGGGGGCGCTGGCGACGTGCGAACCACGGCGGTGGTCCCTTCGGGGAGGGCGAGGGCGACGTCGTCGATGGCAACCATGGCGGCCGGCGCCAGCAGGCGTCGCTGCCAAGGCTGCAACGCGGGCGCTCGACAAGCGCGCGCTCTCTCTTCGAGAGAAAGGTGTCTCCACAGCTCTACTTGTTGCTGCGGCGTGAGCCTGGCGTCGAAGACCACCTGCGTCGGCGACGTCTGCGTCGGCCGAAGCAAGACGGCAGCAGCGCCTCGCTGCACATGCGCTTCGTCAACGGTGGCGCGGGACGTCGTCGACGGAAAGTGCCCAACGATGTCGCCGTCTGGGGCTGGTGCGCGTGAAAGGTGCACGACGGGTGCGGTGCCGTTGTCGTCGACGATGGTGACGCTGGATGCCACGCGACGCAGCGCCTGCTGCAGGACGGTGGCAACGGCGCCCGTGTCTCCCGTGCCGGCGCCCCATTGTTCGGTGGCGTCTTGCCCCAGCTGAACGGTGAGCCCCTGGGGCGACCGCAGTGCGACACGGAGCGGCCTGTCGTCGACACAGCCCTCCACCTCGACAGCGTCAGACGGCAACGGCGGCAGGTCGACAAAGCAGCCAGGGTGGCCTGCACCTTGGTGTTCAGCGTCAGAGGCCAACAGCGCCACAGGGCTGGTGGCGTCACGCAAGAAGCTCGCCGACGCCCGTGCCGGAAGGCGCGTTTGCCATCGGGCGAAGCCCCCAAACCCTGTGGCCTCAGCGTGCAACAGTTGTTGTTTGGCTGCTGCACCGGCCGCTGTTTTGTCGACGACGACGGAGGCAAACAGCCATTCGGGCATGGAAGCGCCTGGGGTGCGTGCCCGGGTCAACAGCCGATCGTGCAAGCGCGTGCGCTGCCTCGACCACACCGACGACCAAGCCTGCAGGCGCCTGTCGTCGACGACGGTGGCGGGCGACGATGGCGACGGGCATGACGCTGTGGCCCATCCTCCACTTGTGGCCTGCGCACACCAGGAGGCGGCAGGCAGCAACGACTCCCACGGCGAGAAGCCGCCATCAGCGACGAGCCACCGGCGCAGGCGCCACCTCCAGCTGAGCGCCCACAGGCCCTTGTCGTCGTCGCTGACGTCGACAACGGCGCTGGCCCGGCCGTCGGGAAGCAGCCGCGCGGGCGTGCAAAACTCAGAGCGTTCCTCTGGCGACGACGTCGATGCTTGTGCGACTGGGCGTGCACAAAACTCCAACGCACGTGCCGTGTGCGGCGGCGGGGCGCCCACGTCGACGACTGCGCTGGCGAGGAGACGGTTGGGTTGCACCCACCGTTCTTGGTGCCGCCGAAGCTGCGAGCGCCACGCCAACAGCCGAAACGTTTGGGCGTCTCCAGCGTGGTCGCCCTCGACGGAGAACAGCAGCCGCCACGGTGCGTGGATGCGTTGATTGCGCTCGACAAAACGACACACCAGTCGCTGCAGCGCAGCCGAATGCACGCGGTTGGCGTGGCGCACTTCAAGGTCGAGTCCGTCGACGGGGCGGGACGAGGTGTGCTGCGCCGGCCAAGCTGCCTGTTGGGCGCCGCAGGCCGCCAGTGCGTCTGTGAGAAGCGCGGCCTGGGGGGACGTCGTCGACGACGCCGACAGTTGCTGCGCTGGCATCGGCGCGGAAGAAGTGGTCGGCGGCGATGTGAAGACATAGACGTCTTTGCTCACGGCATGGCACGCGAAGTCGTGGGCGCCACATGGAGGTGGGTCAAAGGCGTCGAGCGCGGATGTGATGTGCGTCGTCGATGACGCTGGTGTGCCCAGGGCCGACGCCAGCGCAGCAAGGCGAGCATCGACGTCGTCATGCGGCGGGCGTGGCGCCCCGGCGTTGCGTCCTCCGCGGGTGGACGCCGCCAGCCACAACTGCGGGTGCCGTTGCATCCAGCGCTGGGCAAAAGCGCGGGCGACGCCGATGTCGCCTGGGTGCACTTGCGGGCCGGCAGCGTCGTCGACGATGCGCACCCGCAAGCCGATGCCCTGGCCGTCGTCGACAAAGGGCGGCGGCGGTGTTTGCGCGCGCGGGCCGCAGTCGGCCGTGCGTCCGCCGCGGCAGCAGCAGGTGCGACTGGGGAGCCAGGTTTGCAGCGACGGGTCGTCGAGCAGCTTCTGTTGAAACGCCAAGATGGACGCGTGTGAAGCTGGCGGGCGGTTTTCGTCGTCGACGCCCATCGGGTAGTGGGTCAGGGGACGCAGGCGGCAGGTCCCGCGGCAACAAGGAGAGGCGGCCGCTGGTCCATTGTCATCGACGTAGCAGCGGGGCCCGCCTGAGAACCGGTGCCCATCAAAACAAGACGACGAGGGCGGGCCCAGGGCGCAGCGTTGAAATGCTGCAGCAAACGCCGGCGACGTCGTCGACGTCGTCTGCAAAATGCGGTGCGGCACCGGAAGCTGCGGCAGTTGGTCGCCCAGCCGCGAGAGGTGCTCGGGCACCACCCGCACCAACACCCAGCGGTGGTGTGCTTCGTCGCGCTCCAAGCGACGGGCGTCGTCGACGGAGAGATCGTGCTTCGGCCGTACGTTGGGCCCGGCCACCTGGGCGCCCAGCGCCGTCACCGAGAAGTGAATGGTGCGGGTCGACAGGTGCCGTTGGTACAGCGGATGCTGCACCAGCCGTTGCCACACGACGCCAGCTCGCGCCGAACTCAGCGGTGTGTTGACGTCGTCCGCGCCCAGCTGTGCTGCCGACGCGCTGGCAAACAGGTGCACCTGCAATGGTTGATCTGGGTGCGCTTGCGCCGTCGCCAACAAAGCGGCCAGCGCTTTGTCGACGGGGGAGAGCCCTTTGGGCGGCGGCATGGACGTCCGCGATCCCTCGGCATCGCGCTGCCCGACGTCGAAGGCGACTGCGTTGTGGCGAAACGGGATGCGCACGTCGGGCGGCAGAAACCCCTGAACAAACCGTTGGGCGTCTTCGACGGCTTGGTCGCACCGGCAGGCGTGCTGCAGCGCCTCGGTGTCGCGTGCGCGCACCTGCTGCGGGCGCGCTGTCGATGACACAGGAGGTGCGCCCGCCGCTGTTGTTGAACAGAGCAGCGCAACCAACACCCAGGAGATGTGGCGGGATCGCGGCCTCAACACCGGGGGCGTCATGACGCCTCCACAGGGAGGGCGCGAAGGTCGAACTCAACCTCAGGGCAGCCGCTGGCGTCGTCGGGGATGAGCACGTCCTCGTCGGGCACCTCGTCGTCGTTGCCGCCGTCTTTGCCGCCGTCTTTGCCGCCGTCTTTGCCGCCGTCTTTGCCGTCTTTGTGGTCGCGGCCGTCCTTCTTGGGCTTGCTCTTCTTTTTTTTCTTCGTCTTCTTCTTTTTCTTTTTCTTCTTTTTGGCGACGTTGTCGTCGTAGACGCTGCGCCCCGGGAAGAGGAAGTCAATGGCAGAGCGGTCATCTTCTCGGTCATGCAGCGAAACCACCGCCCCCGCCCGTGCCGTGACCAGACCGGTGCCGATGGGCTGGTTGACGACGGAGCCGGCGATGGCGCCGCCCACGTTGGCGCGCACCTCGACGACACCCACGGGGAGTCGCGCTGGGGTGTCTTGGGCTTGGTATCCGACGAAGACCTCGACGCCGGTGTTGGTGCGATCGAACCCTCCAAACGGCGCACGTGCGCGCACCCCCATCTGCACGTTGGGCAGCCACGTCGGCAGTGAGGCTTCGGCCGCGAGTCGCCCCTCGGCCCAAGGAATGGTGGCGTCGTGCACGACTGCCTGTTGTCGGAGTTGAACGCCGCCTTTCAGACGCACCTGCACGGCCTTCAGACGAACACCCGCGATGCCGGACGCCTCGAGGCGCCCCCAGTGGTCGTGGCCGTAGGGGCCGGCGCCACCGAAGGGGACGGCCCCCTGCACGTGGCCGCCGACGACGAACACGTCGCCCCACACGTCGTGTTGCACGAGGCCGTCGAGGATGAAGTCTTCAGACGCGAACGGCAACGGCGTCGGGGCACAGCCCAGGCCGCACACGCCTTCGCTGTTGGCGATGTGCAGTGGCCACCTGGCTGCGAGGAGAAACTGCAGTCCGTGCCAGGCGCCTGCCACGACCACCGGGGCGGAACCCACCGCCATGGTGCGGATGATGGGAACGGTGACAACGCCGTCGTCGTTGCGGCCCACCAAGGGCTGGTGGCTCACCTCGATGTGCGGCCGAGCAAACACCGACAGGCGAAGCACGCCGTTGCGGGCGGCGACACAGTCGACGGTGGTGCAGGGCATGTCGACGACGAGCGTGCCCGTCGCGGGGGCGTCGTAGGGGCGCAAGCGAAACGACCTCGAAGACTGAGCTGTGGCCGATGCCCCCCAGAGTTCGACGAGCATGACGACCCACAAAGCCAACAGGTGTTGGGGGTGACGCGCGGTCATGACGGGCCTCCACAGCGTCGACGACGCCAGCAGGTGAGGGCAGCAAGGGCAAAGAGCCATCCGAACGACGCACTGGCCGGCGTCGCGGCGCACGAGCCAAACAAGCCGTCGCCTGTGACCTCGAAGGGCTCGTTGTTGGGGCAGTTCGGCTCTGGAAGGCGCAGCTGCTGTGGCATGCAATCATCACCGCAGACCACGTCGACGACGTCGCCACAACGGTCGAGAATGGGGAACCGCTCGCCTTGTGCGCAGGCGAAGTCTTCATCGATGAGGCCGTCGAGGTCATCGTCAATGCCGTTGCACTCTTCTGGCGGGGGCGGAAGGCACCCCTCGTCGACTTCCCCGTCGCAGTCGTCGTCGACCAGATTGCCGGTGCCGTCTTCAGCACACAGTTCCTCGTGGGGCAAGCAGGCGCCAAAGCTGCAGGTGTCGTCGCAGGTGCGCGACCCGACGACCCCGCAGACGGGAACGATGCACGGCTCGGTGTCGCCCACGCCGCAGTCGAACCCTTCGTCGACGACGCCGTCGCAGTTGTCGTCGAGGCCGTTGCACACCTCAGCGGGGGGCACGCACTCGCCGTAGCTGCAGCCGGCCTCACAAGTGCTGCGCCCGGAGGTGCGCCCCTCAACGTCACAGCTGGTCTGACACGGTTGGGTTTCGCCGAGCACGCAGTCGAACCCTTCGTCGATGACGCCGTCGCAGTTGTCGTCGAAGCCGTTGCAGGCCTCGTTGGGGGGCTCGCATCCGAGAGGACACCCAGACGCATCGCATCCTTGTGTGCCTTGGGTGCCGCAACTGGTGGTGCAGGGCGCCACGCTGTCGGGAACACAGCACATCTGTGCCTGCGCCGTCGTCGACAGCAGCACTATGAGCACCCACCCCAGCAGGAGCGTTGGCAGTGAGACGAGAGCGGGAGGCGCAAAGGCGGGGGCAGGCGGGTGAGAGGCAAAGAAGACAGAAGAGCGACGCGTGATGTGCTGCATGAAAGGCCTGGAGAACAGAAACGCAAGCGACGTCGACGTCGAATGACGTCGAGGCCGTGACCAAAAGATGTACAGAGCCGAGCCCCAACTCGCTCGACGACACCAGACTCGGCGTGAGCACACCCACACCTACGACACCGATGTCTTGCATGAGGTTTCGACGTCGCAGCGGTGGGTGTTGCTGGAAAACGTCCGGCGCCCGCAAAAAAAGCTGGTTGGCTTTGCCTTTTGTGCCAGCCCCCCCTTTTGTTGCGCGTTCCGTCGTGTACGGCAGTTCGGCTCCTCGGAGCACGTGCCTTTGTTCTGCGCCTCGTGCGCCACCCCATGGGGCCCTGCATGGCCAATCCGCTCGTTCGCAACTTCTCGATCATCGCCCACATCGACCACGGCAAAAGCACGTTGGCCGATCGCATCCTCGAGTTGACCGGCGCCCTCACCAAGCGTGAGATGCAAGCGCAATTCCTCGACAAGATGGACATCGAGCGCGAGCGCGGCATCACCGTCAAGGCCCAGTCGGTGCGCATCGACTACAAAGCCAAAGACGGCGAGACCTACACGTTCAACCTCATCGACACCCCCGGGCACGTCGACTTCGGCTACGAAGTGTCGCGCTCATTGGCGGCGTGTGACGGTGCCCTCCTCGTCGTCGATGCGGCCCAAGGCGTTGAAGCACAGACCCTCGCCAACGTGTACCTCGCCCTCGACAACGAGCTCGACCTCGTGCCCGTGCTGAACAAGATCGACTTGCCATCGGCCGAGCCCGACCGCGTCAAAGAAGAGATTGAAGAGGTCATCGGCCTCGACGCCTCCGACGCGGTGTTGTGTTCGGCCAAGAGCGGCATTGGCGTCGATGACGTGCTCGAGGCCATCGTCGACCGTGTTCCCCCACCTGAGGGCGAAGTCGAAGCGCCGCTGCGCGCGCTCATCTTCGACAGCTGGTTCGACCCCTACCGCGGCGTCATCATCTTGGTGCGCATCGTCGACGGCAAAGTGAAGAAAGGCGAGCACATTCGCCTCATGCACAACGGCCACGAGTTCTTGGTGCAAGACGTCGGCGCCTTCACGCCCCACACCACCGTGCTCGACCACCTCGAAGCTGGCGACGTGGGCTTCGTCATCGCCAACATCAAAAGCTTGGCCGACGCCAAAGTCGGCGACACCGTCACCCACGTCGAAGAAAACGGCCACGGCCCGTGCGACGCCCCGCTGGAGGGGTTCAAAGAAGTGCAGCCGGTGGTGTTCGCGGGCATCTTCCCCACCGACACCAACGACTACGAAGACCTCAAAGACGCCCTCGCCAAGTTGGTGCTCAACGACGCTTCACTGCAATACGAGCCAGAGACCTCACAAGCCCTCGGGTTTGGCTTTCGCTGTGGCTTCTTGGGCTTGCTGCACATGGAAATCGTGCAAGAGCGGCTGGAGCGGGAGTTCGACCTCGACCTCATCATCACGGCGCCGACGGTGATCTACCACGTCACCAAGACCGACGGAGAAGTCGTCACCATCGACAACCCCGCCCACCTCCCCGAGCGCGTCAAGATCGACAAGGTCGAAGAGCCCTACATCAGCGCGGTCATTCACACCCCGCCCGACCACGTCGGTGCCATCATCCGGTTGTGCGAAGAGAAGCGCGGCACGCAGAAGAACATCAACTATGCGTCCCCCAACCGCGTCGTCGTCGAATACAGCTTGCCGTTGGCCGAGGTGGTCTATGACTTCTTCGACCGGCTGAAGACGGTGACCAAGGGATACGCATCGCTCGACTACGAGCCTGAGGGCTACCAGGTGTCGAACCTCGTGAAGGTCGACGTGCTCGTCAACGGCGACCCCGTCGATGCGCTGTCGATCATCGTGCACAAAGAACGCGCCTACGCGCGCGGACGCACCCTCTGCGAGAAGATGCGCGAGATCATTCCGCGTCAGCAGTTTCAGGTGGCCATTCAGGCGGCGATCGGCGGAAAGATCATCGCCCGTGAAACGTTGTCGGCTTTGCGCAAAGACGTCACCGCCAAGTGCTACGGCGGCGACATCAGCCGCAAGCGCAAGCTGCTCGAGCGGCAAAAAGAAGGCAAGAAGCGCATGCGGCAGGTGGGCACGGTGGAGATTCCCCAAGAGGCGTTCTTGGCGGTGCTGAAGGTCGACTGACGACGACGTTTTCGTGGATGGGCTGGAGAAGCTGTGGCCAAGAGCAAGAAAAGCAAAGCGGGGGAATCCCCCACCGAAGACACGCCAGCAACGCCTGCGTCTGACGCCAGCGTGTCGTCGGCGTCGCCGTCGCAAGGCCTGTACGAGCCGCCCCCGCGGTGGCGTCGCATCCTGTCGTTGGGCCACTTGGCGTCGTTCGCCACCGGCCTGATGCTCGTGTATTTCTTGTGGGGCAAGTTCGTCGAACGCAATGGCACCGGCTCCAACGTGGTGCTGGTGATGCTCCTGGCCGTCGCCGTGCTCTACATGGTGACCGCCCACCTCGGGCCGTGGTTTGACGAGATCCTGACGCGGCCGCAGTGGCGCAAAGCCCGGTCGATGCTGCGCATTGCGTGGGTGTACCTCGACGACATCGACGGCCTGCTCAAAGAAGGCAAGCGTCTCGACGGAGCGGTGTTCACCCAGGTCGAAATCCAACGCCTGCAACAGCAGCAGGTCGACATCAAAACGGCTGCCTACGACGTCGAGCATCCTCCGTCGGGCAAGCCCGAAGAAGCGCCGGTGGAGGCGTGTGTCGTTCACCTCGAGAACGTCATCCAACGGGCCGACATCGAGATGTCGAGCGTCATGGGCACCGCCAAAGGTGGCGTGCTCGCGCAAATGCGCTCGCTGGGCATCGCTTTTTCGGTGGCGGTGGTGTTGCGCCTCGTCGTCATTGAGCCGTTTCAGATTCCATCGGGCAGCATGATCCCGACGCTGCTCATCGGCGACCACCTGTTTGTGGCGCGCTTTTGGTACGGGCTGCCGATTCCGTTTCTCGACGAGCCCAAATACGCCGTGCGCTGGGGGATGCCGCAGCCAGGGGACGTGGTGGTGTTCACCGCCCCCGACTACGTCGGCAGAAACCGCAACGCGGGCGAGCCGTGGATCAAACGCGTCATCGCCGGCCCCGGCCAGAAGGTGCGCATCGAAGACAACGTCGTGTTCGTCGACGACAAAGAATACACCCACGTCGGCAAGCCGGTGCGGTTTCGCTACAAGGCGTCGCCGCCCCACTGGTCGCGCGAGTCGGGCCGCCAACAAGTGGAGCGCATCGGCGACTTTGAACACCTGCACCTGAAGGGGTCGGGCACGCCGGTCTGGCCCAAGCCTCGCACCAAGGGCCTCACCGGCCTCAAATGCGACGGCGCACAATGCGAAGTCGAAGAGGGCTACATCTTTGTCATGGGCGACAACCGCGACAACTCCGCCGACGGCCGGGAGTGGGGCGCGGTGAAAGCCGACAATGTCAAAGGCAAGGCTCTGTTCATCTGGATGAGCGTCGACGGCAGCGAACGCAGCGTCGATCTCGGCCGCTTCACGCTGCCGAAATTCAGGTGGGACCGCATCTTCACGTCGATCCAATAGCGTTGTCGGCCGCTGCGTTGGCATGTGGCGACAGGGTGGGGCATCAGACCGATTGTCGGCCTGTGTTTCTGCACGCGTGCACCGCATGCGGTACGCTCTTGGGGTCTTTGGAGAAGCGCCCATGCCCAGCGTCACCGCCTCAAAGCCCGTCGTTCTCGTGTTCTGTGCCGCCGCGGCTGTGGTGGGTGCGGCCGCGTGCGGGCAGCTCACCACGTACGGAACCCACCCAGGTCAGGAGTTTGAGCCTGAGGTTCCCGAGCCGACCCCGACGCCCACGCCAGACGAACCAGAGCCTACGCCCGAGCCCAGCTGCCCGCCGACGGAGGCAGAGCTCCAAGCGGAGTTTGAAGGGTCGACGCTGACCGCCGACTACGGCTGTGCCGGGTGTCATGTGGGCCAGTCGCCAGACGGAGCGAATGGGGCCTGGGGGGCGCCGACCAACGACGAGGCCGGCTGGTTTGCTGCGGTGCAAGGGCACATGGCCCGGGAGCCGGTGACCAACCCCGCCGACCACGACTTGGCGTTGTATTTCAACAACGGCCACCAGGGCTCCACGCGGTCTGCCGACGCCTACCAGGCCATGCGCACGTTCTTGGAGTTTGTCGTCGACGACGAATGCGATCCGGAGCCAGGCGTGGAGCCCGATTGCACCCCGTCGCCTGGTGTCGTGCCCACCGAAGAAGAAAGCGAAGTGTATTTCGAAGACGAGACCAGCCTCATCGACACCATGTCGTGCGCGGGCTGTCACAACGGCGGGAGCCCCACGGCGCAAGGCCAACAATGGGGTGGCAGCGGCGATTGGCACCTGGCGTTTCGCACGCTGTACGAGGCCGAAATGGCCGACACCGGCTTGGTGACGCTGGGGCCCGCAGCCTCGGACGTCATCAACATTTTCACCGTCGACTCGGGGCCCCACCCGGCGAACCCGGCCGCACAAGCCGAAGCCGAAGCGTGGGTGGCCTACATCTCGACGCCTGGAGACCCGGTGGTCTGTGAAGACGAATGTGTGCCCGTGGCCGGCGTGCTGCCCAACGAGACAGAGCGTCAGACCGCGTTCGGAGACAGCGGGCTCGCGGGGCATTTCTCGACGTCGTGTGCGCAATGCCACGTCGGTGCAGGCAAGACGCCCGACGGCAACACGTTGGGGTGGGGGGCCACCGAAGACACCGAGGCTGCTTGGCTGTCGGTGGTGGAGGCCGTCATTCTGGCCACGCCTGTGGCGACCCCAGCCGACCACCCTCTGGCGACGCGCTTCAACGACAACCACGCCGCGCCCGCCAACAACGCCGACGGTGAGACGGCGATGACGACATTCCTGGAGTACACCATCACCGAGGTGGGCGGGGTGCAGTGCCCCTGACGGGAGACGTCGACCGCGCCCTCGACGAAGCGGCCGCAGCCCTCGCCGACGCAGACGGGCTGCTGGTGGCCGCGGGCGCAGGCATGGGCGTCGACTCTGGGTTGCCCGACTTTCGCGGCAACCAGGGGTTCTGGCGGGCGTACCCGCCGTACCAGAAGCTGGGCGTGTCGTTCGTCGACATGGCGAACCCACAGCACTTCGCCGACGACCCCGCCTTTGCGTGGGGCTTCTACGGACACCGCCGCAACCTATACCGGGAGACGATGCCCCACGACGGGTTTGCTGGGCTGCAGCAGTTGGCGGGGCGGATGCCGGCCGGAGCGGCGGTGTTCACGTCGAATGTCGACGGGCAGTTTCAAAAAGCAGGGTTTGCCGACACGCTGGTGGCCGAATGCCATGGGTCGATTCACGTCGAGCAATGCTTGCGTGGGTGTGGGGCTGGGCTTTTTGCGGCACCGACGCAGACGTTGGTGGTGGAGACGTCGACGATGCGCGCGCAAGGGTGGCTGCCGACGTGTCCGGGCTGTGGAGAGGTGTCGCGCCCGAACATCTTGATGTTTGGCGATTGGGGCTGGGACGACACGTTGGTGCGGAAGCAAGAGGCACGGGTGTCGTCGTGGTTGCAGGCGGTCGAGCGTCTCGTGGTGGTGGAGCTGGGGGCGGGGACGGCGATTCCGTCGGTGCGGTTCTTCGCGGAGGATGTGGCGCGGCGCGGCGGCGTGTTGGTGCGGGTCAACCCGCGGGAGGCGCAGGTGCCGTCGTGGGGGCGATGCGTGTCGGTGCCGCTGGGGGCGCAAGAGGCGGTGGCGGCGTTGGTGGCGCGCATGTGATGTTGGTGCTTTTGGGAGTGTGGAAGTGAACGTTCACAACAACTGGGAGTGTCCTGAATTCGGTGTTTGGCCCGGCGGCGCTACAAAGGAGCCGTCATGGCCACCAAGAAGAAGCGCAAACCGAAGAAATCCAACGTTCCCTTCACCGGCGACAACCTGCCGCCAGAGCTG
>Ga0213841_1000272_pt1 | contig 83389 bp, 74 predicted proteins | sample SWPATP23_FD_160125 | JGI IMG/M metagenome (GOLD analysis project Ga0213841, IMG submission 160125) | Coastal seawater microbial communities from Marineland, Florida, United States - SWPA TP2 #3 | ecosystem: Environmental > Aquatic > Marine > Coastal | place: USA: Florida | collected 2016-08-14
TATGAGCGGACCAGAATTGTTGCTTTGAGCTGACTTTTTGATTCATGTTTGCCTCCATTGAATGTGGGATCTATTATCACCCCATGACATTCAATGGTGGTAGAACGCCTAGATATTGGCGCTTACGTTATTTTAGCCGGTGGCTTAGGGACTAGGTTGAGTGAGGAAACATCGGTTAGACCGAAGCCCATGGTTGAAATAGGCGGGATGCCTATACTGTGGCACATCATGAAGATCTATTCTTCACATGGAGTTAACGATTTTATCGTCTGTCTTGGCTACAAGGGCTATCTAATTAAGGAATATTTCGCGAATTATTTTCTTCACATGTCCGATGTCACCTTTTGCATGAAAGAGAATCAAATGGAGGTGCATACAAAAAAAGCAGAACCTTGGCGCGTCACTCTAATTGATACTGGTCTTGAAACAATGACGGGGGGCAGGTTAAAGCGCGTCGAGAAGTACCTCGATAAAGAAGAGGCATTCTTTTTCACCTATGGCGATGGAGTGGCTAATGTAGATATCTCTGCATTAGTCGACGTGCATAAAAAAGAAAATAGGTTATCGACAGTTACTGCTGTTCAACCTCCAGGCCGTTTCGGTGCTCTGGATTATACTAACAACAGGGTCAATGCATTTCAAGAAAAGCCCAAGGGCGATGGGTCATGGGTCAATGGCGGTTTTTTTGTGCTTTCGCCTGGTGTCTTTGATTATATTGACGGTGATGAGACAGTCTGGGAACAAGCTCCTATGAATAATTTAGCCGAAGCGGGGGAGATGAGCGTATATTTCCATGATGGCTTCTGGCAACCTATGGATACCTTGCGAGAAAAGACTCGCTTGGAACAGTTGTGGCAATCTGGTGACGCTCCTTGGAAGACTTGGGTATGAATAAGGATTTTTGGCGAGGGAAAAAAGTGCTCGTTACGGGGCACACAGGTTTTAAAGGTAGTTGGCTTAGCTTATGGCTTCATACCCTGGGCGCTCAGGTCTTCGGTTACTCCCTTAAACCCAGTACTAGTTCCGCTCTGTATACACTACTTAATTTATCAGACAGGATCACTAGCCACTATGGTGATGTGAGATCCCTGGAAGACATAGTCAACCACGTGAAAACTGTCAAACCTGACATTATTATACACATGGCAGCCCAACCGTTGGTTCTATATTCTTATCAAAACCCGGTTGAAACTTACGCTACTAATGTCATGGGCTCTGTTCACATTCTAGAAGCAGCAAGAGTCTGTGAGAGTGTCAAAGTTGTAATAAATGTTACTACTGATAAATGCTATGAAAATAAAGAGTGGGTGTGGGCCTATCGAGAAAATGAGTCTTTGGGTGGTTACGATCCTTATAGTAACAGTAAAAGTTGTTCGGAGCTTGTAACCGCAGCCTATAGGAATTCTTTTTTCTCACCTGCTGATTTCTCGAAACATGGTAAAGCTATTGCTTCTGCACGAGCTGGCAATGTGATTGGCGGCGGCGACTGGGCTGCAGATCGCCTGATTCCTGATATTATTAATGCGTTCCTTAACGGGAAAAAAGTTAGCATTCGAAATCCAGCTTCTATCCGTCCGTGGCAACATGTATTGGAACCTCTCTCCGGGTATCTGCTCCTGTCTGAAGCTTTATGGCACGAACCTGAACAAAATGCTGAGGCCTGGAACTTTGGACCAAGCATGGATGACACGAAAGACGTACAGAGCATAGTTGAGTATATCGCTGGTCACTGGGGCTCACCTGTGGAGTGGGTTATAGACACACAGAAAAAACAACATGAAGCAACTTACCTTAAATTGGATACAGCAAAAGCTAAATCTCGACTCGGATGGCAACCATGCTGGCAACTAGAGAAAACACTAAACTCGATTATCGACTGGTACCAACATTGGGCAACTGGCGGCAATATAGAGGCACTGACTTTGGCACAGATTGAAGCTTATCAAGCGGAACGTAGTGTGATCTATTCCAGCAAGACCCTAACAACATAAGATGGCCAATTTGAATTCAACTCCACGCCACATGATCGAGACCGATGCTTTGAGCGCCCCAACTGGTTGAAAAGCAGAAACTCGCTCTACCTCCATGGACAACAAGGTAATCCCCCCATTTTAGATGACGCCAAAAATAGAGAGTTAAGCTGCATCGGCTAGTTTCTGCCGCGGAGTGATTCCCCCAAAGCCGTATTTGGCCGTTGACTGTTGCATGTCTACAACCAATAGGTGGCGTGCGCCTGAACCTCTTCAATACAACTGAAGAGGTTCTATCAGATCAAATCTGGACCACTACCCTTTATACTAGCAATTTAACCCACTCGGATAAATTCTTTTCTTCAGTAGCGGCATACATAGCTTTAAAACATCGAAGAACTTCCTGACGTTTTTCACTTGCCCACCAACCATCAATGTCATCTCCGACATCATTTAAAAGATCTGCTGCGCTTTTAGGGTTGTAATGTAGTATTCCTACAGCGTTTAATTGATCATGTATTTTTTTAGCGGAACATCGGATCTCGAAAAGGTCTTCGCTAGCAAGGATTATAAAGGGCTTTTCAAGGTGTAAACATTCTAGGGTCGTTGTCCCACCTAAATGATCAATAATTACAAACTCAGACTTTTCTATCTGACTCAAAAAACTTTCTTCTGGCTGGGCAACTTTAATTTGAGGAAATTTGTCCAGCCACCTTTCTTTAAACTTCCAGTCAAAATCAATGGGATAAATTCTAACTTGAACTTTCTCTTGAATCTTTTGATCTAAAGCATTAAATAGTGATTGCTGCTTTTCAAAATACTGGTAAAACCTTTCACCTGACGCTATCTGCTCGACAAAATATTGAAACCTGCTATCCCCTGTCGTAACCCAAAGGATTCCGTTCTGATTAACTTGCTTTTCTATCTGTCTAGATTGAAGCAACGGAGAATAAAATGATTTTGTATCGGAACCGTCAGTCCATCCCCAGGTGAGGTAGGTATCAGAGTTTTTTCTTTCAAAATATTCATCTGAAATCATTTCGACATCACCATACGCACCGCCATGTTGGCAGCCATAAATATGGGTACCGTGGTTAGAACATAAAGATGCCCATACCGCAAACTCCGAGTTCCAAAAAAATCCAATTCCCGTAACTATTTTTTGAGGTATATTTTTTCTTAAGTTATTTGATGCAGATTGGTAGATCTCTCTAAATCCCTCCAAAAACTCTGAAGGAATAAAGAACTTCAATGAATCAAGTATTTTTTGATTTTCGGTGGAAGAAATAGTCCCGAGATTGAGTTTCAACCTATCGAATATATCAGTTTCAATTTTATACTCTTTACTATACCCTGCAAAAATTGGAAAGGTTTTAAACTTGGTTTTCCAACACAACCTCAGAAGTTCTTTGTTTGAAAATAAAGCAACATAAATCGCGTTCTGTCCAGTCCTGTATCCACTCGGAATAACATTTTGTAAAAAGCTTACGACTCTGTACTTCAGATTTCGCCTGCCCTTATCATGGGACATGTCGTCTGAATCTTCTGAAACACTCCATTCTAATGGGTATAATTCTACATTTTCATGAAAGTGATTATTTAATATTACCGAAAACTGCTGAAGATGGAATTCCTCTTTTGTTCTCAACAGAGAAACAAATTGCTTGACGCTTTTAGGTGTCTTATAAGACTCAACATTAATCCCCTGCGCTACTAAACCCGGATTAATGTCAAAAGCACGTGTTAACCTATTTAACTTTTCTAGATAGTTTGCTACGTAAATATATAACCATTGGCCTAATAAACGCTCCCAAAACTTTTTGTCTTCATCTATACCATGATATTCGTTGAAGAATTTTACTAATTCCGGCAGCAACTGCTCATAAGACATCCAGACCTTAGCCTTGAATTCATGTATCTCATCCTTGGTCTCCCATGAGTTTGGTAAAATAACTTTATCAATCAGGAGTTTGTCATTAGGATATATCAAGCAATTTCTACTTAAATACCATTCGGCTTCAGGAGCATTAGCTATCTTTAAGGAAGTTAAGCTCAGCATTTTTTTTCTATCCGAGGAATCCAAATATCTAACTTTTTAAGGCCTTTGATAACTGCTTGATTAACAGTCGACTTTTCTTCTTTATTCATGGAAAATAAATAACCGATGTAATAGATAACTCCAGTAAACAAAGCGCCAACCACGATTAATTGGGACCAAGATCCTATCCAATTAAAATATTGTTCAGCTGGGTAAATTAAGACGAGCACTATCAAAAAAGGTAGTTGCGCCTTAATAAATACACTAATCAAGTACTTCTTAATGTTGATTTCTAAATCTGGAAATAGCCATATATACTCGACCGCAACCGACAGCGATCCAACAATAATCGTCCCCAGTATCACGCCTGGCAGGCCCAAATAGTATGTTAACACAATGCTAAGCATGACATTGGCCAAGCCAACTAAGAGGGCAATAATTCCTAATTTTTTGGACATTCCAAGTCCGTAGCAAACACTGCCTAAAAAGGCGTTGGACTGCCATATCAATTGAAACAAGATAGTCAACTTCACCAACCAAATGTATTCTAGATAACTACCTCCCATCCACAATCTGAAAAAAGGCTCTGACAAGTAGAATATAACGATTACTATTGGCGCAAATAATAAGTTATGGTACCTCGAGCCGTTATAAATAAACTTTTCGATCAATAACCTATTCCCCCCTGCCTGCACTTCACTCACAACCGGCATTATTGCGGAGCAAGCCAAACCCGATATTTGTTGAATTAGATTGAAAAGATAAAATACAACAACGTAAGTTGTTACAGCTGACACCCCAATGAAAGAAACTATTATGAGTTGATCCGTTTGGTACTCAAGCAACAGAGCTACTTGACTAAGCATTACCCAACCACTAAAAGCAAAAATTAGGTTAAACGTTGACTTATTAACTTCAGACCATTTGAATCGCCAAAAGGGGAGCTTTCGCCTCAATAAGAAGTATTGTAGAAACAGCAAAACAATTTTATCGAAATTAAATGCTATGAATATATATAACAAAGATAGCTGAAAATATTTCGTGAGAACAATTGCGAGAGCCATGGAAAAAATTCGTCCAAAGCCGATAGTGAGATTTAAAGTCGTAAAATCTTGTATACCTCTAAACGCGCCCTCTAATACTAATCGTGGCCACATGAAAATAGCCATAAATGCGGCAACTGTAAAAATTTGAATGCCAGCTTCGTAGTTGTTTTCCTCAAGGTTTAAATAGTTCAATGCATCAAATTGCAGCCCTATCAATACTATAGAACAAATGATTAAACCTATTATTATAAATAAACCAAAGGAAGTATTGATAACTTCACTTACTTTCTTATTATCTCCCGCTGCCAGAAACTGTGAAACATACTTGGTAACACCTTGCGAGATTCCCAAATCAAAGATATTAAAATAACCGATAACAACAGCCGCAAAAGTAATAATACCAAACCCCTCCTCACCAACACCTTGAATAAGGACAGGAACTGCTATTAACCCTAACAATAGCTGGATGGCCTTTAGCAAGTAGTTCGCCAAAGTATTTGAAATAATTTTTTTTATCACTATTTATTACGAATCATTAGGTTGAAGCTAAACTCATAACTTGAGCTAATACGAAAGACTATTCTAATTTAATTGTGAGAGGTGCGTCTATTTTCAACATCTTACCTTTTCGACTATCATTTTACCTCCCGTAATATTCAGGATATCCTATTATCATCAAGCTTAAAATTGCCTGGTTAGGTTTTGAATATCTACTTATTGGCGGAGTAGCTAGCTTCTCCGTTTGGCATTTTCTGCTTTTAAGCCGTCTAAGAGGACTCGAAACAGTCCTACCTTAACTTTAAACGATGCCAACAACCCTATCCTATCCTGGGGGCGCGGACGATACGCCGTCACACGATTAATTACCTCATTATCTTCAAAATGATCGTTGTAATGGAAAATACCTGTTACTCGTAACAAACTTGGATCAATTAAATCATTGCCATGGTAGGTACGAAAGCCCCAAAACAAATACATATTTCCTGGCTTCATTTTGACTCGACGACCATTAAATAGCCAATGAAACCACTTTTGTGTGGCGAAACTGCGAGTGAGTTGATTTTGAACGAGGAATTTCAAACACAGGTTTTTAACGATGCCCCCACCAAACTTTCTAATATTTGGAAAAATGATAAGATCGCCACAGTCCAATTCTTCACTATCCGGTATTGTCAATGGCATCAGTGCTGTAAGATTATACTGATCGAAATGGTATTTACGTGAAGCAAGATTATTCGTCTCACCGCGGATACTCCGAACGACATGGTGGACATATTCGTCGTCTCGCGCTTCTACTCCAGCACCTGTCAGTATCCGGCAAAACATTTTTTTAAGTGCTGACGATTTCTGTAGCTGCGTTAAAACGCACGGCTTCATATCCTGAGCACGCAGAGAAAAATAATCAGTATTAATTCGCTTACTTTCTATATCAATATAGTCTCGAGCCTCGTCTAGGACCCAAGGCTGAAAAGCATCTTTGATTTCAACAATGCCCGTTGCTTCGATATCTTGCACAATACGGGCTATTTCATGATCTGAATATTCCAAATTGTCTACGGTAAAAAAATTGCTGCAGGTAGAATCAATATTCACAGTGTAATTCCCCAAGGATCATCCAGAGCGGTCAAAACTTCGCTAACCAGTATAAGCGGATCAAAAATAGATTATCTATCGAGGTCGATACTTTAGTCATTAGCATGACCTGCAACCTCGAATATGCCTTATTCAACTATTAGCTCCCAGCTTGTCGGTGTCCCACGAGATACATCTTGTTTAACCTTTTTCCCCACTAAATCATCAAAATACTTGGGGTGTAGTCCCATACCAGGACGAATCCGGCGAATATCAGATTCATTAATCATCTCACCGGCCTTGAGATCATTGACGAAATAAACTGAACGACGAAATACTTTATTGCTTTCTTCCGCCTTTTGCCGCTTGAAGCCATAGTTACCCAATGCCGACCAGGCATCATAGGTATCCTTACACAGCTGCTTGAGTTCCTGCGGTTCGATAGAGAATTCACTGTCTGGGCCCTTTTCTTGGCGGTCGAGCGTAAAGTGTTTTTCGATAACACAAGCCCCCAACGCAACAGCGGCAATCGGTGCTGTAGTTCCGAGAGTATGATCCGATAATCCCGGAATACTGCTAAATCGCTCAGCCAAATAAGACATTTGCTGCAAGTTAGCTTGTTCCATGGGCGCAGGATAGCTGCTGATACAGTGCAGCAGCACCAGGTCCTTACAACCGGCTTCTCGGGCTGCGTTGGCAGCCTCTCTAACCTCTTCTTCCGAACACATGCCAGTAGACATTATCATTGGTTTGCCGGTACTGGCGATATAACGAATCAAAGGTAGATCGGTAGCCTCGAAAGAAGCTACCTTATAGGCCGGGGTATTCAGTGACTCTAGCAGGTCCACCGCAGTTTCATCAAAGGGTGTCGAAAAAACAGTAATGCCACGTTGGCGCGCATAATCGAACATCGCTTGATGCCATTCGAATGGTGTCTCAGCCCATTTGTACAAGTCGTAGAGCTTGTAGCCGTCCCAAAGCCCCCCCTTAATGAGAAACTCATCACGATCACAATCGATCGTCATGGTATCAGCTGTATAAGTTTGCAACTTGATGGCGTCCGCCCCACTTTCGCGCGCCGCATCGATGGTAGCAAAGGCACGTTCTAGTGAGCCATTATGATTGGCCGATAACTCGGCAATAATGTAAGGCGGCTGATCCGCGCCAATCTTGCGGCCTTCAATCTCGAATGACATATACATTTTCACTTTTCTGTTGAAACAACTCGGAAAATAATGACAGTAGTTTAAAAAGGCCCATCATTATTTTTCGACCATATCCATAAACCCTAGCGGGATTTCTCTATAACTACATTTATTATTATGCATGGCTTACAACTGGAGGGTATCAGTGTACAATTGTACTTTTAGAGGGGCTATCCTCATTTTGGTTCAACTGCGACTGATTTATGCATGCCTTGCCAATCGTATTTCGTAATACCAAAGCAGATCACATCATGATATTCAGCCCCATCGAAATAATTATTTCGCAGTACACCCTCTTCATTAAATCCTTGGTTGAGATGAAAGTTAGCCGATCGCTTGTTGCTATCAATAACTTTACCATGCACTTTGTGGAAACCCGCCTTGGCAAATGCGTAGAAAAGAGCTAGCTCACCCAATAACCTCCCTGTTCCTTTTGGAGCTTCAGGAGAAGTATAAAAACCCCACTCTGTAATATCACTATTTTCAACTTCAGAAAAACTTACAAATCCACACGATATGTCTTGGTATTCAAATATAAGTAAGTGCTTTCCGTCATCATAGGTTGTCTGTTCAAACCATTGTGTATGCTCTTCCAGACTAATCTCATGTTGAGTATACATGTAGCGCCGCACTTCTGGATGATTACGCCAAGCTAGCACCATTTCGAGATCGTCATAGGTCATCTGACGGATAGCGCTTTTATCTATAGTTGCTAATTTACTCATTCGCACAGTCACTCCAGCTCTTGTGACACGCGCTTTGCTCCCAAACCATCTGTAATCAGACGCGCACTGTTGCTCATTTCGCCAAGTGCCGATCCTTGTAGGAGGGTATCAAAGGCTTGTGGCAGCTGACTGTCAATGTCATTAGGTTCACCTAGCAAACCCACTGCTCGCGCAGCTTGCAAGGCCCGTGCCCCGGGCCACTGGTTCTGTGCCAACACCACCATCAAGGCTGGCAATCCCATACAACACCGCTCCCACGAGGTGCCACCTGCTGCCCCAATAGATAGGTCACTATCAGCCATAAGCCTTGCCATGTCTCCGACATTTACCAATACTTCGGTAGACCAAGGCATATCTGCTATCTGCATACGCACCTCGTTTAGCCAAGGGGCTGTAGCGCCCATAACCACACTGATTTGACAATCATCTGACAAAGCACAGTTCTTCAATGTTTCAAGCACACGGCCCGTAACGTTATCTTTGTCTATGCCTCCCATGGAAATGAGCAGTTTCCTGAGCTGAGGATTGGCTCGGCGGTTCAAACTGTAGTCTCGTAAAGCCACAAATTCTGGGCGTAGCAAAGCATATTTGGGGCCCGTAAGAAGCCGACATTTATTTTGCAGCAAGCCAGTATAGTCCCGAGCTTGTCGACCCAAATTCTGGTCCAGCAGCAGGTCACAATCATGTTCTCGATCCGCGAGATCATCGATCACCATCAGCCTTCGACTGTATGGACGGAGTGCACTTTCCCATAGTACATCAAGGGCATAGTGATCAACAATCAACCAATCAGGAGAAAAGCCTTTTATGATTGTTAAACATGAACTGGCATCCTCCCGCTGTGACGAACCAAGCCAGTGAGCGTGGGCCAACTCGCCACGCCGCTGCCCGTCAACAGATGATGCCTTTTCATGGCAGGCTAGTGTATGAACACGGTATCCCCTACTCCTTATTGCTTGAATCATGTTGCCGGTATGCTCTCGGCAAATAAACCGACACTCCGCCCCAAGATTCTTCAAAACATCTGCCTGGGTCAAACAGCGCATAATATGGCCGCTACCAATTTGCAGCGAAGCATCAGCACGAAAAATTACTTTCATCGACACCTTAGTTCAAGCGTTTGAAACCACTATGGCATACTGGCCCCTGCAAGAGGCTCGTCACATCCCTACCCTCTTCGCATTCCCTTATCAATCCAAATACAGGGTCAAGGGCTTCAAAAAAGCTTGCGACTATCTCTGGTGTGTGAGCAGTGGAAACGTAAACGCTATTACCTGCCAGATAACCCTTTCTTAGCATCTCTTGGGTGATCAAGGTTTTGTAAGCAAGGGTGTTTGGGCTTTGGAACGTGAAACCTGTCAGTGCAGGCAACCCCCAGTGCTCAATTTTGAGGCCATGCTTATCGGCCAGTTGCTGCCAGCCTTCTCGAATTTGCAGCCCCGTTTTGGTAATAGCGCTCCAAGATTCCAATCGCCCCATCACCTCTAGTGTTTTTAGAGCTGCAGATGGCCCAATTCGTTCTGTCCAGAATGTGCTGCTAATAAAGGTAGACTGAGCCGCTTCCATAACCTCACGCCGACCTATTATCGCGCTTATCGCATATCCATTGCCCAATGCTTTTCCGAATATAGCTATATCAGGCTCTACATCATAGAGCTTGTGAACGCCCCCAAATGTCTGACGGAAGCCTGATGTACACTCGTCGAAGATCAACACGATGCCACGTTCCGTTGCAAGCCTACGGACTTTGCGCAGAAAATCATCTTCCGGCCCGGTGTTACGAACAACTTCCATTTTAATAACGCCGACTTCATGCGCATTGACAAGCTCTTCGAGCTCGGCATAGTTGTTGTAAGTAAATGGTAACACTGAGCCGCGCAAATTCTGGGGTACGCCCCTTGGCTCCAGCCCCGGCAACAAGTGTCCTGAAAGGTTTTCATCATCACTCAAATTGGCGGACAGATACCAGTCATGCCAACCGTGATAACCACAAACAGCCACCTTGTCCTTACCTGTTGCTGCCCGTGCGATACGAATTGCAACGGCATTAGCTTCCCCACCAGAGCGGGCAAACCTCGCCATATCGGCCCATTGATGAAGCTCAATTAATCTTTCTGCCAGGTACACCTCCTCTGGACAATTGAAGGTGGACATGTTGCCAGCGTCCACTGTCTGATGAGCGGCAGCATCCACCTCAGGATGCCCGTAACCCAGAATGTTGGTGCCAACCCCCATGATGGACATGTCAGTGTATTCATTGCCGTCAAGATCCCAGACCTTGCACCCTTTGGCTTTGCTAAAGTAAGCAGGCCATTGATCAGGCAGGAACATCTCGGCACGCTTGGAAAGGAGCATATTGCCGCCGGGAATAAGCTGCTTGGCTCGTTTCCATAATTTTTGACCGCTACTCAAAATAGCCCCTTCGTTACGAATCAGTTGTTGGTTTGCGGTAAACAGTTGTGGTTGATGCCGCTGTAAATCGAGAACCTGTCGCCAAGTAAAGTGGAGGCTAGGCGAAAAATGCTCAAACACCTTGACTACAACATCAAAATCAGCCTGCTCATCGACTGTCCATCTCAAACCGGAGAGATTCTCACTATGTTGCACAGAACCCTGTCGGAATAGACCCGGTTGCTTTAGGTAAGGCGTGACATGTTCCCGGTCGAAAGTATTTACAGCTTCTCGTGCAGCGCGCTCTAGAGACTTGAATGTGAAGACCTCAATATCGAGGCCATCTGGAAATGTTGCAGGAGTGGTATTGGATAAATAGTCTATGTCAGCAGACTTAAATTTACGAATAACCTGGTCGACTAGTTCGGGATCGATTAGCGGGCAATCGCCGGTTATGCGGACAACTACATCTGCTTTTGCCTGTTGTGCAGCCTTGAAATAACGGTCAAGAACATCTTTTTCGCTACCTTGATAACAGGCATAGCCCTGTTTTTTGACATGTTCAACCAGCGGTTCATTAGGAGCACCTTCTCCTGTAGCAACGAGTATTTGATCGACTTCTTCTGCTCGGCTAAGTCGTGCCAAAAGCACTTCAATCATGGGCATATCGCCAATGGTCTTCATAACCTTATTTGGCAATCTAGTCGATCCCATACGAGCTTGTATGATTGCGACGGTTTTCATAGTCGACTCCAATGAGAGGGGTTCAACAGATCGATATCGCTACAACCTAGATTCTCTGGAACCAAAGGTAGATCACCATAACTAGCTGTGATAATCTGCTTTAGCTGCTGAGGATTATCGACGCCCACAACAATTTTACTGATTTCATTTTGTGACAACACATACCGCAGGCATGCTTCAACTGGAGATAACTGGTTATCATTGAGCCAGCTCCTCCAAGTATCCCAAATCAAGTCCCAACGTTTGAATTTATGCGGACGCTGTTCCGGTTGCATCAGTAGAAGACCCTGCATGAAAACCGAGCGTACATGAAGTTCGACGCCCTGGCTATTCAGTCTTGATAACCATCCTGAATCTTTAAGGCGTCGATCGAGAATGTTGAATGGAGCTTGAACAATATCAAACGCCATGCTGGGAAAAATCGCCTCCAGTTCTTCAGGCTGATATATGGAAATGCCAATTTTTTCCACTAATCCTTTCGACTGCTGAATTTGCATAGCCCGATAGAGTGCCTCTCCCTGCCCACCAAGCAATTGTTCTGGGCGGTGCAGCAACAAAGCATCGAGTTGCGAGAGTTTCAGCCTCTTCAGAGAGCCAAGCAGCTGTTCCTCAACCCATTGTTCAGCATTAGGGCAATTCTGCGGCAAGGCGGGCAGCTTGCTTATCACTTGCCAATCGTTTATACCAACAGCACCGAGAATAGCTTCACTGGAACCATAGGCAACTGCTGTGTCCAATGTGTTGACGCCATAGCTAGCAGCGAGAGATAGAATTTCAGCGACATTGCTTTGGCTAACCTGGCCTACCTGGTTTGCAATACCGTAGGGAAGTCCGAACTGAACAGTACCTAACGCCAGTTTCATGCATCGATACTCACGCGCAGAGCTTCTACCACCTGATCCTGCTGCTCCTTGGTCATAGTAGGAAACATCGGCAAGCTGATTGCTTCACGATAGTAGCTTTCTGCTTGTGGAAACTCTCCTACCTTGAAACCCAAACGATGGTAATAAGGCTGGGTATGTACTGGAATGTAGTGCAGGTTAACGCCGATACCCTGTTCGCGAAGAGATTCAAAAACCTCTCGATGATTCCTGCCTATCTTGTCCAATTGCAGACGGATTACGTATAAGTGAAGACCAGAGTAACTGTCTGGGTGCTGCCAGGGTACGGAAACGGGAAACTCAGAGAGCAGTTCATTATAACGCTGTGCAAGTTCGTGACGCAAAGCTACATATTGATCCAGACGCTGCATCTGAATAATACCGAGAGCGGCCTGCAGTTCAGTCATGCGGTAATTAAAACCAAGATCGATCTGCTGGTAGTACCAGGGCCCTTCAGATTCATTGGTCATCAAAGCCGGATCTCGGGTGATGCCGTGGCTCCGCAACAAAGCCATACGGTTAGCAGCCTCAGGATCGTTAGTCAAGGCCATCCCACCCTCGGCGGTGGTGACAATTTTCACCGGGTGAAAGCTAAATACAGTGATATCACTGTAGCGACAACTGCCGATGAACTCACCCCGATACTTGCCACCAATGGCATGTGAAGCATCCTCAATCACCTTGAAGCAGTAACGTTGAGCCAAAGACCTAATGGCCTGCATATCACAAGGTTGACCACAAAGGTGTACTACTACTACGACCTTGGGCAGACGTCCCTCGCATTCTGCCTGTTGGAGCTTGCGCTCCAATGCCTGAGGGCAAAGATTATAGGTGCGCGGGTCAATATCGACGAAGTCGACTTGTGCGCCACAGTATAAACCACAGTTTGCGGAGGCAACGAAAGTTATCGGAGTTGTCCACAGCCAGTCGCCAGGCCCGAGTCCCAGCGCCAGGCAAGCAATGTGCAACGCAGATGTAGCGCTGTTTACGGCAAAGGCATGTCGGGCACCGACATGCTGTGCCACTGTTTCCTCAAAACGGGGAACCATCGGTCCCTGAGTGAGAAAATCTGACTTCAATACATCCAAGACAGCATCTATATCGGCTTGGGTGATGTCTTGACGGCCGTAAGGAATCATCGCTTAAATGCGTCCGATTTTTTCATGATTGATATCTATCCAGGCGAGTAAGTCTTCTTCACTCATCCAGTCAGCGTTATTGTCGCTAGAATAGGAAAAGCCCTCAGGAACTTTCTTGCCTTCTTTGATGCGCTTGCCGCAAGTACCCCAGTTATTAATGGCTGGCAATATCTTAAAATGCATTGGGTATTCGTAGGTATAATAGGCGTCTTCAGCACTGATCATCTGCTCATGTAGCTTCTCGCCAGGCCGAATACCGACGATTTCCTGGCGGGCTTCAGGTGCTATAACACGAGCCAAGTCAGTCACTTTCATAGATGGGATTTTCTTTACATAGATCTCCCCGCCTTCCATATCTTCAAAAGCGTGCCACACCAGCTCAACGCCCTCTTCCAGAGAGATCATAAACCTAGTCATGCGTTCATCGGTAATCGGTAGCACTCCCTTATCCTTAATAGACATAAAAAATGGAATTACAGAGCCACGGGAACCCATGACATTACCATATCGAACGACCCCAAAGCGGGTTTCATGAGCGCCAGAATAGGAGTTACTAGCAACGAACAATTTGTCAGAGGTCAGTTTGGTAGCACCGTATAGATTGATGGGACTGCTAGCCTTGTCGGTAGAAAGCGCCACCACACGTTTGACACCCTTGTCAATACAGGCATCAATCAAGTTCATTGCACCAATAACGTTTGTTTTGACACACTCGAAGGGATTATATTCAGCAGTGGGAACGATTTTAGTGGCTGCAGCATGAACAACGTAGTCTACTCCATCCAATGCTCGATAAAGGCGATCTTTGTCACGCACGTCGCCAATGAAAAAGCGTACACGTTCATCATCCTGGAATTTTTTGGCCATTTCCCATTGTTTCATTTCATCTCGTGAAAAGATAATAATTTTTTTCGGATTGTATTTGGCCAGAGTCATTGGTACAAAAGTGTTGCCGAAGGAGCCGGTGCCTCCAGTAACGAGAATAGTTTGGTTGCTTAACATACAGTTCTATCCTGTTTAATCTGCGTTTTCTTTGTAGATTCAGGGATCTTGAGTTAGGGAGATACTAAACCCAAAGGCCACGAGTATCGATAATCCGCTTTTCGGCCAGCAATGTTTTATTCACTTGAAAAAACTCTTTGTGATCAACTAGTAACACTATCACATCAGCCTTCTCCAAAGCTGGTGCCATATCGGACAATGTAATCTTTCCACCTAGCAATTCCTCCGGCAAGCTATCGATATTTGGTTCAACAGCCAATAATTCACCCTGCCACTCTTGCTGAATTTCTTTGGTTATTTCAAGAGCGGGGCTCTCTCTTAGATCATCAATATTTGCTTTGAAAGCCAAACCAAAACAAGCCACGGTTAGCTTATGGGGACTGATATCTTTGTTGCAGGCTAAGTCAAAACAGGCTTCTTTAACCTTTTTTACCACCCAAGCCGGTTTGGTATCATTGACTATACGGGCAGTATGGATAAGCTTGGCGTGCTCAGGAGTTTTGCTAACAATAAACCAGGGGTCCACAGCAATGCAGTGCCCTCCCACTCCCGGGCCCGGCTGTAAAATATTTACCCTCGGGTGACGGTTCGCCAACTGGATTGTCTCCCAGACATTTATATCTAGCTCATCACAAATCAATGACAGTTCATTGGCGAAAGCGATATTAACGTCACGAAAGCTGTTCTCTATCAGTTTAGCCAGCTCTGCAGTACGGGCATTTGTAACGACACACTCGCCACCGACAAATGTTTTATAGAGTTGGACACTACGTTCAGAACAACGTGGGGTCATACCACCTATAACACGATCATTCTCAACCAGCTCGTGGACTACATGTCCAGGCAATACCCGTTCAGGACAATGAGCAATATTGACATCGGCCGCTGCACCAGTCTGTTGCGGAAAAGATAGATCGGGCCTGGCACTCGCCAGCCATTCAGCCATCTGCTCTGTAGCACCAACGGGTGACGTGGATTCCAGAATCACCAAATCACCCTTTTTCAATACTGGTGCGATAGATTTTGCTGCGGTTTCTATATAGGACAAATCCGGTTCATGGCTGGCAGTATCACTAGCTAGTTGCCCTACAGCTTTCAGAAAAGGGGTTGGCACCGCTACAAGAAAAGCGTCCGCAGGCTTGGGTACGGTCGTTGCGTGAAGGTAACCTTCTGTCACCGCTGCATGAACTATCATATCCAGTTCAGGTTCAACGATATGGATTTTGCCCTGATTAATGGTATTGACCGTATTTTCATTAATATCTACACCAATCACTTTTAGCTTGCGTGATGCAAACATTGCAGCAGTTGGCAGCCCGATATACCCAAGACCTATGACCGATATTGTTTCAAAGGACATCTAATTTTTCCTAACCAATCGTTCGCCTTGATGCACTCGCTAAGGCTTCCAAAATTCGTTGGCATGCTTTCCCGTCACCATAGGGATTATGTGCATAGCTCATTTTGTTGTATTCCACTTCATCAGTGAGCAAGCGACTGACTCTGCTTACTATCTTATCTATATCCGTTCCTACCAACGTTACCGTCCCCGCACTCACTGCTTCAGGACGCTCCGTAGTTTCACGCATAACTACTACAGGTTTACCCAATGAAGGCGCTTCCTCTTGAATTCCACCGGAGTCGCTGAGTATGACACGCGAACGAGTCATCAGATAAACGAAGGGTAAATAATCCTGCGGTTCAATCAAGATGACGTTATCCAGATCGCTTAGCAAGCGATTCACTGGTACCCGAACATTTGGATTGAGATGTACAGGATAGACGAACTGAACATTAGGAAATTCACGAGCAAGCAACTGAACTGCTTGGCATATACGTTCAAAACCGCCGCCAAAGCTTTCGCGACGATGACCGGTAATTAGTACCAGCCGTTCATTATCCTTGAGAAAAGGAAATCGTGCGTCCAGAGATGCTCTCAGCTCAACATTCAGTGCCAGTTTACCTTCCATTTCAAGTAACGCATCTATCACGGTATTGCCCGTAACAACGACATCACTCGCTGGCACGTTTTCTTTTAACAGATTATTCTTGGAGGTTTCGGTTGGAGCAAAATGCAGTGAAGCCAACGCCCCAGTCAATTTGCGATTACCTTCTTCAGGCCAGGGCGAGTAAATATTGCCGGTACGTAAACCGGCTTCAATGTGCCCTACTTTAATTTGCTGGTAATAGGCGGCTAAAGTGGCTGAGAGAGTGGTGGCAGTATCACCATGAACCAATATATAGTCGGGCTTAAAATCTTGCAAAACGCGCTTCATGCCCTGCAGTATGCCGCAAGAAATATCCGTCAGTCCCTGCCCAGGCTTCATTATGTTAAGATCATAGTCCGGCCTGATTTCGAACAGTTCCAATACCTGATCCAGCATTTCGCGGTGCTGTGCAGTCACACAGACTTTAGCCTCAAAACGACTATCCCGAGCGAGCGCACGCACTAGTGGCGCCATCTTAATCGCTTCCGGGCGAGTGCCAAAGACCGTTAAAACCTTCATCAATAACTATTCCTATTGAGCTTTTCAGAAATCTATCCCAGCTGATTGATCATCTGGATTATATTTTACAGCCGATAAACGAAGGAAATATTTAATTATTTCTCACCAATCTTGAAACTTATAATCATGACTTACAATTTCTGGTAGCAGGCTCGAATCGATCATGCAATCTTGGCAATATATTGTGTTTTCATGCTCACTGCGCTTTGCCTGTTGAGCAAATTAATCAGAATAATAGTCCGCTCTTCGCCATCTTTTGCCTGATAGATCGCCTCTAGGCCTTCAAAACTGCCAGAAGTGATTTTTACTTTTTCCCCTTTTTTAAAATGGGACACTAGACTCATGTTGTAGCAGCCTTCCCTACTCTCACAGCGCTTTAAGTTCGAGATTAACTGCTCCGGCACTGGCAAAGGCAAGGCGCCAAATTTGACTATGTGGCTCACACCGCGTGTAGAGCGCAGAGGCCGCCAATTATCTGTGATATTATTTAACTTAATAAACAAATAACTGGGAAATAAGGATTCAATCTTTAATTGCTTCTGTCCTTTTCGAACACGCTCGACTTCCACCTTGGGACGATAGATATGAAAACCCTGATTTAACAGATTTGACTCCGCGCGCGCATCTTCACGAGGCTTACATTGTACCAAATACCAATTATCCGACATTGTTGCTATACCTCATGTAAACCAAATACTAGCTTTTTTAGCTTAACGCATTATTTCCCTGAACCCTTAACCCAGCCAATCCAGAACCGGGAAGACAAGCACCACCAAATCTCGCCACGCTTTTCTCAAATAAATTGCTGCCGAGTTTAGGATCTTATGTTGTCGACGTTCTCTAGAAACCACGCATATGTTCTTGTGAGACCTTCACTTAGTTCAATTTCCGCCTGCCACCCCAGCTGCTTTAACCTTGACACATCCAGCAATTTGCGCGGAGCGCCGTCTGGTTTGGCCACATCAAATATAATGTTCCCTTTAAAACCCACCACTTCCGCAATGGTTTCAGCAAGTTGTCGAATAGTACAATCCTCGCCAGTACCCACATTAATATGAGATAGCATGGGTTCAGTGTGGGCAGCATAAACCTCTTTCGGTAAACTCATCACGTGAACACTTGCTGCAGCCATGTCATCCACGTGCAGGAATTCACGTCTGGGAGTACCACTGCCCCAAACCACCACTTCTTCAGCACCAAAACACTTCACCTCATGGAACCGACGTAGCAGTGCAGGGATTACATGGCTATTCTCGGCATGGAAATTGTCATTCTCCCCATAGAGGTTGGTCGGCATTACACTGCGATAATCAACTTTATATTGCCGGTTGTAGGACTCGCAGAGTTTGATCCCAGCAATCTTGGCAATTGCATAGGGTTCATTGGTCGGTTCTAACGCACTGGTTAAGAGCACTGACTCCGCCATGGGCTGCTCCGCCTGTTTGGGGTAGATACAGGAAGAACCCAAAAAAAGAAGCTTTTGTACCCCCGCTCGATAGGCCCCATGAATAACATTAGCCTCAATCATAAGGTTTTGGTAGATAAAGTCTGCGGGATATTCGTTATTGGCCCAAATTCCACCAACCTTCGCAGCTGCAATAAAGACAGCACCTATGAGTTCGCTCTCAAAGAAATCTTGCACCGCCCGTTGATCGGTTAGATCGAGTTCCTGCCTGGTACGCGTGACAATATTTTTATAGCCCGCTTTTTCCAAATGACGAACAATAGCGGAACCCACCATCCCCTGGTGTCCAGCTACAAATACTTTAGTATTGTAATTCATCATAAAAACTAGTTATGCCCCCGAAATTTCAAAAGACTAGTCTATAACTATTCTCTGGTTACGTTGACTGTAAAGCCGTTTTCTTTGAGCAAGGCGTGCCGTTGCGCTTGATCGAGATCGTGCGCCACCATTTCACGGACCATTTCTTCGAAGCTGGTTCGAGGCTCCCACCCCAATTTCTCCTTCGCCTTGGTTGGGTCGCCCAACAGGGTTTCCACCTCCGAGGGACGGAAGTATCGGGGGTCGACACGTACGATTACATCCCCTTTTTTCACATGTAGTGCGTGTTCACTGCCCGAATCGATATGAGAGACGACACCTATTTCGTTGATGCCTTCACCTTCCCACATCAGGGTCACACCTAGCTCCTTGGCAGTAAGCTCAACGAACTCTCGAACTGAATACTGCACACCCGTCGCAATCACAAAATCATCGGGTTGATCCTGCTGAAGCATCAGCCACTGCATCTCCACATAGTCGCGGGCATGCCCCCAATCCCTTTTGGCGTCCATATTCCCCAAGTACAGGCATTCCTCCAATCCTTGGCTGATATTTGCCAAGCCCCGTGTGATTTTTCGAGTTACAAATGTTTCACCACGCCGAGGTGACTCGTGGTTAAACAGGATGCCGTTACACGCATACATGCCGTAAGCTTCTCGATAGTTTACGGTAATCCAGTAAGAATATAGTTTGGCAACTGCATAGGGCGAGCGTGGATAGAAAGGTGTGGTTTCCTTTTGAGGAGTTTCCTGCACCAAACCATACAGTTCCGAAGTAGAGGCTTGATAAAAGCGGGTTTTCTTTTCTAGACCCAGAAATCGAATCGCCTCGAGCAGTCGCAATGTACCAATACCATCAACATCGGCAGTGTATTCAGGTGACTCAAAAGATACCGCCACATGGCTCATTGCACCCAGATTGTAGACCTCGTCAGGATTAACTTCACGAATGATCCGGGTGAGGTTAGAAGTATCGGACAAGTCGCCATAATGAAGAAAGAAGTTAGGGTCTGATTCATGTCGGTCCTGATAGATGTGATCTACCCGCTCCGTATTAAATAGCGACGTGCGACGTTTGATACCGTGCACTTCATAGCCTTTATCCAACAGAAATTCAGCCAGGTAGGAACCGTCCTGACCTGTTATCCCAGTAATCAAAGCCATTTTTTGTTTCACAATGGGAACCTTAAATTATCCAACTCAAAATTAGCATTAACTTATTTATTTCTCTGGGGACGATTGACCATCAACATAATCAAATTCGTTCTCTCTTACTCAGAATGCAGTGGATACTTACGAAAGAACTTTGCCACTAACCAAGCATGCTTCAGAAAATAACAATAGAGCAAAAAAACACAAATAAAAGCCATCACATTGATCGATTCACGCCAGAAAAAAGTCTCGGCCAGCAGGCCGATAGCCAGAAAAACGACGCCCATAATTGTGATCAACACCAGAGCCTCACGGTCCGAAAAGCGCGCGCGCATAAAGATATGATGTAAGTGATCCCTATCAGGCCGGATGGGGCTTTGTCCTTTTTTGGCGCGCCTTGCCATTATCGCCACCATATCCATCAATGGTATAGCCACTAGCCATAAAGCGGTAACTGGACTAAAACTTTGCGCCTCTCCCTGACTTCCATGTACTAGCAACCAGACAACCGAAAAGCCGTGGAGCATGGAACCTGCGTCACCCATAAAAATCTTCTTTTTAAACGGGGGAATGGTGAGGTTCACCATGAGGTAAGGAATTAAGGCAATGGAGAAGATCAGCGCCAGCTGAAAACCCAATGGATCTCCACTGCGATAAAACAAATAGGCCAGACCAGAATATGCGATCAGTGCCATACTGCCCGCAAGGCCATCTATACCGTCCATCATATTAAAGGCATTAATAGCCCCCATCATCGCCAGGATGGTGGCCGGGTAGCTAAACCAGCCCAAATGAACATCACCAAAACCAAACAGATCTCCCAGATTTTCCAGGTACAAGCCGGTACCTTCACAGAGGATTACAGTCACGAGCACTTGCGTAATCAGGCGTACCCGTACAGGCAGGTCTTTAATGTCATCTAATGCTCCCACCCCAACAATCAAAGAACCGGCTAACAGGTAGCTAACGATGGGCTCGTCAATAGGGACAAACAGCAGGAAGGACGCACAAATGCCAATAAACGCCGCAATGCCTCCGATAAGGGGGATCGCACCCTTATGGTGTTTTCGGTGATCGGGTGTATCAAGCAAACCAATACTGTAGGCGACTGGACGCAGTAGCATGATAGCTAGCCATGTCACAGTCAGCGTTGCGAGTACGCTTTGGATAATCATCCTTTAAGTCCTTCTTATTACTTATTACTTATTACTTCCTGAGTCTTTTGGAGGGGAGTGTGGGTTCGCCGCAAGACGATGGAGTAGGCGGTTTTTTGAACAGGCTCATAGCTATCATCCCCCAGATTTAGCAGAAGTGCTCGCTAAAGCATTAAATCCTCTGCTGATAAGCGCCAACCATTGGCACACAACTACACGCGTATCCTGACGAAAAACAAGGGGATGACTAGGAGATGACAAACAGATAACAGGGCTTAAAATCAGTCGGCTCTTTGAAGGGCCAAGAGAGTTGGTCTTATTATGCGCCTGCATTGTTTTCAACAATCCTGATCAATTTTGGTATCCCTTCCTCGCAGGCCCACTGTTTCACACCTAATTTTTTGCTGCACTTTTTTGTGGAGTGCTTCACAACTTTAACAAGCGCCCACTTTAGCAAAAGTTGCGTATATTTCAACCGGAAAATTTGTTTTTTGGGGGTTGTAAAATAAGAAGTAACAGTTTTTAGCTTCGCGGGTAAATCAACGCCCAACTTTGATGCATAAGAAATCAAAAAGCGCCTATTTTTTAGTCTAAAAACAGGAGTTTTTTGCTGCTTGTTATCACCCCTTTGCCAATATCCTTAACTCGCTGGCACCACTAAAAATTGCTGCCACACTCAACAATAAGCCGTTTAATTTTTGTGCAGATTTTTTTTGCGAGTGTGTGATGTTTGGCTTGTATCGGTGCTGTGCTTTGGTATTAATTTTTAGCCTGTTTAGTGGCGGTTTATTGTTGGCTAGTACCGCTATGCCCCCCCTGCCGCCACCATTGGTTAGCCGTATGGCCGCCACCTATGGCCCAGAGGCCGCCACACGACTGATGCAGTGGCAACAATTGCTGCTGCAACAACATGAGACTCGCGAATGGCATCAACTACACCATATCAATGTCTTTATGAACAAGGTACCGTTTAAATCCGATGCTGAGCACTGGGGATTGAACGATTATTGGGCAACACCGGCGGAGTTTTTATCATCTAACGGTGGGGACTGTGAGGATTTTGCCATTGCCAAACTGTTTAGTTTACACGCCAGTAAAGTGAATCCCACCAAACTGCGGTTAATGTATGTAAACGCCACAACCCTAAATCAACCCCATATTGTGCTAGTGTATAAAGAAGGGCCCGGTGAGCCGTTATTTGTATTGGATAATCTAACTGATCAAATATTGCCCACAGACCAACGCCCAGACCTGGAGCCAATCTACAGTTTTAATATGTCTGGCTTGTGGCTAACCAGCCGCCAGGGCTTGGGGCAGCAAGTGCGCAACCACAGCGGCTCTACCCTGTGGGAGGATTTGATCACCCGGATTGGCCGAGAAGGTTTTAATATTTAAAGGCCGTTTTTGACTGAATAAAAATAACAATCACACCCAAGGGGTTAGCGCTGCTATGGATGCCAGTCACTTACGCCATCAGGCTAAAAAGGGCTTTTTTGTAAGCTTTTTTTTGCGTACTCAACTGCTACTACTGTTGGTGATTGCTAACTGCGGAGCCCTTGTATTAGAAAGCACGCGGGATTACCTTCAACGTCAACTTGTGCCTCATGCGCAAAATACCGCCAATAGTTTGGCGCTATCACTACAGCCGCACCTTAGCGAGGGCAAGCTGTTAACTGCAAAAACAATTATCACTGCCTTGGTGCAAAGTGGAGAATACCGCGAGATAATTTTACGAGAAGAAAACGGCAATCCTTTAATACAGAAGGATACCTCCAGTGTTGCTTTAGACCTACCCGATTGGTTTGTTCGATGGTTGGCCTTTACTCCCCCCATGGGTGAAGCACAAATTATCAAAGGATGGGAAGTCATCGCTACAATTGAAGTGGTCAGTCACCCGGGCCTTGCTTATTTACAATTATGGCGGCTGTTTTCAGGGTTAGTGGGTTTGGCGATTGCGGGAGTAGCACTAAGCCTGGTAATGGCCTGGTTAATGGCACAGCGTCAAGCTCGTGTTTTTGATGCATTAGAGCGCAAGTTGCGAATGGAATTACTGGAGCATTACTTACATATAGAAGAAGATACTGCGACCAAACAAACCGAACAAAAATCAACCACGCCAAATAATATCTCCGCTGATTGAGCTTTTTATAACCAATTCTAGCAGCCCACAGTTAATTTATTCCTTAAATAGAACAACATGGATCAAAAACACACCACGTAACATGAAAAAAACGTTAAATGTTGGGCTTAAGGGTTTGTTATTTATTTTTTTGTCGCTACAATTCTTACCTGTTGTAAGATCAGACTAACAGGCCGGGAAAAACGGTTTAGGAGTGAACATGAAGAAGAAAATTTTGGGCGCAGCGTTGAGCCTTAGCCTGGCAAGCAGCATTGCGTTTGCCGATGTTAAATCTGACCTGGAAGCCGGCTTGCCGCTGGAGCAGGTTATTGCCAATGCTCAAGCGGACGGTTTGAGTATTGCCGATGCGGTTGCACAGATTGCAGCAGCAGCTCCGGCTAATGCTGCTGCTGCAGTTTCTGCCGCTGTTGCGGCTGCCCCGGCTCAGGCCAGTGCCATTGTAGCTGCTGCTGTTAAGGCTGCACCTGCGCAAGCCTCTACTGTAGTTTCTGCAGCGACCACTGCGGCCCCGGGTCAGGCCAGCGCAATTGTATCTGCTGCGACCACTGCAGCGCCAACTCAAGCTGCTGCCATTGTTACTGCAGCCACTGCTGCAGCTCCGGCTCAGTCTAGTGCGATTCAGTCTGCAGCGATTTCAGCTGGTGCAGACTCTTCTACTGTTTCGGCTGCAGCTTCTGCAGGCACCTCCAGCTCCTCTACCAGCAGCACTTCTACAACTAGCAGCACTTCTACCAGCACCTCTACTTCTCTGCCTAGCAGCAGCACTGGTAGCGCCGGTGGTGCTGGCGGTGGCGGCGGTGGTGGCACTGTCTCCAGCAACTAAGCACATTGAAGGCCCGTAAGGGCCTTTTTTGTTTCTCTCTGTGACCACGCCATTTAGATGCAACTCTATACCTCAAGACTCCTATCGTTGCCTTTAGAGTCGGTCGATTATCAGTCAATCGGCCCAACTAATGACCGACCTCCTCTTGTGGGTGTGGACGGCGTCTTTTTTAAGTTTTTACGCGCCACAAACACGGGAAGCACAAGCTTTTAAGATCAAAAAAGGGTAGCATTAGCTGACCTTTTTTCGTTTAACTGGTTTGATCTGTAATATTCCAAAGGGAAAATCATTGGCCCGACACAGCTAGCCGAGTTGTAACGCATTAAAATTTCTTTAAAGGGTATAAAACGCATAATCATGCTGGATATAGTGATACTTGCGGCGGGTAAAGGTACCCGCATAAAATCGAACCTGCCCAAAGTCCTTCACCCCATCACGGGATGTCATTTTCTTCAACACCTATTGAATACGGTCCGCGACCATCAGCGCAACGTCTTCGTCTGGCAAAAGCCAACCAAACAAGCTTAAGTCTTCAGCGTTTAATTATTAATCGAGAAAAATAATATGTGTGGAATTGTCGGCGCAGTCGCGCTTCGCAGTGTAACAGGGATTTTAGTGGAAGGTCTGAAACGGCTGGAGTATCGCGGCTACGACTCCGCCGGAGTCGCAGTATTGGATCCTAATAGCCAACTGGAAATCCGAAAAACCCAGGGCAAGGTCAGTGTGCTGGAAGAGGCAATTGCCAACTCACCGCTCAACGGTAATATCGGCATTGCCCACACCCGCTGGGCCACACATGGCAAGCCCAGCCAAACCAACGCCCACCCCCATCAGTCCGGCAAAATTGCTGTCGTGCACAACGGCATTATCGAAAACCACAAAGAGCTGCGTATCGAGCTAATAGAAGAAGGTTACGAATTTAGCTCGGAAACCGATACCGAGGTGATTGCGCATCTGATCAATGATCTGATGAAACAGGGGCTGAATCTCTACGCGGCGGTGAAAAAAACGATCAGCCGCCTCGAAGGCGCCTACGCCCTGGGCGTCATCTGCACCGATGAACCGGATCGCTTGATCGCCGCCCGTAGCGGCAGCCCGCTGGTGATTGGCGTGGGGATCGAGGAGCACTTTATTGCCTCGGACCAGATGGCTCTGCGGCAGGTCACGGACCGCTTTATCTTTTTGGAAGAAGGCGACCTGGTAGAAGTCAAAGCGTCGGGTTACCGCATCGAAAATCGGGCCGGAGAGGCCGTGACCCGCGAGGTGGTACAACTGACCGACGGTGCAGAAGTCGCCGACAAAGGCCAATTCCGCCACTATATGATGAAAGAGATCTTTGAGCAGCCAACCGTCATCGCCAACACCCTGCAAGGTCGCCTGGGTAAAAACCAGATTATGGAAGAGGTGTTTGGCGCCCAGGCGAAGGCGGTCTTTGACCGGGTGCAGTCGGTACAGATTGTGGCCTGCGGCACCAGTTACCACGCCGGCATGGTGGCCAAGTACTGGTTTGAGGAGTGGGCCGGCCTACCCTGCAACGTGGAAGTGGCCAGTGAATTTCGCTACCGCAAGGTAGTGGTCTCTCCCAACACCCTGTTTGTCACTATCTCCCAGTCCGGGGAAACGGCCGATACCCTGGCTGCACTGCGCGCCTCGAAGGAGCTGGGTTACCTGGCTGGCCTGACGATCTGCAACGTCGCTAACACTTCACTCTGCCGGGAGTCTGACCTGTCGCTAATGACCCAGGCAGGCCCCGAGATTGGCGTTGCCTCTACCAAAGCCTTTACCACCCAACTGGTGGCACTGCAGTTGTTGGCGATTGTGCTCGGACGTCGCCATCATCTGGGGGCAGCCAAGGAGGCGGAGTTGATAAACGCCCTGAAACAGCTGCCGGCCCTGTTTGAGGAGGTGCTGGCGCTGGATGATGAGATTCGCCACACCAGTGAACTTTTCGCCGACAAACACCACGCGCTGTTTTTGGGGCGCGGAGTGCAATACCCGGTGGCGATGGAAGGCGCCCTCAAACTGAAAGAGATCTCCTATATCCACGCTGAGGCTTACCCGGCCGGAGAACTCAAACACGGCCCATTGGCGATGGTGGATGGGGATATGCCGATTGTGGCGGTGGCCCCCAACAACGACCTGCTGGAGAAATTGAAATCCAACCTGGAAGAGGTCCAGGCCCGCGGTGGTAAATTGTTTGTGTTCGCCGACCGCAATGCCGGTTTTGTCTCGGAAAACGGCACTCGGGTTATCAACCTGCCCCATGTGCCAGACAGTGTGGCGGCTATGGTTTATACCCTGCCCTTGCAGCTGTTGTCTTACCATGTGGCAGTGGTTAAAGGGACCGATGTGGATCAGCCCCGCAACCTGGCCAAGTCGGTGACGGTGGAATAGCACCGCAAAGAAGCATGAGCGCCGGTAAAAACCGGCACTCAGATTCCTGCAAATCCTGCACTTATTGATGTTTAGCCAGCCTCCTTTCTCTTTGGATCAGCATATAGATCTCCTCACGGTGAACGGACACATGCTGGGGAGCTTCAATGCCAATTTTAACCCGACCTCCCACCTCGCCCAGTATGACGACACTGATGTCCTCTCCAATCCGTATACTCTGATTGACATTCCTGGTAAGTATCAACATAGAATTTCCTTTTTGTGTCTGTGGCAGTTTTGTGGTTGCGCTAGAAGATGGGTGAGAGCGAAGATGGGTAAGGCGGCGCACGGGGGCAGTAGAAGAAAAACCACAGACGGCAGACACTATGCGCCCAAAACCTGAGCAACACACTCAAGTTATTGAAATCGCTCCAAAAAATTGAAGACGAGCGGGTTCCTAGGTTAAACTGCCGTTTAGCCATACGTGATACTAGCTCTATCATGTTTGGTTAGCTGGCCCTTGGTGTTCTCAGCACCTTGGGTCAGCGCCCTGTTCCGTGTGGTTATGTCACTCTACTGCGCTCCTGGAAAGCTTGTTCAGAAAATGTTGACGCTTGATCCGAGATCTTGGGCAGCAGCATTGCGTTGGCGTGTGTTGCCGGATCGCGTCAGAAGACCTATCCACCCTACTGGCTTTTTGGGCAATTTACAATTGGGAAAGCGGGTAAAATAGCGCTTTTTGCGACAGAATTTTCGTAAAAACCGGGACAGATCTATTTAGGGCAAGGAATGGTTTGATGAAAGTGTTTGGTGTCTTTTTATTGAGGGCCATTTCTGCAGTGGGGGGATACCTCGCTTTCTAGAGCCACCCTATTCAGCGGCACACTGAGGTGTTTCTACCGTGCTTTAATCACCCCGCTGATTTCCAGCGCCACAATGACTCCTTCGATATCCTTGGGTAACTGCGCGAGCAGTGATAAAAGGGGGACGGAGGGAATAAAGAATAATCCCTCCGTCCCCTTTTTCCCATTGTAGGCACCTTTCAACAAACCTATAATCAGGCGTGCACGCGTCCTTTTGCGCTTGCACAAATTTTAAAGTTACGGGCGAACAACAACTGATACCGTGACATCAGGAAAATCAAGAAAGGATTTAAAAGGATGAAAAAAACGGCACTTGCTACAGGACTCTCTTTATTTGTTGCCGGACTCTGTAACGCAGGCACCTACCAAGCAGAAATCATTCCTGTCTACGCCACCGGTGAAGTTGAAGTCGCTGGAATCGACGTCGATACCGATCTGCTGACACTTGGCGGTAATTTCTATATCGGAAGTGTTAATGACAGCAAAGGCCCTCTCGCCGAAGCACCGTTTATGGACCGCGCTTCTAGCCTAACTGTCGCCTATCTCACTGGTGAAATCGAAAGCTCGGGCAATGAGGCTGACATCGACGGTTACGCGCTGGGTGGCCGTTATGTGGATCGCGCCAGCGGTTGGATTCTGGAGGCGGGTTTTGACACGCTGGAGCAAGATGACAGTGACGACACCGACACCTTGAATCTATCCGTTGGCCGTTATATAGCCAAATACACCACCCTCACCTTTACCTATACCAATGTTGATGACAGCAGCGACGATGACAGCGATGCCTACGCGCTAAGCATCAAACGCGTTACCCCTATGGCCATGGGGGCTTTCATCAGCCTTACCGGATCAGTTGGTGTAGCTGATGTCGATAGCAGTGACAACCCGCTCAGCGTTGGCGGCTCTGTCACCTACTACCCCACGCGCCACTTTGGCTTTGGGGCCTCCGCCGCGTTTGTCGACTCAGACGATACCGAGGAGCGCGCCTACAGCCTGTTCGGAAGCTGGTTCCCTGTCAATAATTTGGCCATCACGGGGTCATACAACATAATTGATGACGATGAGATTGATGTCGAAGCCGATATCTTTACGCTGGGTGCTTCTTATCGCTTTTAATTGGTAACAGCGCCTGGGGTAGTGCGGCACCGCACAAGTATAGGCCTGAGGAAAAAGGGGTCGGAGGAATTATTCTTTAATCCCGTCCCCTTTTTAGAATTAGTGCCGTTTGTCGGACTTAAGTCCGACCAACATCAGTCATGCAGTAGCCCATGTCGAGTTGAAGCAGCGGCAGGGGTCTGGCGATGCCATAGCCCTGTGAGTCGTATTGATTAGGATTTAATCCCTACCCTACCCTATTGTCTCAAATCGATCATTAATTGCCTCGAGCTGACGCGCGGCGTGAATAACTGCCAAGACATCCACGCTGCTACCCACTACCCTGTATATCAAGCGGAAGTTGTATATAAAAATCTCACGGTATCGTTGGTCATTGATCTCTGGAACAACTCTCCCTCGATAAGGGTGATCTTGCAGTTTGCGCGAGGACTCTATCAGCTGTTCAACAACCGCTTGCGCATACAATGGGGAGTCTTTCTGGATATAGGCGGCTATATCATCAATATCATCTAATGCTTCCGGGGACCAATTTACTTGATAATCCATTTGCTCATTCTTTTTTCCGCCTCTTCCTGGCTGACACCGCCCTCGGTATCCATCCTTGCCGCACCTCGCTTAATTTTCTCCAATACATATAGGTGGTATTGGATATCTTCAAAGGAGCTGTCCTCTGGCAGTCTCTCAAGCATTTCTTTCACTTCTTGTTTGGCAGTTTGCATAAGGCCCCCTTATATGCTGTCATATTTGAGGATACATGATTCTTGCCTAGACAAATAGTCATCAAGTGATGGGAATTTAACCAAATTCTTATAATTGTTGGTTATATAACAGCCTGCAGAAACCGGAACACACATTATTGCTGGCCAATGAAGCGGAAAAAGGGGAGGGAATAAAGAATAATCCCTCCGTCCCCTTTTTACTTATTACTAGATGCTCGCTTTAGCAGTGCGGGATTGATTTGGTAGCCCGCATTTCGCCCTGTGGTTGCGACACTGATCAGAATACCCTTGTTTTTCAGATCAAGTAAATCGCGTTTAGCGGTAGCGTCCGAGATTTTCCCCGCGATTTTGGCGGTGACTCGAGCATAGCGCTGCCGCTTGATATGCCCCTTAAAACCGAGACCTTCATCCAGCACCGTATTGAGGTACAGTTTTTGACGCTCATTGAGTGCGATGCGGCGGCAGTTATCCCAAAAGACGGTTTTCGTCAGCACGCCCTGAATGGATTGTTCTGCGCGTTGCGCCGATTCGGAGATGGCGTTTAAGAAGAATACAACCCATTCATCAATTGCCCGCTCGCCTCGCTGGCAGCCCTCGAGAAGCGCGTAATACTGTGCGTTCATCTCAGCAACCGCCTTAATGGTTTCGGAGAGACTGGAAAGGCGGTAGCGGCTTTTTTCCGACTGAGCTATTGCTAAATCTGCGATAGCGCGGCCAACGCGACCATTACCGTCTTCAAAAGGATGAATAGACAGGAAGTGATAAGTCGCTATCGCCGCACGGATCAGCCCTGGATGATTTACGGTTTGATTAAACCAGGTGACGAACCGCTCCATTTCCGGCACTACCCGCTCCGGCGGTGGTGCGAGAAAATGCAGGGTCGGTTTCCTGCCATAGACAGAGCTACTCGAAACCTCCATGGGGCGCTCACGATAGGCCCCAGTGATGATTTTGTGTCCTATCTCGTTACGCCCATTGGGAAACAGGCTCGCCTGCCACCGAAATAGGCGCTCGTGCGTCAGTGGTTGATCGTAGTTCTGGGTGGCGTCGGTGAGCGTTTCGATCAGGCCATCCACTTCTCGCGTCTCAACTTGCACGACTTGGCCAATCCCCACCTTTTTAGCAATGGAGGCCTTCACCGAATCGCGATTGAGAATGTTGCCCTCAATCAGTGAGGTGTTGATAGACTCTTCTTCCAGTAACTTCGCTTCCAAAGTCCGATGGTCTGCCTCTGATAACAACTCTGACAAGGTGCTGATGCGGACCAGGGCGCGCAGAGCTTGTTCATGGGCAGGATCTCCTCGCAGGTGGTCCACCTGCCAGCTTGCCCAATCATCGCGTTCCCAGCACCAGTATCTCATTGCTCCCACCTAAGTTGTTGATAGTTGGTACATTATTGCTACATGACCCATTTATGTCAACTAAAGGGGTCAATATATGACCCCTTTTTAAGGTTAATTGGGTCAGTGGCGTGAAATACATTAAAGAAAGGGAAAAAGGGGAAAAAGGGGACGGAGGGACTTAAATTTTGACCAGGCTTTTTCTGGTCGAAATTTAATCCCTCCGTCCCCTTTTTAGAATTAGTGCCGTTTGTCGGACTTAAGTCCGACCAACATCAGTCATGCAGTAGCCCAAGTCGAGTTGAGCTAGCGGCAGGGGTCTGGCGATGCCATAGCCCTGTGCAAAATCCACTCCCAGGGTTTGCAGCGCTGCCAAAATGGTTTCGTCTTCCACAAACTCGGCGATGGTTTGGATGTCCAGGGCGTGGCCCACTTCATTGATGGAGCTGACCATAATCTGATCGATGGGGTCGGTGGTCATGTTTTTCACAAACAGGCCGTCGATCTTCAAGTAATCCACCGGCAAGTGTTTTAAGTAGGCGAAGGAGGACATGCCGGCACCGAAGTCATCCAGTGCAAATTTACATCCCATCACTTTCAGTGTGTCCATCACGGTTTTGACTTTGGCGATGTTGGAAATGGCCACTGTTTCGGTGATTTCAAAACAGAGCTTGTGTGACGGGAATGTTAACGTTGAAATGGTTTCGATCAAAAACGTCAGAAAATCGTCGCTACAAAAGGATTGCCCGGAGAGGTTGATGCTGCACAGCTCAATTTGGTTGGTGTCAATGTGAGGCCGACTGAGAAACCCCAGTGTGTTTTCGATCACCAACCGGTCAATTCGGGCCATCAGGTTAAAGCGTTCGGCCGCTGGCAGAAACATGCCCGGGGCATTAAAGGTACCGTCTCTGGCACGCATGCGCACCAGAATCTCGAAGTGGCGCCCGTGGCGCTGAGCTGGTTTGACGGGTGCAATCTCCTGGAAAAAGAGCACCAAACGCTCCTCTTCAATGGCGTCGGTGATTTGCGACGCGAGTAACATCTCTGCTTTGCGGGAGCGCGCGTCCTGGTCGTCCTCGTGAAACAGATGCACCCGGTTGCGCCCCAGGTCTTTGGCCATGTAGCAGGCGATATCGGCGTGACTCAGGACCTCCTCGGCGGAGTGGCTGTTGGCGGTAATGGCGGCGATACCGATACTCGCCCCGAGATTGAAAGTTTGGCTGTCCCAGGCAAAGCGAAGGCCGCGGATCGCCTCCAAAATTATCGTGGCAATGCGTTGCGCGCCTTCGAGGGTGCAGTCCCTGGCCAGCAGGGTAAATTCATCGCCCCCCATGCGCGCCAGGCAATCCCCCTGGCGGACGTGCAGTTGCAGGGTTTCGCTGAGTTGCTTGAGCAACTGATCGCCCGCAATATGGCCGCGGGTGTCATTAACCAGTTTGAACTGATCCAGGTCGATATAGAGTAGCGCGTGGGTGGCGTTGTAGGTTTTTGCCGCCGCGAGCAGTGCCTGGAGGCGCTCTTCGAAGGCGGTGCGATTATAAAGCCCAGTGAGTGAATCCCGGTGCGCTTGATGCTGCAGTTCGGCGGTGCGCTGCTCCACGCGCGCTTCCAGCTCCTGCTCCCGGTTTTTTTGTGTGGCGAGCAAGTTGCCGAGCATATTGACGGCGCCAGACAGGCGGGAGATCTCCAACGGAAACGTGATATGCAGCGGCGGCGGCTGGTTACCCTGGTGCAGTTGTTCCAGATGGTGACTGACGTGGCTTAAGGGTTTTACCACCAGCCAATAGATCCAGAGCAGCATGGTCACCGCCATAATGATTAGCAGCAGGGTCAGTAGCAGCTGCAACTGGGTGACGTGCTTTTCGGTGGCGGCGATATCGCCTTGTGTGCGCCAGACAACGGTGATGGAACCGAAGTGCTCACCCTGGTAGATCACATTTTCAGTAAAAGATGCCGTTGCTTGCGTCTGGTGCTGCCCGCTGCGGTGCTCACCGGCCAGGAGGTGGCCCTCTTCATTGTGGATGGCGATGGCGAGGAGGTCGGGCTGCAGGGCGAGGATCCGTCGGATAACATCCCGTAAAACGGCGCGATCTTCCGTAATCACCGCTTCCAGGGAGCTCGTCGCCACCGCTGTATAGAGCTGCTGCACATGCTCGCGGTGCTGCTGCGTGAGGTAGTCTTTTTCCTGTGTGCGCATCAGCCAGCCGACGGCGATCACCACCAGCATCAGGGTGACCACAAAGGCGATGACCAGGTGGCTAAAAAGCGGCCAGGCTTTGAGTTTGCTCATCGGCAGCGAAGTTCGGTCTAGGTGCCAAACTTCGAGCTGTTGACAATGGCGGTGCGAATCATTTGGTAGTCCTCATCCTTGCCCGGTAGAAACCCGTCTTTTTTTAACGCCTGCAAGGCGGTTTGATCGTCAATGGCGAGCAGCACCTCGGTCAGTTGTCGCTGGAGCTGGCTTTCCATCCCTTGGCTGGCGACCCAGGGTTTGGTGACATTGTCAAAGGCTGCCAGCACCCGCAGCCGACTGCCCTGCTCCACCAGCCGCTGGAAGGTGCTCTGTTTGAGGGCACCGGCGTCATAACGCCCACTGGCCACGGCAAGCACCACTGTGTCGTGGCGGCCCAGGTACGCGTAGCTGCCGAGATCACGGGCGTGGATACCGGCTTGCATCAGGTGCAGTTGGACCAGGTAACGGCCAATGGTTGAGCGCGGGTTGCCAAAGGCAAAGCGTTTGCCTTTGAGGTCGCTGAGCGTGGTAATGGGGCTCTGCTCCGCCACACAGATCACCCCCTGAAAACGTTTTTGGCCTTTTTGACTCTCCATGGCCAGTATGGAGAGTTGCGCATTGGCCTGTTTGGCGGCGATATAGGAGGCCGGCCCCAGGCGCGAAAAATCCACCCGGTCGTTGACCAGGTCATCTACCCCCGCTTTATAGGTGGGGGCGATTTGCATTTTGATAGTGACGGGCTCCTTCAGCAGAGCTGCCAGGCGTTTTTCGATCACGTTTAACACGGGTCGAAACTGTGCGACCACCGTGGTGGGGCTATCGGCGGCATATACGCCAAAGGAGAGGGAGCGCGCGGTGGCGTGGGTGGTGGAGAGTAACAGCAGCACTGATAGGCACAGGGTAACGAACCGGCGGTTATTGTTTTTGTTTTGCATGGTCGATCTCTGACACACGGGCGATCATTGGCATTTATTCCAACATTATTGGGGATTTTGGTCAAGCTGGACAAGTTGGTGATGGTGCAATTAAAAAGGTTATGCGACTTGCTGTTGGGTCGCTGAAACCGCATCGATGTCGATCAGTGTGATCTTCCCTGTGCAAAACGCGCCGGTATCAATGAACAGAGCATTGCCCACCATAATGGGCGTTTCCACGATGGTATGGCCGTGGACGGTGAATAACACCCTCTTGGTGAGCGGAGCGTTCTTTTCCCGGATATGGCGGCGACCCCAGATCATTTTATTGCAGGCCCGCTCATCAAGTTCTTCGCCAGCTACTTGCATCCAGTCTTGAGTAGGTGGTTCCGCATGACAGATACCCACCTTTTCACCATCTTTGCGGATAACCGTGATAGCCAGCGGTAACCTGGCCACGTCTGCGAAAATCGACGCCAACAGCTGTGGGTAGGCTTTAAACTTGTGAATCCAGGTGCCACCGTTCATCATCCACAGCAGGAAATTGCTTCTATTGCTGTCGTCAGCCAGGCCTATCAACATCATCTGTTCGTGGTTACCCTGTACCGGGAAGAACCAGGGTTTGTAAATTAACTGCAGGCAGCCCATAGAGTCGGAGCCCCGGTCGATCAGGTCTCCCACACTGAAACAACGGTCACGTTTTGTATCAAAGTTGACTAACCTCAGGGCCTGCTGAAACTCTTTCAACATGCCGTGGATATCCCCAACCACAAAATCGCGGCCGTTTTCGTTGATGGGGTATTCAACGTGGAAGCTCATGGCTCTTCTAGAGTGGTAGTCGGCAGCCATTGTTAGACAATGTTTGGGGGCATTGGTTGCATTTTTGGAAACGGCCGTCTGGGCAACGCAGCTTATGGGCGTCCCCTATTGCGCTGAGAACAGGTTGCGGTCACACCGCCGCAACGGGAGATCGCCAGGGTGCTGGGGGGCATTTGTGATGACGCCGATCCCGCCCGCCGCTCGTCCGCGTTGGAGAGCGATTGCGATGCCCTGCGTAACGCCAATACCGGCGAGCTGGCCACGGTCCTCCAACAGATCACCCCCGATATGGCCAGCGTGCCGGTGCGGTAAAAAGGGGACGGAGGGATTAAAGAAAAATCCCTCCGTCCCCTTTTTCGGTTAGATCACCCCGTTATCAATTATCGAATACCGCATTCCCATCCGTCTAAGCTCCTCCGATTGTTCAACCTATAATCAATAAGGTATAGGTATAGGTACTGGAATGAGAGGGAGCTATGGTCATTTCTAGCCACGGGGGCGATCACGCCCAGCCGTCATCGGCGCGTGCCATCCAGCGGCGTCAGGCCTGTCTGCGGCGGATCATTGAAGGTTTTACCATTGGCAGCCGCGTTCGCATCTACTCTGCCTTAGAGCAAGGCAGTATGTTCCAAACGACGATTTTGGGTTTGCGGATCGATGGGCAGTTTGTGTTTGATGGCGATGCGTTGCAGTTCAACCCGGGCGATGGCAGCGTGACGCTCAAGACCGAGGGGCACGGGAAACGCAATACCCTGCACACCACCGGCTTGAGCGCGTGTCAATGTCAACTGGTGATTGCCCACGACACTGAGGTGGGACTGCGGGCCGGCACCGCGGCTGCAGCCTTGGGGTTAGCGTCAGAGCCAATGGCGATCGACGCGGGCACGCGTTTTGTTGTTGTGTCCACCAGTGACGATCGCCAAAACCTGTGTGTGGAAACCCTGGTCCGGCAGGGTTATCACCTTGAGGCAGGCGTGCATGTCGGGCGGCGAGTTTTGCTGCTGGATATTATCCCGGGCAGCGCGCAAGCTTATGAAGCCCGGTCCCAACCCCGTGTGAGGACCTGTCTGCCTGTCAATGTTTGGTTGAGTGATACGGGGTTTTCCTTTTCAGCGGTGATGCTGGATTTTTCGGAAAGTGCCTTGCGGCTCTCCATTAGCGGTGCTCAGTGTGATTGGCCGGCCTTTGGTCGAAAGCACCATGTGATCGTTGATTTTGTGCCGGATGTGGACAAGCCGTTGGTGACGTTGAGTTGTCGGCAGCGCTTTGACCGGGGGTGTGAGCGGGTGTTTGTGATTGAGCAGATCTACCGTGGGGGGGAGTTTGTGGCTTTTGACAGTTTTGATGCGTTGGGGATTCAGTTGGATTTGTTGAATTTTGTGGGGGGGGATGTGGTGCATTAGCGTTGTAGGTCGGACTTCGCTTAAGGCGCCTACTGTTGGCAATCCGACAAATGTACTCGCCGCTGGCAAAGTCGCCTAGAGTAGGCTATGAGTTTATATCGGAAGGGTAAGGTATTAAATAGCATCTTGGACGCAGCAAACGGACTTCTTTGTAATGGAAACACTGCAGATACTGCTTTTCGTTTATATTGCTCTGCTGTCGTTAAATTTTTTGCTGTCGATACAACTTTGGTTGATCTACAAGCAGGGGTTGTATCTCTTATTGATCGGTGTTTGGTTTTTTACCCTGATCAACTTTGTGCTGCAAGGCCTCGCTGTCGCGTCGCAACTGGCCACTATCTTGGCGTTTGCAACTTATATTTTCAGCGCTTACTGTTTGTGCACCATTTTGGCCCGTGTGTCGTCCTTAGAATTTCCGTTTGAGCAGTACTGGGCGGTGTTCGCGGCGGCCGTGGGCGCTAGCATTGTGTTACATTACGTCACCCGTTCCTTTACACTGGCAGCCCTGCCCGTTGCCTTGGCCCTGGCCGCGCCTCAGGTTATTCTGGCCATCAAAAAGTTGCTTTTTCACCGAAAGCAAGGCACCGAGCTCTGTAATACGTTTGCGTTCTTGTTGCTCCTCAATGGCATCCATTTTATTGACTACCCCTTTTTACGCCAAAATCTCGATTTTGCGGTCTTTGGTTATGGCATTGTGATTGCCTTTTCCATGCTGTTTGCCGCGTTGTTACCCGCTATTCTGAGCAAATACCATTCAGAGAAGCTGTCCACGCAATTGGCACAGGCGCTTGCAAAAGCTGAAAAAGCGACAAGGGAAAAGAGCAATTTCCTTGCTAATATGAGTCACGAAATTCGGACCCCGCTGACGGCCATTATCGGCCTCAATGAACTGATGTCGATGACCCCTTTGGATTCGGCGCAGCGGAACTATTATTACCATATCAGCACCTCCAGTAATAATCTCTTGGGGATTATCAACAATATTCTAAATTTATCGCAGTTGGAATCGGGAATGATTCCTGTTCAAGCCACTGCGTTTTCACCCCATGAGCTGGCCAAGGAGATTATCACCCATTACACCAACAAGCGCATAAATGATATGCGCAGGCTGTTGATACGGCATGAAATTGTGGGCGACATTCCCGCCGTGTTGATAGCCGATAAAGGAAAGATTCAACAAATTGTTTTTAACCTGATTAACAACGCGATCAAGTATAGTGAGGGCACCGAAATTGTGCTTTGCCTGCGTTTTGAAAACAGCGCGGATGGGGGATTCTTAACCCTTAGGGTGAGCGACGATGGTGTTGGCATGCCCGACTGCAAAATCGACAGCATCTTTACACGCTTTGAACAGGGTGAGGACAGAACAAAAGGCGGTGTTGGTTTGGGGCTGTCAATTGTCAGGGAGTTGGTGGACCTGCTCGGCGGAAGCATCACGCTGGCCAAGGGGGAATCAGGGCAAGGCACGGTCGTTACCTGCAGGCTTCCTGTGGAGAAAGGGGATAGACGCACGTTAGCGGATTGCACCCCAACGTTGTCCGGCGCCCCCAACAGACTGCCGGTTACGCACAGTGACAGCGGCTTTTGTGTCCTGGTGATTGAAGATGACTGGTCGAACCAGGTCGCTATCACGGGCATGCTGGAGCGGCGAGATCTCAAGTATCTGTTGGCGAGCAGCGGCAGCGAAGGTTTGGCCCTCTATCAAAGCCATGCGCCAACGCTGATCTTGATCGATCTGTTGTTGCCCGATGTGAATGGATTAACCGTGATTAAACGTATACGGGATCGTGATCAGACTACGCCCATTGTGGTGGTGAGTGCTTTTTCGTTCGATGAGGATGTCAACCAGGCGTTAACCTTTGGGGCAGATGATTACCTCAGAAAACCTGTGCAAATGAATGACGTGTATGAGGTAATCGAGAAATACGGTACGGCGTTGTCACCGTAGTCGATGTGAGGCCGCCGAAGCGGCCTCACCGAATGGCTGTCAGTGATGACTATGAGCTACTTCGACTTCGAAGGCCGGCATCCAACAATCAAAAATGTCGTGGAAGCCGGCAAAGATATCGTCTATCACATAGAGCATATAGCGATCCCTGACGCTGCCAATACCCGGCTGATGCTCACCCCCCTGCCCTCTGTGAGGTTCGTCTTCAATCCAGCTACCCATGGCATGCCCCATCTCCTCTTGGTAGTGGTGCTCGCCAAAATAGGTCAGCTGCTGATGAACATTGGCTCGCTTGGTCAGATGGGACAGGCTGCTGATAAACGCGGCAAAGGCCGCTTCCAGGCACTCTACGATGATCAGCTTTTCTTCAGCATCGTGGACCGACTGAATATGGTGAATCACGCGATACACCAGGTTACGGACGCAGTAGCTCTCCGGTGACCATAAATAGGCGAGCAGAGAACTTACATCCCCGCCCCAATGGTCGATATCCATGTCGAGCTTTTTGAGGTCTTCCAGAAACCAGAGCCAGTGGTCTGCGTCTTCGTCGCAATGGTGGTTGATCATACGGTCCAACTCTGTTTTGGGTGTTTCGCAGCGAAGCGATTGGAGAATGTCGCGAAAGCCGAGGACGAAAAACGTCATGCGAGGCACGAAGCTGAAGCTGGTATCGTGGGTTTTGCGTAAATAGGTGCAAAAGGTGTGGTTGGCTAGCGCCGCTTTGTGTGATGAGATGTGGTTGATGAGGTTGTTCATTGTTCATTCCTTTGTGCTGGTTTGAAGATGGGGGAGGGTCCCCCTTTCCAATAGTAGTCTTCGGGTAGCACGGGTTGGATTGGCAACAAATCCGGATCAATATGAGGGCTGTGGGTCGGACTTAAGTCCGACCTACAAAAAGGGAGTTAAAGGGGCGGGGTTCGCTGGATGGCGGGGGATGAGCTGTCAGTCGATCAACCGATGATCGCAGGGATGTTCCTTCACCGAGGCCAGGTAAGCCTCAAACTGCTCGGCAGGCAGTGGGCGACTGAAATAGTAACCTTGTGCCAGCCCACAACCTTCGTCTCGCAGAAACGCGAGCTGATCGCCCTGCTCCACCCCTTCACCGATCAGCTGTAAGCCCAGGCTGCGGCCCATGGCGATGATCGCGCGAGTGAGGCTGGCGTCTTCCGGGTCGCTGGTTACGTCGGTCACGAAGGCGCGGTCGATTTTGAGGGTATCCACGGGGAAGCGTTTCAGGTAGCTGAGTGAGGAGTAGCCGGTGCCGAAATCATCGATGCTCAACCGCAGCCCCATATCCTTAATCGTCTGCAGTACCTGGGTGGTGGCAGGCACATCGTCCATCAGCACCCTTTCGGTGATCTCCAGCTCCAGGTGTTGGGGCGGGAAGCCGGTTTGCCGCAATATCTGCTGGAGGTTTTGCAGAAAGCGGCGATCGCGGAACTGCTGGGAAGCGACATTGACGGCCACGAACAAAGACGGGTTTATCGAGCGGTGCCACGCACTCATGCGGCGGCAGGCCGTCTCCAGCACCCACTCGCCGATGGGGACAATCAGCCCCATCTCCTCGGCCAGGGGAATAAACTCATCGGGCGTCACCCAGCCGAGGGCCTGGTTGTGCCAGCGGATCAACGCTTCGGCACCCACCACCTGCTCGGTGCCGATATCGATCAGCGGCTGGAAGTAGAGGGAGAGTTCATCGCGCTCCAGTGCGTGGCGCAGTTGCGTTTCTACCGCCGCCCGTCGACGGGTCTTCGCGCTGATTTCCGGAGAGAAGAAGCGGTAGGTGTTCCGCCCCGCCTCTTTGGCCAGGTACATGGCGACATCGGCGTTGCGCAACAACACCTGGGGATCGAGGCTGTCATTCGGGTAGACGGTGATGCCGATGCTGGCACTGACAAAAAACTCGTGTTGGTTGATCAGAAACGGTTTGGTAAAGGCCTCGAGGATGTGATGGGCCACCGTCTCGGTATGTTCAGCCATGGCCAGGTCGGGCAATACCACCAAAAATTCGTCGCCGCCGAGCCGGGCCACGGTGTCTTCGGCGCGGACACAGCCTCTCAGGCGCTGAGCGGCTGCTATCAGCAATCGATCACCCGTGGCATGGCCGACGGTATCATTGACGATTTTGAACTGATCCAGATCGACGTAGAGCACGCCCACCAGACAATCTTTGCGGCTGGCGTGGGCCAGGGCCTGTTCGAGCCGGTCAAGGGCCAACAGGCGATTGGGCAGGTCGGTCAGGTGGTCGTAGTTGGCTTGATGCAACAGGCGCTGTTCGTACTCCTTGCGCACGCTGATGTCCTCTTTGGACGCCAGGTAGTGCGTGACCTCGCCAGCGGCGGACTTGATGGGGGAAAAGCAGGCATCCTCCCAGAACAGTTCGCCGCTTTTCTTGCGGCCCAGCAACTCGCCGCGCCACTCCTGGCCGGCGCTGAGCGCACGCCATAAGTCGCGGTATTGCTCGTCGGTGGTGCGGTCCGACATCAGCTGCCGCAGATTTTTGCCCAGCATCGCCTCCGGGTCGTAGCCGGTGGTCTCGGTAAATTTGCGATTGACGTACTCAATATTGCCCGCCAGATCCGCGATAATGACGGTGCCGGGGCTCTGTTCCACCGCCTGAGAGAGTTTTCTCAGGTTCTCCTCCTCGCGGCGCTTTATCTCGTCCCGCTCGCGGCGCAAGTGTTCCACTTCGATCTGGCTGTGCTTGAAGGCGTTCATGGCGCGGAGCAATTCACCGATCTCTCCCTTGCACTCGGTGGGCGCCTCGGGCAGCGACAGATCGCCCTTGGCCAAGCGGCCCATATCGGCAGTGATGGCCGTTAGCGGTCTCGTGATGCTACGGCTGAGGAGACTGGATACCAGCACCACCACCGCAAGCACTGACACGCCGATACTGATGGCTGTCCCCGCCTGCTGGCGGAAGATCTGCTCCACATCACCGATATACACACCGGAGCCGATAATCCAGCCCCAGGGGGCAAAGTCCTTTACATAGGAGAGTTTGGGGACCGGCTCCAAGTCGCCGGGCCGCGGCCAGCGGTAGTGGACAAACCCGTCCCCCTGGGTTTCTACAGTGCGCACCATCTCGCTGAACAGCCGATAGCCGTCGGGATCCTGGAATTTGCCGACGTCTGTCCCCACCAGGCTGGGTTGAAACGGGTGCACCAGGATGCGAGGCTGGTGGTCGATGATCCAGAAATACTCGGTCTGCCCGTAACGCAGCCCTGCGATCGCATCAATGGCCTGGCGCTGGGCCTGCTCACGGGTGAGCTCACCCTTCGCGACCCGCGTTTGGTAGCCCTTGAGCATGCTGACGGTCGCATCCACCACATAACGAACCCCCTGCTGGCGCTCTGCCATCAGGTTTTCATACAGACCGTGAAGGGCAAATCCGCCTATAACGAGCATGGCGAGGATGGTGGCGAGCACCATGCTAAACAGACGGGATGAGATGGTGAGGTCCTTAAATAGCATATTGCAAAATCTCATTATATCCTTATCAGCTTTTCATGTTGCAAAATCTCATTATATCCTTATCAGCTTTTCATGCCTGAAAAACCAACGTGCGGGCTTTCTGCCCACCACCCCCTACCAAGGCGCTACTGTACACAGTTTGAGATTGAGCGCAACGCGCGTCACCCTCGCACTGGCATCTATTTGATTTTAATCAATCAAATCATTGAGTGAGGTGTAAACCAGTGGCGAATATCCTCCAGTTTATCGTCGATAGTGGCGGATAGCGATAGTGTAAACAGATCCAGCAACACGAGGGCGTTTACCGAGGAGTCATTTTGTGTGGCCGCCCTTAGTCTGTTTGCAATAGAAGCGTTCAATTGATGCACGTTTTCGTAAATGGTTTTAAGACCGCTTAGGGTTGGGTCAATTTGTTGCCCTTGTTCATTTAAAACATGCTGGGCCAACAGGTACATGCCGATGACTCGAAAGATCGTCTCCTCTTCCGAGGCCAGTGGTAAGTGAAAACGGGCCATTGGTTTAAAAAAGTCCATATGGGGGCAACCGCTGGTTGCCATGCGCAATCCAATCAAGGCGCTTAGGCCTCTTTGAGCTGAGGTATGTTGACGCACCTCTCGCTCGTCAACAATCACCTTGAGGTCGACGCTATCGTGGGAGAGGATATCACCAAACCGCTGTACCACTTCCATCAAGCTAAGTGCAACCGGGCAGCGCGCATCGTCATCGGACGCCAAAGGGCAGTGGGCGCACTGATGGAAATCCAATTTTGTCCATCCTGGAACACTGTCGCTGACTTGGCTTATCATCTCCATGGTGTCTGCATTTAGATGGGTATCAAAAATTTCGTTACTGCCGGTATCCAGTGTAAAGCAGTATCGAATTCTTATTGTGTTCATGGTGTTTTACCGGGAAATTTTTGTAGCAAAAAGGGTTGGTTTGGTGCTCAATTCCGGCGTCTTTGTCGGACTGAAGTCCGACCTACAGAGTTTCCGGATGGGCGCTAGTTTAGATCAACTTTGCCGAGCGAGAGATCATCGCTGTCTTCCAGTATGATTCTACCGTCTTCATCGCGATCGACCCGGGTTATACCCGGGGTTTCTCTTTCGAGGCGTTCGAGCTCAAGCTGTTGAACCTTAATCGTCATCATTTGAGACTGCACCTGTTGGTTTAGCACCTGATTTTGCAGTAGCGCGTCTCTGTGTTCCAGGGTTTTTAAAAGTGTGGTGAGCAAATCCGCATCGTTCCACGGCTTGGTGATAAAGCGGTATATCTCCGCCTCGTTGATCGCTCGCATAAGCCCTTCTGTATTGGAATTGCCGCTTAACACGATCCTGGCGGCATTGGGGTAATATTCTTTTACTTGTTTGAGAAAATCAACGCCATCCATTTTGGGCATATGATAATCTGAAATAACAATTTGAAACTCGATGTACTCTAACACCTCAAGCGCTTCTTCTGCGCACTCAAAGGTGTGAATGGTTGCCATCTCATTACCATAGCTTAATGAACTCAAGGTCCGTTGCAGTGCTTTGAGAATAAATTTCTCATCATCAACGATCATTATATTCAGCATAGGTCACCCACCTTTTTTCTGGTTATAGGCACTGCTGTGCCTTCATGAGCTTGCTCCGCATGTTTTCTATGCATGGTAATAATGCGTCCTTTACCACCAAGGGGTGATATAAAGCTTTGCAGCATCACCATGACAGGTTCTCCTTGAATCTTCAGCTCCGTAGGTCCGACGATATAATCGTCCTGTAGTCCGCTGCCGATTTCCACTAATTTTTGCGGGAGCACGGCATCTGCCGTCAAACCAATAACGTCCTTCCTGGCGTTTAACACGTTGATCGCAAAATCGTTAGCCAGGATAATGATTTCATTTTCATCCACACCCACTATTCCAACGGGAATACAGTTCATAATATCTTGCGACAACTGCAGAACTCGCGTACTGATTTTCAGCGCTTTGGTTTTTTCTTCGATACGCTGTTCCAAAGAGCCATTAATATCCCTTAACCGTTTGGCGAGTCGATCGTTTTCTCTTTTGAGATTAGCTATTTCAAATGCTTCTCTTATATTGTTCAGCAGTAATTCATCGTCCCACGGTTTGGTAAGAAATTTGTATATCGCCCCTTTGTTAATCGCGTCGGTAACGGTTTTAAGATCGGTGTAACCACTGAGCACCAGCCTCACGGTATCGGGATAGAGCTCCTTTACTTTGCACAGCAATTCGGTACCGGTCATACCCGGCATTCGCTGATCGGAAATAATAACACTGACGGTGTTTTTCTTGAGAATTTGCAATGCCTCTTCGCCACTTTCCGCCATCAAGACATGGTAATTCTCTTCCCGTAACAGCCTGGCAATAGACCTTATGATGTTGCGTTCATCGTCTACAATCAGAATGGTAGGCTCTTCCATGATTGGTCACCTCTGCCAGTCGTGCTCTGGCACCTTGGTTTTTTCACGACAATCCTCCGGCTCTTTCTGTTTCACCGGCAGCCACACGCGAAAGCGACTGCCCCTGCCGACTTCACTATCTACCTCAATGCGGCCGTTATGGGTTTTAACGATGCCGTAGGAGACCGACAACCCAAGTCCTGTGCCCTGCCCTACCGGTTTAGTGGTGAAAAATGGATCAAAGATACTCTTCTTAAGCTCGGGAGAAATCCCCTGTCCACTGTCTTCCACCTCCACCCAAACCCAATCCGCGTTTTCCTGGCCGGTACGTACGGTAATGGTCCCGTAGTCGTTGATCGCATGGGCGGCATTGACCAGCAGATTCATAAAAACCTGATTGAGCTGCGACGGAATACATTTCACCTCCGGCAGTGGCGCATACTCTCTGACCACATCGGCCTTGTACTTGATCTCGTTGTTGACAATATTGAGCGTGCTCTCCAATCCCTTGATGAGGTCAGCCCCTTGCCATTCCGCCTCATCCCGATGGGAGAAATCTTTCAGATCCTGTACAATCTGCTTGACCCGTGCCACACCTTCGTTCGATTCTGCAATCAAATCCATGACGTCCTCGCGCAGGTAATCCAGCTTCACCCGCTCCTTGACTCCCCGGATCTGTTCACAGGCTTCTGCAGAGAGTTGCGACTCAACCCCTTTATACGCATCCAACACCTCGAACAAGCGTTCCAGATATCTGACCAATGTACTGATATTGGAGCTGATATAACCAACGGGATTGTTGATCTCGTGAGCCACCCCCGCCGCCAACTGACCGATGGCGGCCATCTTCTCGGATCTCAGCAGCTGCTGCTGCAGCTGCCTGGCCTCAGCGATCAAGGTCCACTCACGCAGGGCCCGCTCGGCTATATGGGGCATATCCGCGATAGTAGCCCCCGATTTCGACACACAGTCCATAGCGCCGGCTCTCATCGCTTCCACCGCTGTCTGATCTGTTCCACAACTCGCCATCACAATGACGGGAAATCTGCGTTGGCTACGATCGGCTGGCAGCAGGTCGAGCCCCTTGCCGTCCGGCAGGTGCATGTCGGTGATCACCAAATCTGGTCGCGCCCCCGCTATCTGTTGTTGCGCCTGGCTCAGGTCCTCGGCGACGCTCAGCTGCACCGGCATCGACCGGGACGCGAAGGCGCAGCGGATCATTTCCGCATAGTCCTCTTCATTCCCCACCAGCAGGATCTCTCTTTGCTCAACCATTTCCATATTTGCTGTCTCCTGCGCTCACGGGCTCTGATATTGAACCACTCGATTGTGTCCGTCGCCCTTGGCTTTATAGAGCATCTGATCGGCGCGCTTTAACATATCGTCAATCGTTAAATCGCCAATTTCCTGGCTAGCCACGCCCAGGCTAATCGTCATTTTGGCTTTTACTTCTTCCAGCTGGATCGTTTGGCTCTCGACACCTTTGCGGATTCGCTCAGCGAGACATACCGCGGAAGACAGATCTGTGTTGGGGCAAATGATGGCAAACTCGTCTCCCCCCAGGCGACCTGCAATATCGCTTTTTCGAATACAGCGCTGAAAGATAGCCTTTAAGGAACGTAACGACTCGTCACCCATAGCGTGACCGTGGCGGTCGTTGAGTACTTTAAAGTGATCAATATCCAGCATGATTGCCGAGAGGGATTCCTGGCATAATTTTGCTTTGATCCGCTCCTTTTCAGCCAGCTTGTAGAACCAACGCCGGTTAAACATTTCCGTCAATGGGTCAAGTGATGCTATTCGAGACAGCTGCCTGTTAGTGACCAACAAGTGATCTCGATTGCATTTTAACCGCAGTACTGAGCGAAGTCTGGCCAAGAGCAATGGCGGGATGATCGGCTTGGTGACGTAATCCTGGGCACCGAAATCAAGCGCACGCACCACATTATCATCATCACCACAGGCAGAAATTACGATAACCGGCGTGTTTGCCACTTCGTAATTGGCATCATGTTGCAGGGATCGAAGCACCTCAAACCCGTTCATTTTGGGCATCAGGAGGTCTAATAAAACGATATCAGGTTTGTCCGTTTTTACCCGCTCGATGGCTTCTTCGCCACCAAGAGCCACACTCACGTCATAACCGTTCTCTTCGAGCACGGCTTTCATCAGCTCTATCTGGAACAGCATGTCATCCACAATTAATACTTTGTGCACGCGATTAACGTGTGGCTCCGTTCCTCGTACACCGCTATACATATTTATTGACATAAAAGCCTTTTCCTTTTGTGATACCTTCTGTCGCGGTATCACCAACATCGGCACAGGCTTTCCTGTTCATTGTATTAACTTTTTCCTCTTGTGATCGACAGTCCTCTACCCAACGCTCGATCCGCTCTTTTTTATCATATTTTTCCCGCTTAACCGGATCTGTCAGCGTGTCATAGGCTTGATTGACAATGGCAGCATAGGCGCTGTCACCACCGTGATCGGGATGTAGCCTTTGTATCAACGCCCGGTAGCTTGCTTTGATAACTGCGGTGGGCGCATCGGGTTGAACATGCAGTAGTTGGTAATAATTGGCCATAATAGCAATCCTTTTGCTAACTGGGAGAGGGACAAGGCGTCTAGTCCTAAACTGTGCTCGCAAACACTTTTCAAATGCTGGCGAAAGTCCCTTCCCCCAAAACACTTTCAATTCCTCTTTGATCAAGGAACTTTATATCCGTTGCTCTGGGGAGCTGTTTTTCAGTCTGCTCCTATAAGCGGGGTTGCCAGGTCTTGTGCTCTTCGAATGTCTTTTGGACGTTCAGGCGCCTGGATTCGGCACAGGATACGTTCGACCCTCGATACTGACTGAGGACCCAGAGTGGCAGCTTAGAAACAGCTCGCTGGGCAGGTGTTGCTTCCAGGCGATTGATAGGATGATGAAGTGTAAGTCCCATGGCGCAATTCCTTCTGGACATCTCTTTATGCAAATAATCCTTTTCGAATAGTAGTCTACGCCGCATTAATATGCCAAAAAAATGCAATGGACGTCACAGAAATTTAGCGACTAAAGTAACAGACAGGTTTTTGATTATGCCTTTCTGTACTTAAATCTCAGCTGGGAAGGGAATTTGTGAATAAAAACAAAAACCGGGGTCTGACCCCGGTTTTTCTTCATTTGCCCAACAGAATCTTCAATTCCTCATCTGTCACGGTGACACGAGGTAATTGACGGGTTGCCGTGTTATTAAAGTCGGAACCACCGGGTAATGCTGCTGATCCCTCTTTGTCAGGTGTGAGGACGGGGCCAGCTTCTATAAAGTGCTCCCTGGCGTGAATCAGCAACCCGATCAAATTGCTCATTTTATGATCAATTTGGTCGGGGCCACCCTCTGTTTGATGGTCCTTGATCGTGCGGGCGATAACCAGCGCACTATCAATATCGGATAAACCTTCTTGAAAACTGAATCCCATTATCACTTCTACTTTAATGCATGGCATATATCCTTTTTTTGTACTTATCTTATGCCGGTTCTGTATCAATTTTAGCCAATTCTATGGCAAGTACACTTTTTAGCCAATGGGTAAAGCCCCACAGTGTGACGTAGAGCACAAAAGTTGCTTTATTTTTATACAAATCGTGGGTTTGATGTTTGGGCTCTTCAGGAAAATCTATGGGTTAATTGGGTTCAAACGATGGTGATGATGTTTCTTGTGTGCAAAAAGTTGACGGTTGCAAGATTTTCCGCGGCCGCTCACTTACTCAGGAGAATCTCTAACTCCTCGGTGGTCAAAGAGGTACTCTGCAACTGTGCGGGCAACTCAGTGTCCAGCATACCGCTACCCAGCCCTGTCAAAGGGTCTTTTTCATCCGTATTCAACGTCTCTTGGGCTTTTAAAAAGTGTTCTTTGGCATAAACCAACACCCTGATGAGATCGAGCACCTTATCATCCAACAGTTGATGAACTGCCGGGTCCTTGGATTCCTTCATTGATACCGCTATCACCAGGGCGCGATGAATATCCGATAGGCCCTCGCTAAATTCCACGTCTGTTGCCTTTGACGTTAAATCCGTGCCTAACGGGTGTTGTGACGCTAAAGGCCGGTTAGGGGCTAATTTATGGATGACATTTGATAGGTGTGACCGCAGGTGGCGCTCGCTGTCACCGTAGAATTCAATAAATTTACAGCCGGCGCGGTAAGACGACGGGGTTAAACGCTTTGTGTAAACGATGTCGCATCTCACCGATACCTCTACGGGGGGGGCACCGATGGACGGCGACAACGGGAACGTCAACACCACTTTGCTGGGTGGTTGCAACTCCTCGCAGTTGATATTGGGCTGGATGGTATCGATAAACTTTCGACTGCATTCCAGCCGACAGCCTGATAGGGAGAGGTTTGAGACCACGGCAATAGCGAAATCGCCCTTCTCGGTACTGGCTTCCAACCCTAAGTTGGTGTCAACCCTGGGTTGTCTGCGTTGCTCCTGCAGGAACCGTTCATCGAACGGACTCTGTGTCAGAAGAGACTTTGGCTCACCCCAAGCCTGTTGCTGCGATCTACTTTCCATGGTGCAAATCCGTTTTTGGCGTTTATTTTAGATACCCTGAATAAATATTAGACAAAGCTGATCTAACGCGCCAATCGATTATTTACTTAAGAGCATCTTCAACTCCTCATCGGTCAAGGAGATATTCGCCAGCTTTCCAGGTGATCTGACTTCCAACCCGCTGCAATCTACCGGTGCTGATGAATCCTGTTCATCCGCATTGAGCGCTTCTTGTGCATCTATCAGGTGCTCTTTGGCATAAATCAGCGATTTAATGATATCCAGTATTTTTCTATCCAAGTCAGCGCGATCCAACGATGCCTGATAAAGCTTCAGCCTGATCATCATGGCTAATGCGCGATCGACATCGGATAAACTTTCGTGGAAGCTAATTCTTGATCCTGTCATCATTACCACACCCTAAAATGCAGGGCTGAATATTACTGCCAATAATGGTTTGTTAGATTCGACGATCTTCCGGTCGGTATCCTGATTGAGAAAGGATCGGGATTGCTGGGATAGCAGTCGCTCCCATTGGGTAGAAACCTCTGCACCAACATTGGGCAGGGGTTCAGTGATCTGCTCTGCAATTTCGAGAAATAGTCGTCAAACGAAGTATAGGCAGGTTCGTTGTCAGACTTGTTGCAAGCTCGTTGTTGCGGCTCAGCTCGCATGATGTAAATCCTTTTAACACTTAAAATTACGGCACGACGTAGGAATAGTAGACTATAGGCATTAAATGCGCTAATGAAATGAGACACTTTCCATCAAAAACAGTTTGTATCGGGGCGTCGTCCGGGGTTGTTGATGGTTGCCCCCATCACCCGCAGGGCCTGGAACCATTATGCACCGCCCGGCGAGGCCATTCTTTGATCTATATCACAAGTCAGCTGGGGGACTATTTGATGGGAAGCTGCATATGGAAGGTGCTGCCGACATCCACATCTGAGGTAACCGCCATCTCGCCCTGGTGATGATCGGTAATAATGAAATGGGAAAAGGACAGGCGCTTGCCCACATCGTACTCGTCGTTTGACTGGATATCGCTAAAGTAGGGTTCAAAGATATGCCTCTGCTCTTCGCTGCTCAAGCCCACGCCGTTGTGCTGAATCTGAATCCAGAGGGCCTCATAGCACTCCATAATGCGAATGGAGATGGTCGGCGTGCGACCGGAGCCTGACATCTGACCCAAAGCGTGCCGGAACAGGCTTATAAATACCTGCTGCAGTTCAAGCACGTAGCAGTGGATCTGCGGCAGGTTCTCTTCATAGTCCTTCTCAATCACAATATCGGTAAACCTGAGCTTCGAGGGCACGGATAACATCTCACCCGCCAGTTTCAGAGCGTGGTCCATGATCTCGGGCACGCTCGCCAGCTGCTTTTCATCACTGCGACTGCGGGCGAAGGCCAATAGGTTGGCAACGATGGAAGCGACATAACGCCCCTGCTCCGCAGCATCAACCAGCAGCTCGTTAAGTTTATTGGCCTCCTTATCTCCCTTATCGCTATTGACGGTCAAGGTACCGGAAGACAACATGTTCTGGTACACCTGAAGGTCTTTAAATATCGCCTGCAAGGGGGCATCGATGTCCTGGGCCATGGTGGCTGCCAACTCGCCCATGGACGACATCTTGTCACGCTGAATCAGTGCATTTTCCGCGTGAACTGTTTTCGTCACATCATCCACCAGGATCACCACGCCGGTCTCCACCTGCTCCCTCAGAGGATAGATGGTGATATCGTAGTGATAACGACCACGCTGACTGTGCTTGATGGTCAAGGTTTCATCGTTGTGTATGGCCTGATTGACCTGTTCCGGTGAAATGGTGATTACCGGGTAAACCTCCCAAAGATTGCGTCCCATCACCTCCTCGGCGGAACTGCCGGATACTTCCTGGGCACGTTTGTTCCACTGGGTGATATGTCCCTCCTTATCAAGACCGATCAACATCAGCGGCATGGAGGTGAGAATGTTCTTGATATAGGACTCCGACGCGCTCAATCGCCGAGAGGTAATCACATGTTGCGCCACCTCCTCTTCCAGAAGCCTGTTAGTATCGGTCAGCTTTTGATTGGCTTCTTCGAGGGTGGCGGTACGCTCCTGCACCCGCAGCTCCAGATCGTTGCGGATCGCCTCCAGAGCGCGGTTGGCTCGGTGAGCCTTGCGCCGGGTGATAGCCAGATTCACCACGACAATGGACAGCAGAATAATGAGCGTACCGCTGGACCAATTAGCCAGATGCTGCCAGTTGGTTTCGCCGTGCTCGTCTTTAAACACGTCGGTGACACCCGCCAACAACAGGGGGCTGTAAAACAGAATCGGGATTGAGAAGAGTATTTCTTTCATTGAACAGCTCATACCTTAAATCAGATACAATAGTAGCATTAGACGTAAGAGATTTTTTAACTTTTGGGGAAAAATTTAGGACAGGAAACTCCCGATGAAATTTTCGGGCTTCTGCCCTGGGGCTGGCACTGGAAAGCGCCGTCGGCAAATTATACGCATTGACATCCGTACATACTGCGCTTTACTTACTGATTACTATTCAACCAGATTCATGCTATAGGTATCCGCATGAAAACCGTAGTACTGTTTTTCGTTGCGCTCTGTTTTGTCTCTGCCAACGTATTAGCCGGCAAGAGCTCCAGGGGTTACCATTTCCACCATCAGTAATCGAAAATATTTATCCTGACAACAACATCAATTTGATTTACAGCGCCCGCATTTAAAGCGATATTTCGGCCACGGCAACCCCGGTTGTGAGGAGTTTTACTTATGGCCAAAACACGCAACGCCCTGCAGGACGACGATTTCTACGCGGACACTGATCTGGATGATTTTGAATATCGTGAAAGTCAACGTGAAAAACGGGAAAGAACACGTCGCCATACCGAGCTACGGCGAAAAATGGAAGAGAAATTAGAGCGTAGACGCTTGGCCGATGAGTTGGGCATTTACCTCGACGACAATCACAAAGGTTCAGATCTGGATAGCTTGCTCTGACGTTTCAACTCGGAAGGCTCTGCCTTCTTCGTTCACTCTGGTGACCCGGCGCGGACTAGCCCGCGCCGGTTTTTTTGTCTCCCGAACAATTACAGCTTGAGACACTGGACAATATCTGGAAACAAGTCCAAGCGGTCAAAACTGCTGCGATAAACCACATACACGTCACGGGAAAAGGTGGGCGCGCCCTGTACTTTGACAAGGCTTGCGCTTCCAGCGCCATGCAATACGTTCTCCGGCAAATAGGCTGACCCACCCCGCTCTTCAATAAACGCCTCGGCAATACTCGCCATATTTGTATGTACTACAGCCGGCGGCGCATCCCCAAAACGTTTGGCATGAAACATGGCAAATGCCGTACCCCAGTCTACATAGACATAGTTGGACTGTAACGCAAGCTTTGGGGTCATTTGAGGCTCTGAGGACGTTAATACCAGTTTTAATTTGCCCAATGGTTTTGCATTGAGGCCAGGGATATTGGCCGGTTCGTACAGCAGGCCCAAGTCAAGCACCCCCTCTTGCAGCAGGCGCAGCAGCTCCTCGGCAGAGTGGGCCTCCGCCCGCAGCGCCAGCTCGGGATAGTTATTGTGTATGTTGCTGAGTTTGTCCTGTAACACAAACCGCCACAGGCCGGCTGTGGTACCCATGCTGATCTGGTGTTTTTGTTCCAGTTTGAGGGCGACCTCCTGGCGGGCACGGGACCAGGCCATCAGCATGGTTTCGGCGTGGGGCACCAGTCGCTCCCCTTCCGCCGTGAGGTGAATATTATTGCGCGCCCTTACAAACAGGGACACCCCCAGGCTTTCCTCCAGCTGTTTGACGCGGGCACTGACGGCCGCCTGGGTAAGGTAGAGGTTTTCTGCCGCCTTGCCAAAATGGCGGGTTTTGTTGACTTCCAAGAAGGTTTTTAATAGCTCAATATCCATGTCTGATCTCACCCGTTACCCCCAATGTGGACGAGGGTGACATTAGCATCGGTGACGCTTTATGCCAAGCACCGAGTAGGCAAGCCGCCACTGGCCTGAAGGCAATCATTGCCTCGATAAACCACTATACTGTGTAGATGCAACCTCCAAAGGGCTTTTTCATGAAAAAAGTGCTGATAGTGGATGACAACCCCACGAATTTGCGCATTCTGGAAATGTTACTCAAAAAACAGGATTGTCGTGTCATCGCCTTTAGTGACGGCTATAAGTGCCTCAACTGGGTCGACGAGCATGTGAACTCACTGGACCTGGCCATCCTGGATTACGAGATGGAAGCGATGAATGGGGATGAGTTGGCTGCGGCCATCCGAAAAAGAGGCTTTACCGGCAATTGCCTGATTCTGACCGCTTTAGGCACGCTGAATAAGACAATGCTGGCGCCTGGCAGCCGGATTCAGGCAATACTCAATAAACCGATTAACTTGTCCGATATCGCTTACATTATCAAGCGCTGGGCCAGTGTCGGTCAGGAGGGCGAGGCCCGCTCAGAAAACCGGCTCCAAGATCCTGAAACAGAAGAGATTTTTCTGTTTCAGGATGGCACTTACCACGAACTCAATGTCACCCGGTCAGACAGCAGTAGCCGGGGGAAAGGTTATCGCCTTCTGCAGGGAAAAGTCCCCGTCCCAGGGGAGGAAGTGATTCTTAAGGATGGGCAGAATTACAGCATTCGCTGGGTCAAAAGTACAGGACATAATTACCACTTTGGAGCCTGTCGAATTGAACCCATGGGTTAGAACAGATTTCAGGAGCGCAATTAGCGTAACAGGAACAAGGGCATGAATAACGACGCGCTGATCATTGGCGAGACTACCGTTTTACCCGGCACCCGGACGACTATCGAGATCCCTTTGGCTGCCATGGTCACCCACAATAATGTGGAAATGACCGTGCACGTGATCAACGGTTCCCTGCCGGGGCCTACACTCTTTGTGTGCGCGGCGATCCACGGCGACGAGCTTAACGGCGTGGAAATTATCCGGCGCCTGTTAAAACTCAAGCAAGTGAACCGCCTGAGGGGCACCCTGATCGCTATCCCCATTGTCAATGTCCACGGGTTTATTACCCAGTCGCGCTACCTGCCCGACGGGCGCGACCTGAATCGCAGCTTCCCGGGCAGCACACGGGGGTCGCTGGCCAGCCGTATTGCCAACACCTTTCTGGAAACCATTGTCAACCGGTGTAGCCACGGTATCGATATACACACCGGCGCCAGACACCGCAGCAATCTGCCGCAGATCAGGGCAGACCTCAGCTGTGGAGAGACGCGAAAACTGGCAGAGGTGTTTGGTGTCCCGGCCATCATTGATGCCAAAATCCGTGACGGCTCACTGCGAGCGGCCGCCGGCGATGCCGGCATACCGGTATTACTCTACGAAGCGGGTGAAGCCCTGCGCTTTGATGAAGTGGCTATTCGCGCTGGGGTACGCGGCATCCTCAATGTCATGCGAGAGTTGGGGATGCTAAAAAAAATGCTCCCCAAAACTCTCCCTAAAAAACCGGTTATCTCCACCAGCACCTCCTGGGTCAGAGCACCCTATAGCGGTATACTGCGCGCCCTTGTCCCTTTGGGCGCCAAAGCCGAGGTGGGCAGCCTTCTGGGTGTTATCGCCGATCCCTTGGGCAATAGTGAATATCAAGTACAAGCCGAGACCGAAGGTATCGTCATCGGGCGCACACAAACGCCACTGGTACACGAGGGTGAGGCCCTCTTCCACCTGGCCTGTTACCCCCAGAAGACCGACAAGGTTCTGGATCAGGTGGAGAAGTTTCAAGAGAAGCTGGAGCCAGAGGTCAAATCCCAAGCGCCGCAAAATCCCACTGACGCGCCGATTTATTGACCTGCGGTCCATAACCAAATTTGATTGACAAATAAAAAAACTATTGCTTCCCTTGCTCAAAGCAAGGCGCATAATCCCCCCGTCAGCCCAGTTTGGCGGCGGAGGAATGATGATGAACAATAGAGAATATTATCAAGGCCGGAGCTTTCGGGACCCTATCAACTACCCGTACGGGATCGAGAAATCCGGTGACTATTCCATCCGTGAGAGCATGCTGCTTGGCACCCACGGTGCCCTGTGTATGGCCCTGATGAATGGTGAAGTGGAGAATCCATCGAAAGAGGACCGTCGCCTTATCAAGGTGGTCTATGGCAAGTTGCCAGCCCGCACGGACGTGGAGAGAATTTGGCTAAAATACTGGAATAAAACCCACTCTGACATCCGGATTCCCTCGATGATTATGGCCAGTGGCCACTCTGTTTATGAATCCCATGTGGAATCTATAGGGGAATGGATTTAGGTCGAGCCCCTGTCAAGGGGCTTGATTGTGGTGAGAGACCAATTCCACCGGTAACGGTTTAGTCACTTCTCCCACATAAAGCGTCCGGTGTGGGAAGGGGATTTCAATACCCTTGGCATCGAAAGCGGATTTAATCTCCTCGAGGATACTGTTTTTCAGGGCCAGAAAATTCTCTCTGCTCGCCCATATAGAGAACTGAATATCTATGGAGGACTCGCCAAATCCGGTCAAAATGATCAATGGCGCCGGTTCATCCAGACACAGGGGGTTGGCGTCGGCCACCTCCAGCAACACCTGGCGTGCTCTGGCAATGTCCTCGTGATAAGCGATACCCACCAAGAGATCATAGCGTCGAATGGAATACTTGGTGAGCGTCACAACCTCGGACTTGAGCAGCTGCTCATTGGGCACACGTACATAGAGATTATCGAACGTACGCAACTTGATCGACAACAGGTCGATTGAAACCACCTCCCCGGTCGTACTGCCAATGCGAATCACGTCACCCACCACAAAGCTGTTTTCACTCAGCAGGAAAATACCGCTGATCACATTGGAGACGGAAGTCTGGGAGGCAAAACCCACCGCCACGGTGAGAATACCCGCCGCCCCCAGCAATACACTGATTCTGAAACCCATCTGGTGCAATGCCGCCGCCAGAAACAAGCCCAGCAGCACCCAGTACAACAGTCGCAACCAAAGCTGGCGCTGATGCTCAGAAAGCCACGTTGCCAACCAGCGCTCGGCCAGCCGGGTCACCAAGCCCGTTATCCACCAACCGAGCAGCAGCAACAAGGCCGCACGCAGGGCGTTGAGTGTCAGCCATTCCGACAGGCTGGTGGACAGGTTTGCCAATGACTCCATATGCCTGCTTCTCCGTTATCCCAGTAGCCAGTCTTTGGCTTTGAACAACACACCCTCCGGCACCGGCTGCCGGGGTTCCTGCAAGCTGACAGCAGCGGATGCCTCCGGCGGCGCCCCGGCTTCCATAATCACCTTGAGTTCACCATTCGTCTGCGCGCGCACCACCTTGACCGATGTCGTCCAGAAGTGCTGATCGTGCCGGTACAGCGCCAGGTGTACCACCGGCAGGTTGATCTTTTCCAGCACCAGGAATTCCTTGCTCTCATTGACGATCGTCACCGGCGTCACCGCTTTGTAGGGATTGCTGGTCGCCAGCGTACCGGCCGTGCGCGCGTGCGTCTTGGCAGCATAACACAGTTCGCCTTTGCGTTGATTGGGGCCAAACCAGGTATCCGACAGCCGCACTGCCGGTAATTCCAGCAACTGTTTATCCATCGATTGCAGGCTCAACCAGAGCGTGGTGCTCACCCAAAAGCGATGTTGCGCCCCCGGTGGCAGATAGACCGGTGTGGACACACGTGCAACGACGGGGCGATCCGCCAGTTTCGGCACTACCTGCAGGCTGTCAACGTTCAGCAGTATGCGGCGGGATTGTAACAGACCAAAGCAAAACCACCCGGGTTGTTCCTTCGAGGGTATGGCGTAGGTATGCTCGATCCGCAACTCCTGTGCCACACGGCCCAGCCCTAATCTGAGCTGATCTATTTTCCACCAATGGATGCCTTCGTGGACCGGCAGCTCGTCCCTGTCAAAAATCAGATGTTCATTTACATAGTCCATACCAGTTCCTGCTTATCGACGCTTGGCTCGAGGTAATCCCTCTAACGGCTTACAGCGTACTGAAAGCGGTAATTTAACCGACACGCGCCGACAACGATAGACTTTGCCTGAAGAATAGGTCAACCACAACTGGCGTCCTTCTGCCGACATCAGCTCTATCGTGCCGGCATTTACCGGCAAACCGGTTGCCTGCACGCAGCTGCTCGCCAGCTTCTCGGCCTCCGTGGGCGTGTGGCAGGAGAATACGCTACCGTCACTGTAGGCCACCCACCCCTGCGATAGCTGTACGGGCATTGTAGCAGCCACCTCAGTGACAATCAGGGCGGCAGGCACACTCAATGCCCATCGCCTCAGGGTTCTAGCAAGCGGCTTATACGTCATATTTACTTTCGACCGTTGGTAACAGGTTTAGACCGCTGCGGCAGCAGCCTGGGGAACATGGCTTAACCCGGCAAGACTGTTTTGCAATTGCATCAACTGGGTGCGCCCCTTGCCAAACTGCTCCTCGACACGCTTGCACTGACTCAGGTACTCCAGTTGCCGATTGATGGCCTTCGCATTGATCTCATGGCGAGCCGCCTGTTGAAAGATACCTTCCTTCAGTGCCTGGTATTCATCTTCCAGTATCTTGAGCCGGGCGTTAAAGCCAATATCGATATCCGACTCACACTTTTCGGGGGGATGACTCTGGTAGTGAGCACTCATATGTTTATACCAGGGATCAATACGCGCCGTCGAGGCTTGTGCATGTGGTCGTTGCAACGCCAGCTCATCCAGAGCTTCCAGGACACTGTACCAATACTGGGCGATACGCCAACCGCTTGAAAGACTCTGGGCAATCTTCCCGGACAGCGTTTGACGCGATAACAAGCTGATATATTCTGTTAACTTTTCCAGCAATGCCCTTAAATCTTGCACCCGTTGTGCCCGCTGCTCGTCATCCTTTGCTGCCGTCACTGCCATTATCTGTTCCACCATCAGTTGGTAGACATGGTGAAACTCCAGCAACAGGGCGCGCAGCGCCAACTGGGGAACCTCCAGCACGTTGGTGTCCAGATGTTGCGGCTTTGCCAGGTTCACCTTATGCCCGAACCAACCCAACAGTCGGCGAGTCATTCGAGGGGCCAGCGGGATCATCAACAGTACGCCCAAAAGGTTAAACGCCGTATGAAACGCCGCCAAAAACAGTGCCGGTGTCTGCACCAGCTCCCAGCGACTGCCAACCAGCAACAGCCCCCCGACAAACAGCGGCAATAACAACAGGGCAACAGTACCGGTGATAACATTAAAAATCACATGTACCAACGCTAAGCGTTTCGCGTCTGCAGTCGCCCCGATGACCGCCAACATGGCGGTTGAGGTGGTGCCGATATTGGCCCCGATGACCGCCGCCGCCGCGTTTTCCAGCGACACCATCTGGCCGGCCACCGCCGTCAGGATCAATGCCACCGAGGCGCTGGAGGACTGCATCAACATTGTCATAAAAAAGCCCACCACCAGCATCCACAGCGCACCTGTCCAGCCGTCGCCCAGGTTGTCGGGCAGTGCATAGCTGCGGCCCAGGTCCTCAAAAGCGGACTTCAAGCCATCGATCCCCAAGAACAGCAAACCGAAGCCGGCCAGGGCGGTACCCAGGGCACGCGCACGCCCTGCCGGGGCAAAAATGCGCAAAAAGGCCCCCAACCCCACCAACGGCATGGCATAGACGTCAATCTTGATACTGAACCCCAGCAGCGCCACCAGCCAGGCGGTAAAGGTGGTACCTACGTTGCTGCCAAAAATTACCCACATGGCGCGCTCAAAGGTCAGCAACCCGCTGTTGACAAACCCCAGGGTCGCGACGGTGACCGCGCCCGAGGCCTGCAGCAACGCCGTGATCGACATACCGCTGAGCAGGCTGCGCCAGCGGGTCGATGTCCCCTGGCTTAAGACCCGCTCCAACGCCGGCCCCGCTGCGAGTTTCAAGCCATCGGTCATCAACATCATGCCCAGCAGAAACAGGCCGACGCCGCCCAGCAGCAGAAAGAGCATCTCGCTCATGCGCACCGCCTCACACTGCCGGCTCCGGACGGGCGGCGGGCACAAAGCGCTCCACCACGAGGCAAGCCGTCACATCCCCCACCACATTGGCGGAAGTGCGACTCATGTCGAGGATGCGATCGACACCGATCAACAGACCAATACCCACTGCCGGGACGCCCACGCCCTCCAACACCATCGCCAGAATGACAATGCCGGCCCCGGGTGTCGCCGGCGAGCCGATAGAGGCGGCCACCGCCATGGAGACGATAAACACCAGGCCACCGACGCCGAGCTGGACATCAAACACCTGGGCCAGGAACACCGCTGCCACGCCCTGATAGAGAGCGGTGCCATTCATATTGACTGTCGCCCCCAACGGTACGATCAGCTGGGCCACCGCGGGCCGCACCCCAAATTTTTCCTGCACCGTTTTCAGCGTCAATGGCATCACCGCCGCGGAACTGGAGGTGGAAAAGGCCAGCAACAGCAGTTCGCGAATGCGGTTTAAAAACTCGCCGGGTCGACAGCGGGTTACCGCAATGGCGACGGCACTGTGCATCAGTAACAGCAGGCCCAAACCGAGCAGCACCACCAGCACATACACCGACAACCCGATAATGACCTTGCCGCCCAGCGTCGATGTCAGCCGCGCCATCAAGCCAAAGACGGCGAAAGGGGCCAGCAGCATGGCGCCGGACACGACCTTGATACACACTTCCTGCAAGGAGCCGAGCAGATCAAACAAGGGGGCAGATTTTTGCGCCGCCACATTGAGCAGCGCCACCCCGAACACGACCGCAAACAGGATCACCTGCAGCATTTCCCCCTTGGCCATGGAGGCAAGGGGATTTGTGGGCAACAGGGTGCTGACAATACCGGGCAGATCCCCGATGTTGGGCACAGTCGGTACGCTCCCCGGCACGGCGGCACTGACAGAGCCCAACGTGGCCCGCACCAGGGCGGGATCGACGTAGTCGCCCGGCTCGAACGCCAACGCCAGAATCAGTCCAAGAGTGGTTGCCAGCACCGTGGTGATGACGAAGTAAACTGCCCCCAGTGTACCCAGAGCCTTTAGCTGCCCCATATTGCCACTTGAGGCCAGCCCCAGAATCACCGATGCAAATACCAGGGGCACAATGATCATCTGCACCAGTGCGAGAAATAACCCCCCTGGCAGCGCCAGCCAATTGCCAATCACCACTGCATTCTCGGGTGCCACCCAGCCGACGTCCGGCCCCAGTAGTATGCCGGTGGCGATCCCCAACGCCAGGCCGAGCAATACCTGCAACCACAATTTCCCGCGAATCAGGCGCTGTAATTGATCGGTAAGTTCCAGCAGTGGATTGGTGATTTCTTTTTCTTGCATGGCCCCAGCCCGATTCCTTCCCCCTTATTCACTGCCCCTATCTTTTATTGATAGCCAAGAGCCGGCTAAAGCGCAACAGACTGCCGACCGGGGGAAGGACATAAGCTGGCGCCGGGGTCTGTGCGTCAAACACAGCGACTACCAGGTATCATCGGGGGTTCGCCTAAGTTCGATAGCCGGCTAACCAGGGTTTCTGGCTGGGCACTAGCTACTGGCGATTCCCTTCAGTAACCGGCCCAGGAGATCGGCACCGGTGATAATGCGCCGCTCCACACCCCACAGCAAAATCACATCGTCTTCGATGACGCCGTCGTGATGCCGGTCGTCCTTGTTACTGATTTTCAATCGATAGATAAGCTCGCCCAGTGGCGTTTCGGGATCGGACACCACAATGGGGCGGTGGCAATAGTCGTAGGGATCGAAGGGTTTGTCGCAATCAAATACAGCATCGCGTAGACAACCGTCGGCGTCCAGCACCAACAGCGGTTCGCCCACCTCATTGGTCAGTATGACCCAGCTCTGTCCCGAGGCATCGACGCGCTGTAAAAACGGGTCTTCCGGGGTGCGCGCAATCTCCGGCAGCAGGGGGAAATCCACTTTGGCAGACAGGGGGATGACACTGCGCTCATCGATGAGTTCACCTTCGTCGCTGACACTCAGGTCGTCGATGGCCAGAAAGTTGATCGCCCCTATCCCCTCCACATGCTGCACTTCCGCCTCTTCCGCTTCGACATGGGCGCGGATCACCGCCGTGAGATCATGTTCGCGCAGGTAATCGATACCCTCCTTACCCAGCCAGGCGTCCAGCACCTTGGCCGTCGGCCGCGCCACCGGGAAGAGCACCCACTGGTAAAAGCGCAGCACCGGCGCCAGCAGCGATGCCATGCGCAGCGCGTTGCGGGAAAAGTAGGCCTGGGGGGCGATCTCGCCGAAGAAGGTAATCACCATGGTCGAGAATAAGAACGCCGTGACACCGGTCATCACCGAGTTGGACAGCAGTGTCAGCAACACATTGATGGCCACATTGCCCCACAGAATGGTCGTCAACAAAAAATTGGAATCTTTGCGCAATTGCAACACTCGATCGGCTGCCTTAACCCCCCGATCGGAGTCCACTTGCAACTGCATGCGGCTGAGGCTGAAAAACGCCAGGTTCAGGCCCGAAAACAGCGCCGATTGCGATACACACAGAGCGATTCCCACCCAAGTCAGGTCCTGCCACATGGTTATTCTTCCCCAGTCTGAATTTGCGTAGCCGCCAACGGGTTATACTGTTTAGACGCACCGCACAACACCCTTGGTGTTCGTTGAGTATAGTGAATATGTCGAAAGCAAAACGGTGGCGTAGCGCCCAGATCCTCTGGCTATGCCTCTTCCTGACCTGTAGCCCGGCCACTTGGCCCGCGGAGACGGAACCGCTGGAGATCGAGGGGGTCGACAAGGCGCTGGCCGAGAATATCCGGCTCAATCTGCCCGCCCCGGCAAAGCTTCGGCAACAGAGCCGCAAACTGATGCGACAACGCCTGCAGGGCCCGGCCACCCGGGCCCTGCAGGCGTTCGGCTATTACCGGGCCACTGTCGAGGTGAGGTTCAACAACGGCAGGCCCAGCCTGCACATTACACCGGGGCCGGCGGTAACCTGGGGGCACATCGATATACGCAGCCTCGCTAACGGCCGCGATGCGGAACCGGAAATGGCCGGCTCAAACGAGGCGGACCCGGCGTTGGCGAAATTTATCGCCAGCCACCCGTTTCAACCCGACGCGCCCATGAATCACGCCACCTACGACAACTTCAAGCGCGACTACCTGGCTCAGGCACGCGCTCGCGGTTACCTGGATGCCGCCCTGACCCGGCACGAGTTGCGTATTGACCTGACCCGCTACCGGGCAGACGTGGTGCTGGAGCTGCGGCACGGTGATGCCTATCGCCTCGGCGCCATTGCGTTTACCGGCAGCGACCTGTCGGCACCGCTACTGCACCACCTGAGCGGTCTCAACAGCGGCGACCGCTATGACGCCAACCACATCGGAGACGCCTACAACCAGTTGCTAAATAGCGGCTATTTTGCCGCGGTGGCAATCGACACCCAGCCGCAGCCACCCAACCAGATCGACTTGACCGTCAAGCTGCAAGACGCGCCCACTCACCGCTTTACCACCGGCGCAGGCTATGGCACGGACACCGGACCGCGGGTGCAATTTGGCTGGCAGCGCCCCCGGGTTAACCGCCGCGGCGACAGCTTGCAGACGCGCCTGCAAATCTCCGCCGTCAGTCAGAGTCTCTCCACCGAGTATCGCATTCCCTGGCACCATCCACTGATCCGCTACCTCAGCTGGCAGAGCGGCTGGCAGAAAAAACAGGTGGAAGATACCGACACGCGGATTGTCACCACCGGCCTGGCCTACAACAACCTCGCCACCACCGGCTGGCAACACACTTACCAAGTGGACCTGGAGCGGGAGACCTACGCCCAGGGGTCGCAAGCGACGGAAACCGTCACCTATGTGATTCCCAGCGGCAGCTGGACGCGTACCGTGATCAGCGGCGAAGCGCGCAATCCCGACTGGGGCTTCCGGCTCTGGCTCGGCCTGCAGGCCAGCAGCACCCTGCTGGGCTCGGACACCGATTTTGTCCGCCTGACGGCGGGTCTGCGTCACCTCTATCGCTTGTCCGTAAACTACCAGTTGATCGCTCGCATCAGCGGCGGCGCAATCTACAGCGGCGATTTTCTGGACGTACCGGCCTCGCGCCGCTTTTTTACCGGCGGCGACCAGACAGTGCGCGGATTCGCCTTTGAATCCCTGTCGCCACAGGATGCAGCGGGCGAGCTGACCGGTGGCCAGCGCCTCAATACCGCCAGCCTGGAACTGCGGCGTCAGTGGCGCCCTAACTGGCAGTGGGCGTTTTTTGTCGACAGCGGCCGGGCCTACAACGACAGCGCGGAATCCTTTCACACCGGTGCCGGCTTCGGCCTGCGCTGGCAATCCCCCGTCGGCACCTTGGCCCTGGACTTGGCCAAACCGGTGGACAGCGATCGCAGCGACTCGCTGCGCCTGCACCTGTACATGGGGTTGCCCCTGTGACGCGCCCTGCCGTCCGGTGGCGCCAACTGGGCTGGGGTTTACTGGTCTGCCTGGTGATCGCGCACCTGCTGTTTTACCTCGCCTTGCGTTGGCACACGGCCAATCGCTACCTCGCGGAGCTGATCAATACGCGCGTGCCGGGCCTGACGCTCACGATCGAAGCCGGCAACCTGGCTCAGGGCCTGAAACTCGCCGCCGAATACCGCAACACCTCGGTGCATGTCCAGCTGAGCGATGTGACGCTGCAAATTGCGCCCGACTGCCTATGGCGAGCGGTAGTCTGTGTCGATTACCTGTCGGCAGCCAGCCTGGCCATCACCACGACCAAGTCCGAGGCGGCCTCCACCGACCGAGTAGAACGGGCTCCACTGGCTCGGGTGGAAACGCCTGTGCGGTTGCAAGTTTATCGTTTGAAGCTGGGGCAACTGCAGGTAGGTCGTTCACCGGAAAAAAGTTTTGTCCTCAAGCAACTGACACTCAGCGGCAACTGGTACAAGGACCAGATTCGAGTGATTCGGGCCCACTTTATACATCCGGGTTGCCAGGGGCAATTGCAGGGACAAATTCAATTGCAAGGGTTTTATCCCCTGCAAACCCGGGTACAGTGCGACACTGACACTGCCCTGGGACGCCTGAGCGGCAGCTTTCACGGCGACTTGGCGCGCTTGACAACCGCCGATCTGCGCAGTGAAGGCAACTGGCCCTTACAGGCAGAGGCAGCGCTGTCGCCGTTGGATCCAGCGCTCACCGTGAATGCAAACATCAAACTGATGAAACCCGTCACCATTGCGGAGCAGCAGTTGCGGAGCGGCGAGCTGACACTGAGCGGCCCATTTCGACACCTCTCTTCGACACTGCGGGTCGGTTTTAACAGTCCTCGCTGGCCGGGCCACAATGTGCTGCAGTTGTGGAGCGATGTCCAGTGGCAGGATGAAACGGGCCAGTTACAGGTGGACATACAACGGTTACAGGGACGATGGTTACAGCGCGAGATCAGCGGAAATGGAGCGCTCTTGTGGCAAAACGGGAGACTCCACGTCGATGCCCTGACACTGCGACAGGCAGACAATCAACTGCAACTCAAAGGCACCTGGGAAAGCGATGTCAACGTGTCGGCCGAGCTCGACGTTCCCGCTTTGCAGCAACTGTGGTCACCGCTCAGGGGTTCGCTGTCCGGCACCCTGGCCATCAGCGGCGCCGCCTCGCTGCCAGATCTGCGCGCGCAACTGTCGGTGCGGGATCTCGGCTACGGTGACGTTGCCCTGGGCACTGGCCGCTTGCAGCTACAGCTGGCGCAACTCGGCCGTCAGCCCGGCGAACTCAAGCTGCAGCTGAAGCAACTGACAAGCGGCGCCCAAACCCTGGGCAACGTCGATTTTAGCGCTCGCGGCACCCTAACCCGACACCAGTTCGATGCCCACTGGCGACACCCGCACCTGTACAACGCGCGATTGAACTGTGACAGCCAGTTTGCAACCCCCCGTCACTGGCGCGGGCAGTGTGCGATACCAGGGATTGCAGCACCGGACTGGGCGCTGACGGGCAAGTTGGCAGCGGACGTGTTGGTCAGCGGCAGTGGGGACCAACGCCGCGTGCAGGGACAATTGAAACTCCGCGACGCCCGCACCCAACTGGAGCATTTGCCGCAGCCGTTTGAGGATATTGAACTGGACATCAGCATCGCCGACCAGACGGCCAGGCTCGACGGTCGCTTCAGCGTCGACGCGGCACCGGGCACACTTCGGGGGACCCTGTCCCGCGACGGACCCGGCTGGCAGGGGGAGCTGCAATTCCAGGTTCAGCAGCTGCCGCTCCAACCCGATGAAAACACCCAGATCACGCTGGTGCCTGCCGTGACGCTGGCGATCGCACCGCAGCAATGGCAACTGACCGGCCAGGTCGATATCCCCCGCGCCCGGGTGCGACTGAACCAGCTGCCCGCACAGGCAGTATCACCGTCGCCCGATACCGTTATTGTCGGTCACTCACCGGGCGGACAAGCGTCGGCGGCCGGTCCTTCCACCTCGGCGCCGGCTGCCCGTAGGACTGAGCTGGTTCGCGATTTGACGTTGCGACTCGGCGACGATGTGGTCTTCCAGGGTTTTGGCCTGGATACCCGGCTCGGTGGCCAACTGCGGCTGAAACAGGCTCCCGCGACCGGCGCCCGGGCAACCGGAGTGGTACAGCTGCAAAAGGGGCGCTACCGCGCCTATGGGCAAGACTTGACGATTCGCCACGGCGACCTGATCTTTGTCGGCGATCTGGACAATCCGCAATTGCGGGTGGAAGCCGTGCGCAAGATGGACGATGAGTCGGTGACCGTCGGCCTGCGGGCCGAGGGGCCTGCCCGACAGCCGAAAATCAGCCTCTTTTCCATACCGGAAATGGCGCAGCAGGCCAAGCTGCACTACCTGTTGACCGGCCGCGCACCGGGCACTGCCGCGGACACCAATCCGGACTACCTGGCGGCACAAACGGCTCTGTCGCTGGGCTTAAGCAGCAGTGATGGCCTGGTCAACAAAACCGCCCAGGCACTCGGTATCGACAACTTTCGCATCAGTGCCGAGAGCGGCCAACAGGGCCCGGAAGTGCACTTGAGCGGTTACCTGTCATCCAACCTGTTGGTGCGCTACGGTATAGGGGTGTTCGAGGCGGTCAATTCGCTGACGCTGCGCTACAAAGTGGGCCGCAATTTGTACATCGAAGCCATCAGCGGGCAAGCCAACTCATTGGACCTGTTATGGTCGTTTGACAGGTCGTCGACCACGTTGGCTGAACCCTAGACATAATGTTTTGACCTGCCCGGTTGTGCATTACAACTCCACGCCCTGCAGAACCCATCTGATATGATCCACCAGTGCGTTGGCATCAACCGGTTTGCGCAGCGTATATTGAACCACTTGGCCAGCTTCTTCCAATTTATTGTCCAGCGTTTGCCCCGTCAGCATAATGGCGGGAATGTTCTCACCCACCAGTGCGCGAATCTGTTCAACCAATCGATGTCCGTATACACCCCCCGACAGATGCCAATCCACCAATATGACATCCGGCACCAGTGATTGCCTGATCAACAACGCCAGAGCCTCAGAGGCCCCGTGCGCTGTAAACACCCTAAAGCCTTCCATCTCAAGTAAGGTTTCGACAGCATCGGTAAGACAACTGTCATCTTCAATATACAGGACAGTGGCGTTCTCACTTTTGCAGGCGGAGGTAATCGTTATCACAGTCTCTGGCGCAGCCCCTATTGGCAAATCGATCGAGAATACGGAGCCTTGGCCCAACCGGGATTCTACGCTGACCGGGTGCTGCAACAGTTCAGCAATTTGGCGCACCACAGCGAGCCCCAACCCCAGGCTCCTCTGCTGTTGATTCAGGTGAGGATTGAGCTGGACATATTCGTCAAAAATTTTATTGAGATTACCGTGGGGAATGCCACACCCTGTGTCACTGACGTTGATATGACACTGATCTCCCTTTTTCTCACAAGTGATTTCTACGGTGCCCTTTTCCGTGTATTTGATCGCGTTGGATATTAAATTACGCAGAATCTCCCCCAGCAAATAGGGGTCGGAATAGACGGTGGTATCCCGATCAACGCCGCGCCCCATTCTCATCTTCAAGGTCAGGCCCTTGTCATCGGCGAGATAGGAAAAATCCGTGTGCAGGGTTCTAATCAAGGTTTCAATACGGAAGTTCTCTTTAGCAACCGATACCGCGCCTGCCTCGAGCTTGCTGTAATCCAGCAGATTATTCAGCATCGCCTCCATGCAGCCTATCGCCTCTCCCATCGCAGCGAGGTGGGCCCTGGCTTCTTCACTTTCCACCAAGCGATCCAGCACACCGCGAATCGCCGCGATGGTCTGCAACGGTTGACGCAAATCGTGACTGGCCATCGCCAGAAAGCGGGCTTTGGTCTCTTTGGACTGCATCGCCAGCGTCATGGCCTCTTCCAGCGCCCGGGTTTTTTCTTGAATCCGCTCCTCCACCCCCTGCTTCAGCACGAGATTTTCAAGGGCGACCGAAGCACTGGCGGTGAGTGCCTGTATTAAATGGTGCTGTTTGGTAGAGAATTCACCATCATCAACATGGCATTGCACCTGCCCTTGTTCAATAAAACAACGAACTGCCCCTATGCCGCTGATTTTACGCGCGGTCTGGACGATGATGGTCTCTATTTCATCCGGGGACTGGGCCCTCGACATTAAATTGACCGCCTCTACGAGATCTTCCATATTAATAGCAAGCTTCTATCGAGTTTTTATAGAGATTTTATTGAGAATTACTCAAGAATTATGCCATCAAGTATACGTAGTATCACGGGGGGATGCCCAGTTTCAGACCAAGGGCAGTGTCACGGAGACTTCGAGGCCACGACCGTCAGGTCCGTCTCCCAGCACGAGATTGCCGCCGTGCAGTTCCGTGACCCGTTGGACAATGGCGAGACCGAGACCAGTACCCGCCTTTTGGCCGGTAGCGGATTTCTGAAAACGGCGCAACACCCGTTCGCGGTCCTCTTCTGTCACCCCCGGACCCTGGTCAATTATCCGTAAGGTTGCCCCCTGAGTGGTCTCTTCCAAGCTCACACAGACGCGGCCTTCCCTGGGGCTGTGTTGGATAGCATTCAGTAAAAGGTTTTCAAGCATGCACTGGATGCTGCTGATCTCGACCATTGCCGGCAGGGACGGCGGGTCATCAACAAGCTCAATGATAATGGCTTTGGCGTCGGCATAACGCTTCAAGGTCTCAATAGCACCGGCACAACAGGCTTGCAGATCCACCGTTTCCCTATTGGGCGCCTTGCCGTCGGCGGTCAACCTCGAGAGCGTTAACAATTGTTCGACCAGCCGAGTGGCCCGTTCTATCGCGACCAGGATATGCTGGTGCGCTTTGGCCTGTTGCTCGGCGTCCGAAGCACGCATGGCAATCTGGGTCTGCAAGCGGATACCGGCCAGGGGAGTACGCAGTTCGTGGGAGGCATCGGCGATGAATTCCCGTTCCCGCAAGAAGCGGTCCTCAATATCACATACCAACCGGTTATAAGCCCGTACGATGGGTATGATTTCGTCAGGAATGTCCGTCTCGTCCAAGGCTTTAAGGGGTGCGTTACTGTCAGGGGAGATTTCTTCTGACAGCTGGGCAAGTCGTCGCATTTTGCCAAAGCTGGCAGACCGGTGTTGAGCCCAAAGCACTCCCAGCGTCACCGCCACTGTCAGCCCGAAAGCCAGGTAAACCATTACCGGGACTGAGCTAACATACAGTAAAACCAGAAACGCAATCCAGGCAGCCCCCAGAGTGGCGACCAACAATCGCCCATAACGCTTTTCCCCATTCCCCTCAAGCATCCGGGTTTACCCTATAACCCACGTGACGCACGGTTTCGATAAATCCCTTGCCCAGCTTTTTTCGCAACCCGTGGATGTGTACCTCGATGGTATTGCTTTCAACTTCCATATCCCAGCCATAGAGGCTGTCTTCAATCTGGCGTTTGGAGACCACTTTGCCGGCCTTCTCCATCAATACGTGCAGTATGGCAAACTCCTTGGGGCCCAGCTTTACCGCTTGCCCCCTGAGTGACACCCGGTGGGTCGACGGCACCAGACTGACATCGCCCACTTGTAATTCCGGTATTGCTCTGCCACTGGCCCGACGCCGCAGGGCCCGAATACGCGCAAGCAGCTCCTCCAAGTCAAACGGCTTGATCAAATAATCGTCAGCCCCGAGATCGAGCCCCTTGACCTTGTAGGAAACTTCGTCATAGGCGGTCAGCATCATGACCGGGATGTCGCAATGCTGGCGCCGCAACCCTTTGAGAATATCCAGCCCAGACCCATCCGGCAGACCTATATCCAGGATGACCAGGTCGTAGCTGTTGAGTGCCAGGGCGCTGGTAGCGTGTTTGACATTGGTGACCCAGTCAACCGCATAGTCCTCCATCTGCAGGCCTTGGGATACCCCATCGCCGATAATCTTGTCGTCTTCAACCAGGAGAATACGCATAGCGGTCCCGTCTCAATCCACCGTTTATTGCTGTGATCTGTATGAGGCAAATCCAGCGAAACCCAAGCCCGACCGGATACCGGAAATCAATCATACCGGCCATTTCCATATTTCGCCAAATCATCATCAAGGTCGATTGAAACGGGCTTATGTCAGTCACTGATTACCCAACCACCTTACACGACGTCGCCTTAAGTTCACCTTAAGTCCACAGAGGGTTTACCCTTGGTCGCGGTGAGGCTTTATGTGTTTCAACGTTAACCACCAATACATTGGAGACCATATACGGATTGGGCCTGCCCCGCGAGCGAAGGGAGTGCTTTGGGTATCAATCCGGCAAACGGTGCTCATTCCACCATCGCTGTCGGACTGAAGTCCGACCTACAGGGGAATTGGGCGTAAATAAGTGTCATTCATGCCTGACACTAATTCAAATCCCAAGAATTGTTCTGACTTTATAAGAAAAAAAAAGTATTAAAATGCCAGTGACTTTTCAAATCTGCTCGCTATCTTTTAGTGAGGTGCATTAGACGATAATCCCCAGGGTGCTATAGCTGCACAGCAGAGGCTGACCGCGCTGGCGCAAGGCATGGCGAATGCTGAAACTGCCAGGGGTATTTACGAGGAAGTACTGAAAGCGCGCGAAATGGCGAAGCACGCTTATACGTTCACAACCATGTTAGGGTAACTCATGTTAAGGTAACTATGGCCACCATACGATTTTGGGGAGCCGCCCAGGAGGTCACCGGCTCCTGCCACGAACTTGAGTCCGTCGCCTGCGGCCGTATTCTGCTCGATTGCGGTATGCACCAGGGCGGCGACGCGGTCGAGCGCCTGCAGCGCGAGGAATTTCCCTTCGATCCCCAAAATATTGACGCTGTGATCCTCTCCCACGCGCACCTGGACCACTCCGGTCTGTTGCCCAAACTGGTTCACGAGGGTTTTCGGGGGCCGATATTCTGCACCGAGGCCACGGCTGAGTTGCTGGATATCATGTTGAACGATTCCGTCAACATCTACCAGCGCGATCTGGAAAGGGAGAATCTCCGTCTCGCGCGAAAAGGTAAGCCGCCGATCAAGCCACAATATGTCTGGAATGATGTTAACAAGACGCTGAAACTGTGCGAACCCCAACCGTACAACCGGCCTTTTGCGATAACTGATCAGACAACTGTAACGTTTCACGATGCCGGCCATATTTTGGGGTCGGCGATTGTGGAGATCGCGTTGCAGGAGATGCATAAGCGCAAAACGCTGGTATTTTCCGGGGATTTGGGCAAAAAAGACACGGTGTTGATGAACGATCCGGCAACACTGACTCAGGCCGATGTGGTACTGATGGAGAGCACCTACGGCGACCGCGATCACCGCTCAATGGAAAATACCTTTGACCAATTGCGAGACATATTGCGGGACAGCTGGGACAGGGGCGGCAATGTGTTGATTCCCGCCTTCGCCGTCGGCCGCACTCAGGAACTGCTGTTCTACCTCGGACAACTCCACCGCGAAGGTGCCCTGGACAATTGGCAGGTCTTTCTGGACAGTCCCATGGCCATCAATGTCACCCGCCTCTACGACCGCTGGCTGCACACCCTGGATTGCGACGGTGTTAAACCCCTGTGCGAAGGTGATCAAACCCTGCTCAATGACTTTCTCCCCAAACTTCGCTTGTCCGTCACGCCGGAAGATTCCATGGCCATCAACAATGTGACGCGAGGTGCGATCGTGATTGCCGGTAGCGGCATGTGTACGGGCGGGCGTATTCGCCACCACTTCAAGCAACGCATCTGGAACAAGCGCAACTGCATTATTTTTGTCGGTTTTCAGGCGAAGGGCACCCTCGGCCGGATACTGGTGGATGGCGTCAAACGCATCAAGCTGTTTGGTGAGGAATACATCGTCAAGGCGCGTATCGAAACCCTGGGCGGTTTTTCCGCCCACGCCGGCCAGCGTGAGCTGGTGAAGTGGATTTCCCGGTTCCAGGGCGATCCCCAGGTAGTATTGGTCCACGGTGAACCCGAAGCCCTGGACACCCTTTCGCAGAAACTGTGGCACGACAAGGGAATCAGTGTGGCTATTCCCTCCCGTGGCAAAAGCCTCGCGTTTTAGGTTTAACCTAGATGAACATGGCTGTTGTAGGTCGGACTCCCAAAGGTAGGCGCCTTAAGCGAAGTCCGACCTACAAGGGAATTGGTCTTAAGGCGCATCATCACACCTCTGAGCCCGCTCTACCCGATTTTTGATGATCGCCCAGGCCTCCTCAGGGCTTTCCACGTAGCAAAAGTAATCCAGATCGTCCGCATCGACCATGCCCTCGTCCACCAACAGCTCAAATTGCACCAGGCGCTGCCAATATTCGCGACCGAACAGCAATATGGGCATGGGCTTGATTTTTTGCGTTTGCACCAGCGTCAGGGTTTCAAACAGCTCATCCAGCGTGCCGAAGCCGCCGGGGAAGACTACCAGCGCCTGAGCCCGCAGCAAAAAGTGCATCTTGCGCATGGCGAAATAGTGGAAGCGAAAGCACAATTCCGGCGTAATGTAGCGGTTGGGTCGCTGCTCCTTGGGCAGTACAATATTCAACCCCACAGATTGACCACCCCGATCACGCGCACCGCGATTGGCAGCCTCCATAATCCCCGGACCCCCACCGGTAATTACATGGAGACTGGGCATCCCCCCCAGGCGCGACTGTTCGGTAATCAGGCACGCCAACTCACGGGCCTGGGCGTAGTAACCGGCCTGCCGATGACCAATTTCCGCCTGCCTGAGTGTGCGTTTGGCTTGCTTGCTGTCAGGTTGGTCGGCCAGCGCTTTCTGCGCCTTTATTAACCGTTGTTTGGCCACTGCCGGATCACGGGTGCGGGCACTGCCGAATACGACCACCGTCCGGTCAATCTGGTGGGCATTGAGCGTCAGCTCGGTCTTGCTGAGTTCCAGCAAGAGCCTGACCGGGCGCATTTCATCGCGTAAGATAAAGTCCTGATCGTCGTAGGCCAGCCGATAAGCGGCTGAGTTCAAGAGCAGATCACCCTCGTCTGCTTGTCTGGCAAATTCCACGTCGTCCGCGGCGCTTGGAAAAATCCCGTTATCCGTTGCTTCAGCGTTTGACTTTTCTTCATTTTCAGGCATAAAAACTCCCGCTTACACGATTAACGACCTCGCACTGTTATCCGGACTGCAAACGCGGTCCGGCATACAGCCTGCTTTTTTCAACACCCGGCAAAGATCCACACAAAAATGCCCAATACGGACAGAGACCGGTGCCACCTGGTTGTTGCCGACGTGGATTCCGTGGACGCCGTTACATTCATGGCTCAGTTACCGATGCTGACAATGAGCAAAGCCGTAACCGAAGCGATCAGCATGGCTTTGATACCAGTCCAGAACCAGGAGGTGCCGCTGACAATACCGAGGAAGAACCCCAGACCAAACAGGGAGAGAAAGGCCACTGCTATGGCCGCCTTCAATGGCTGCAAGCCCGTTTCTATACCCATGGAGGCCAACCACCAGGGCACAGTGATCAACAGTGAAACCAACAGTGGTGCCCCCCCATTGACCAGCGCCACCAGCACCGGCACGACACGGGTGGCGGTGCTGTGCAGGGAGTCACTCATATCGGCAAGCATCGCCTCCTCGAGCTCCTGGAGCCATCGACTGCGTTCGGCCGACTCGCTGAGATAGGCACTGGTGAGACCGCTCATGCCCAGGGCAATGGCCGCCCCCAGACAGGCGCTGACAGCAACCGATGGTTCTACACTGCCGCTGATATAAAATCCCATATTCAGCCCCAGCATGGTCAGTGCGCCATCAAACCCATTGACGACAAAATAGCGGCGCAATATGCCCTGGGATCTTGTCACCCGAAGCAACACAAACAAGCGGCGAAACGGATGTAGCATGGTTTTAGTGGCGTAGCCGGTGGCTTGTAGCGTTTTTTATCGCTTCTCCGGCGGTGTGTCCGGAGAGTTAATAACTTCCACTTCGTCAATGCTGTGCAGCGAGGCGCCCATCCGATTGATAACCTCCTTGACACCGTCAAAATCAATATTGTCCGCTTCTATCACCACGCCCAGCGTCTGGGTTTTTTCATCCATCTCCACGACTGTGAGCTTGACCCGATAGCCGGGCCCCAATTCAGCGATGCGTCCACAAAACTCCAAGGCATTGGGCCGATGGGGTTTGAGTATATCCAGGACTACCCGTTTAACATTAATCATAAAACTCCCCTGTAACAGCCTGTTAACGCCTACACTAAAAAATAGCCCAATTCGCATAATTGTGTCACCGAAAGAGAAAAACTTTGGAAAACACACGTCCGCTCTATGAGCTGATCTCCCACTATCTGCCAATCCTGACCGTTATTGCGTTGACCGTGGGGGGATTACTGCTGGCCAACTGGTCACTTTTACATCGCCATAAGGAGATCGGGGCCGAGAAGCGCATCCCTCGCCAGCTCACCCTGCTGATGCTCACGGGTCTTGGCATTATCCTGATCATTCTGGCCCTGCCGGTTTCCGACAGCACCAGGGCCCAATTGTTAAGCCTGTTTGGCTTGGTGTTGACTGCCATCATCGCGTTGTCGTCAACCACCTTTGTGGCCAATGCCATGGCCGGCATCATGTTGCGCTCGGTCGGTAGCTTTCGTCCCGGAGACTTCGTCCGGGTGGGAGAGCAATTGGGGCGGGTTACCGAGCGCGGCTTGTTTCATACCGAAATCCAGACAGAAGACCGCGACCTGACCACGCTGCCCAACCTCTATCTGGTATCACAGCCAGTCACGGTGGTACACGCGTCAGGCACTATTGTCTCAATCCAATTGTCACTCGGCTATGATGTGTCGCGCGCCCGGGTCGAACCCCTGCTGATCGATGCCTCTGAAAAAGTCGGCCTGACAGAGCCCTTTGTCCAGATCACGGAGTTAGGTGACTATGCCGTCAGCTATCGCATTGCCGGCTTTTTGACCGATGTCAAACACCTGTTGACCACGCGCTCAAATCTCTGCAAACAGGTGCTCGATACCCTGCATGACAACAGCATAGAGATTGTTTCACCGGCGTTTATGAATCAACGGCAGCTGGCCGAAGGGACGCGCATAATACCCCGCCAATTACTGTCACCCAGTGACGCAATGCCTCCTGCCGATAAGCGCACGCCGGAAGAGCTGATTTTTGACAAGGCCGAGCAGGCGAAAAAGGTGGAAGAACTCCGCGCCACAAAAAAAACGGTAGAAACTGAAATCAAGACCCTGACAGAACAGTTGACCCTGAGCACCACTGAGGAAAAGGCCGCTCTGAAAAAGCAAATCGCACGCCTTAAAAAGCGTTTGCTGGGCATAACCACACGTCTGGACAAGACGAGAGAAGATAACTGATATTCACACTGCCCGATCGGGTTCAACAGTTCGGACCTATTCCAGGGGAATGCGATCTGCGGGCTAGCGCCGGGGTATTTTGGCCACCAGCTTGGCAAGCGCGGGCTCGAGCACCTGGCGGTTAACCAGCCTGACTTTTTTTCCGTATTCCAGAATCTGTATTGCACCGCGCCAGCTGAAGTGATCTTCACCCTTGCGGACAATGCCCAGGATCAAGGTGCCTTTTTCGTGCCGCTTTCTGGAAGCCGACAACATGGTACGGAGCCCGAAAAGCCGGGCAATATCTTCGTCGTTGATCGCACTGTCCGTAACCAGGGCAACCGCAATCAGGTAATCGGCCTCCTCCCTGGGGACAAACGGGTTTCCGCGCCTCTGGAACGTCTCTTTCAACAGCGTTTTGATCTCTGCCGACACTTCTGCGGTGCCGACACTGTCTTCACGCCTGAAGACGACCCCGGACCTCATGGCCACCGGTGCGCCAACCGGCAGGCGGAATTCACCCAGCGAAACGGCCACAACGGCGGCCGCCGTTTTTACTTTTTTCGGTGTATCAGGCGTCGCGGGCTGCCCGCTATCGGCTGGCCAGGCGGCGCCGGCGAACAAACACAACCACAGAACCAGGTTCCCATAGGCGAAAACTGCCATGGGAATGGATAGCCGCTTACGATAACTGGAACTATCCGTTGTGCCTTTACTTGCCACCATTTTGATAGCCCCCTTTTACAGGCCGGTCCGAGCCTCACACAGTATCTGTTGCATACCGCGCTTTTGCCTTTGCATTTTGTCGGAACAGCAGTTTTTCCAGCTCCACCAGGATTAACACCGTTGAAGCGATCATGACCACCCGCAGCCAGGCGTCAAAATCCATCGCCACCGTGGAGAACACCACCTGCATGGGGCCGGCGTAGGTAAAGGCCAGTTGCACCGGGATCAGCAGGCCAACCGCATAGAGTACATAGCGGTTACCGGACAATCCCTCATAGGTCAGCGCCGGGGCCAGAAAATAGCGGGCGCTGAACAGGTAAAACACCTCGAACATAACCAATGTGTTCACCGCCACTGTGCGCGCCAGTTCGATGGAGGCGCCATGGTCCCTTTCCCACAAAAACAGCCCAAAGGTACCGGCAACCAGAATCAGGGAAACAAACACAATCCGCCAGACGAGAAAACCCGAGAGAATGGGTTCGAGGGGATCGCGGGGTGACCGACGCATGACATCCTGCTCTGCAGGCTCAAAGGCGAGGGTCAGCGCCAGGGTTACCGCGGTGATCATATTGATCCACAGGATCTGTGCCGGCGTGATCGGCAACAGACGCCCCATGACAATGGCGGCGATGATCGTGAGCGCCTCGCCACCGTTGGTGGGCAGGACAAACAGGATCGATTTTTTGAGATTGTCATAGACTGTACGGCCTTCCTCTACCGCGTGGGCAATGGTGGCAAAGTTGTCATCGGTAAGGACCATCTCCGCCGCTTCCTTGGCAACCTCGGTGCCTTTGAGGCCCATCGCCACGCCGACGTCGGCACGTTTCAGCGCCGGCGCGTCGTTGACGCCGTCGCCGGTCATGGCGACTACCTCTCCCGCCGCCTGCAGGGCCGTCACCAATTGCAGTTTCTGCTCCGGGGAGACACGGGCGAAAATGTGAGTCTCTTTTACTGCCGTCGCCAGTTCACTGTCGTCAAGCGCGCTCAGCTCCGTATCCCTGACCACACTGACACCATCGCCGATCCCCATCTCAGCGCCTATCGCGAGGGCCGTGGCGGCATGGTCGCCGGTGACCATTTTGACGGTGATACCGGCAGACTGACAGGTGTTTACCGCGCGAATGGCCTCTTCCCGCGGCGGATCGGTAATACCGGCGATAGCCAGCAGGCTGAAGCCGCTCTCCACGTCCGCAAAGTTGAGACTGCGCTGTTCCGCGAGTGCCGGTTTAACGGCGATGGCGAGCAAGCGCTGGCCACGCTCAGCCATGGCATTCATACAGAACTCCCAGTAAGTGGAATCCAGGTGTTGGTGCTCTGTCGGCAGACCTTGACGGGAGCACATCTTCAAAACCCTTTCCGGGGCGCCCTTGAGATAAATAAATCCGTGGCCCGCATGGTCGTGGTGCAGCGTGGCCATAAAGCGGTGTTCAGACTCGAAGGGAATCGCATCGGTGCGAGGATATTGTGCATGGCAAAGCTGCTGCTCCAGGCCCGCCTTGAGTGCCAGGGTAACCAGCGCCCCTTCGGTGGGATCACCCTGCATCAGCCACCGGTTATCAACCTCTGTTACGGTGGCATCGTTGCACAGCAATGCCGCCTGGGCCACCTCTCGCAACAACGGCACACTGTCGGCGGCCACTTGCCGGCCCTCCAGCTGGAAGGCGCCGTGCGGGTCGTAGCCACTGCCGCTGACTTCGAACAGGCCGGTCGCGGTGGCCAGGGTCTCCACAGTCATCTCATTACGGGTAAGCGTGCCGGTTTTATCCGAACAAATCACCGTGACCGAGCCCAGGGTTTCCACCGCGGGCAGTCGACGGATAATGGCGTGCTTTTTCGCCATGCGCTGCACGCCCACGGCCAGCGTAATGGTCATAATGGCCGGCAACCCCTCGGGAATACCGGCGACTGCCAGCCCGACGGCGGCGAGAAACATTTCGCCCAGTGGATAAGCCTGTACCACTACCCCGAAAGCAAAAGTTGCGGCGGCAATAATACCGATCGCAACGGTTAGCCACTTGGCAAAAGTGGCCATTTGTCGCAGCAATGGCGTAGTCAGAGGTTGCACTTCGCGAAGCAAGGCGTTGATGCGCCCGATCTCGGTGCGGTCGCCGGTCGCCACCACCACCCCCTCGCCGCGTCCGTAGGTCACCAGGGTGCCGGAAAAGGCCAGACATTTACGGTCCCCGATACTGACGTGCTCATCGACGGGCTGAACGGTCTTTTCCACCGGCACCGACTCGCCGGTCAACATGGCCTCTTCAATGCGCAGCTCCCGGCTTTTGAACAGCCGCAGATCGGCCGGCACCTTGTCACCCGATTGCAGCAGGACAATATCCCCCGGCACCAACTGATCGGCAGTGAGAGTCACGAACCCGCCGTCGCGCTTAACCATGGCCTGCTGCGACAACAAATTGCGAATTGCCTCCAAAGCCTTTTCTGCTTTGCCTTCCTGAATAAAACTGATCACTGCGTTGATAACCACCACGCCCCAGATAACACCGCTGTCTACCCAGTGGCCCAGTGCTGCCGTGATCGCGCCCGCCCCCAGTAACACATAGATCAGGATGTTATGAAACTGTCCCAGAAAGCGCGCCACGGGGCCCTTTTTCTTGGCCGGACGCAGCCGGTTGGGGCCAAACTCCTGTAACCTGCGTTGTGCTTCTTCCTGGGACAGCCCTTCCGTCGATGAAGACACAAGTTGTAGCGCGGCCTCGGCTTCCCGCGTGTGCCACGGAAAAGTCTCCAATACAGATTGATCAGATAGGCTTTTTCCAGTCATTATTTTTACCCACACCGCCAGTGAAGACCAAAGCGCTCATCCCTCCCAGAATAGCAGAGTATGCGCTTATATACTTGTCTTCAAGAATTGCATGGGGGAACAAGCCCCCCTCAACCAACCTGGTGAGGGGGCAAAGACAATAACGAAGAGCAGTGCACTCGCTTCCTAGTGCAAGCGGCTCAATGTATCTCGATCTGGTGGGAAACCCGAGCGGTTTTTTCCACCTTTGGTGCAGTTAGGGTTAACACACCATTGTTGAAATTAGCGTCAACGCCACCTTCCTTGATATCACTCCCGAGATTAAAGCTGCGTCGGTAAGTCCCGTGGCAACGCTCCTGCCGCAGCAGTGTGCCCTCGCCCTTGACTTGGCTCTGCGGCGGCTGGGTTTTTGCTTCAATCGTCAGCATACGTTCATCGAGGGTTACGTTAAGATCCTTCTTCTCAACGCCGGGCAGGTCGGCGTAAATTTGATAGCAGTCCTTCAATTCCACGATGTCCACTCTCGGGGTAACGCTGCTTCCCTGTACGTCTCGGCTCGAACGAAACGAGGGCCAGAAGTTCTCAAAGAGGGGATCCAGATCAAACAGTGAGCTGCGGGGGGTCAGGCTCATGATGCACCTCCTTTAATGGGGTTCACAATAGCAGGCCTCGGTTACTGTCGACCTGCTTGCCATAAAAATATAGTCCTCTTGGTCGTTTCTTCAACATACCACGGACAGTTTAGCGCCCTTTTTGTTATATCAATAAGCAATACAGGTTCTGGGTTTAATACTTATTTTAAACGCTTTCTACGTGCGGTGCCTATGACTTCCGTCATACAACAAACCACCCTAGTTCTAATCGCCCCTGGCGAAGCCTGCCGGAGTAACCGCAGCGGCTTTTGCCTGTAGCGTAAACACGCCTTGCAGAATTTCATTGACTTGTTCCTGGTCAACGGCGACAACGGAGTAAGTTTCCTTGGCGGCAGACATCAGTTTCTCATGAACACTATCGGTGTACGTTTTTTGGGTTTGGATAGCACTTGCGATATCTCTATTTGACCAGCCCTCTTGTATCGAGGCAAGACTGTCTTCCAGAATCCCATTGAACAATTCGGCATGCACGTTAACCAGCTTCTCCACTGCTTTTACATTAGCAACAATCAGCCTGTTTGCCGCCATTAGCGAATTTTGTAACTGCGCTGTGTATTGATCGAACATCGTTATATCTCCCACAATCGAACAAATCATTCTGCACTGCAACCATGACGCGTGTGAAGCTTGACAGTTGTATCAGGAACTTAAAAGTCCAGCTCACCCATTTCCGGCACTGTCTCGGTTTCTTTTTCCGGCAGCTCGGTGATCACCACCTCTGTGGTAATCAGAAGCCCGGCAATGGAGGCCGCGTTCTGCAAGGCGACCCGTACTACCTTGGTGGGGTCGAGAATACCCATCTCATAGAGCTGCCCATAGCTTTCAATTTGCGCGTTATAACCGAAGTCATCCTTGCCGTGTTCTACCCGGTCAACGATCACTGAAGGCTCCAGGCCTGCATTGCTCACGATTTGCCGAACCGGCTCCTGCAGGGCGCGCAAAGCAATCACAATGCCGGTGTCCTGATCGGCGTTCTCACCCCGCAGTTTGGCTTTCACCAGCTGGCGTTTTACACGCAATAGGGCCACACCGCCGCCGGGAACCACACCTTCTTCCACCGCCGCCCGCGTGGCGTGCAGCGCATCATCTACCCGATCTTTTTTCTCCTTCATTTCCACTTCCGTGGCCGCACCGATTTTCAACACGGCAACGCCGCCGCCGAGTTTGGCGACACGCTCGCGAAGTTTTTCCCGGTCGTAATCCGAGCTGGTATCCCTGAGCTGGGTATTGATCTGTGCGAGTCGGGCATCGATCGCCGCCTTCTCCCCGGCACCGCCGATCAGGGTGGTGCTATCCTTGGTGATGATGACTTTTTGGGCGCGACCGAAATCCGTGAGTTCGGCTTTCTCCAGTAACAGACCGGTCTCCTCGGCAATCACCTTGCCTCCAGTGAGGATCGCAATATCCGCCAACATCTCCTTGCGGCGGTCACCAAAACCCGGCGCTTTGACAGCAGCTACCCGCAGGATGCCGCGCAACTGGTTGACCACTAATGTTGCCAATGCCTCTCCCTCAATATCCTCAGCGATGATCAGCAAAGGACGGCTCGCCTTGGCTACCCGCTCCAGCACCGGCAACAGGTCGCGAATCGTGGAAATCTTCCGGTCGTGGAGCAGGATATAGGGCTCTTCCAATTCTGCGCTCATACCATCCTGTTCGTTGATGAAGTAGGGCGACAAGTAGCCGCGGTCGAACTGCATGCCCTCTACCACCTCCAGTTCATTGAACAGCGCCGAGCCCTCCTCCACGGTAATCACCCCTTCCTTGCCCACCTTCTCCATTGCCTCGGCAATCAACTGCCCGATGGCCTGATCGCCGTTGGCCGACACGGTACCCACCTGTTGAACGGCCACACTGTCTTCGCAGGGCCGGGAGAGGTTTTTCAGCTCCGTCACGGCCGCGTCCACAACCTTATCGATGCCGCGTTTGATATCCATGGGATTCATGCCTGCGGCGACCGCTTTCAGCCCCTCTCCGTAGAGACACTGTGCCAACACCGTGGCTGTGGTCGTGCCATCGCCGGCGGCATCGGAGGTTTTGGCGGCGACCTCCTTGACCATCTGTGCCCCCACATTGCGAAAACGGTCCTTGAGTTCAATGGCTTTGGCGACAGTGACCCCATCTTTGGTAACAGTCGGTGCGCCGTAGCTCTTGTCAATCACCACATTTCGGCCTCGGGGGCCGAGGGTGACCTTCACGGCATCGGCCAATATGTTCACACCCTGCACGATTTTGTTGCGGGCGCTGGCACCAAATTGAATAGCCTTGGCAGTCATGATTTTCCTCCCACCTGACAGACCCTGGAACACCCGCAGTCACTCGGGCTTCAGCACTCTCATTGAGCGGCCATTATTTCCGCGGCCTGCTCACGCGTATAGAACTTCTGCAGGAAGACGAAACCGGCAATGATTGTCTCCTTCACTGCGATGATCGCTCCCTCGGCATTACGCCGTATTACAATATCCTCCGGCAAACCATCCAGCAGGTGTAACGGAGCCGGCGTACCGTTGGCAAAGCGCGATGCGTAAACACGTCCGGTGGCGCTATCGAGAAAGGCCGGACGAAAGCCCTGATTTCGGTTGTTGGGGCTGACTCCACCCGTCCCGTGAAAGCGCTGATTTTCGCCACTCAGACGTGCAGAGGTATAGGCCCCGACTTCAGGTTGTGAACGTTGAAGGGCCAGGTTGTTCATAGCGACCTCCTAGGGTTTCCGGGCTGGCCATGTAACTTGCCCTGTATCTTTATATCTGCAGTGCAGATCACACCAGCGGACCTTTTGAATCAGTATAGCTGTGTCAAATTAAGCCAGGATTAAGGGCGCCACTTCCGGAAAATATGCCTATATTGCCCATTAATCAAACTCCCTAAATCCCATCATAATCGGTGGAGCCCTCTTTCAATGGCCAACAGATTTTTAACGGCGGCCTTAATCATAGTTTAAGTTCAGTGGGATTAATATAGTAAAGGGCACAGTGATATGTGTGAAAATTCCTTAAATATTAAGGCAATGATAATGAACAGCTACCTATCGTTATTGACATTGATCAGTATTCTAGCCGTTAGCGCAACAGCGAGCGCTGCGGCTTCACCAAAGCCCGGAGATGCTGTACAACAACTCGATTATGAGGCGGCGGATAAAGTCTGTACCCAGCGGGCTGAAAAACAAGCCAGTGTGGATCCCTTAAGAGTCTACACAAAATGTATGGCTGAACACGGTTTTAGCGCTGAATGGGACGAGGATCAGCCTTTAGATACGGAAGAAGACAGTGGGGATTTTTCAGAACCGGCAGACGACTATGATTACCCAGATCCTCAGGAGGGATAGAGGTTTAAATCGAATCCGAGTATGCCGGATCGCCGAGCTGGTCACAGAAAACTCACTGACAGCAGTATCGATATACCCGCCAACCAACAAAACGTGTGTACAAGGTTTGCCTTTCCCGCGTTGCCCTGCCAGAACTCGGGAATCAGGTCGGCGGCCAACCACAGAAAAATAGCCTCGGTATCAACACCCTCCCTGGCAGCGTAGGGCAACAAATGGAAGAACGCGCCACCGATCAGAGAACCCGAGGCCAGTGCCACCATGGGCAATAGCAGCCGCTCCAGCACTGTCTCGGAAAAGAACAGGGTTACGCCCCCAATCAGGGCAATGACAGCCATTGCCGAACCAAAAAACAGAATAATCAGCAGAGTGTCCACAGTTGGTCAAATACCAAAGAGCCCGTCTGGGATTGAAGCTGCACATATTCGTTGAAGATTATCTTCAATTCATTATCTGGATTGCGCAGGAGTTCGCCCAACAAATAAGGGGCTGAATACACCAGTGTATCTTTATTGATATCGCGACCGATACGGCACGTCAACGACAGGCCTTTGTCTTCGGCGAGATAGAAAAAATCCGTACTATGACCTCAATTTCATTCGCAGGCCGAGCACGCGACTATAGATTAACAGCACCTATAAGATTTCCCATAGTAACAGTATAAATCTATTAGGAATTTCCCAAGAACGATGGCGCCAAGTATAAGTTGTATCACGCTCGGATGCCAAACTTCAGGCCAGCGGCAGCGTGACAGAGACCGCGAGGCCACGACCGCCGGGCCTCTCACCCAGGATGAGATACCTCCGTGCAGTCCGGTGACCCTCTTCCTTGCTAACTCCGCACCCTTTAGCAGAGATTTGAACCGGGCCGTGTCGGGCGTGCTCATTGGTGTCGCAGCGATCCAAAGTTGAGATTTTGCATAACGTCAAGGATGGATCTCTGCTATAAACTATAGGGGTAGAAGGATTTTCCGTTCTCCCTGGCCACAAATGAAGGGGTACCCGTTATGACCAGACAACTTTCCCTTGATCGCTACGAACACGACAAGCTGCCCGATTTTCGGGGTAAGTTACAGCAGGCTGAATCTTCCGAGGACGTCAAAAAGTCTTTCGCCCAAGTTACGAAAGCGCTGCTGGAGGAAATCATGGGAGCAGAGGCCGGCATCGGGCTGGACACCATCGCGTTGACACCGGGTGAGCCGCCCTATTTCCTCATCGAGGAGCGCTTCAAGAAAACCGCGCCGTTCCACGCCATTTGGGATGATTCCGATCTGCCGCGGATCATCGGGCGCCTGGCGGAGATCTCCAATAACCGTTATATACGTCTGGAAGGCCACGTGGAGAAGCACCCGGAGAAAGCGAGCAGAAACGTCAAAGGCGAGCAAGACTGGCACTGAGGGGACCGCTCACCTTAGGCAACGTTAGGGAATGCGCCAGGTTAATCTGGTATGGAGGTGTAACTGAAAATGTCATGCGAGGTAAGACTGGCCAGCCGCCTCGGCCCTAATAGAGATGCCCGAAAAATTTTCAATTAAATAACAGATCTTTTTCCCAGTTGGCGCTCGATCCGGCTGATGACGCCATTCCCTGCGAAATACGCCTTGTTGTGACAAATTTAAGGGCCACTGAATATTTGGACTTTGGACTGAATTACGCGCACAGGAACACAGTTCCTGCCTGCGCAGGAATATTAGCTCCCATCAATTTTGCAAAAAACTTGGTGTTAGCCCACGCTCATCGATAGTTCACTGAATTCCT
>Ga0213841_1000275_pt1 | contig 82265 bp, 81 predicted proteins | sample SWPATP23_FD_160125 | JGI IMG/M metagenome (GOLD analysis project Ga0213841, IMG submission 160125) | Coastal seawater microbial communities from Marineland, Florida, United States - SWPA TP2 #3 | ecosystem: Environmental > Aquatic > Marine > Coastal | place: USA: Florida | collected 2016-08-14
CTCTCTATAGAGAAAGTAATTATTTGTATTGGTCACTTCGTTTCATTGAAACCTAATTTGAAGCCTAAGCTTCTAATTGGATTATCATCAACGAGTGCCCACACAGATTGATAGGTTTATATTGTTAAAGAGCTTTCCTATTGAGCCTTGCTCAAATCGGACGGTCATTTTAGCGAGATAAAGCTTAGTGTCAACCACTTTTTTCAAACTTTTTTTCAAGCGTTTCCACTTGGCTAATTGACCTTGCTAACTGGCTTCACATCTCTTTCGAAGCGTTGCCGTGTCAGCGAGGGGGCATTATAGAGATCGGCAGATAGTTGGCAAGCCCTTTTTGCAGTTTTTTCCAACTTTTTTATTGTTCGATTAAAAATCGATCTAAAAGGCTTATAACCAGGTCTTTTCTTTACATATTTTTAAACTTATTAGCGAATAGAGCCACTTTTTCCCAATTTGTATACTCGATTTCTTTACTTGTATCCGTCTCGCCGCCTGTCATGCTCATTATGAATTTAATCATTGTCCTGTCGAACCAGTTATAACGTGGATAATAGAGAGCACCAGCAAATACGCCTATAAGTTGAGGCTGCCAAGGTGATTTTTTGAGAAACGTCTTTATATACGCACTACCTTCCGGTGTGTCTTTTCCTTGTTCTTCTTTTCTAGCAGTCAGATTCACGCAAAAGAAAGCCGTTTTATTCTCTTGTAAAGAAGAGAGATTACGCTCAACAAATTGATAGAGCTTTTTATTGAGATGGCCATAGCGTATGGAGGCACCAATAAGCACTCGCTCATATTGACTGAAGTCGACAGTCTCTATGCTATGCAGGTCAAGAAGTTCACAATCATATTCCGACAACTCTGCTTGGATATAATTAAAGATTTTTTTGGTTTGACCTTCACGGCTTGAATAGAGAAATAGCGCCTTTGCCACATCGTCTCCTTAGCTACGCCAAAATGTCGGCGTCAGTAGTATAAGTAGAGTAAAAACTTCCAGTCGGCCAAATAACATCGAAACAATCAGAACCCATTTAGCCTTGTCATTGACATCGCCAAAGTGAAGAGCAACTTCACCAAGGCCCGGACCTAAGTTGTTGAGTGTTGCCGCGACCGCAGAGAAAGCACTCAACTCATCCATTCCTGTTGCAATCAGTCCAAGCATACAAACCACAAAGACCAAAGCATAGGCGGAGAAGAACCCCCATACTGCATCGACAACACGTTGAGGAAGAGAACTACCACCAACTTTTATCGTATAGACCGCGCGAGGGTGAACCAAGCGCTTAAGCTCACGCACACCTTGAAGTGTCAGTAATAAAATACGGATGACTTTCATACCACCACCCGTAGAGCCTGCGCATCCACCTATAAAAGAGGAGAAAAGCAGTAAGACAGGTAAAAATAGCGGCCATTCTGAAAAACCTGTCGTGGTAAAACCCGCAGTAGTGGATATAGATACGGTTTGGAACAGTGCTTGATCAAAAGCATCATAAACTGAGTTATAAGAGTGATGATTTAACAGCACAAGAAAACAAATGACAAACAGTAGCGCTTGAATGAAGATAAAAGCTCTAAATTCTGGGTCTTTCCAATAGTATTTAGGATGTACACCACCGGATGCAAAGGCAGCAAAGTGAAGTGAGTAATTACATGCTGAAATTAATAGAAACACCACAGTAATCATATTGACCGCATAACTATCAAAGTGCCCCATACTGGCATCATGGGTAGAGAAGCCACCAATAGCGATAGTTGAAAAACTGTGGCTGATCGCATCAAACGGCGTCATACCTGCTAACCAAAAAGCAGCAGCGCAGGTGATAGTTAAGCTGAGATAAATATACCAAAGTGCTTTAGCCGTTTCCGCTATGCGCGGCGTCATCTTGGTATCTTTTACTGGTCCTGGAATTTCAGCACGGTAAAGCTGCATACCACCGATACCCAACACAGGTAAAATAGCGACTGCAAGTACGATGATTCCCATACCACCAAACCATTGCAGGAACTGACGATAAAACAGTATCGCTTTGGGCAAATCATCTAAGCCAACAATGACGGTGGCTCCGGTGGTCGTCAACGCAGAAAAGGACTCGAAAAAAGCATCAGTGACGGAAATATTGGGGTTATCTGCGATCAGAAATGGTAATGAACCCGCGCTACCGAGTACCGTCCAAAACAGAACCACAATCAAAAATCCATCACGGGCTTTTAACTCATGTTTGTGGTGTCGATTCGGAAACCAGCACAAGGTGCCACAAAACAACAGCACAAAAAAGGTGGTAACAAAAGGAACACCAGCACCGTCTCGGTAGATAAGCGCCACCAAAGCAGGCGCTAACATAGAGAGACTAAAGAGAGCGAGCAAAAGCCCGACGATGCGAATAATGGATCGAAATTGCATGGTTAGATTGATTTATGAAGCGTAGCTTCCGACTTCCTAGTTATCTTTATTGTTTGTCCAATGAGGTAACCTGTACCTTGGCGCCACTCTTATTAATAATGGTTTGAGTAAAGTTACTCACTTGACGAAGTTCAATCTCGACAACCATTTTAACCAACTCACTATACTCAGCGCTCACCTCTTGAATTCCAAACTGAGGAAAAAGCGACTGTGCAATGGGCATAAAACCATAGTCTAACTCTAGTAGTAGCTTAGTGGTTATTTTTTTCTCAATTGTTTGAAGCGACTTGAGTGCTTGCTGTACCCCGCCGCCATAAGCCTTGACCAAACCGCCAGTGCCAAGTTTAACTCCACCCGAATAACGCGTAACCACAGCGGTAATCTCACCAACCCCCGAACCAGACAACTGCGCCAAGATTGGTTTGCCTGCTGTACCTGAAGGCTCACCATCGTCACTAAAACCCCATTTCATGGAATCTTCAGGTCGACCAGCAACAAACCCCCAGCAATTATGTCGTGCATCCGTGTGTTTGTTTTTTATCTGCTCAACGAAGGCTTTCGCTACATCAATTGATGGAGTATGTGCGAGGTAGGTGATAAAGACACTTTTCTTTATCTCCTCTTCGAACTGAGTGGGTTGTGCAGGGACTAAATACGGCTGGTCATTCATGGCTTAGATTCATCTTTTGTTGTGCTCGCAGTGTAGCACGAGTGCGAATTTATCGTCGCCTAAGATCTGTTCGAGCGCACAATGTTAAACACTTGTTTAAAAAATGTATTGAATTTAACCAACAGCAAGTCCAAACTAAAATAACTGGTCAAACCAGAATAACTATAACACCACTTTCCTTTATAGCGGTTGGACACAACCAACTGCTGTACACGCAATCTATAGATTGTATGTCATGGAGATAGACAATGATTTACCAAGCCGAAACCCTACAGGTAAAGGAATTACAAGACGGTATTGCTGAACTTAGCTTTTGTGCCCCAGCCGCCGTTAACAAGCTCGACCTCGCCACTCTAGAGTCTCTGGATAAGGCTTTAGATGCCTTAACAGCACATAGTGCCCTTAAAGGATTACTACTGACATCAGATAAAGATGCTTTTATTGTTGGCGCTGATATCACTGAATTTCTTGGTTTATTTGCTAAACCACAACAAGAACTCGACCAATGGCTTCAATTTGCCAATAGCATCTTTAACAAGCTTGAAGATCTACCCGTGCCAACACTGTCAGTCCTCAAAGGCCACACTTTAGGTGGTGGATGTGAGTGTGTACTTGCTACTGACATGCGCATTGGTGATAAAACCACTAGCATCGGTTTACCAGAGACTAAACTCGGAATCATGCCAGGCTTTGGGGGGTGTGTTCGTTTACCGCGTGTTATCGGTGCTGATAGCGCAATGGAAGTTATCACTCAAGGCAAAGCATGCCGTGCTGATGAAGCCCTCAAAATAGGTCTGCTCGATGCAATCGTCGAAACTGATGCCCTGTATGAGTCAGCAGTTAAAACGCTGACTCAAGCGATCAATGAAAAGCTCGATTGGAAAGAGCGCCGTAAGCAAAAAACGTCGGCTCTGTCACTTAGTAAGCTTGAGTCAATGATGAGCTTTACCATGGCCAAAGGCTTGGTCGCTCAAAAGGCAGGACCTCACTACCCAGCACCAATGACAGCAGTGGTCACTATTGAAGAAGGGGCACGCTTTGCTCGTAACGAAGCGCTTGAAATTGAGCGTAAGTACTTTGTGAAGCTAGCTAAATCAGAAGAAGCAAAATCTTTGGTTGGTCTGTTCCTTAACGATCAATACATCAAGGGCATCGCAAAAAAAGCGGCTAAGTCTGCCAACAAAGACACTCAGCGTGCAGCGGTGTTAGGTGCGGGCATCATGGGTGGTGGCATTGCTTACCAATCGGCACTTAAAGGTGTCCCTGTCTTAATGAAAGATATCGCACAAGCGTCTCTAGACCTAGGAATGACGGAAGCCTCTAAACTGCTTAACAAGCGCTTATCTCGCGGTCGTATTGATGGATTCAAAATGGCGGGTATCCTCGCTTCTATCACTCCAAGCCTACACTATGCGGGCATCAAAGATACCGACGTGGTTGTTGAGGCTGTAGTCGAAAATCCGAAAGTGAAGGCTGCTGTACTCAGTGAGGTAGAGCAACAAGTTGGAGATGAAACCGTCATTACTTCGAATACTTCAACCATCCCGATCAACCTGCTAGCTAAATCACTCAAGCGACCAGAAAACTTCTGTGGTATGCACTTCTTTAACCCCGTGCACCGCATGCCACTGGTTGAAATCATTCGCGGTGAGCACACCTCTGAAGAAACCATTAATCGTGTTGTCGCCTATGCAGCTAAGATGGGGAAATCTCCTATTGTGGTGAACGACTGCCCAGGGTTCTTCGTCAACCGCGTATTGTTCCCATATTTTGGCGGCTTCAGTATGTTGCTTCGTGACGGCGCGGATTTCACTAAAATTGATAAGGTGATGGAGCGTCAGTTTGGTTGGCCAATGGGGCCTGCGTATCTACTTGATGTTGTAGGTATAGATACGGCTCACCATGCACAAGCCGTTATGGCTCAAGGTTTCCCTGCGCGTATGGCCAAGCAAGATCGCGATGCGATTGATGCTCTGTTTGAAGCCGATAAGTATGGGCAGAAAAATGGCAGTGGCTTCTACAGCTACACCTTAGACAGAAAGGGCAAACCGAAGAAGACATTCAGTGAGGAGATTCTGCCTCTCTTAGCTGATGTCTGTGCAGAAAAACAAGAGTTTGACGATCAGACCATCATCCAACGCATGATGATTCCTATGATCAATGAAGTTGTCTTGTGTCTGCAAGAAAACATCATCGCCTCTCCTCAAGAAGCGGATATGGCTCTGGTTTACGGTTTAGGCTTCCCTCCATTCCGAGGTGGTGTTTTCCGTTATCTAGATAGCGTGGGGATTGCTGAGTTTGTCACTATGGCAAACCAATACTCAGAGCTAGGTGCCATGTACCAAGTACCACAATTGCTGATAGATATGGCTGAGAAAGGCCAAACCTTCTATGGCGCACAGCAACAAGGTTCTATCTAAGGAGATTCCCAAATGACTAATCAAACTAAAAATGTTGTCGTAGTAGATTGTCTACGTACACCGATGGGACGCTCTAAAGGTGGGGCTTTCCGTCATACTCGCGCTGAAGATCTCTCTGCTCACTTAATGAAAGGGATTCTTGCGCGTAACCCGCAGGTCAACCCAAGTGAGATTGAAGATATCTACTGGGGCTGTGTTCAACAAACTTTAGAACAAGGTTTTAACGTCGCGCGGAATGCAGCACTTCTGGCGGGCTTACCGATTGAAATTGGTGCAGTAACCGTGAACCGTTTATGTGGTTCGTCTATGCAAGCGTTGCACGATGGTACTCGTGCCATCATGACTGGCGATGCAGAGATCTGTCTCATTGGTGGTGTCGAGCATATGGGTCATGTACCAATGAATCATGGTGTGGACTTTCACCCTGGCATGTCAAAGAACGTGGCAAAAGCTGCGGGGATGATGGGATTAACCGCAGAGATGCTAGGTAAGCTCCATGGTATCAGCCGCGAACAACAAGATGAGTTTGCCGCGCGTTCCCATGCTCGTGCTCATGCCGCAACGGTAGAAGGTCGTTTTAAAAATGAGATCCTCCCCATTGAAGGCCATGCGGCCGATGGCACCCTATTTACTCTCGACCACGACGAAGTGATTCGCCCTGAGACTTCAGTAGAAGGTCTGTCTCAATTGCGCCCAGTGTTTGATCCAGCGAATGGTACTGTTACTGCGGGAACGTCGTCAGCTCTATCAGATGGCGCTTCAGCGATGCTAATCATGAGCGAAGACAAAGCCAACGAACTTGGTTTAACAATTCGCGCACGAATCAAAGGGATGGCGATTGCGGGTTGCGATCCTTCCATCATGGGTTATGGCCCTGTACCCGCCACGCAAAAAGCATTAAAACGCGCCGGTCTTTCTATCGAAGACATGGACGTGGTCGAGCTAAATGAAGCTTTTGCCGCTCAGTCTTTACCTTGTGCCAAAGATCTAGGCCTACTAGAAGTAATGGATGAGAAGGTCAACCTTAATGGTGGTGCCATTGCCCTTGGTCACCCGCTAGGTTGTTCTGGGTCGCGCATCTCAACGACACTTATCAACCTAATGGAAGCCAAAGACGCAAAATATGGTTTGGCCACCATGTGTATAGGCTTAGGCCAAGGCATAGCAACAGTGTTTGAACGTCCTTAAGGCTCACCTAACATCGATATAACGCCAGCTTCTCGCTGGCGTTATTATTTAGTGCTTGAGCCAATCATGATGAAGCTGATTTGATGAACCCAGGTAATCGACCATCCATTGAATCAACTTGTGATTATCATCCTTGCGCCACACCAGACAACATTGGCTAAGTGGTTTTTCGTCTGGCAAAGTTTTCTCCACCAACACCCCATCCAGAATCAATGGCATCGCAATATGACGCGGCATATAGCCGACTCCAACACCATTCTTGAGGCACTCAATCGCACTATACCAATTAGGCAATAACAAGCGACGCTGTTGTGGATAATGACCCGTATGGCGCTTGGGTAATACGCTTGATGTATCATCTAAACAGATGGCAGGAAACTGACTGACAAACTCTTCAGTTAGATTCTGTTGGCGAACACAGGGATGTGCCGGGGACATCACAAATGCCCAATCCAATACTCCCATATCTCTGACCTCAAAATCGCCACCAACAGGAATAGCGGAAGTCGCTCCAATAACAATATCGGCGCGCTCTTGCGCTATCGCCTCCCACGAGCCGTTAAAGACTTCCATGTTGATCTGCAATTCAGCAAACTCAAACTCTCGATAGAAATCTTCAACTAAAGGTTTGAGCTTGTCTAGCTTGACCACATTGTCCAAGGTTAGCTTAAGAGTTGATTGCCAACCATGCGCAGCACGCTTGGTTTGCACCTTAAGTTCTTCCATTTGCCTTAAGAGCAATCGCGCTTCAGCGATAAACAATTCACCTGCCGGAGTAAGCTCAACTTTCCGTGGCAAGCGGCGAAACAATATTACGTCTAACTCTTGCTCGACTTGACGAACACCATAGCTAATCGCAGAAGGAACTTTATGCAGCACCTCAGCCGCTGCCGTAAAACTTCCCAATCGAGCCACAGTGTCCAACATCTCAAGTGACGATTTTGAATACATAACGTACAACCGTTCAATATTTTTGATTGATAACCAATAATTTTAACGTTTTATTTTCTGAAAATCGAAAAATAGAATGGCATGGTAAATAAATCAGGGTTGGCGCCAACTGATACTGAGTAATTAACGATTAAATAATTTGATTGGTTGAATCATGAAAATATCAAAACTACAGCTCGTTTATCTAGCAGCCCTTTCGATGCTCGGTTTTATTGCTACCGATATGTACCTACCCGCTTTCAAAGCAATGGAGGTCGACTTCGCTACAGGCCCAGAACAGATCGCCCTTTCGTTAACCGTATTTCTAGTTGGTATGGCTTTTGGTCAGCTATTGTGGGGGCTCGCCTCAGATAAGTTTGGCCATCGCAATACGCTAGCAGCAGGACTGGTTATCTTTACTAGCGCCTCTTTGGGTTTGGCCTTTAGTGACCAAGTGTGGCAGCTTCTCACTCTACGCTTTATCCAAGCCATTGGTGTCTGTGCACCTGCAGTGATCTGGCAAGCAATGGTGATTAAGCGTCACTCAAGCAATAGTCAGCAAATATTCGCTACGATCATGCCCCTGGTTGCTCTATCCCCTGCGCTTGCTCCGCAGTTAGGTGTAGTGCTAGCAGATAGCTTTGGTTGGCACAGTATTTTTATCGCGCTAACGCTAATGGGTGTACTACTCGTCATCACAACTATGGCACAGAAAAACGAAAAGGCCGAAGTAAAACAGACCAGTATATCGACAGATATCAAAGCGCTACTAGGTTCAAAGACCTATCTAGGTAACGTATTTATGTTCGCCACTGCGTCGGCAGCCTTCTTCGCTTATCTGACTGGTATGCCAGAGATCATGTCGCAGCTTGGTTATGAAGCCAAAGACATTGGTTTGAGCTTTATTCCACAGACCATCGCATTTATGGCAGGCGGCTACTTAGGTAAAGTCGGCGTACGTAAATATGGTGATGAAAAAGTGCTGCGTCAGTTAATTGGCCTGTTTAGCGTTGCATCTTTGCTGATATTTATCGCCTCTCAATGGCAGCTGACTTCGATTTGGCCGATTCTTGCACCATTTTGTTTGATTGCTGTTGCTAACGGTGCCCTTTACCCAATCGTAGTAAACCGTGCTCTAGCAAGCGCACAGCAAAGCCCTGCCACTGCCGCTGGCTTACAAAACAGTTTGCAGATTTGTGTCAGTAGCTTATCAAGTGCTCTAGTGGCTGCAATGGCAAGTCAGGCACAGCTAGTAACAGGCATTGCGATTGTAATTTGCATGGGCGGGCTATGGATTGGTTATGTTGTTTCGAATCGTGAGCTATCTCAGCACTTTACTGCACCTGATAACTCTCGGGTAGTCAGTGATGAGTAAATAGTAAAAGAGCCGCGAAATGCGGCTCTCTATTAGGGCAGTAGCCTTAGTAAGTAATCACAAACTCTTCAGCCCCCATTTTTCTGCGGTCTTTTTAAAGAAGCCCTGAGTTTTCTTTAGCTCTACCCAATGATTGAGGTAATTAATCCATACCTGATCATCTTGTGGCAATAACATCGCGATTGGCGTAGGTTTACGTGGTTCTTTAACCGGAACAATCGCCAATTGGTTAAATTTCTCCACCAGCGTTGCCGCCTCAACGTTCGAAGTTACCGAAACATCTGCGCGACGAGCCAGTAGTTCTTGAAAATCACGCGCAGGCGCTTCTATCACAACATGCTGTGCAGATGGAAAGAACTCCTTAACCATCTTTTCTTGTACCGTACCTAACGTGGCGGCCACTTTTACCTCCGCGTTGTCAAAATCACTCCAATCAGTAAACTTTTTTAAGTCTTTTTTCTGTACCACTGGAACAAACGCCAAGTAGAAATATGGCTGACTGTAGCCCGCGACTTTGGCACGCGACATATTCAGCGAAGCGCTACCTGTGATATCGTACTTATTGGCAGTAACCCCGTTGACCAGTGTTTTCCAATCTGTCGCGACATACTCTACTTTGACTCCAAGATCCTTAGCCAACTCAGTAGTGACATCAATATCAAAACCACGGTAGCTATTAGTTGCCGGATCCTTCATTGTCATAGGATTCCAATCCCCCGTAGTACCAACTCGCAGCACCCCATTATCGAGTATTTGATCTAAGCGACTGGTGTCAGCCATAACCTGTCCCACTGACAATAAGCACAATCCCAGTGCTAAAAGAGTTTTCTTCATTATATCTTTCCTAAAGTTATTACGATTTAAGCCTAATCATTGCTAACATAGCAGCAACAAACGGATTTTTTTAGTCAATACAAGGTGTAATGTGACTTCTCGTTATCTATTGCTTGCTACGCTAGTGCTGTTAACTGGCTGCTCTGACTATCATTGGGGTTGGTACGTCCTTGATCCAACAACTGATCAAGGTCAAACCAACTTAACGTTTTTGCTCGCAGGGTTTAACGACACGATCCAAGTATCTTTACTGAGTATGTTATTTGCGATGACGCTCGGGCTGGTTGTCGCACTGCCTGCACTTTCTCCGGCAAAGTACTTACGTGCCATCAATAGAGTCTATGTTGAAAGTGTCCGCTCCATCCCTGTACTGGTTTTACTTCTCTGGGTTTACTATGGTATGCCGACGCTCTTAGATGTCTCATTGGATCATTTTTGGGCTGGTGTCATAGCACTGACCATTGCTGAAAGTGCCTTTATGGCAGAAGTGTTTCGAGGGGGGATCCAAGCGATAAGCCGCGGTCAGCATGAAGCAGCAGAGTCTCTGGGATTAAACTACTGGCAAAAAATGCGCTTGGTGATACTGCCACAAGCGTTTAGGCAGATCCTCCCACCACTGGGTAACCAGTTTGTCTATATACTTAAAATGAGTTCATTAGTCAGTGTGATTGGCTTAAGTGACCTGACCCGCCGCGCCAACGAGTTAGTTGTAAATGAGTACTTACCGTTAGAGATTTATACCTTCCTTGTCTTGGAGTATTTAGTGCTGATTCTTTTAGTCTCTCAAGCAGTTCGTTGGCTAGAAAAGCGTATCGCGATTCCTAGCCATTAAAACCATATTTCTTTCGTTCAGATACTACAAAGCCACTCATCACGAGCGGCTTTGATTGTCTTTTGTAACGAGAGCTAACGGTTATTGTTTCTTCACTGGTCGTTGCCAACCCGACACTTTACGCTCTTTAGCGCGAGTGATGACTAACTCACCTTCAACAACATCTTTAGTTAATGTCGTTCCGGCACCAATTGTAGCGCCATCGGCAATAGTGACTGGTGCCACCAGCTGGCTATCAGAACCAACAAAAACATCGTTGCCAATGGTGGTTTTAAACTTGTTTGCACCATCATAATTGCACGTAATCACACCTGCGCCAACATTGGTGCGCTGACCAATTTCAGCATCGCCTAAGTAAGTCAGGTGGTTGGCTTTCGAACCTTCACCAATACGGCTATTTTTCACTTCAACGAAGTTACCGACGTGAGAATCATTGCGCATCTCGGCACCAGGGCGAAGGCGAGTAAATGGACCAACTGTACACTCTTCACCAACTGTAGCACCTTCAATCACGCTGTATGGGCGAACAAGAGTATTGTCATCGATCTCACAATCTTTTAGTACGCAGCCCGTGCTAATTGTCACGTTATCACCAAGAGTCACTTTGCCTTCGATAATAACATTGGCGTCAATTTCACAATCCATACCACACTGAAGCTCTCCGCGTAGATCAAAACGCGCGGGATCACGTAGCATGACGCCCTGTTCCAACAGTTTTTGTGCTTGCATCGATTGGAATGCACGCTCCAGGCGAGCCAGTTGCGCACGGTCGTTAACCCCTTCAACTTCAATAGGATTCACTGGGTGAACCGCTTCAACCGCACGGCCTTCATCGTGAGCTGCAGCAATCACATCAGTCAGGTAGTATTCACCCTGCGCATTTTCGTTGTTTAGGCCAGATAACCAACGCTTAAGATCCCCACCAGTCGCAACCATCACACCCGTGTTGATCTCTTTAATTAGCTTTTGCTCTTCTGTAGCATCTTTTTGCTCAACAATGGCAACAACAGGGCCATTTTTACGTACGATACGACCATAACCTGTTGGGTTATCTAGAACCACAGTCAGCAAGGCAATACCACCGGTAGGTTGAGCATCAAGCAGGCTTTCAATCGTCTCTTCAGAGATCAGGGGGACATCACCATAAAGCACTAAGATCTTTTCATCATCTTCAAACTGAGGAGAAGCTTGATCCACAGCATGACCTGTACCTAGCTGATCCGCTTGCAGAACCCAATTCACAGACTCAGCACTGAGTTCAGCCTGCATTTGATCGCCACCATGGCCATAGACCAAATGTATATTCTGCGCGCCTAAACCATTACATGTGTCGATGACATGTTTAGCCATAGGTTTGCCTGCAAGTGTATGCAGAACCTTAGGTTTATTGGAGTACATGCGAGTCCCTTTGCCCGCCGCCAGAATCACTGCGCTAAACTTCATTGAGTTACCCATTAGAACTTGTATTAAAACTGAGAGGTATTCTAGACACTAATTGATAATTAGTTAATTGATTAGGAAAAATTTCCGTTAAAAATTAAGCAAAAAGGCGGTCTTACGACCGCCTTTATCACTTTTAAAACAGTGTCGCGAATTAGCGACGCTGTTTTGTCAGCTCGATAACTCGTAGCTGAGCAATGGCTTTAGCCAGTTCACTGGCCGCTTGAGCGAAGTCCATATCACCGTGCTGATTCTGGATATTCTCCTCAGCGCGACGTTTCGCTTCTTCTGCCTTAGCTGCGTCTAGCTCTTCACCACGGATAGCAGTATCAGCCAGTACAGTCGCTGTACCCGGCTGAACTTCTACCATACCACCAGAAACATAAAGAATTTCTTCGTGGCCGTGCTGTTTAACAATACGCACCATACCAGGCTTGATAGCGGTCAGCAGCGGAGTGTGACCATGGAAAATACCAAGTTCACCTTCGCTACCGGTCACCTGAAACGTTTCTACTAGGCCTGAGAAAATTTTCTTCTCTGCACTAACAACGTCTAGGTGAAAGGTTATTGCTGCCATATCGCCTCCTAGTTAGCCTTATAGCTTCTTCGCATTCTCGATAGCATCGTCAATCGTACCGCAGTACATAAACGCTTGCTCTGGAATGTCATCGTAATCACCAGCTAGTAGACCTTTAAAGCCACGTAGAGTCTCTTTAAGAGGTACGTAAACACCTGGGTCGCCAGTAAATACTTCCGCTACGTGGTAAGGCTGAGTTAGGAAACGCTCAATCTTACGTGCACGAGATACAACTTGCTTATCATCTTCAGATAGCTCGTCCATACCTAGAATCGCAATGATATCTTTCAGCTCTTTATAACGCTGAAGAGTCTGCTGAACGCCACGAGCAATGTCATAGTGCTCTTGACCAACAACTAGTGGATCAAGCATACGAGATGTTGAATCTAGTGGGTCGATCGCAGGGTATAGACCCATTGCAGCGATGTTACGGTTAAGTACAACCGTTGCATCCAAGTGCGCGAACGTTGTTGCTGGAGACGGGTCAGTCAAGTCATCCGCTGGTACATATACCGCCTGTACAGACGTGATAGAACCAGATTTCGTTGACGTGATACGCTCCTGAAGTACACCCATCTCTTCTGCAAGAGTTGGCTGGTAACCTACCGCTGAAGGCATACGACCTAGCAGAGCTGATACTTCAGTACCAGCAAGCGTGTAACGGTAGATGTTATCAACGAACAGTAGAACGTCACGACCTTCGTCACGGAAACGTTCTGCCATTGTTAGACCAGTCAGTGCAACACGTAGACGGTTACCTGGTGGCTCGTTCATCTGACCGTAAACCATCGCTACTTTTGACTCTTCAGGATTCTCAACGTTTACAACGCCCGCTTCCTGCATCTCAAAGTAGAAATCGTTACCTTCACGAGTACGCTCACCTACACCTGCAAATACAGATAGGCCAGAGTGCTGTAGTGCGATGTTGTTGATAAGTTCCATCATGTTAACGGTCTTACCTACACCTGCACCACCGAATAGACCGATCTTACCACCCTTAGCGAATGGACAAACTAGGTCAATTACTTTAACGCCCGTTTCTAGTAGAGCGATCTCATTTGATTGCTCTTCGTAGCTTGGTGCTTCACGGTGGATAGAGTAAGTCTCTTCCGCACCGATTTCACCACACTCGTCAATTGCGTCACCTAGAACGTTCATGATACGACCTAGGGTCTTAGTACCTACTGGTACTGAAATTGGAGCGCCAGTGTTTACAACTTCAACTCCACGACGTAAACCATCAGAGCTACCCATTACGATACAACGAACTACGCCACCGCCTAGCTGTTGTTGAACTTCAAGAACTAAGCGTTCTTTTGATTCTGTAACGTTTAGAGCGTCATATACACTAGGTACTTCGCTCTGTGGGAACTCTACGTCGACTACCGCACCGATGATCTGTACGATCTTACCTGTAGCCATCGTTAATCCTCTAAACTATTTCGTTTTACCTAAGCTTAAACCGCAGCAGCACCACCAACGATTTCCGACAGTTCTTGTGTGATCGCAGCCTGACGGGCTTTGTTGTACACAAGTTCTAAATCTTCAATCAAGTTGGTTGCGTTGTCCGTTGCAGCCTTCATCGCAATCATTCGAGCCGCTTGCTCACAAGCAAGGTTCTCAACTACACCTTGGTAAACCTGAGACTCTACATAACGCACTAAAAGTGTATCTAGTAGAGGTTTTGGTTCAGGCTCATAGATGTAGTCCCATGAATGCTCACGCTGCATCTCTTCGCTGTCTGATTTAGGCAAAGGTAGCAATTGATCGATCGTTGGTTCTTGAACCATGGTGTTCACAAATTTGTTGAACACTACATACAGACGGTCCAATTCACCTTCATCGTATTTCTTCAGCATTACGCTTACAGAACCGATTAGGTCTTCTAGGCTTGGGCTATCGCCAAGACCAGAAACCTGAGCAGCCACTTTCGCGCCACTGTTATTGAAAAATGCTGTCGCTTTTGAACCAATAACTGCTAGTTCAACTTCAGCACCTTTCTGTTTCCAAGCCTGCATATCGACAACAGCTTTTTTGAACACGTTAATGTTCAAGCCGCCACACAGGCCACGGTCTGTAGAAACGATGATGTAACCAACTCGCTTTGCTTCACGCTCTTCTAGGTACGGATGTCTGTACTCTAGATTTGCGTTTGCTACGTGACCGATCACTTTACGCATTGTTTCAGCGTATGGACGAGAAGCTTCCATTGCATCTTGAGAACGACGCATTTTTGAAGCTGCTACCATTTCCATCGCTTTCGTAATTTTCTGCGTGCTTTTAACACTACCGATTTTATTACGTATCTCTTTTGCGCCGGCCATCGTTACTCTCCATTAGTTGGTGGCAGAGACTGCCACCGACCTATTACCAAGTTTGGGTTGCCACGAAGTCGTCAGTCAGCTTCTTAAGCTGTGCTTCAACTTCATCGTTGTATGCACCCGTCTTGTCGATCTCAGCTGCGAAATCAGCGTATTGACCGCGAGCGTACGATAGTAGAGCCGCTTCAAAATCTAGCAGTTTGCTTAGTTCAACATCTGCTAAATAGCCGCGCTCTGCCGCGAAGATTACTAGCGCTTGGTCAAATACAGACATTGGAGCGTACTGCTTCTGCTTCATTAGTTCTGTAACTTTTTGACCGTGGTCTAGCTGTTTCTTCGTTGCTTCATCAAGGTCAGAAGAGAACTGAGCAAATGCTGCAAGTTCACGGTACTGAGCTAGTGCTGTACGGATACCGCCAGATAGCTTCTTGATGATTTTCGTCTGCGCCGAACCACCTACACGAGATACTGAGATACCAGGGTCAACAGCAGGACGAACACCCGCGTTGAATAGCTCAGTTTGTAGGAAGATCTGACCATCAGTAATCGAGATTACGTTAGTCGGTACGAATGCTGAAACGTCACCAGCTTGAGTTTCGATGATAGGAAGAGCAGTCAAAGAGCCTGTCTTACCTTTCACTTCACCGTTAGTGAATTTTTCTACGTACTCTTCACTTACACGAGCAGCACGCTCTAGTAGGCGCGAGTGAAGGTAGAATACATCACCAGGGAAAGCCTCACGGCCAGGTGGACGTTTTAGTAGTAGAGAGATCTGACGGTAAGCTACCGCTTGCTTAGATAGGTCATCGTAAACAATCAGTGCGTCTTCACCGCGATCGCGGAAGTATTCACCCATCGCACAACCTGCATATGGCGCTAGGTATTGTAGCGCTGCAGATTCAGAAGCAGATGCAACAACAACGATAGTGTTTGCTAACGCGCCGTGCTCTTCTAGTTTGCGAACTACGTTAGCGATAGTCGATGCTTTCTGACCGATTGCTACGTAGATAGAGAAAATACCAGAGTCTTTTTGGTTGATGATCGAGTCGATCGCCATTGCTGTTTTACCAGTTTGGCGGTCACCGATTACAAGCTCACGCTGACCACGACCGATTGGGATCATTGAGTCAACCGATTTGTAACCAGTTTGTACAGGTTGATCAACCGATTTACGGTCGATTACACCTGGTGCAATCACTTCTACAGGCGAAGACAGTTTCGCTTCGATAGGACCTTTACCATCAATAGGCTCACCTAGTGTGTTTACAACACGACCAAGCATTTCAGGACCTACTGGCACTTCAAGAATACGACCAGTACCTGTAACTTTCATGCCTTCCTTAAGGTCGGCATATGGACCCATTACTACCGCACCAACCGAGTCACGCTCAAGGTTAAGTGCTAGTGCATAACGGCCACCCGGTAATTCAATCATTTCACCTTGCATCACGTCCGCTAGGCCGTGAATGCGGATGATACCATCGCTTACCGATACGATAGTACCTTCATTGCGAGCTTCACTAACAACTTCGAAAGATTCGATACGTTGTTTGATTAGATCGCTAATTTCCGTGGAATTAAGTTGCATGCTCCAATCCCCATTAAGACTGCAATGCATCGCTCAGGCGGTTCAAACGACCACGTGCTGAGTTATCGATGACTAAGTCTCCGGCTCGAATTATAACCCCACCAAGTAGGGTCTCATCTACACTGCAATTCAGCTTTACTTTACGCTCTAGGCGCTGCTCAAGTTTGCTGCTGATATTTGCGAGTTGTTCTTCAGAAAGTTCTGCTGCTGAAGTGACTTCAACATCGATCTCTTTCTCATGCTCTTGTTTAAGAGCAAAGTACTGTTCACAAACATCAGGAAGGGCCGCTAAACGGCCATTCTCAGCCATCACCTTTAATAGGTTTTGGCCGTGCGCATCAACTTGGTCACCACAAACAGCAACAAATATTTCTGCGAGTTTTTCCGCAGAGACAGAGCCTGTTAGAAGCTCTTTAATTTGTTCGTTGTTAGCAACTTCCGCAGCAAAAGACAACATTTGACCCCATTGGTCTAGTTGGCCTTTATCTACAGCAAAGTCGAAGGCTGCTTTAGCATAGGGGCGTGCGATTGTAGTCAAATCAGACATATGCGCCCCCAGACTTAAAGTTTTGCAGTAATGTTGTCGAGAATATCTTTTTGCGCGTCTTTATCGATAGAGCGCTCAAGGATTTTCTCAGCACCAGCTACAGCCAGAGTTGCAACTTGTTTGCGCAGCTCATCACGCGCACGGTTGCGTTCTGCTTCAAGTTCAGCTTCAGCTTGAGTAAGGATTTTCTGGCGTTCCGCCTGAGCTTCCTCACGTGCTTCATCTAGAATTTGAGCTTTACGCTTATTCGCTTGCTCGATGACCTCAGTTGCTGTGCGCTTCGCTTCTTTCAACTGATCAGAAGCGTTTGCTTGTGCTAGATCCAAGTCTTTAGCAGCACGTTCTGCCGCTTGCAGACCGTCAGCAATTTTCTTCTGACGTTCTTCGATCGCCTGCATGATTGGTGGCCATACATACTTCATGCAGAACCATACAAACATTGCAAACGAGATTGCTTGACCTAGCAGAGTTGCGTTCATATTCACAACAGCTACCCCTTCTATTCGGACTTAGTGTTAATCAGTGACAAACCGAAGTTTGCCTAGAGTTAAAAGTGATTAACCTAGTTGACCAACGAATGGGTTTGCGAAAGTGAATAGAAGTGCGATTACGATACCGATCATTGGAACCGCATCAAGTAGACCCGCGATGATGAACATCTTAACTTGTAGCATAGGAGCCATTTCTGGTTGACGTGCAGCACCTTCAAGGAATTTACCACCTAGAAGTGCGAAACCAATCGCTGTACCAAGAGAAGCAAGACCGACGATAATACCTACGGCGATTGCAGAAAAGCTCAGTAAAGTTTCCATTACTATCTCCAATTTATAGTTGTTGGCTAGTTGCCCAAATAAAAAGCTTTAAAAATAAAATTAATGATCACTGTCTTCGTGTGCCATTGACAGGTAAACAATTGTCAACATCATAAACACGAAGGCTTGAATCGTAATAACCAAGATATGGAAGATTGCCCACGGTAGTGAACCCATCCATTGCAAGTACCATGGTAGCATTGCCGCACAAAGAATGAATACAACCTCACCTGCGAACATGTTACCGAATAGACGCATACCAAGTGATAGAGGCTTCGCTAGTAGCGATACCACTTCAATCAGTAGGTTAAACGGAATCATCACAGGGTGATTAAATGGATGTAAAGCAAGTTCTTTTGCGAATCCACCTAGACCTTTCACTTTGATGCTGTAGTAAATCATCAGAGCGAATACGCCTAGAGCCATAGCCATGGTGATATTAACATCAGCTGACGGTACAACCTTAAGGTAAGGAATACCAAGCCAATGCTCTGCTGGGTAAGGTAAGAAGTCGATAGGAACCAAGTCCATCACGTTCATCAAGAATACCCAACAAAAGATAGTCAGTGCTAAAGGCGCGATCAGTGGGTTGCGTCCATGGAACGTGTCTTTGACGTTTTCCGCGACAAATTCAACGATCATTTCAACAAAACACTGAAGCTTACCCGGTACACCCGCTGTCGATTTCTTCGCTACTTTGTAAAAAATTCCTAAGAAAATTAAACCAGTAAACCAAGAAAAAAACAGGCTATCGATATGTACGTTCCAGAAACTTGCTTCCTCCGCTACAAGACCTAACTTATACGTCGATAGGTTTGTAAGGTGGTGGGCAATGTATCCGGATGACGTTAGCGCTTCACCTGGCGCAGCCATAACTCATCCTATTTTTTGTTGTTAATGAATAGCACTGGCGCACAGATATTAATACCTAGAGCCAGCAAATAGGTTAGCTTAAGGGGAACAAGTTCCACCTGCATATACATGTAGGCAACGGTGAAAAGAACCACCGTGATGAGGATTTTGAGTGCTTCTCCAGTATAGAAAGAGGCCGTAATTCGCTTTGCAGCGCGAGCCCCACTAAACATAAATGCACACAGCGCAAAAACGGCATTGGCAATCACAAAAATGCCGCCACCAATCAACGCTGAAAGTCCCCAGTCAGCATTTACGGCTATCGCCATACCTGCTGCCAGAAGTGTAACCGCGCCAAACTGGATCATTAACAATTGCTTAGCAAGCTCTCGTCCTGGTCTAGCTAACGCAGCTACCATGTATTCGTACCTCTAGTAAAATCCACAGCTTTACTACCTCAGGGCTGGGAAATTGGCGAAAATTATACGGTGAGTCGAACTGATTGCAATTAAAACACCGCAAAAAGTTACAATTTTGTTTACAAACCGACAACTTTCGCACAAAAAATCGATTTTTACATATATTGATTGAGATCAATTATCTCATTTAGCTCTCTAGCTTGGCAATTAGCTGCTCTAATTTGTGAGGCTCATCAAGACTAATCGTCACTTTCGACTTGCCATTGTCAGCTCTTACAATTGCCACTTTAGCACCAAGCATTTCACTTAGTTTTTGTGATATTTGTTGTGCCTCAGTGTCTTCGGCCTCATTTTTTGGTTCAGTTTGAGGTTGCAGGCACTTTTTCACTAATTGCTCGGTCTGGCGCACTGTCATTTTCTTTTTGGCAACTTGCTGAGCAATCTCTACTTGCTGCTCTCCTTCAAGTGCCAGCAAAGCTCTAGCATGCCCCATATCAAGTTGATTGCTAGAAACTAAACCTTTTACGTCAACTTCTAGCTGATTTAGACGCAATAAGTTACTTACCGCAGCACGAGATTTACCAATGACATCAGCAACCTGTTGGTGAGTAAGACTAAACTCTTCTTGCAAACGATCTAACGCGACCGCTTCTTCAATCACATTAAGATCTTCACGCTGAATATTTTCGATTAACGCCATCGCAATCGCAGCGCGATCTTCAACATTCTTCACCACACACGGCACTTGTTTTAAGCCTGCCTTACGAGCAGCGCGCCAACGACGTTCACCAGCAATGATTTCAAATTTATCACCATCAACCTGTCTGACAACAATAGGTTGGATAATCCCCTGCGACTCAATGGAAGCCGCTAGTTCTTCAAGAGCCTCTGGTTCCATCTCTTTACGCGGCTGATAAACACCCGGTTTTAAGCTATTGATGTTTAAATCGGTGAGATTACCATCCGATGACAGTTCTTGGCTGTGCAGCGCACTTTGTTGTTTTTCGCGCGCCAATGAACTGGTTGAAAGCAGGGCATCAAGCCCTTTACCTAAACCACGTTTAGACATGAGACGGAATTCCTTTGGTTATCGTTATGCAGGGACTTCTTCGCGGCGAAGCATCTCACCAGCAAGAGCGAGATAAGCCTTAGCACCAGCAGAGTATTTATCGTAATACATTGCCGGTTTACCATGACTAGGTGCTTCAGCGAGACGAACGTTGCGCGGAATAACGGTGCGGTACACCTTGTTACCAAAGTGCTTTTTAAGTTGATCAGATACTTCATTCGATAATCTGTTGCGTGGGTCGTACATAGTACGCAGCAACCCTTCAATTTTCAGATTTTCATTAACAACAGCGGCTAGCTTGCTGATTGTATCCATCAATGCGGTTAAACCTTCAAGTGCAAAGTACTCACACTGCATTGGAACCAAAACCGAATCGGCTGCGGCCATAGCGTTGATTGTAAGAAGGTTTAGAGAAGGAGGACAATCGATAAAGATGAAATCATAGTTATCGCGAACTAATTGTAACGAATTCTTAAGACGAATTTCGCGTGCGAACACTTCCATCAATTTGATTTCTGCCGCCGTCACATCACCATTGGCAGCAACCAAGTCGTAATTGCCCGACGTTTTACGGCATACCACTTCATCAAATGGTACATCCTCAACGAGCAATTCGTAGGCCGTCGCATCCACTTGGTATTTATCAACACCACTGGCCATCGTCGCGTTGCCTTGTGGGTCGAGATCTATCACCAGAACCTTACGCTTAGTCGCAGCCATTGATGCAGCTAAGTTAATGCATGTCGTTGTTTTTCCAACCCCGCCTTTCTGGTTGGCGATCGCTACGATTTTTCCCACGTTGAACCTCGCTTTTATTCCTTGCGCGATAAGATTACTAGATGACGCTCACCTTCCAATTGAGGAACATTCAAAGCTTTGATGTCGGTCACAGAACACCACTCAGGTAATTGCTCAATCTCATCCTGTGGCAATTGACCTTTCAAAGCTAAGAAATGACCACCTTGAGATTTTGGCAGATGGTGACACCACTCAACCATATCAGTCATTGAAGCAAATGCTCGGCTCAATACGCCATCAAATTTGTCTTCTGGCTGGTATTGTTCGACTCGACTTTGGACTGGAGTCACATTTTCGATTTTGAGTTCATGAAGAACCTGTTTGATAAAGCGAATGCGTTTGCCCAAACTATCAAGCAAAACAAACGTTTTATCCGGATGCATGATCGACAGTGGTATACCTGGTAATCCTGGCCCTGTACCAACATCAATAAAACGCTCACCTTGTAAGTGAGTACTAACAATAATGCTATCCATAATGTGCTTAACTAGCATTTCTTGAGGATCACGCACCGAGGTTAGGTTGTAAGCTTTATTCCACTTATCCAGCATTTCAACATAGCCAATCAACTGTTCACGTTGGCGAGGAGAAACCTCTAACTCGGTTTGGCTAATCAAATCATCCAGTTGAGTACGGAGTTGAGACATTATGCTTCCTCACCTTTTTTCAATAGACCGTGTTTTTTCAAATGCACCAGTAAAATAGAAATTGCTGCTGGTGTAATACCCGAAATACGTGAGGCTATACCAATAGACTCAGGTTTTGCCTCGGTCAATTTTGCTACCACTTCATTTGACAAACCGCTTACCTTGGCATAATCGAGATCAACTGGCAGCTTAGTGTGCTCATGACGTAACGATTTTTCGATCTCATCTTGCTGACGCTTGATATACCCTTCGTATTTAACTTGGATCTCGACTTGCTCAGCCGCCTGTTGATCTTCCACAGCTGGGGCAAAAGCCGTTAATTGAGTCAGTTGATCGTAAGACATCTCAGGGCGTCGTAGTAGATCTTCACCGCTCGCTTCACGCGCCATCGGCGTTTTTAGCAACGCATTTAACGCTTCAATACCTTCCGACTTAGGGTTCATCCAAATATCTTTCAGACGTTGACGTTCAGTCTCAATATTGTTGATTTTTTCATTAAAGCGCGCCCATCGGACATCATCAACCAAACCAAGTTGGCGAGCTTGCTCTGTTAAACGTAGGTCAGCATTGTCTTCACGCAACAGCAGACGATACTCCGCACGTGAAGTAAACATACGGTAAGGTTCTTTCGTCCCCATGGTCGAGAGGTCATCAATCAAAACGCCCATGTAGGCCTGATCACGACGTGGACTCCAGCCCTCTTTGCCCTGACTAAACAAACTTGCGTTCAAACCCGCCATCAATCCTTGCGCAGCGGCCTCTTCATAGCCTGTCGTACCGTTGATCTGACCAGCAAAGAAGAGTCCTTGGATAAACTTAGTTTCGTAAGTCTGTTTTAAGTCACGTGGATCAAAGAAATCATACTCAATCGCATAACCAGGACGAACAATATGTGCATTTTCAAAGCCTTTCATTGAACGAACGATTTGCACCTGGACATCAAACGGCAAGCTGGTGGAGATACCGTTAGGGTATAGCTCATGGGTGTCGAGACCTTCAGGCTCAATAAAGATTTGGTGACTGTTCTTATCAGCAAAACGCATTACTTTGTCTTCAATCGACGGGCAGTAACGTGGCCCAATACCTTCAATCACTCCCGCATACATAGGGCTACGATCAAGGTTATTACGAATGACATCGTGTGTTTTTTCGTTGGTATGAGTAATAAAACACGGAATTTGACGAGGGTGTTGTTCACGCTTGCCAATAAATGAAAATACAGGTGCTGGGTTATCACCGTGTTGTGCTTCTAGCTCTGAGAAATCGACACTACGAGCGTCAATTCGTGGTGGTGTGCCCGTTTTTAAACGATCGACTCGAAATGGTAATTCGCGTAAACGATCCGCAAGCGCGATCGATGGAGGATCGCCAGCTCGGCCCCCTGAAGAGCTTTCCATACCAATATGGATCTTACCACCCAAGAAGGTACCTACGGTAAGTACCACGGCTTGAGCGTAGAAACGTAATCCCATTTGGGTAACGACACCTAAGACTTGATCCTGCTCGACAATTAGATCATCGACGGATTGTTGGAACAAAGTAAGGTTTGGTGTGTTTTCCAAAGCACGGCGCACATAAGCTTTGTACAGTGTTCGATCAGCTTGAGCACGAGTGGCTCGTACTGCTGGGCCTTTTGAAGCGTTCAAAGTTCTAAATTGAATACCAGAATGATCGATTGCTTGGGCCATAAGTCCCCCCATCGCATCGACTTCTTTGACTAGGTGACCTTTACCAATACCGCCGATAGCAGGGTTACACGACATTTGACCTAAGGTGTCAATGTTGTGAGTGAGTAACAACGTCTTTTGCCCAGTACGAGCAGATGCGAGTGCGGCTTCCGTTCCTGCGTGACCGCCACCTACGACGATGACATCAAATTTTTCGTGATAAAGCATGAACCGACCTCAGGTATTCAATAGAGAGTTGGATAGAGAAAAAGAGCGTTATTCTACCTTCTTTCACGAAGAGAGAAAACGCTTTTGATTCTTTTCATTCAAGGAGCCAAATCCTTATATATATAAGATCTATATATATGATCTTTTATTAGATCTATTATTAGGATCGCCTGTTTCTGTGGATAAGTGGAAAATGATCAACAAGATCATGGATCTTGTTTGGATCATATCATGTGATCTTACCTTGATCAGATCGAGGATTAGCTGGGATCAAAAATGGTAGTTATGCACAGGGGTAGAAAAGGATCTAAGTTATTATTTGGATAACTATAGGTTAATCACCGGAAAGATCTACTTTTATCCACAAGCTAATTGGTCAAAAAAGCAGCAAACAGTTTTGCGGGGGAAGGGAAATTTTATACACAGTAAGAGAAAAGCAGAGCTAAGTGGCCAACTAAGTGACCACTTGAGGAGAGTTAGAATAGCTCAATATGGTCATTTAACCATGCTTCAGCGGCATCTTCTGGCACGTCATGGCTTAGAACATCAATGGTAAAACACTCGCTAAGTGCATTTGCCCCGATATCGGCTAGCAAATTGTGAGCATGTTGGCCGGCTGCGCAAAATGTATCGTAGCTTGAATCACCAATGGCAATGATGGCGTATTTTACTTGGTTCATCTTAGGGGGAGTATCTTGTAGCGCTCGGATAAAAGGCTGAATATTATCTGGGTACTCGCCAGCACCGTGCGTTGAAGTAATGATTAACCAGGTGCCGTTAGTGTCAACTTCATCTAGGTTGGGGTGGTTGTGAATCGTGGTCTGATAGCCTTTTTCAATCAGTAGATCACTTAAGTGGTCTCCCACATACTCCGCACCACCGAGTGTGCTACCTGTAATAATGTGGATCATAGCTGTTCCTTTATATACGCGTAAAAAACGCGGCTAAGTTGCCGCGCTAAAGATTATTTGCCGATACAGAAAGAAGAGAAGATGCGCCCGAGAAGGTCATCAGAGCTAAACTCACCAGTAATTTCACTTAAGTGCTGTTGAGTGATACGTAGCTCTTCCGCTAAGATTTCACCAGCCATATACCCTTCCAGTTGCTGTTGGCCAATGTCTAAATGCTCAGCCGCGCGATCGAGCGCTTCCAAGTGGCGACGGCGCGCCATAAAGCCCCCTTCGTTGCCTCCAGCAAAGCCCATACACTCTTTCAAATGAGTGCGTAGTGCTTCGATACCATCACCTGTTTTCGCGGATAGGCGAATCAGAGTTGGATCGTTGACGTGGCAGATCCCAAGATCTTCACCGGTTTGATCGGCCTTATTACGGATCACCGTTATGCCAATATTGTCAGCTAGACGATCAACAAAGTCAGGCCAAATCTCTTTTGGATCGGTGGCATCAGTTGTGGTGCCATCGACCATAAACAGTACGCGATCTGCCTGAGCGATTTCATCCCAAGCGCGTTCGATACCGATTTTCTCGACTTCATCGGCTGCATCACGTAGGCCTGCAGTATCGATTATATGCAGCGGCATACCATCGATATGAATGTGTTCTCGCAGTACGTCTCGTGTTGTTCCGGCAATATCCGTCACAATGGCCGATTCTTTACCTGAAAGGGCGTTAAGTAGGCTCGATTTACCTGCATTTGGGCGTCCTGCAATCACGACTTTCATCCCTTCACGCATAATGGCGCCTTGTGTGGCTTCTTTGCGCACGGCGGCTAAGTTATCGATGATGGTTTGCAAATCGGCCGCTACTTTACCATCGGCTAGAAAATCTATTTCTTCTTCCGGGAAGTCTATTGCGGCTTCTACGTAGATACGTAAGTGGATCAGGGATTCGACCAACGTATTGATACGTCCTGAAAAGGCTCCTTGCAGCGATTGGAGAGCCGATTTAGCGGCTTCTTCTGAACTGGCATCAATTAAATCAGCAATAGCCTCTGCTTGAGCGAGATCGAGCTTGTCATTGAGGAACGCACGCTCAGAGAACTCACCTGGCCTAGCAGTGCGAATCCCTGATATTTGTAGGATGCGTTTTATCAGCATATCCATCACGACAGGGCCGCCATGACCTTGCAGTTCAAGCACATCTTCACCAGTAAATGAGTGCGGGTTAGGGAAGTAAAGCGCGATACCTTGGTCGAGTTGTTTTCCGTCTTGTGAATGAAATGGCAGATACTCAGCATAACGTGGACGTAACTCTTTGCCTGTCACTTCAAGCGCGACTTGCGCAGCTAAAGGACCGGATACGCGAATAATGCCGACGCCACCACGACCGGGTGCTGTTGCTTGTGCAACAATGGTATCAGTTGTCATAAATGTGCCTGTGTTATCTAAATGCCGAGTTGGGCAAGAAATCTGTTAGCTGAATTGTAATCAGCTCAAATAAAAAAGGCGACCTTTTGGCCGCCTTTCATTGTTATTTCCGCTAAAGGTTACTTGCTGTGCAAGCCTTTTTTCTCCAGTGCTTTGTAAATAAGCGTTTGCTGGATTAGTGTTACTACGTTCGATACTAGCCAGTATAGAACCAGACCTGAAGGGAAGAACAGGAAGAAGAAAGTAAACATAACCGGCATAAAGGTCATGATCTTCTGCTGCATAGGGTCAGTGACTGTTGTTGGACTCATCTTCTGGATCATAAACATAGATGCCCCCATCAGTAGTGGCAAGATGTAGTAAGGGTCTTGCGCTGAAAGGTCTGTAATCCAACCGAAGAATGGTGAATGACGAAGCTCTACCGATTCCATCAACGCCCAGTATAGTGAGATGAAAATAGGCATCTGTAGAATCAGAGGTAAACAACCACCGAGTGGGTTTACTTTCTCTTTCTTGTACAGTTCCATCATTTCTTGGCTCATGCGCTGACGGTCATCGCCAATACGCTCACGCATTGCTTGTAGCTTAGGCTGAAGCATGCGCATTTTCGCCATCGAGGTGTACTGTGCCTTAGTTAGCGGGTACATCGCACCACGAACAATAAAGGTTAGACAGATGATTGCCACACCCCAGTTACTGACAAAGCTTTGAATGAATGAAAGTAGTGAGTGGAGTGGTTTAGCAATGAACCACAACCAGCCATAGTCAACCACTAGGTCTAGGTTTGGTGCTACTTCTGCCATTTGGTCTTGAAGTTTTGGACCAACCCATAGTGTTGCTTTGAAGTTAGCGCTATCGCCATCAGCAATGGTCTTGTTTGGCATGCGAACACCAATATCGCCCAGGTTGCCAATGACACGGGTGTATAGATTCGTGCCTGGCTCATCACGTGGGATCCACGCTGTCGCAAAGTAGTGTTGAATCATCGCCGCCCAACCCTGACCGTTGTTTAGGTTGAGAGACAGATTGCGATCTTGCATGTCATCGAAGCTGTACTTCTTGTAGCGAGTATCTTCAGTAGAGTATGCACCACCACGGTAAGTCGGCATTGTAATGCTGCCACCAGCGTCAAGTAGGTTTTGACGTAGGTGAGCGTACATACCAAATGTTGCGTTGTTGCCTGATTTGTTTACCACATCATATTCAACGTCAAGTGCGTAGCTACCACGCTTAACAATGAATGTTTTGGTGTACTCAAGGCCGTTGGCAGTGAATGTCATAGGAATACGTAGTTCATCTTGACCGTCTGCTAGGGTAAAGCTATCTGCGCTAACAGAGTAAGCAGGGCGGTTAGTGCTGCTAAGGTCGATACCTTGTGGGCCAACAAGACCACTTTGAGCGATAAACTGGTGACCTGCCTCGTTCTTAAGCAGAACGAATGGGTCGGCTGAGTCTAGTTCGTTTGAGTACTGGTTTAGGTCTGCGTGAATAACATCGCCACCCACCGTATCAATCGACAGAGTCAATACATCAGTAGTTACAGTAACCGTTTTAGCAGAAGCTTGCTGCGTAGGAGCGGGATCTAGCTCATCGGCAAAAGATGGTGCAGGTAGAGTACTGCTTGATTGAGCCTGCTCAACCGGCTGAGGCGTTGGATTCTTTGCAACTTGCCATTGCTGGAACAATAGGAAAGAAACCAGTGCTAGCGCGATTAACAGAATATTACGTTGAGAATCCATCGTTATTTATCTCTGTCTTGTTTTTGGACTGGTGGAACGGGGTCATACCCCCCTTCATTCAAAGGATGGCATTTTAATAGACGTTTGCTTGATAACCAACACCCTTTTACAAAACCGTGAGCTTTTAACGCTTCTATGGCATAGGTAGAGCAAGTTGGAGTAAAACGACAACGTGGTCCAATAAGCGGACTAATAAGACCTTGATAGAGACGGACGAGTCCGATTGCTAACCACGCGAAGGGCGAGATAGGCGCTGCCATAATTTATCAAACAGTTTGAAAATATCTTCATTGCTTAAATCTTGCGCGCTTTTCTTGGCAATAACAACAAAATCTTTGTTAGCAAGCTGATGTTGATTGTTACGAAAACTTTCACGAGCAAGGCGCTTAAAACGGTTACGACCTACAGCGGTTTTGATCTGTTTCTTGGGAACGGCTAAACCTAATCGAGGATGAGATAGGCTATTTTTACGAGCAATGATGGTGAAATGAGGTGAGCCAGCTCGATGAGCTTGCTGAAAGACATTTTGATAATGCTCGGGAGTTAACAAGCGTAACTCCCGATTGAACGCGTACGTTTTCAAAATAATCTAGAGATTACTTAGAAAGACGCTTACGGCCTTTTGCACGACGTGCATTGATTGTAGCACGACCGTTCTTAGTAGCCATACGTGCACGGAAACCGTGAGTACGCTTGCGCTTTAGAACTGAAGGTTGAAAAGTGCGTTTCATGATAATTACCTTTACTGATCAGTAGTTTTAGGTCAATGTTAACCCGGCGTGGGTGATAACGTCTTCTTTATATATAAAGAGGACAAACCGACGCCTCTCAACAAAGAGGCGGAATTGTAATCACAGTCACACAAAGTGTCAATCTTTGTGCAAGCGCTAAATTCCGACCGGGCGATTATACGTAGTGTGAGCAAAATCTCAAGGATCGTTCGATCCTATCTGTTGATCTTTACTCAGCACCGACTTGTCGAAGAAATTTTTGCAAGCGAGGATCTTGTGGATTACCAAAGATATCCTGTGGGGAACCTTGCTCAACAATGTTTCCTTCCGCCATAAAGATCACCCGATCGGCGACCTCTCTAGCAAATTGCATTTCGTGGGTCACCACTAGCATAGTTTGATGCTTTGTTGCTAAGTCCTTCATTAAATTGAGAACTTCTCCAACCCATTCAGGATCAAGCGCTGAAGTCGGTTCATCAAACAGCAGTAATTCTGGTTGCAATGCCATTGCGCGGCCAATTCCGACACGCTGTTGTTGACCACCAGAAAGTGCCGCTGGATAACTTTCTCCTTTATCGCCCAGGCCGATATCGTCAAGAATCTCTTGTGCACGGCGCAAAGCATCGACTTTTTTCCAACCACGAACGGTAATTAGGCCCTCGGCAATATTTTGTCTAGCGGTCATATGGGCAAACAAGGCGTAGTTTTGAAATACGAAGCCCGTTTTACGACGTAATGCTAATACTTCTGCTTTAGTGTGTTTTTCGCTATCGACACTGACGTCATCTATGGTTATGACACCTTTATCAGCGCTTTCGAGAAAATTCACTGTGCGGAGTAGGGTTGATTTACCAGTACCGCTTGAACCGATTATGACGATGATTTCGCCTTGGTTGATTTCAAGATCAATGCCTTTAAGTACTTCAGTCTCGCCAAAGCGCTTATGAATATTATTAAGTTTGATCATCGTTCATACGCCTTATTCAGTTTCGCTTCTGCCCAAATCTGTACTCGAGTGAGGATGACGACTACCCCCCAGTAGATTAAGGCGACTGCAAGGAATGCTTCGAAGAAGCGAAAGCTAGATGATGCCTCCATTTGCGCTTTAGCCATGATTTCCGCAACGCCTAAGGTGAAAGCCAGTGAGGTTGATTTGATCATATCAATGAAGTAGTTCATCAGTGATGGCAGTGCTACGCGAGTGGCTTGTGGCAGGATGACGCGACGCATTGCCTGAGAGGTCGTCATGCCTACCGATAAACTGGCTTCCATTTGGCTGCGGTCAATACCAATAATCGCTGCGCGAATACTTTCTGCCATATAAGCAGCAAAGTGGAGTGTTAAGCCTATCACTGCTGCGCTGAAGGCATCTAGACCAACTAACCATGGGAAAATCTGCGGTAGGCCATAGTAAAGCAGGAACAACTGCACCAGCAGCGGTGTGCCACGGAAAAAGCTAATGTAGAGCTGGCTGAGTTGATCAAAAACTGGGATGCGAAATACACGGATATTGGCCAAAATGACGGATAAAATCAGTGAAAACAGCAAACCCCAAGTTGCCATTTCCATCGTAGTACCAAGATACTTGAGCAGTATCGGCATCAGATCCAGCATGTAGTTAAAATCGAATCCCATAACGTATTCCAATGGTTAAATAACGGCGTAAAAAAGCAAAACCCACTGCAAATGAAGAGCGGCAGTGGGTTAAGGAATTCTATCTAAAATAAGATAGAAAAGTGTAATGGTTTACTCAGTGATGTCTGCGCCAAACCACTTTTCAGAGATTTTCTTCAGCGTTCCATCTGCACGCATTGCTGCTAGTGCTTGGTTAACGTCTGCTTGAAGCTTTTTACCCTTTTCGTTGTCAACAAATGGCCAAGCGTTTTGAATGGTTTCAAATGGCTGACCTGCTAGTTGTAGTGGTAAGCCAGTCTTCTTTATTAATTCAAGCGCGGATAGGCGATCCATAACGAAGGCGTCGGCGCGACCTAGTGCGACATCGTGCTCAATACCTGTGTCGTAAGTCTTGATATTGATTTTGCCATCTTTGTCGTAGTTACGTAGCAGCTGTTCAAAGTTTGAGCCTAGGTTTACCGCAACGGTCTTTCCTTCAAGATCTTTAATACCTTGAATACTGTCGTTGCCCTTACGAACTGTGATTTGCGCACCGTCTACCACATATGGGTCGGCAAAGAGGTATTTTGCCTTACGTGCATCCGTCATGGTGATTTGGTTTGAAATGGTGTCGATACGACCCGTTTCTAACAGACCAAATAGACCAGAGAAGTTGGCAGTTACGTACTCAACTTTGTAATCGTTGCGTTTGCCGATCTCATCCCACAGGTCGACTTCGAAACCCTGTAGCTTATCTTGCTGAACAAAAGTAAACGGGAAGTAGCGACCTGACATGCCGACTTTAACTTCAGTTGCCGCTTGGACAGTAGCAGCAGAAAGCGCGATAGCTGCAACTGCAGCCTTGATCCAGTTTTTCATAGTACAACTCCATATAATTATGGGGATAAATACTACTGTCACTGTACTCAATTAGATAAATAACCAAGTGCAATAACCTAGACAGTAGAGTAATAAGCTTGGCTTATATGGACTTAACAATAGACGTTAGGAGCATATTTGAGACAGAAGAATCACTGGCGAAAAATATTTTCATTCACAGAGTTATCACCAGAGAGAGGATCTCGTCAAAAGTGCCTTAATGTGGATCAATGTGTGAGTAAAAATGGGGCTGTATGTGGGGATCTTACGGATAATCTCGAAAATATTGTGAATAACTTAGATCTTATTCACTGGATCGTCGATCATTTGCTGGCGATCTTGGTTATCAACAGGTAAAATTGCCAATCTTTTCCGATCAATTACTTCGAGTGGGGGCACTGTGTCATCTTCGCTTTGGTTGCAATGTTTGCAACAGCTTCAAGAAGAGCTACCAGCAACTGAATTCAGTATGTGGGTTCGTCCGTTACAAGCGGAGCTCAATGACAATACACTCACTCTTTTTGCCCCGAACCGTTTTGTCTTGGACTGGGTACGTGATAAGTACCTAAACAGTATCAATCGTCTGCTGCAGGAGTATTGTGGCAATGATATTCCAAGCTTGCGTTTTGAAGTGGGGAGTCGCCGGGTTGCTGCGCCAAAACCCGCACCTAAACGTACGCCAGCAGATGTTGCCGCAGAATCATCGGCTCCAGCACAACTGCAAGCGCGAAAGCCTGTGCACAAAACATGGGATGACGATGCGCAAGCTATTGCCGATATAAACCACCGCTCGAACGTTAACCCTAAGCACAAGTTCAACAACTTTGTTGAGGGTAAGTCGAACCAGCTGGGTTTAGCTGCCGCTCGTCAGGTTTCTGATAATCCAGGCAGCGCTTATAACCCGCTGTTCTTATACGGTGGAACTGGCCTAGGTAAAACCCACCTGCTGCATGCCGTGGGTAATGCAATTGTTGACAACAAGCCAGATGCAAAAGTGGTTTACATGCACTCTGAACGTTTTGTTCAAGATATGGTAAAAGCACTGCAAAATAACGCGATTGAAGAGTTCAAACGTTATTACCGTAGTGTGGATGCTTTGCTTATCGATGATATTCAATTTTTTGCCAACAAAGAGCGTTCACAAGAAGAGTTTTTTCACACCTTCAACGCATTACTTGAAGGCAACCAACAGATCATCCTTACTTCAGACCGCTATCCAAAAGAGATCAGTGGTGTAGAAGATCGCTTGAAATCGCGTTTTGGTTGGGGCCTCACTGTTGCGATCGAGCCGCCAGAGTTAGAAACTCGCGTCGCGATCTTGATGAAAAAAGCGGAAGATCACCAAATTCACCTTGCCGATGAAGTGGCGTTCTTTATTGCTAAACGACTACGTTCAAATGTTCGTGAGCTTGAAGGGGCACTTAACCGTGTTATCGCCAATGCTAACTTTACTGGTCGTCCGATTACGATTGATTTTGTTCGCGAAGCGCTGCGCGATCTCCTTGCTCTGCAAGAAAAACTCGTCACCATCGATAATATTCAAAAGACGGTAGCAGAGTACTACAAAATTAAAGTGGCCGATTTACTATCGAAACGTCGCTCTCGTTCGGTTGCACGCCCTCGCCAGCTTGCGATGGCACTGGCTAAAGAGCTGACTAACCACAGCTTGCCTGAAATTGGTGATGCGTTTGGTGGCCGTGACCATACTACGGTTTTGCATGCCTGCCGCAAGATTGAGCAGCTACGTGAAGAGAGCCACGACATTAAAGAAGATTACTCGAACTTGATTCGTACTCTGTCTTCTTAATTCGCACTATTTCTTGATTCACAGTATTCTAAGTATCGAGCAACAATAACGAATTCGGATAAGAGCACCCTATGAAATTTTCCATTGAGCGTAGCCATCTGCTTAAACCACTTCAACAAGTGTCAGGAGCACTAGGCGGTCGTCCTACTTTGCCAATTCTTGGTAACCTTCTTCTTAAAGTCGAAGATAACGTACTCTCAATGACAGCCACCGACCTTGAGGTCGAGTTGATAAGCCGCGTCACCCTAGAAGGTGAATTCGAAGCGGGTAGCATTACTGTTCCTTCGCGTAAGTTCTTAGATATTTGTCGTGGTCTACCAGATGACTCTGTGATTACCTTTGTTTTAGAAGGCGACCGCGTTCAAGTTCGCTCTGGCCGCAGTCGCTTTTCACTATCGACGCTACCAGCGAATGATTTTCCAAACATTGAAGACTGGCAGAGCGAAGTCGAAGTTTCATTGACTCAAGATGAGTTGCGTGGTTTGGTGGAGAAAACTCAGTTCTCCATGGCGAATCAAGATGTTCGTTATTACCTCAACGGTATGCTATTTGAGATTGATGGTACAACGCTACGTAGTGTGGCGACCGATGGCCACCGTATGGCGGTATCTCAAACTGAACTAGGTGCAGACTTTGCGCAAAAGCAAATCATCGTGCCACGTAAAGGTGTGTTAGAGCTTGTGAAGCTGCTTGATGCACCAGAGCAACCTGTCGTGCTGCAAATTGGCAGCTCCAATGTGCGTGCTGAAGTAAACAACTATGTGTTTACCTCTAAGCTGGTGGATGGTCGATTCCCTGATTACCGCCGCGTAATGCCGCAAACGACGACCAAAACACTTGAAGCGGGTTGTGATGAATTGCGCCAAGCCTTCTCACGCGCTGCGATTTTGTCTAACGAGAAATTCCGTGGTGTGCGAGTGAATCTTGCGAATACAGACATGCGCATTACGGCTAACAACCCAGAGCAAGAAGAAGCTGAAGAGATGCTTGATGTCAGCTTCGAGGGTGAGCCGATTGAGATTGGTTTCAACGTTAGCTACGTATTGGATGTGCTCAACACCTTGCGCTGTGAAAAAGTCAGGATTTCGATGTCAGATGCCAACGCCAGTGCACTGATTGAGAACTCAGATGACGACAGCGCAATGTATGTGGTGATGCCAATTCGACTCTAGCATGCCGCTTTCTCGTCTTATTATTCAGCAGTTTCGAAACATTAAAGCCTGTGATATTGAACTATCAGCAGGCTTTAACTTTCTTATTGGACCGAACGGCAGTGGCAAAACCAGTGTCTTGGAAGCCATTTATTTGCTTGGGCATGGTCGCTCGTTTAAGAGTTCTTTGACCGGAAGAGTGATTCAAAATGAGTGCAATGAGCTGTTTGTTCATGGACGTTTTTTGAACTCGGATCAATTTGAGCTACCAATTGGCATTAATAAGCAGCGTGATGGCTCAACAGAGGTTAAAATAGGCGGTCAGTCTGGACAAAAGCTGGCGCAGCTTGCACAGGTTTTGCCCTTGCAATTGATTCACCCTGAAGGGTTCGATCTGTTGACGGATGGTCCGAAACATCGTCGCTCATTTATCGACTGGGGCGTGTTTCATACCGAGTCGGCATTTTATGATGCTTGGGGGCGTTTTAAGCGTCTAAACAAACAGCGTAATGCACTATTGAAAACGGCAACCAGCTATCGAGAGCTGAGTTACTGGGATCAAGAGATGGCGCGCTTGGCGGAAAGCATTAGCCAATGGCGAGCTGATTATGTCGAGCAATTGAAGGTTAAAGCGGAGCAAATCTGCAAAGCGTTTTTACCCGAGTTCGACATTCAATTGAAGTATTATCGAGGTTGGGACAAAGATACCCCCTATCAAGAAATACTCGAGAACAATTTCGAGCGTGATCAGGCGTTGGGTTACACCTTTAGTGGTCCTAATAAGGCTGATTTACGTATTAAAGTGAAGGGAACACCTGTTGAAGATGTCCTTTCACGTGGTCAGTTAAAACTGATGGTATGTGCATTGCGAGTGGCGCAAGGACAACACCTGACAGAAATGACTGGCAAGCAATGTATCTACTTAATTGATGACTTTGCGTCTGAATTAGATGGCCAACGTCGTAAGCGTCTTGCTGACTGCTTAAAAGAGACGGGGGCACAAGTTTTTGTAAGTTCTATTACTGACAGCCACATCGCCGATATGCGTGATGAAAATGGCAAGATGTTCCATGTGGAACATGGCACAATAGAGCAAAATATATAGCGGAAGATAACTCATGTCTGAAAATTACGATTCATCGAGTATTAAGGTACTAAAGGGTCTGGATGCGGTTCGTAAGCGTCCTGGTATGTACATCGGCGACACGGATGATGGCACCGGTCTGCACCACATGGTTTTTGAGGTGGTGGATAACTCAATTGATGAAGCGTTAGCGGGTCACTGTAAAGACATCGTTGTGACAATTCATGAGGACAATTCAGTATCGGTACGCGATGATGGTCGTGGTATCCCGACCGAAATGCACCCAGAAGAGAACGTATCTGCAGCAGAAGTCATTATGACGGTACTTCACGCTGGTGGTAAGTTCGACGATAACTCATACAAGGTATCGGGTGGTCTGCATGGTGTTGGTGTATCGGTAGTAAACGCACTGTCTAAGCAAGTGACGTTAACTATCCATCGCGGTGGTCAAATTCATACTCAAACTTACCACCACGGTGAGCCTCAAGCGCCCCTATCAGTGGTTGGTGAAACGGATCAAACGGGGACAGAAATTCGTTTCTGGCCAAGTGAAGAGACCTTCTCTAACACAGAATTCCATTACGACATTCTCGCTAAGCGTTTACGTGAACTCTCTTTCCTAAACTCTGGTGTATCAATCAAACTGCGTGATGAGCGTGAAGAAGATAAACAAGACCACTTCATGTATGAAGGTGGTATTCAAGCGTTTGTTGATCACCTTAATACCAACAAGACGCCAATTATCGAGAAAGTTTTCCACTTTAACTCGGAGCGTGAAGACGGTATCGCGGTAGAAGTGGCGATGCAGTGGAACGATGGTTACCAAGAGAACATCTTCTGTTTTACCAACAACATCCCTCAGCGCGATGGTGGTACTCACCTTGCTGGTTTCCGTGCAGCCCTAACACGTACCTTGAATTCGTTCATGGATAAAGAGGGCTTCTCGAAGAAAGCCAAAACAGCCACTTCGGGCGATGATGCTCGTGAAGGTCTAACGGCGGTGATTTCGGTTAAGGTTCCTGATCCTAAGTTCTCAAGCCAAACCAAAGACAAACTGGTTTCTTCTGAAGTGAAATCAGCAGTTGAGTCGGCAATGGGTGAGAAGCTTTCAGAGTTCCTAGTAGAGCACCCAGCAGAAGCGAAAGTCGTTTGTACTAAGATTATCGATGCAGCACGTGCTCGTGATGCAGCGCGCAAAGCTCGTGAAATGACTCGTCGTAAAGGCGCTCTAGATCTTGCAGGCCTACCAGGTAAATTGGCAGATTGTCAGGAAAAAGACCCAGCCCTTTCTGAACTATACATAGTGGAGGGTGATTCGGCAGGCGGCTCCGCAAAACAAGGCCGTAACCGTAAGAACCAAGCGATACTTCCTCTGAAAGGTAAAATCCTTAACGTAGAGAAAGCGCGTTTCGACAAGATGCTTTCTTCTCAAGAGGTGGCAACGCTTATCACAGCACTTGGCTGTGGTATCGGGCGTGACGAATACAACCCAGACAAACTGCGTTACCACAATATCATCATCATGACCGATGCCGATGTCGATGGTTCGCACATCCGTACGCTACTATTGACCTTCTTCTACCGTCAAATGCCAGAGCTGATTGAGCGTGGCTACGTGTACATTGCTCAGCCACCACTTTACAAAGTGAAGAAAGGCAAGCAAGAGCAGTACATCAAAGATGAAGATGCAATGAACCAATACCAAGTGGCATTGGCGTTGGATAACGCATCGCTACACGTAAATGCACAAGCTCCTGCACTCGCTGGTGAAGCGTTAGAGAAGCTTGTTCAGCAATACAATGCGGGTATTAAGCTGGTGGATCGCATGAGCCGTCGTTACCCACGTGCTCTAGTTCATGAGCTAATCTACACGCCACGTCTAACAGCAGAGCAGTGTCACGATGCAGCAGCAGTAGAAGCTTGGACTAAGCAGCTTGTTGAGCAATTAAATGCGAAAGAAGTGGGCGCTAGCCAGTACAGTTTCGAAGTAGAGCAGCACGCTGAGTTAGGTCTAAACCTACCTAAGATTATTGTTCGAACGCATGGCGTGACACACGAGTTTGCGTTAAGTGTTGATCTGTTTAATTCGAAAGAATACAACAAGTTAGCTGAGCTATCTGAAGCGTTAGATGGCCTGGTTGAAGAGGGGGCATACATCAAACGTGGTGAGCGTACTCAGCCAATCGCAAACTTTGTTGATGCTCTTGAGTGGTTAATCAAAGAGTCACGTCGTGGTCTAAGCCTACAGCGCTACAAAGGTCTAGGTGAGATGAACCCAGATCAGCTTTGGGAAACAACCATGGACCCTGAAACGCGCCGTATGATGCAAGTAACGATTGAAGATGCGGTTGGTGCAGACCAGTTGTTTACGACGCTAATGGGTGACCAAGTAGAACCTCGTCGTAACTTTATCGAAGAGAATGCACTTAAAGTTGCCAACTTGGACGTTTAGTATCTTTGATACTTCGCTCTTTCGCTTAATTTCTGTGTCAGAGGTGCTCACATACCTTCGTATGCTCCGCGCCTCTTCCTTGAACTAAAACGAAATAGCTTCGTCTCAAAAAACTAAAATTGTTTTAAAAGACTGTCAGAGATGACGGTCTTTTTTGTTATTAGGTGTCTGAAAAATATAGAATTATAAAAATATCTGAAGATAATCCCTTGAAACTATTTTGCTTTAGCCACATATCTATTGTTGAAGAGGGAAGCTGTCTTGCTCACAAGAGAAGAAACAGACCTTCTGAAACGCTGAAGAGGTATCGCTCAGAAGAGGATAACCTTGCAGGCACACAATTGAACTTGATTCGCACTAGGTCCCAGCGTTAATAGAACCCGAGGAGTAGTGAACGAGTCACTTAGTCGGCGACGTTCGAACACACCATCGAACCACGCAAACTCACGGCTAGGACTATTGCTTATTAAAAGGATAGCATTATGAGAACTGTAGATTTCACTCCACTTTACCGCAACGCAATTGGCTTCGATCGTCTATTCAACATGATGGAAGCAAACACTGCCAAGAACTCTTCTGGTGGTTACCCTCCATACAATATTGAGCAGAAAGACGAAAACCACTACCGTATTACTATGGCAGTAGCAGGATTCGCTGAAGAGCAGTTAGATCTGACTCAGAAAGAAAATATGCTGATTGTTAAAGGTGAGCGCAAAACAGAAGAAGAGAAGCAATACGTTTACCAAGGTATCGCAGAGCGCGATTTCGAACGCAAATTCCAACTTGCTGACTATGTTAAAGTCGTTGGTGCAAGTATGGAAAACGGTCTACTGCATATTGACCTAGAGCGCGAGATTCCAGACGCAATGCAACCGCGTAAGATTGCTATCAATGGCAGCAAGCTAATCGAAGGTTAATTGGCTGTCTCAAAACTGAGAGTAAAGAGTGAAAGAGCGCACACTAGCGCTCTTTTTTATTGTACTCGCATCTGTAAATCAGTACTTTCTGCGCCGTAAACGATAAATTTGGATAATAGAATGAAGAAATTATTATTGGCGGCTTTCGTTATTGCTGTCTCTGGCTGTTCTAGCCTTGTAGCTCCGCTTGCTACTGACTACACCGCATCAAACGGTGAAAAGATTCGTATCGCTTATGCTAACCCTGAAAAGTCGGCGAACTGTGAGCTGAAAGGTCAGTCGGCGTACAACCCTAATTCTCAAAGTATTATGGGGATTGTATCGTTCGGTGATAGCGAAATGGATGCCGAGCATAAAATCAACTCAGCATTTGGCGAAGAAGCGGCAGCACTAGGTGCTAACTATATTAACCGTGGCTTTGCTGGTTCTTCTACCTATGGTGGTGTGTATCAGCGTTCTTCCACGATAGAAGCGACTTACTTCCGATGTGAGCACATTTCTGCGCTATAAAGACAAGCAGCCCAAAGTTTTCTCTTTGGGCTGCTTTAGTTTTCTCGGGCTTAACCCTATTGGTAGGCTCGCGCTACTTCTTCAGCGATAATCGCGATACCTTTCTGCATCATCTCATCATCTTGAACATAGTTCATACGTAGGCATTGATGAGCGTGTTGCCAATCATCTTCTTGGCCTATAAAGAAATATTCCCCCGGCACAATTAACACCCCACGGGCTTTTAGACGCTGGTACAACTCCAGAGTAGTAATTGGCAACTCGTCAAACCAAAGCCAGAGGAAAATAGCGCCCTCTGGTTTGTGAATACGGAAACGTGAGTCAGTAATTGCTGTTTGCAGTAACTCGACAGCGCGCTGAGACTTCTGTTTGTAGAAAGGTTTAATCACCTCTGAACTCAGCTTTAACAAATCCCCTTTGCCAATAATGTGGTTGGCAATTGCAGGGCCTAAACTGCCCGGTGCCAAACTGATAATGCCATTCATATTGGTCATCGCTTGGGTGATTTCTTCACTGGCAATCACGATTCCGCAACGCACACCCGGCAAACCGAGCTTTGATAGGCTCATGCAAAGAATGGTGTTTTCATTCCAAAATGGCTCTACATCTTCAAAGATGATGTTAGGGAACGGCAGGCCGTAAGCATTATCAATGATCAGTGGGATATTGTTCTCACGCGCGAGCTTATCCAATTTATGGATTTCTTCGTCGGTGAGCACGTTGCCAGTCGGGTTGGTAGGGCGGGATGCACAGATAGCGGCGACAGAGTCATCTACCTTAAGCTGTTCAAAGTCGACATGGTACTTAAACAGACCATTGTCGAGCATTTCAATTTCTGGGTGGTAAGAGACAAAGATATCTTCGTCGATGCCTGCATCGCCATAGCCAATGTATTCTGGAGCGAGCGGCAGTAAGATTTTTTTGTGTGAGCCGTCAGGCTGTTTGCCGGCCAGTAGATTAAATAGGTAGAAAAAGCCACTTTGGCTGCCGTTAGTTAGGCTGATGTTCTTTTCTGTGATATTCCAGCCATAAGTATCTTTGAGTAGCTTGGCTAACGCTTTTACAAATGCGTCTTTACCTTGTGGTCCATCGTAATTGGCCATCGCGGCCACCAGCTCACCACTCTCTAGCAGTTCTTCGCTGGTGAGCCGAAAGTAATCGAGCATGGCAGGAATGGCGGCAGGGTTACCTCCGCCGAGCATGATGGCACCAGGTGTACGTAGACCATCATTTAAATCATCCATTAACTGGGTAATACCTGAATACTGATTAAACTTTTCACCAAATTTAGAAAACTGCATTACTTATTGTACCTAATTCATTGTTGTCATTGCTTTAGTCTTTAAACAGCTAGTGCGTGGCTAGCCAATAGAGTAATAGATGAACATACCTTAATGATAATAGGACGAAAAGCACTAAATCAGTGCATAGATAAAGAAAAGCCCAACTCCGAGGAGTTGGGCTTGAGTAGACTTTCTTAGAGTAAGGTCTTAGGCCCTACTTTTGCGATTACTTCTGTAGTAAAGAAATATCGGCAATTTCTAAGAACAGATTACGTAGGTTGTTTAGCAGCGTTAGACGGTTCTTTTTCAGAGCTTCGTCATCAGCCATTACCATTACGTTATCAAAGAACGCATCGACTGGTTCACGTAGGTCGGCAAGCTTGCTGAGGGCTTGTTGGTAGTTACCTGTTGCGAAGGCTGGCTCTAACGCTTCAGTCATTACTTCAACGCTTTCAGCTAGTGCTTTCTCTGCGTCTTCTTGTAGAAGAGCAAGGTCGATTTCTGCTGCTAACTCACCGTCGAATTTCGCTAGGATGTTACCGACACGCTTATTTGCTGCGGCTAGTGCTTCAGCTGCTTCTAGCTCACGGAAGTGAGAAACCGCTTTAACACGCTGATCGAAATCTGCTGGTTTAGTTGGGCGACGTGCTAGTACCGCTTGGATGATATCCACGCTAAAGCCTTCGTCTTTGTACCATGCGTTGAATCGACCCAGCATGAAGTCGATAACATCTTGTTCTACGTTGTCGTTAGTTAGCTTAGTACCAAACTGCACTTTAGCTTCACGGATCAGGTCAACAAGATCTAAGTTGTAGCCGTTTTCAACGATGATACGTAGTACACCTAGAGATGCACGGCGAAGTGCGAATGGGTCTGATCCCTTAGGTGCTTGGCCAATCCCAAAGATACCTACGATAGTATCTAGTTTATCTGCCATAGCAACGGCAGATGAGATACCAGTGCTTGGTAGCTCGTCACCCGCGAAACGAGGCATGTATTGCTCGTATAGCGCTAAGGCAACTTGCTCGTCTTCACCATCGTGAGTTGCGTAGTGCATACCCATGACGCCTTGAGTATCGGTAAATTCGAATACCATTGATGTCATTAGGTCACATTTAGCCAGTAGACCTGCGCGAGTCGCTTTCTCTACGTCTGCATCGATTTGTTTAGCGATATAGCCAGACAGTGCAGTAATGCGGTCTGTTTTGTCTTTGATCGTACCAAGCTGTTTCTGGAAGATCGCTTGCTCTAGCTCAGGTAGACGGTCGATAAGAGGGCGCTTACGGTCTGTGTTAAAGAAGAACTCGGCATCCGCTAGACGTGGGCGTACCACCTTCTCGTTGCCTTCGATAACATGGCGCGGCTCTTTTGACTCGATGTTTGATACGAAGATGAAGTTAGGCAGTAGCTTCTTGTTTTCATCATAAACAGGGAAGTACTTTTGGTCACCTTTCATGGTGTAAACCAAGGCTTCAGAAGGGACTTTTAGGAACTCTTCTTCAAATTTCGCTGTTAGCACTACTGGCCATTCAACTAGAGAAGTGACTTCTTCCACTAGGTCATCTTCTAGATCTGCGATACCGCCAACCGCTGCTGCGGCTTTTTGCGAGTCTGCAAGGATGATGGCTTTACGTGCTTCGTAATCTGCCATGACTTTACCGCGCTCTTCTAGGATTGCAGGATATTGCTCGGCAGAATCGATGGTGAACTCTTGCTCACCCATAAAGCGGTGACCACGGATAGTGCGGCTTGATGCTACGCCAAGGATTTCGCCTTCGATAAGGTCTGATCCCAATAGCATCGTCAGTGTTTTAACAGGGCGAATGAATTGAGTAGTCTTGTTACCCCAACGCATTGGTTTTGCGATTGGTAGGTTACTTAGCGCTTTAGCCGCTAGTTCAACAACGATCTCAGACGTCGCTTGGCCTTTCACTTCTTGTTTGAACAGTAGCCATTCGCCTTTGTCTGTGACTAGACGATCTGCTTGTTCAACCGTGATGCCATTACCACGCGCCCAGCCTTGAGCTGCTTTGGTTGCGTTACCATCTGCATCGAATGCCACAGAAACCGCAGGGCCACGTTTCTCCACCACTTTGTCTGCTTGGCCTTCAGCCAGTGCGGCAACCTTAAGTGCAAGACGGCGAGGAGCCGCGTACCATTTCACACCTTGGTGTGCTAGGTCTGCGCCTTTAAGTTCCGCTTCGAAGTTTGCTGCGAACGCTTCTGCGAGAGTACGAAGCTGTGTTGGTGGTAGCTCTTCAGTACCTAGTTCAATTAGAAATTCTTTAGCCATGATTACTTCTCCTCGTCCTTCTTGCACATTGGGAAGCCAAGAGCTTCACGTGATGCGTAGTAAGCTTCTGCAACTGATTTAGTCAGGTTGCGGATACGAAGGATGTAACGTTGACGCTCTGTCACAGAGATAGCTTTGCGAGCATCAAGAATGTTGAATGCATGGCCGGCTTTTAGAATGCGCTCGTATGCTGGAAGCGGCAGAGGCTTCTCTAGCTCAAGTAGTTCTTTACACTCTTTTTCGCACTGGTCGAAGAAAGTGAATAGGAAGTCTACGTCAGCGTGCTCGAAGTTGTAGGTTGATTGTTCCACTTCGTTTTGGTGGAAGATATCACCGTAAGTCACATTTGAGCCGTCTGGTGCTACGTTCCATACAAGATCGTAAACAGAGTCTACTTCTTGGATGTACATAGCCAGGCGCTCGATACCGTAAGTGATCTCACCAGTAACAGGCTTACACTCTAGGCCACCAACTTGCTGGAAGTAAGTAAACTGAGTGACTTCCATACCGTTTAGCCATACTTCCCAACCAAGACCCCATGCGCCTAGGGTTGGGTTTTCCCAGTTGTCTTCTACGAAACGAATATCGTGTACTAGCGGGTCGATACCAAGAACTTCAAGCGAGCCTAGGTACAACTCCTGAATATTATCTGGAGATGGTTTTAAAGCTACTTGGAACTGATAGTAGTGCTGCAGACGGTTCGGGTTTTCACCGTAACGGCCATCCGTCGGACGACGTGAAGGCTGAACGTAAGCTGTCGACATTGGCTCTGGGCCAAGTGCACGTAGACATGTCATTGGGTGAGAGGTGCCAGCACCTACTTCCATATCTAGAGGCTGCACAATAGTACAGCCGTTTTGTGCCCAGTAATCCTGCAGCGCGAGGATCATTCCCTGGAAGGTTTTGATATCGTATTTTTGCATAGTTGTTCGCGCAATTCTTTAAGTAAAAGTTGTGTCTAAAATAGACAAAAAATAACAATCAAGTATACCGAGATATTGCGCATGGGAGTAGCGCTAATCTTGATTAATTACTAGGCAAAATTCTCCTTTAATAGATTTTTAATGGCTTATACGTCCAAATTTTCCTAAAAGGGAGTTTATTTGCAGTTTATCGCTTGAGAAACCCCTTTTAGATGGTTAGAATTCCGCCGTCTTTGGGGAGTAGCTTACTTAACTATCAACACTGGGAAGTTAAGTTCGTTCGTCAACATAATTGATGCAAAATCATCATGGCGTTCGAGACGAGTATCGACCACTTTAATCACAACAATGTCGATCGCGTTTAGCAAGACCTTAGACAAATCATCATGAACCGGGGTGGGGCGTGAGGTTTGTCTTCGGTTAAAAATATAATCCCTGCCCCAGAAGAGCATGTCGTGAGCGTTTTAGCTATCTCTATCACTACCGTTGCCTTAGCGGAAATTGGTGACAAAACTCAACTTTTATCTCTGCTTTTAGCCAGTCGATACCGCAAGCCATTACCTATTATCACTGCGATATTCTTAGCAACAATAGCGAATCATGCTTTAGCAGCTTGGCTTGGTGTGGTGGTGGCGGATTACCTTTCACCAGAAGTTTTAAAATGGGTGCTGGTGGTCAGTTTTATTGCTATGGCCGGGTGGGTGCTGATCCCCGACAAGCTTGATGACGATGAGCAGATTTCTAATCGCGGTCCGTTTGTGGCGAGCTTTGTTGCTTTCTTTATCGCTGAGATCGGAGATAAAACCCAAATTGCGACCTCAATTCTTGGTGCGCAATACCCAGATGCCCTGACCTGGGTTATTTTAGGCACCACGATTGGCATGCTGCTTGCGAACGTTCCTGTGGTATTAATTGGTAAGTTATCTGCTGATAAGATGCCGCTAGACTTAATTCGCAAGATTACTGCATTGCTGTTTATTGCTTTGGCGACTGCGGCGGCTGTTTTTCAGTAGATAGCCATAAACTAGGTGTTAAATATCAATAACTAGCAGCGAAAAGATCCAGCTCAAACTCTGACTAAAATTCGCTCTGAGTCGTGATCATTGCCATATAAGTGTCATACTTGTCATGGTACTTTAATCATGTGAATGATAGCGAGAGGGCAAGGTTATGCTTACACGTTATATGGGGATGACCCCTAAAAGTCAGAGTTATTTGTTCACCTTTGGTCTAGCCTTGTGTTTGCTAGCAATGGTACTGACCGATATGTGGCTACCGATTGTGGCTGGTTCGTTTATTTTGACTGGTTTGACAGTAGAGGCTTGGATTCGAGCTGAACATATTATCCCGATGCATGAGGAAATGCGCGCGATGAGAAAACAGATCAATAAACTTCAGTCAGAGGTCCGAACTTTAGAATACGATGAATAATTAGAAGCAGCTGCACAGCTGCTTTTTCACGTAAATTTTGAAGTGAGACGTAAACTGATAGCCGCATTATTGCACAGCGCCTAGAGTCTGTTCACACTACCTCAATGCGGCAATTTTCCTTCATTTTTCGTATCGTTGAAGTTGTTGAATCACGCTTACCACTCAAGCTTGACATTAATGCGATTGCATCAACTCTCAATGTCAGTCGATGGCACCTTCAACATGAGTTTAAGCGGTATACGGGCATCCCACTAGGGCGGTATTATCGTCTACGTTTACTCACACTTGCGATCGATAAAATTGCAAGTTCTGACCAACGCATTATCGATATAGCGTTGGATTTTGGGTTTGAATCCCAAGAGGCATTGTACCGGGCAATCAGAAACAACTTTGACATTTCACCTAAGCACTTTAGACGCGATCCAACGTTAGCCAAATATGTAGGACTTTCTCCTTTGGACCACCGTTACTTGGAGTTGTACCAAGTTATGGTAGCGCACCCTCCGATTGAAGAAACTTTCCCTGCTTGCCAGTTGGTAGGCGTGGCGGGAGATTTCCGCTCAGTATTTTTTGAAGAAAGAAAGGTAATGGAGGGCGTGGAACAACTATGGAAGCACTTTAGTCAAGCGACCAACCTTTGGGATCATTCAGCACGTAATTACTATGTACTCGAATATAGGAATAATTGCTCCTATCGCTCGGGCGAATTTCAAATGATGGCTGTTTGCGATGGTCAAGAAGAGCCTTCGGAACATGCTTTAGCCAGAGTCGATATATCCAAAAGAAAAATGTGGCACTTCACGCTTCCCAATAACAGTTATATTTATGCCATGTTTATATACCTAAATCTGGTGTTTTCATTCCAGAATAAACTGGGCTTGAGCAGACTGCCTTACATATGGACCATGAATCATGATGGAGCAATGGATGTTTGGGTGGAGTTTAAACCAAAGGTAAGTCTAGAACGCTTGCCTGAGAGTATTTTGTCTCTTGAGCCATACTCATTGCAGACAGTAGCAAAAAGCAGCAAGGTAACATCTTATACCTTACCTAGTCATTTGGTGTTAAAAAGTCAGAGATTAGCTTATCTATTGGAGCTGTTTGGTGACAACCTTGCTCAAATAAACGAAGGCAGAGAGGGGTTATTGATTGGTGGCAATAACGATGAGGAGTCTTCGCCCCAACATGATTATCAAGTGCACCATTTTGCTAGGCAACCAATAGGTACGTATATTGTTGGTGAGGGTGAGTATTTAAAATGTCGACTGTCAGGTTGTTTGTCTCAAATTGGTGAGGGGCTCGACAGTCTCTACTATGCCTATCTTAGGGAGAGTAAATACTATCTTCGCCAAGGCTTTGAATGGATTACTTACGCAGAGAAGACACCGGAACAAGAGTGGAATCTTGAACTTCTTATCCCGGTTTCTAAGCGCTAGCGATAGTCGAACAGTCTGACGGTTTGCTCACTGTCTTTTGCAAGTGTAAAGCTGGTAGAGGAGAACTGAGGTGGACCCGCTAAGATATTATTACCAGAGTAGCCTAGAGGCTCTTTTGGCATAGTACCAGCCATCGTCAGCATATTGTTCCCATCAATATCTTGAAAAGTAAAAATGTCATATTCTCCAGCCGGTATTTGTTTTAGCAGCACAGTTGATGCTGAGGCTGCTTCTTCAGCCTGAACAACATGCTCTGCGACCACGGTATTGCTTTCATCTCGGACGGCAACATAGATATTCCCCCCCTCTTCGGTGATACCTGTTACGGTTATTCGCAAGTCGTACGGTTTACTTGGGTCTAAGGTAACTTTTTCGCTCTGGTTACAGCCCAATAAAGTAATGCTAGCGACCATTAAGACGGTAAGTGTTTTTTTCATTTAGGAACTCCTTGTTGGTTTTAATGTGTTGAACCGTTGTTTTCGTTCTTTTATTAGTGGGGGGATAAAAAGCAATAATGCGACAGCAACTAAACAGAGATTGAAGTTTGGCTTAAAGCCAAGGTGACCCAAAGCGACAGGCGCTAATGTAAAGATAATGACGTAGTGGAAGGTGAAAACTTGCAATGAGTGTTTACCAAGTATGACTAACGGCTTGAACGCAAATATGTTGGGCCATAAGTGCACTAAGTAACTGAACAGATAGACAAGTAAGAACAGGTTTAAAACGCGTAGCCAACCGAGCAGAGGCTTGTCTGCGAACCCACTTAACGTACCTTGATGAATGCCGTATTGAGCGAAATAGTTTCGGTGTAGGAAGAAGATCGTTATAGCCAGAATGGTTGAAATGGCTACTACGGGTTTGTACTTGAACCAATTGATTGGACGGTGGCGAGATACATAGCCGACGCATACTCCGACAACAAATACCAATTGCCATGCAAGCCAACTAAAATAACCCGTATTTAACTCATGGCCAGGAAAATAGGGGCTTAATAATGCAGAGAGATCGATAAAACGGCTCGATTGCCAGACCAATAAACTTGAGACCAAAATCCAGACTACTCGCCCTTTGCTTAGTTGTTCGAGAACGAATGGTGCCAGTAAAAGGAATGCAACATACATTGGCAAAATATCAAAGTAAGCAGGTTTATGGATCAAGGTTGCACTTGCTGCCAAAGCGATCGCTTTATTATCCATAAGACTAGGCAAAACTGTGTTGTACCAATCGTGAGTAGGGGGCACAAAATAAATTTGCGCAGTCCCAATGATTAGCAAGCCTAGGATAGCTGTTATGTGATAGCCGTATAGTTGTTTGGCTCGGTGACGCAGTTTCTGCTGCATCACTTGCCTGCTATTACCAGAATAAATCAGCCCAACCATAAGGCCGGAGATGAAGATAAACCCTTCGGCGGCACCAACCTGACCAAGTGGTTGCAGTGTTAGGTATTGAATGTCTGACCAGCCAACCGTAATCCAAATAAAGTGATTGATAGACATGATGAGCAACAAAGTGCCGCGAATAGCATCAATGGAATGATTGCGTTGCATAAAGTTTCCTCCCTTAACTTTGCACAAGAATAGAGGGAGGAAATGAACAAAAACTGACTAATTGTGTGGTATGTCGTTGAAGTGCGAGCTTATCGATTTGATTTAGCTTAGACCTTTTCTAATTAAGTATTGATACGGCAACTGCTCAGTTTGCGAGCCAATCAATTGGTGGTCCATAAAGCGACAAAAACTTGGGATGTCGCGCGTTGTTGATGGGTCATCCGCTTTCACTAGCAGTACTTCACCATCTTGCATATTTCGAATTGTCTTCCTGACCATCATCACTGGCTCTGGGCAGCGTAGTCCTTCTGCCTCTAATATTTGGGTTGCCTGCTGCGGATTGAATGTCATGGTCGTATCTTTGGTTACTCAATTTGGCCTAGATAATACTAGTGAAGAAAAAATATTCAATAACCCCTTGGCAAAGTGATCATTTTGTTTTAACTTAGTTAACAAGTTGGTAACATTTAAACGGGGAAGCAAGTATGTTGACAGCGTTAGATCGTCTAACTATCTATTCAGTGCTGTGTTTTATCTCTTTTTGCGCACTTGTTTTACGTTCACCAGCAGAATCGTCGTCGTTTATGCCTTTACTCGGTATGGGTGCGACGGTGGTAGGGATTTGGCTTGAGATGCATCGCTGGCCGAGCGCATCTGAAGAACAAGAAAACGATCTGTAGCGCTTCCAACTCAGCTTCGTTTTTTATCACTACGCTCAACTACATTCCGACACTATCCCCAGTTTTCTTGGGCTTCCCCGCTGAAAGGCGGGATTTTTTTTGCCTGAAAAAGGTACAATGAGATCATACCCATCTTAAGTGCGTGGTTAAAGCGTGGAATTAGAAGATATTTATCGTCGAGACCTTAATCTGTTAATCGCATTGCGCGTACTGATCGAAGAGTGCAGTGTCAGCAAAGCGGCCAAGCGCCTTAACCTCAGTCAGTCTGCGATGAGCCGTGTGCTTGGGCGGTTGCGAGACTTGTTGGGTGACCCGTTATTCACCCGCCAAGGTCAGCATTTGATTCCTACTGAAAAAGCGCTCGAAATTGATCGTTGTCTAGGTGAACCGCTAGAGTCACTGCGTCAGTTATTATCACCTATCGAGTTTGAGCCACATAGCTGCGACCAGACGTTTAATATCGCCACGACGGACTACGCAATGCAAACTATTTTGCCGTTTGCTTTGCCACGTATATATCAAGAGGCGCCAAATGTGTCGTTTAACTTCTTGCCGCTTCAGCACGACAGATTAGCGGATCAACTCACCTATGAGGGGGCAGATCTAGCAATATGCCGCCCAATTGGCCCTGTAGAGCCGTTGCGCAGTGAGATATTGGGTCGAGTGGGGGTGTTGTGCTTGCTGTCAAAGCAGCATCCATTGGCAGACAAAGAGTTGAGTTTACAGGACTATCTCAACTACCCGCATGCGATGATCGCCATCAGTGATGGCGTTAAGGCGTTAATTGAAGGGGCTTTAGTTGACCAACCTAAGCGCAAGATGGTGTTGCGTGCCTACCATCTAGAGGCAGCACTCGCGATTGTCGATACCATGCCGCTGATTATTACGGTTCCGGCAGACTTGGCCTACTTGGTGGCCGAGCGTTATGACCTAGTCATCAAGCCACTACCATTTCAGTTTACTCCATTCGACTATTCGATGATTTGGCACCCACGCTGCGAGCATTCGCCTGCTCAAGAGTGGTTACGTGGCATCGTAAAGGAAGAGTGTAGCCGTTTGATTGCCAAGCGCATTGAAGATATTGGTTTGGACTAAATCACTGCAATAAAAAAAGCCAGCAACTTACGTTGCTGGCCTGCTAAAAATCGTCAACTTATTTTAGGACGAGACACGTACTTAAAGCTTGATAACGACGCGGCCTGTTACTTGACCGTTGGTAATCTCTTCCGCGTATTTTGGCGCTTCAGTCAATGCCACTTCTGTACAGGCTTGTTCAAAGTAGCTGTCAGGGAGTAGCTCAACCAATTTTTCCCATGCTGCAATGCGTTTTTTGGTTGGGCAAGCGACTGAATCAATTCCTTGTAAGCGAACGTTGCGCAGAATGAATGGCATCACGGTTGTTGGTAGATCAAAGCCACCCGCAAGACCACATGCTGCTACCGCGCTGTTGTAATCCATCTGCGCGAGCACTTTAGCGAGCACTTTGCTGCCTACCGTATCTACTGCACCGGCCCACACTTGCTTCTCAAGTGGGCGTGCTGGCTGTTCAAACTCAGTGCGGTCGATGATACGGCTAGCGCCAAGTTTTTCCAGTAGTGGGCCATTTTGTTCAACGCGACCGGTTAGTGCCGCCACTTTATAGCCAAGCTGAGCAAGAAGCGTCACAGCTACAGAACCAACACCACCACTGGCTCCGGTTACGAGGATTTCACCATCTTCAGGTTTTATACCTGCATCCAACAGTGCTTGAACACATAGCATGCCAGTGAAACCAGCAGTACCAATCATCATGGCTTTTTTGCTGTCGAGACCTTTTGGTAGTGGAACTAACCAGTCGGCTTTTAGACGAGCACGCTGTGCCATACCACCCCAATGGTTTTCACCTACACCCCAGCCAGTTAGAACGACTTTGTCACCGGCTTGGTAGCGCTCATCGTCAGAGCTAATAACACTACCTGCGAGATCAATACCCGGAACCATAGGAAAGTTGCGGATGATTTTGCCTTTACCTGTGATTGCTAAACCGTCTTTGTAGTTTAGTGATGAGTAATCAACCTCGATCAGTACATCGCCCTCTGGTAATTGGGTTTCGTCGATCTGTTCGATAGAGGCGATAGTACGTTTTTCTTCTTGGTTTAGAATCAGTGCGTTAAACATAGGTGGTCTCCACAAATTAGAGCAGCAATTTAAAAACTGAGTGTAGACCTAAACCGAATATGACAAAAATGAAACTTTAGCATTATATCTATGCGCATCACGCATTTTGACCAAAGTATAAGTAAGCCAGAGAATGTCTTGGTTAAGAGAGAAGAAAAGCCCTTAATCGTATTGGTTAAGGGCTAGATAATGAGAGGGTTATGACAGGAAGAACTTATACGACGGGTTGTCGGTTTCGTCCTTACATTGGTAGCCTAGTTCGCGCAGATGAGCAGAGAAGCGTGATAAATCTGATTCATCTAACTCAAAGCCACATAACACGCGGCCATAGTCCGCACCATGGTTACGGTAGTTGAATAGGCTGATGTTCCAATGTGTTCCTAGTGTGCTCAAGAACTTAAGTAGTGCTCCTGGGTATTCTGGGAACTCAAAACTGTACAAACGCTCTTTAAGTGGCTTCGAGGGTTTACCACCAATCATGTAGCGCACGTGCAGTTTGGCCATTTCATCATCAGACAGATCAACCACTGGATAGCCACCTTCACGCAAATCATGAATGATGTTTTCTAGCTCTTCTTGACCACCTTGCAAACGTACACCGACAAAGATATTAGCTAATGCGTCATCATTGTAGCGGTAGTTAAACTCGGTGACTGCTCGGCCACCAATGAGATTGCAGAACTCAAAGAAAGCGCCCTGACGTTCAGGAATGGTGACCGCTAGTAAGCCTTCGCGTTTTTCTCCGAGTTCACAGCGTTCAGATACATAGCGCAGACCGTGAAAGTTGGTATTGGCACCAGAAAGCACTGTACCTAGGTTACAGTCTTTAAGTTGGTGTTGCTCGGCGTACTTTTTAAGCCCTGCCAGTGCTAGCGCGCCTGATGGCTCGGCGATGGCTCGAGTATCTTCAAAGATATCTTTTACTGCGGCGCAGATTTCATCGCTTGATACCGAGATGTGGCCGTCTAAGTATTTCTGACATAAGCGGAATGTCTCTTCACCAATACGCTTTACTGCGACGCCATCGGCAAACATACTTACTTGATCCAGAACTACGGGTTCACCGGCATCTAAGGCTGCTTTCAAACAAGCGGAGTCTTCTGGTTCTACAGCAATCACTTTGATTTCCGGCATCAATTGCTTGACCAACACTGCGACACCAGCCGCAAGACCGCCGCCACCAACAGGGACGAAAATATGGTCTAAATGTCCATTCTGCTGCAGCATCTCCATGCCGATTGTGCCTTGCCCCGCAATCACCAATGGGTGATCAAAGGGCGGTACGAAGGTATAACCGTGCTCTACAGAGAGACGCTCTGCTTCTGCTTTGGCTTCATCAAAGTTGCTACCGTGAAGTACAACGTTTCCACCAAAGCCACGTACCGCTTCGACTTTGATGTCTGGGGTGGTTTTGGGCATCACTATGGTGGTTTTGATGTCCAGCTTCGTGCCCGAGAGCGCCATACCTTGAGCGTGGTTACCCGCAGAGGCGGCAATCACCCCAGCCGCTTTCTGCTCGTCGGTTAGGCTCGCCACCATGTTATAAGCGCCGCGCAGTTTAAACGAGTGGACTGGTTGACGATCTTCACGTTTAATTTGTACGTTGTTGCCAATACGCGCAGCAAGGCGAGGCATCTCTTGCAGTGGTGTGACGGTTGCCACTTCGTAAACCGGGGCTCTTAATATCTGGCGCAGGTAATCTGCGCCAGTTTGAGGTTCTTGCCCTGAAAATAGAGAGTCAGTCATAAGCTAGCCCTCTAGCTTAGATTTGTCTCGTACTGCACCTTTGTCAGCACTGGTTGCCATACTTGCGTACGCTTTTAGTGCAAATGAAACTTCACGTTGACGGTCGACGGGTTTCCAGCCTAACTCATCTTGTTTCACACGGCGCTCAGCAAGTTCCTGTTCAGATACTTGTAAAGAAATGGAACGGTTTGGAATATCAATCGCGATCATATCGCCTTGCTTAACCAAGCCGATCGCACCGCCGTTAGCCGCTTCTGGAGAAGCATGACCGATTGACAGACCTGATGTACCACCAGAGAATCGTCCATCAGTCAGTAGTGCACATTCTTTGCCTAAGCCCATCGACTTTAAGTAAGTGGTTGGGTAAAGCATCTCTTGCATGCCAGGGCCACCTTTAGGGCCTTCGTAGCGGATAATAACCACATCACCTGCTTTGACCTTGCCACCTAGGATGCCTTCAACTGCATCTTCTTGGCTTTCAAAAACCACTGCCGGGCCCGTAAACTTAAGGATACTTTCATCTACCCCTGCGGTTTTAACGATACAGCCATCAAGAGCGATGTTGCCAGAAAGAACGGCCAAACCACCTTCTTGGCTAAAAGCGTTGTCTTTGGTACGAATACAGCCATCGACACGGTCATCATCGAGACGATCCCAGCGACAATCTTGCGAGAAGGCTTTGGTGGTACGGATACCCGCAGGGCCAGCGCGGAAGAACGTCAGTACCTCTTCATCTTCCGTTTGCATGATGTCGTATTTGGCTAACTGCTCTTTCATCGACAGGCCAAGCACAGTACGCGCTTGGTTATGTAGAAGACCTGCTCGATCTAGTTCACCAAGAATCGCCATCACACCACCCGCGCGGTGTACGTCTTCCATGTGATATTTTTGGGTCGAAGGCGCTACTTTACATAGATGGGGCACTTGGCGAGATAGGCGATCAATATCTTCCATATCGAAATCTACTTCACCCTCTTGTGCTGCCGCGAGTAGGTGCAAAATGGTGTTGGTCGAACCGCCCATCGCGATATCGAGCGCCATGGCGTTTTCGAACGCATCGAAAGTTGCGATGTTGCGAGGTAGGGCTGATTCGTCATCTTGTTCGTAGTAACGACGAGTTAGCTCAACGATACGCTTACCAGCATTGATAAACAACGCTTCGCGGTCTGCGTGCGTGGCAAGCATTGAGCCGTTACCCGGCTGAGAAAGGCCTAGTGCTTCGGTTAGACAGTTCATGGAGTTCGCGGTGAACATACCGGAACATGAACCACAAGTTGGGCATGCGCTACGCTCAATTTGCTCACTTTGCTCGTCGGATACTTTCGGATCTGCACCTTGGATCATCGCATCAACCAAGTCGAGCTTTATGAGTTGATCAGATAGCTTGGTTTTGCCCGCTTCCATTGGGCCGCCAGAAACGAAGATTACCGGAATGTTGAGGCGCATTGACGCCATTAGCATCCCTGGAGTGATTTTGTCACAGTTGGAGATACACACCATAGCATCGGCGCAGTGAGCGTTAACCATGTACTCGACAGAATCGGCAATCAGTTCACGTGATGGCAATGAGTAAAGCATACCGCCGTGACCCATCGCGATACCGTCATCAACGGCGATGGTGTTGAATTCTTTGGCGATGCCGCCAGCTTTCTCGATTTCACCCGCAACCAACTGGCCCATATCTTTAAGATGAACGTGACCGGGTACAAACTGAGTAAACGAGTTAACGACCGCGATGATTGGTTTACCGAAGTCTTCGTCTTTTACGCCCGTGGCACGCCATAAGGCGCGCGCACCGGCCATATTGCGTCCGTGTGTTGTGGTTGCTGATCTATATTTTGGCATTGTGTTACTTCCTATATTTGCCGGTGCTTTTTAAGCTTTGTCTGCGTCTTGTGGGTAAACGTAATCTAGCCAACCCCATTTGTCTTCAGTGGTGCCATTGAATAGACCGAAGTAAGCTTCTTGCAGCTCTTTAGTGATTGGGCCACGCTTACCACTGCCGACTTCAATCTTATCGATAGTTGCAACAGGAACGACCTCTGCTGCAGTACCTGTCATAAAGACTTCGTCTGCTAGGTAAAGCGCTTCACGCGCAATGTTGGCTTCACGCACTTCATAACCGCGATCGCGAGCGATAGTCATGATGGAGTCACGAGTGATGCCCGGAAGAATTGCACTGGTCGCTGGTGGCGTGGTGATCACACCATCTTTAATTACAAAGATGTTCTCGCCTGCCCCTTCAGATAGGTAACCATCTACGCTCAGCGCAATACCTTCATCGTAGCCGTGACGACGAGCTTCACCACCAACAAGTAGTGATGATAGGTAGTTACCACCAGCTTTGGCAGCCGTTGGGATAGTGTTTGGTGCCGCGCGATTCCAGCTTGAGATCATCGCATCAACGCCTTTCTCTAGTGCTTCTTCACCCAAGTAAGACCCCCACGGGAAAGCCGCGATGATCAGATCCATTTCAGTACCAACTGGTGGACACACACCTAAGCCGACGTTGCCAACAAAACCCAGTGGACGGATGTAAGCACTATCGAGTTTGTTTTGACGCAGCGTTTCGCGTGTCGCTTCCATGATCTCTTCAACAGTGTAAGGAATTGGGAAACGGTAAATCTTTGCTGAATCTTTAAGGCGTTTTGCGTGCTCTGGATGGCGGAAGACAATTGGTCCTTTTGGTGTGTTGTAGCAGCGTACACCTTCAAATACAGAAGTACCGTAGTGCATTGCATGCGTCAAAACATGCACGTTTGCCTCTGCCCAAGGAACCATTTCACCGTTAAACCAAATGTAGTCTGCTGTTTTTGTAGCCATTATTGTCTTCCTTATGCACAAATCTTTTGTTGTAGGTTGTTATTTGGGAGTTCGTCACGAGCAATCTGGGTGACTTCAACAGTGCGCACGTCCCAAAGCTTCTCGATTTGATTGGTGAGAAATGAAATCGGACGATCACTGTCAACGATGATTTCAACGCTGGCGATCTTGCTTTCGTGGTTTTGTGTTCCAGCGACTTGCTTAACCGTAAAACCACGATGACGTACTACGCGAAGAACACGCTCTAACAGTACTGGTTTGTCATCTGCTTTGATGTCGATTAGATATCTTTCCATGATTAGGTATTCTCCAGCATGTCACTGTTTGATGCACCAGGTGGTACAAGCGGCCATACGTTTTCTTCTTCGTCGATTAGAACATGAAGTAAGTATGACGTTTTACTTTCTAGCATTTCTTTAAGAGCTGGCTCAACTTCTTCTTTCTTAGTGATCGTTTTACCAGGGATATCAAAGGCTTTAGCTAGCATTACAAAATCAGGGTTATCATCAAGGATGGTTTCGCTGTGGCGGCCATCAAAGAACAGTGATTGCCATTGGCGAACCATGCCCAAACGTTGGTTGTTGAGTAGCACAACTTTCACCGGAATTTGACGGCGTTTCAGTGTACCTAGCTCTTGGATGTTCATCATAAATGAACCATCACCTGTGATAAGGATAGACTGATCATCCGGTCGAGCAACTGCAGCACCCATTGCCGCAGGTAGACCAAAGCCCATAGTGCCTAGACCCGCAGAGGTAATGAAGTTTTGTGGCTCACGTGGTTGAATGTGCTGTGCTGCCCACATTTGGTGTTGGCCAACATCGGTAGAGATGATGGAACTGTCCGGCATAAGATCCGACAGTTGCTTGAGTAGTCCTGGTGCATAGATTAGATCGCCTGGATGATCGTAGCGCCATTTGAATCCGCTACGCAGGCTTTCACTGTGTTTAACCCAAGGTGTAATATCTTGTGTGAGTTCCAACTGAGGAAGAACGGTTGGGATTTCACCGCGAACAGGTGCATTAGCTTGGCGCAGTTTGTGAATTTCAGCAGCATCGATATCAATATGGATTACCTTTGCATTTGGCGCGAAGGTATCGAGTTTGCCCGTCACTCGGTCATCAAAACGTGCCCCAACAGCAATCAGCAAATCACACTCTTGTACCACTAGGTTAGCGGCTTTAGTGCCGTGCATGCCGAGCATACCTAGATAGTGAGCGTCATGACGTTCAATCGTCCCTAGACCTTTTAGTGTACTTACTGAAGGCATAGGATTTAAACGTAGGAATTCTCTAACCGAATCGGTTGCATGACCAAGCTGTACTCCGCCACCGACATAAAGCACAGGGCGGGTGCTCTGAGAAAGCAGCTCTTGAGCCTTAGCAATATCATCTTGGCTTGCAACTGGCATTGCTGGTGGTGAAACCGGAGGAAGAAGATTTACAGGAGCTTGGCCTAGCTGAACATCTTTGGCGATATCTACAATAACAGGGCCTGGGCGCCCCGCTTTTGCTACTTCAAACGCTTCTGCAAGGGTCGGGGCCAGTTCATTGATATCCGTCACTAGATAGCTGTGTTTAGTACACGCGAGTGACATACCGATCACATCGATTTCTTGGAACGCATCAGTACCGATATGAGAGCTGGCAACCTGACCTGTTATGGCAACCAGTGGAATTGAGTCCATAAAGGCATCGGCTAGACCCGTCACTAGATTGGTCGCTCCTGGGCCAGAGGTCGCCATACAAACGGCGACGTCTTGAGTCGAGCGAGCCATACCTATTGCCGCCATTGCTGCACCTTGTTCATGTCGACATAGAATGTGCTCGACGCCACCATCATAGAGGGCATCGTAAATTGGCATGATGGCACCGCCCGGGTAACCAAATACAGTTTTAATTCCTTGCTGCTTAAGGGCGGCAACGACTAACTCGGCACCTGTCATTGTGAGCCCCCTTTACGCATATTTTTATCTTGTGTTGTGTTGCACGTCATGTGCGCTCCCATTCTTCCTACGGCTCTTGTTTTCTGAGCTTTATTTAATGTCTGCCAATTTTTCAACAGACCCTAATGGTAAAAAACCCCCGGACTTTTCAGTGCGGGGGTTTTTTTGAATCTGTGGTTATTTTTCGCCCACTCTACCCCGCGCGGTATCAATAATGACCACGATAATCAGGACAATCAGTGCGTTAATGCGGGCGTTAAAATTCATTGTTATTTCTTTAGTTATTTATGCCTAATCGGGCACGAAAATGTTTGCGTCTCTAGTGGTAACATACAATTCCGCCAAATGACAAGCAAAAAGTCATTCTTTTTTCACATTCTTTCAGCATCTTGCCACGCTATATAACAACCTTGATAACAAAATAGATGAACTATCAGGGGGATAAATAATGTACAAGCAAACAGTGAGCTTGGTATGGGGCTAGCCATCATTCATAGCCGAGCTTGCGTCGGGGTCGAAGCACCGAAAGTGACAGTTGAAGTGCATATTAGTAATGGTATGCCAGGTTTTACTCTGGTGGGGTTGCCCGAGACGACCGTCAAAGAGTCTCGCGATCGGGTACGCAGTGCGATTATCAATTCACGCTTTGAGTTTCCAGCGAAGCGAATCACGGTCAATCTTGCGCCTGCTGATTTACCCAAAGAGGGCGGCCGATTTGATCTGCCAATTGCTTTGGGTATTTTAGCGGCGTCTGAACAAATTCCAATCAATGAACTAAGCGATCAGGAATTTATTGGCGAGCTTGCGTTGTCGGGTGAGTTAAGAAGGGTGAAAGGGGTATTACCTGCTGCATTGGCGGCTAATCGTGCCCAGCGTAGTTTAGTGGTGCCACATAGCAACGGTGACCAGGCTGCTTTGGTGGGGGCTGAGCGACATAAATCAGCGCAAAGTCTACTCGAAGTGTGTGCGGATTTGTGTGGCCAGCAAAAACTGTCGCTCCATCAGACAGAGCAAGTAAGCGCAGAGCCGAGTAACCAGCGGGATCTACAAGACATTATTGGTCAGCAACAAGGAAAGCGGGCGTTAGAGATTGCAGCGGCGGGCAATCACAATCTGCTATTTCTTGGCCCTCCGGGGACAGGAAAAACCATGCTTGCGTCGCGTTTGTGTGACTTACTGCCTGATATGTCAGATAGTGAAGCGCTTGAGTCTGCTTCAGTGGCTTCGCTCACCCAACAAGAAATCAATGCCCACAATTGGAAACAGCGTCCTTTTCGCGCACCACATCATTCAAGCTCTATGGCGGCTTTAGTCGGTGGAGGTTCTATCCCAAGGCCGGGGGAGATCTCACTGGCGCACAATGGGTTATTGTTTCTCGATGAGATGCCCGAATTTGAACGCAAAGTGCTGGATTCATTGCGTGAGCCACTAGAGTCAGGAGAGATCATTATCTCGCGCGCACAAGGTAAGACGCGTTTTCCGGCAAGGTTTCAGTTAGTTGGTGCGCTTAATCCAAGCCCTACGGGGTATTATGAAGGCAACCAATCGAGAGCTAATCCACAAACTATTTTGCGTTACTTAAGCCGTCTGTCAGGGCCATTGCTTGATCGCTTTGATATGTCTCTGGAAATCCCAGCTTTACCAAAAGGGACATTAGCTGAAGGTGGAGAAAGGGGAGAGTCTACCCAGATTGTGCGTAAGCGGGTGCTAGTGGCAAGAGAGAAAATGCTGTCACGGGCGAGTAAAGTGAATGCTTTGCTCGGTAGTCGAGAAATCGAACGCTATTGTCCACTGCATAAGCAAGATGCTCAGTTTTTGGAAACAGCGCTACATCGATTAGGGTTGTCGATTCGAGCTTACCATCGGATTATCAAGGTTGCGCGTACTATTGCTGACTTAGAAGGTGCAGCTCATATTGAGCGTAATCATATTGCGGAAGCATTAGGTTATCGGGCCATGGATAGATTGCTGCGCCAGCTCACCGCGCAGGCGGTATAAAATAGCCCGCATAATGCGGGCTAGTGAAATTAGAACTTGTAGTTAACACCTAAGGAGAAAATCATCTGATCTTCGTCGTAAAAGTCGATGTTTGAGTCACTCTGACCATAGCCAGCAAACGAGATTAAGGACCAATTTTGCCAACCCATAAATTGTTGGTATTCGTAAGCAGCAAATAGGCTTAGATCGTCATCTTCACGAACCTTGCTATAGACCGGGTGTGAAGCATCATAACTTTTACTCGTGTAGCCAGCAGTTAGCGCAAATTGATGACGATTGATGACTTTGAATAACGATAACTCACCTGCCCAAGAAGTGAGCGAGTTAGCATCCCCATCGGCATCAGTTTTAATGAAAGTCAGTGATGGCACTAAAAAGGTAGTACGGTCAAAATGAAGCTTATAATCACCTTTCACATAGATCGATGTAGCATCTCTACGTAGCAAGTCGTTGTTGATAGTAGAGTCGTAGTTACCTGATTGCTCATTCTCAATATCTTTTACAGCGTAAGCGGTATCTAGACTAAATCCAGAGTTAGCAATATTGCTAAATTTTAGCCGGTAAGCGTTACCTTTTTCGTCGGTGACGCTACGCGCAGAGTTAGTTTGGAATGGATCAGCCCAGGTTTCACCCGACATAATGGTCGGCAGGAAAGAGGCATCAATCACTGTTCCATTTGCCAGTTGTTGCTTATAACCTATTTCTAACGCTAATGTACCGACAGCAATATCTTCGCGCGATGTACCAACATATAACTGTTTGTCTAGCTGACTACCGAAGGTGTAGGCAAGGCTACCTAAAGGAAACACCATCACGCTACTATCACTCTCTCCTTTTAGGCTGTTGTCGCTAATGGTGGCGTTGGCATCGGTATTAAAGTTAGACGTCGTTGAGGTATAGCCAGAACTTAGGGATATCTCACCGCTGATCCCTGCTGAATCAGAGAGTTGTGCCATAGCGGGCGCCGCGCTCAATATAGCGAGAGCGATAAGGGTTGGTTTTGGTGTCATTATGGGTTCTCCATGGTGTAAACCTAGTGACTGCCTATAGGGCGAAGAGCGATCAAACAACTCTGACCATAGTTAGATTGGTTTCAAACTTTCCAATGGCTTGTATAATTACACGCTGTTTTATTATTCATAAATGAATGTTTATCAATTTTTTAGTTAAGTCTCACTTATAAAGCGTATGTTGGCACATTTACTCCTTGTTCTGAATATTAGTTTGGTCATCTTAAACTCTGCCGTTTGCTCTATTGCGATCTGCATCGTCGCTGTCTTTAAGTTCGTTTTGCCAAGTGCTGGGCTTAAAGCAACAGGTACCCAGTTCGCCAATAAGATTATGTGGCTGTGGGCGACGGTTAACTCTGCCATTCTTAACGTATCGAATCGAATTGAGTGGGATGTTCAAGGCGGCGATGAATTGAAAAAAGAAGGTTGGTACTTGATGATCAGTAACCACCTTAGCTGGACAGATATTGTGGTACTGTGCTGCGTGTTCAAAGATCGTATTCCTATGCCTAAATTCTTTTTAAAGCAGCAGTTACTGTACGTGCCTTTTATTGGTATGGCGTGTTGGGCTCTGGATATGCCCTTTATGCGCCGTTACTCGCGTGAATACTTGATTCGCCACCCAGAAAAGCGCGGTCAAGATTTGGCAACCACTCGTCGTTCATGTGCTAAGTTCAAACATACGCCAACCACAGTCGTGAACTATGTTGAGGGGACGCGTTTTACTGAAGACAAGCAGCGCAGGAGTAAGGCTGGCTACCAGTATCTTCTCCAGCCTAAAACAGGTGGTATCGCCTATACTTTGGCAGCGATGGGTGATCAGTTTGACAGTATTATTGATGTCACATTAGCGTATCCTGAGAATACACAAAAACCGTTTAAAGATGCGCTGATGGGGCGAATGACCAAGATTGTTGTCCGCACTAAGGTGTTACCAGTTGATGAGCAAGTCCGAGGCGATTACTTTAATGACAAGCCATACAAGCGCCAGTTCCAGCAGTGGTTAGGTGACGTTTGGCAGGAAAAAGATCAGCTGTTAAAACAAGTGCATCAAGATAAGTAATTAGCTCAACAGACCGTAAAAGCATAATATTAAAAAAGGGAGCGCTTGCTCCCTTTTCATTTACTTACTTCAACGTCAGCAAATAATTTACTAGTGCAAAGTACTCATCCATTGATTTGATTGAGCTAGCTTCGACTAGGTACTTATTATTAACAATAAGCGCTGGAACCCCTGATAGGCCACTGTTTTTAAACTGTTTGTCGAAGCGACGAACCATCGAATCTACCGCAAAACCGTTAAAGGCAGCATCAAACTTCTTCGCATCAACACCTTCATCTAAGAAGATCTGACGTAGCTCCTGATCATTTTTAGGTGCCTTACGCATGTTGTGAATGCGGTTAAACAGCACGGGTGTCATTTTGTCTTCGACTTTGAGTACGATCATAGTTGCGTAAGCTTTACTCATTGACTCGCCCATGCTTCCACCCATAAAAGAGACATGGTTTTTCAGAAACTTAGCGTCTTTTGGTAGTTTAGTTTTTAGCTGGGCCATGATGGGCTCGAAGCTATTACAGTGTGGGCAGTAGAAAGAGAAAAACTCAGTCACCATTGGTTTTTTTGATGCTTCTAAGTCTAGCACCTTGTAGTGCTGGCCTTCGGTAAACTGCGCTGCGTGAGCGGATAGGCTCAACATCAATGTGGCGACTAGTGCAAACAGCTTTTTCATTCTTGACTCCATATTGTCGATTTTGTTACCACTGTGGCATCAGTGAAAGAGGGGGTTCATCCAGTGCCGATATCTGCTCTTTAAAAGCAAGTACCTGACTCTCCCAGTATTTTGGATCATTGAACCAAGGAAAAGCGAGTGGAAATGCCGGATCTTGCCACCTTTTTGCTAACCATGCCATATAGTGCACCATACGTAGACCGCGCAATGGCTCGATTAGTTTCAATTGATTGCTATTGAAATCATTAAATTCCCCATAGGCTTCCAAGATGATATCAAGCTGCATCAATTTATCGGCACGCTCACCATTGAGCAGCATCCACAAATCTTGGATCGCCGGACCATTACGTGAGTCATCAAGGTCGACAAACATTGGCCCATCGCGCCAAAGTATATTGCCCGGATGGCAATCTCCATGTAGACGAATTAGGTCAGTGGAATCATTCCAATGGCTCTCCAGAGATTTAATCAGCAAGTCGAGATCGTTGAAAAATGCATTCTCTAAATGCATCGGAATAAACTGAGACTGCTGAAGTAACTTGCGTGGCAGATAGACATACTCTTCGAGCCCTATGGTTGGTCGGTGTCGGAAAACTTGTTTAGAGCCGACTTTATGAATACGACCTAAAAAGCGTCCAACCCCTTCAAGTTGCTGTAGGTTATCGACTTCAAATTGGCGTCCGCCAACACTTTCAAACAAGGCAAACAGATAGCCTTGATATTGGTGCAGTGTCTGACCATTAATTATCACAGGAGGAGCAACTGGAATCTCAGACTCGATCAGTTCAAGGGTAAAATCATGTTCCTCTTGGATTTGCTCTAAGCTCCAACGCTCTGGGCGGTAAAACTTAACCACATAACGCTGACGCTCTTCGTCAGTAAATTGGTAGACGCGGTTTTCGTAGCTATTTAGCGCTAAAAAGCCGGACTCTGCGCGAATACCAATACTTTCGAGGGCATACCACATAAAGTCAGGTGTTAACGCATCAAAGTTGAATGCTTGCTGTGTCATAAAATAAAAGAGGCTCATTGCTGAGCCTCTTTCCATATCTGTGAGTAGGGCGCTTAAAGCTTTTTGATAAAGCGGCTTTCTACTTCAATCGTGAAGTCTTCGCTATCGGACAGTATAAACTGAATTGTTGAAACAGGAGAGCTGAGATTATCAGGATTGACGCCTAAACTCATTGGCAGGTTAAGTACTTCACCAGGCTCAACTTGAATGGTCTGTTTGCCATACCAAGAAACGTCGGTCAGACCTTCAACACTGAGTTTATACTCTTGTTCTTGTTGAGTTTTGTTAATGATTTTAAGAGTGTAGGTATTTTCAATTTCACCTAAGCCATTGACCCTAAACAGTTGGCTTCGGTCACGTAGAACACTTAAGCCGGCAGGATCAACACTGGCAACTTGAACAAAGAATAGGCCGATCATCACTAACAGTACCGCGCCGTAGCCAAGTAGTTTTGGACGTGCGACCTTAGTATGTTTACCGGATAAGCGGTGCTCTGTGGTGTAGCTGATTAAGCCTTTTTCATAGCCCATGCGATCCATGGTTTTGTCACAAGCATCGATACAGGCACCACAGTTAATACATTCGTACTGTAGTCCGTCACGGATATCGATACCGGTTGGACAAACCTGAACACACAGGTCACAGTCAATGCAGTCACCAAGACCGAGAGCTTTGTGATCGGCTTTACGAGAGCGTGGTCCTCGCGACTCTCCACGCTGGCTATTGTAACCAACAATAAAGGTATCTTTGTCGAACATCGCCGATTGGAAGCGAGCGTATGGGCACATGTGAATACACATAATAGAGCGCATCCAGCCCGCGTTGGCATAAGTACAAATGGCGAAAAACAGTACCCAGAATACTGGCCAGAATTCGGCGTCAAGGGTAAAGAAGCCGACGACGAGGTCTTTAATGGGCACAAAATAGCCAGTAAAGGTGAATCCAGTTGCTAGCGCAATCGACCACCAGGCAAGGTGTTTAATGGTTTTGCGCATTGCAAGATTGGTGGTGAGTTTACCTGAATCTTGCTTACGGCGTTTATTGGCACTGCCTTCAAGCTTTTCTTCAAACCAGATATACATAAAGGTCCATACGGTCTGCGGACATAAATAACCACACCAGACACGGCCTAAGAAAGTGGTGAGAAAAAACAGACCAAACGCGGCGATCATAAACAACAGTGCCAGCAGGGTTAGGTCTTGCGGGTACAGTGTGGTGCCAAAAAAGTTAAATTGTTGCTGACCAAAGTCGAGTAAGATAGCTTGGCGCTCACCATAGGGAATCCAAGGTATAAGAGCGAAAAAGACCAATAAGAACCAACCGCCATAACGACGGAGTTTCTGGAAAGTGCCTTTACTTTCACGTACATAAATTCGGTTGCTTGGATTAAACCTGTCCCCTTTGGTTTTATGGGTTTTGGGGTTAAAGGTCTTGGGAGTCACATCTTTGATATCGATTTTATCCTGACTCATTGCGCTTCCTTCTTGAGCTAAACGGTGAGATTTCTATTGTTCTCACTCTAAAGACATTGCTACTTATTATCTGAGAATACTATTTTAGTAAATTCTTATGGACGGCGATTATATACGCAATAACAATTTTATTTCTTTAAGGCTATCAACCTTTAACAACAAAGATCAGTACAGTTCTATAAATAAATGACCTAACAGTTTGGGCTTTGTCATCATTAGGTACAAAAAAAGCGACCAGAGGTCGCTTTGAGGAATCTATATGTAGGCTAGTCAATGACACCGCGCGCACGCAGGATCGCCGTTTTAAAGTCATCTTCTTGATCTTTCTTTAGACCAGGAATCATTTCATCTTTCTCGCTATTACGCATTTTGAGGTGATAGATAAGAACGTCGTCAGTCAGCTCTTCTAGCTTGCCGTTATAGCCTGCTTCTTGCGCGAGTTTTACAATCATTTGCAGTAAGTTAAGTTCCTGATCTTTTTGCCATTCAGGTTCTAGTAGCTCTAATAGCTCCTCAATACGGTGACATTTCATTGGCTTTCTCCACAATATTTATAATGATTTGTTGCTAAAGGTATCAAATAGATGAAATGAAGGTAAGAAAAAAGCGCAGTCAGCGCTGCGCTTTTTATTTAAGCTGCCTTGATAACTTTAGCAGGCGTTGTGGCCATAACGGCTGTCTTCTCTACCAAAGTCATTGCTGGAGCCAATTTTTTTGCCACTGGAGCAGAAACAAATCCACTACGGCGGCGCATCGCACTACGATTTGTGTGCGAAAACCTGACTGTTGTTGGGCGCATTCAGTTACCTAACTGTCAGGCATATCCATTGCCAATGTAATGGCCTAATTAATTATGAGCTGCACTTCATTGCTGAAGTTCGGCTCTTCTGGCTCTCGCCAATCCGAACAATTAATTAGGAATTTTGATATGCACGCATATCAATAAATAGATTAGCATTATCAGTCGGATTGATCGATATATAATCGATTGCGATTCGCTACAATTATGTGAAGATATCTGTAGTAGTGAGACAGTAAACCAGATTAATATGAAAATAAGTGAATGGTCTCATGTGTGCCAAGGAGGTATTGATGTCGTTATTTAAGAAAACCCTGGCCAGTTTTGGTATTGGATCGGCAAAGGTTGATTCCGTGTTGCAGCAAGAAGTTCTCTACCCAGGACAGAAAGTGAATATCACTATTCATGTTTATGGTGGTTCGACAGCGCAAGAGATCGACAATATTGATTTGAAGCTCTATTGCCGTTACATCAAAGAAGTGCCAGCTAACCCTGATAAGGACAAGCACAATGCTGGTCGTATGCGTCGGGTCCCAGCGAGCTACGCACTGGCTAAGTGGTCACTGCCTTACGCCTTTACCATTAATCCTGGTGAAACGCGTGATTTTGAAATTGAGCTTGATGTGCCGTGGAATACGCCGGTCACGATTGGTGATTCTAAGGTGTGGCTTGAAACTGGTTTAGATATCGCGATGGCGAAAGACCCAACGGACAAAGACATTCTAACCGTTAGGCCAGATCCGTTGCTTGACGGTATTTTCACTGCACTTGAAGCGCAAGGTTTGCGTATTCGTCAGGTCGAGTGTGAAGAGGTCAATGGCTTTGCGATGCCGTTTGTCCAGGAGTTTGAGTTTGTTCCAACTACGGGGCCGTTTCATGGTCGCTGGCGAGAACTTGAGGTGGTGGCGTTTCGAACCGATGATAAACTGCAAATGTGGTTTGAGATCGATCGCCATCGTGAAGGGGCAAAAGGTATGCTAGCCAGCTTATTAGGCATAGGTGATTTGAAACGCCAAATGGAAATACCGCTGCATACTTCAGCGCCAGAGGCAGGAGCACAAGTCATTGCTTATTTGGATGCCCATTCTTAACTAAAAATTTAAAAAACTTTCAGCTTACAAGTGTAAGCTTAATGTGCCATACTCTTGAGTAATTATTCCATTTTTACTCAGAGTAGGGCACGCATGTCTGCTAATCGTCCCGTTGAATATAGCGCTAAAGAAGAGTTCGCCAATACGTTAACCCATGCTTTGGGGATGGTTCTGAGTATTATTGGCTTGGTATTGCTACTGCTCAAATCGACCGAAAACAATGCAGACCCTCTGACTATCACCAGTATGAGCATTTATGGCAGCAGTATGATAGTGCTGTTTTTGGCATCAACGCTCTATCACGCGATTCCGTATAAACGAGCCAAGCGAGCACTGAAAACCTTTGACCATTGTGCGATCTATTTGTTGATAGCGGGTAGCTACACGCCTTTTTTGCTAGTGAGTTTACGTACTCCATTAGCGATAGGCTTGATGGTGGTAATTTGGAGTATTGCTCTGTTTGGCATCATTATGAAGTTGGCCTTTGTTTACCGCTTTAAAAAGCTCTCACTGGTGACGTATCTGACCATGGGGTGGCTATCTTTGATTGTGATTTATCAATTAGCGATGAACTTATCGGTAGAGGGGCTGACGTTACTCGCAGCTGGCGGGGTGATCTATTCGCTCGGGGTTATCTTCTATGTTGCAAAACGCATCCCCTACAACCATGCGATTTGGCATGGATTTGTCTTAGCGGGATGCGCTTGTCACTTCTTTGCTATCTATCTCTATGTCGATCCGGTTTAGCGGGTTTCAACATTCATGATTTGAGCGTTAATTTGATAGTGTTCCTCTTTTTCAACGTCGAATGAAATTGGCTTACCTATCACCACTTGTTGTGGTCTTAGATAGGTATCGGCCAGACGTTTAATAGAAGTCCATATCTTGACGTTTTGCTTAGTATTGGCAGAGGCTGTTATCAGCTCGACTTCGATTTCCACTAGAACTACGGATTGCGAACTTTGGTTGGTGAGAGATGTTGGAATGATAAGCTGACCAGACTGATATTTGGCAGCACCAAGCAACACTTCGACACCAGAGTCAGAAAGCTGCATGGTTGGCTTATCGTTATTAACCTGCACGACAGTCGCTGTTTTTTTCTCAATCACAGGAATGGCCACTTGAGCAGGTAGTGTTGTTTCACTCTCATTGATTGAAACCGGATCAGAAGCTGAGATGTACTGCCATGTAAAGTCATCATTAAGCTGAACTTGGCGCCCATCTTCCAGAGTTACGGTTTGAGAGGCGTAGCTCATTGTGCTCGCGATTAAGCAAAGTAATCCAAAGGTCAGTTTCATTATTGTTCCTTAACGTCGCCAAAAGGCGGGGAAAAATAGTACTAATAAGGTTAGGATTTCTAGCCTTCCCATTAGCATGCCTAGGCTAAGTAGCCATTTCGCTGCATCAGGTAGTGGAGCGAAATTTCCAGTTGGGCCGATTACTGCCCCCATGCCTGGTCCAACATTGGCGACTGCTGTAATCGATCCTGAAATACTGGTAACCGGGTCGAGTCCCATGGCACTTAAGCCACCAGCAATTGCAATAATGGTGATAAAAAACGTCAGACCAAAGGCCACCACGGAACGGACAATATCGTCATTGACTGGACGTTGGTTATAACGCTGAACAAATACACCTGACGGGTGAATCAGTTTCATCATTTGTTTGTTTAGTAGGGTCAGCGCAATTTGGAAGCGGAAAATCTTGATACCACCCGCCGTTGACCCGGAACAGGCTCCGGCCATCATCAGAAATGCAAATAGCGTGGTTGGCAGTGCGCCCCAAGCTGTGAAGTCTTCTAAGCCAAAGCCAGTTGTAGTTACGACTGAAACAATGTTGAACATAGACACACGCAGTGCATCTAAAACCGCATATCCATCTCGGATGACCAACCAAGCGGCAATAATCAAGCTACTGAACAAGAACAGATAACTAAACCCGCGCACTTGTGCGTCTTTGACCAGCTCATCAAGGCGACGTTTTCGGACAGCCGCGACGAACAGTAAGAATGGCAGACCACCTAAGAACATAAACAGAGTGGCAACCCAATGAGCGCCATTAGAGAAATGGTTCATTGAGCCATCGGAAGTGGAGTAGCCGCCCGTTGAAAGGGTGGTAAAGGCGTGGTTGATGGCCTCAAATAGGTTCATGCCAGTGATAAGGTAGCCAATAATGCATAGTCCAGTGAGCGATAAGTAAACCGCGACAATGTTTTTTGCCACTGTTTTGGCTCTTGGGCTGCTTTTATCTGACCAGTCGGAAGACTCAGTGTGGAACAGTTTCATACCACCCACGTTAAGCATGGGCAGTACCGCAACCGCCATGACAATAAAGCCAATCCCACCTAGCCATTGCAGTATTGAGCGCCACAATAAAATGCTGGGGGCCATATTGTCGAGGCCACTTAGTACCGTGGAGCCCGTGGTGGTAATGCCTGACATGGTTTCAAAGTAGGCATCGGTGAAACTAATATGGTTGATAAAAACAAAGGGTAAGGCTGCGAAAGCACTCGCAATTGTCCATACCAAACTGGTGATAAGGAACATGTCCCGCACACTGAGCTTAAATTGTTTGGTACGGCCGATACTCAAGCAGGCAAAAGCGGCGATGTGAGTGATCAGGACAGCCTGACCAAACTCCAAAAAACCAGAAGTGCCAGTGATAAAAGCCACCAAGGTGGGGACATACATGAACAGGGCTAGTTTTGATAACACTAGCCCGATCACAAACAGTACAGGACGGAAATTGACCATAACCCTTGCCTAAAGGAAGAACGGACTCGGTTGGAATAGCGCTTCGACGTCAGGAACGTACTTCTTGTCGACTAAGAACATCACCACATGGTCATCTTGTTCGATAACGGTGCGATCGTGGGCAATAAGCACCTCTTCACCACGTACAATCGCACCGATAGTGGTACCTGGTGGTAGCTTGATGTCACCAATCGCGCGGCCGACTACTTTGGATGTGGTTTCATCGCCGTGAGCGATCGCTTCAATCGCCTCCGCTGCCCCGCGGCGTAGAGATGATACGTTGACAATGTCTGCACGACGAACGTGAGTCAGCAGTGCCGAAATGGTTGCCTGCTGTGGTGAGATCGCAACATCAATCACTCCACCCTGTACTAGGTCGACGTAGGCGCCGCGCTGGATCAGCACCATCACTTTTTTTGCTCCCATACGTTTGGCGAGCATAGCAGACATGATGTTGGTTTCATCTTCATTGGTTAGGGCGATAAATACATCGACCTGATCGATATTCTCTTCTGCAAGTAGCTCCTGATCGGCAGCATCGCCACAGAACACAATGGTATTTTCTAGTTTTTCTGAGAGCTGTTCAGCACGCTGGTAGCTGTGCTCAATCAGTTTAACGCTATAGAGTTGCTCTAAACGTCGCGCTAGACCTGCGCCGATGTTACCGCCACCGACAATCATAATGCGGCGATACGGTTTCTCTAGGCGCTGAAGTTCGCTCATTACCGAGCGAATGTGGTTACTGGCAGCAACAAAAAAGACTTCATCATCCGCTTCGATGATCGTGGTCCCTTGTGGTCGAATCGGTCGACCTTGGCGAAAAATTGCAGCCACGCGCGTGTCGATATGTGGCATATGCTCACGCAGTGCCGAGAGTGCATTGCCGACAAGTGGACCGCCATAGTAGGCTTTTACCGCCACCAAACTGACTTTCTGTTCGGCAAAGCTCACCACTTGCAGTGCGCCTGGGTATTGAATCAGGCGCTCAATATAGCTAGTGACTAGCTCTTCGGGAGCAATCAGGTGATCAACGGGAACGGCCCCGGATTGAAATAGGGCCTCTTTGGCTGATAAGTACTGAGGTGAGCGAATACGCGCAATACGGTTTGGGGTGTTAAACAGAGTAAAGGCAACTTGGCAGGCTGCCATATTTGTTTCATCCATATTGGTGACCGCGACCAACATGTCCGCGTCTTGAGCGCCTGCTTCTCGCAATACGTCTGGGTGACTGGCATAGCCATTAACAACACGTAAGTCGTATTTGTCTTGCAGCTCGCGCAGGCGATCTGAATTGCGGTCAACAATGGTGATGTCATTGTTCTCGCCAACTAGATTTTCCGCTAGTGTGCCGCCAACCTGACCAGCACCAAGGATGATGATTTTCATACACTAATCTCGTTTAACTACTCAAATGGCGATCACTTCGTCATCGCCATGATACATTACGCTTTCTTGGTTAGGACAGCGTAATAGAAGCCATCCATATCCTCTTCGCCGGGTAAAATCTGACGGCCTGGATTATCAGGCTCTGAGCCTTGCAACTCGGCATCAGTAGTGCGAGTCAAAAAGGCTTTGACTTGCTCTTTGTTCTCTTGCGGTGTAATAGAACATGTCGCATAAACTAAGGTGCCACCTGGCTTTAGTTGTTGCCACATAGCATCTAAAATTTCGCTTTGTAGCTCAGCCAAAGCTTCGATATCAGCAGCGCGACGCAACCATTTTATGTCTGGGTGGCGTCTGATAACGCCAGTTGCTGAACAAGGAGCATCGAGCAGAATACGGTCAAACTTCTCACCTTGCCACCACTCTTGTGGGTAGCGCGCGTCACCACAAATGACATCGGCACGTAATTGCAAACGTTCTAAATTATCGTAAACACGATCGAGTCTTTTCGCATCGCTATCGATAGCAACGACTTCAGTGTCTTCTGTGTGCTCTAGAATGTGTGCGGTTTTTCCACCTGGGGCCGCGCAGCAATCAAGAATTAGCTCACCATCTTGTGGTTGAAGGTAGTCAACCGATAGTTGTGCTGCCGCATCTTGGACGGATACCCAGCCACGGCTAAAACCTGGCAGTAGGGTAACGTCACATGGTGAAGCCAATTTTATGGCATCGGCAGCTTCAGGGTGAATACTGAATTCAATGTTTTCATCTTTTAGGAGTTCAAGATATTCATCGCGGTTGTGGTGCTGGCGGTTGACACGTAACCACATCGGCGCTTTGCTATTGTTGGCTTCAACCAATTGCTCCCACTGCTGTGGGTAGCTCTCTTGCAGCATTTTAAGCAACCAATTTGGGTGACCATATTTGCCCGCACTGTGGCTTGTTGCTTTTTCGTCTAATGCTTCTTGGTCACGTAGATAACTACGCAACACAGCATTGATTAATCCGCGTAAGCTTGGACCTCGTAAGGTTTTTGTCCCTTCAACTGTTTCGGCAACCGCTGCATGAGCCGGAATACGCATAAAGCTCAATTGGTAGATGCCGACTAAGATCAGGTGGTGGAATACGCGCTTCTTCCCTTTTAATGGGTTGTCCATCAGCTCATTGGCGATCGATTCTAAGCGAGGTAAGTAACGTAGACAGCCGTAGCAGATCTCTTGTAGCAGAGCGTGGTCTCGTGGTCTTATCGTCTTTTGAGCCGCAGGCAAAGCGTGGGAAAGAGATTGGCCTTTATCGACCACTTGGAAAAGGACGTTAGCGGCCGCAGCGCGAACATTCATAGTGAATACCTTAAATTAAGGGAGGGTGTCTCCACCCTCAAAATGTACGTTTCCCTTGCGGGATAATAGTTAAACCAGTTGAGTACCGACTTCAAACCAGCTAGCGCGAGAGTTCAAAATATCTTGCACGGGCATCGCTTTTTTACCTGGAACTTGCAGTTGTTCTAGCACCAATACGCCATTGCCAGTGGCAATGTAGATACCGGTTTTATCAGCTTGCAGGATAGTACCAGCTGGTTTGTCTGACGTTTGCTCATCAACACGGCTCTGCCAGACTTTAATGTTGTTCTCTGCCGCCTCAAAGTGGCTCATTGGCCATGGATTAAACGCACGTACGCAGCGTTCAATGTGTGCAGCGTCGTCAGCCCAGTTAATACGCGCTTCTTCTTTACTCAGTTTCTTCGCGTAGTTAGCTTGTTCATCATCTTGCTTTTCAGCTACAGCTTTACCGTCGGCAATATCGGCCAAACATTCAACGAGCGCATCAGGGCCAAGCTCAGCCAGTTTTTCATACATGGTCGCGCTGGTGTCCACTGCTTCAATAGGCAAGGTCGCGATCTTCAGCATATCGCCCGTATCTAGGCCGATATCCATCTGCATGATTGTCACGCCAGTTTCGTTATCACCGGCCCAAATTGAGCGTTGAATCGGAGCCGCACCACGCCAGCGAGGAAGAATCGAGCCGTGTACGTTGATACAACCAAGTTTCGGTGTATCTAATACCGCTTGAGGTAGCAGTAATCCGTAAGCGACAACAACCATAAGGTCAGCATTCAGCTCGGCAAGTTCTTGCTTGGCGTCGTCTGACTTGAAGTTTTCTGGTTGGTAAACCGGAATATTATGCTCAAGGGCAATGTTCTTGACTGGACTCGCGGTGAGTTTTTTACCGCGGCCTGCTGGGCGATCTGGCTGTGTGTAAACAGCGATAACTTCATGCTCCGAAGACAACAACGCCGCCAAGTGACGGGCGGCGAAATCCGGAGTACCAGCAAAAACAATTTTCAAAGGTTTGCTCAAAGTACCTTCCTTCTTTTTAGTAGCGCTTAAGCTTTACTTGCGTGCTTCTCATTGAAGCGCTTGATCTTGGCCAGTTTGTCTTGAATACGCTTACGTTTTAAAGGCGAAAGGTAATCAACAAACAGTTTGCCTTCTAAGTGATCAAGTTCGTGCTGGACACAAATAGCTAGTAGGTCGTCAGCTTCGAATGTGTACTCTTCACCATCACGGTTAAGAGCTTTCACTGATACCTCTGCTGCACGTGGCACTAGCGCTCGCGCACCAGGAACCGAAAGACAGCCTTCTTCGATGCCATCTTCACCACGTTTCTCTAGGATCTCTGGGTTAATCAGAACCATAGGTTGATCGCGGGTTTCAGAAATATCGATAACAACGATACGCTGGTGGAAATCAACTTGGGTTGCTGCCAAGCCAATACCTTCTTCGTCGTACATGGTTTCAATCATGTCATCAACGAACTTTTGAATCTCAGGTGTCACCTCTTCAACGGGCTTAGCCACGGTGCGAAGACGATCATCTGGGAATGTTAATACTTGTAATACAGACATATACACTCGAAATGTTGAACTGTGCCGAATCAGGATAAACCTCGTTGGCTCAATTCTAGACATTTTAAACCCCAAATGACAGCATCAATGCGCTTTTTGCGCCGCTTCTCTATGTTGTATGCCATCAGACTAACAGGGAATGCCGCCGAGCTAGGATGCTTATTCGGAGAGAAGCTATGTTACGCACTTGGAGAGGTTTAATTATCGCGACGTTATTCACTGCGGGTAACGTGGTCAGTGGGCAAGCAGGGACGTTGTCCATCAAGCCCGATGCGCCTGACACTTATACTGTCGTCAAAGGGGATACCTTATGGGATATTTCTGCCATGTATCTCGACAGCCCTTGGAAGTGGCCGCTGTTGTGGCAAATGAACTCAAACATTGCCAACCCTGATCTTATTTATCCCGGCGACAAACTTGCACTGTTATGGCGAGAGGGGCGTCCTACGCTAAGTCTAAAATCTGTGGTTAGGCTGGCTCCGTCTATCGAGCAGCACGACAAGCCACCCATCCCGGCTCTAAATCCTCAGTATGTGATTCCTTACCTTGAACATAATTTGATACTGGAGAACGAAGCGTCTGTTAGGCGTAGTCGGGTGATGGGCAACAGTTTAGGCAGTCAACTGATTGATGGACAAGATGTTATTTATATCTCTGGCGACCAGATAGCTCAAGAGTGGGGTATTTATCGCCGTATGAATCAATTTAAACGTGGGGATAAAACCGCACAGGTGATAACAAGAATTGCCCACGCACAGCTTGTGGCAAGTAATGACCAGTTCTCCACGTTGAAGTTGACCCACCAAAGCCAAGAAATCTTGGTTGATGACATTGCGTTACCCTTATCTCAAACTTCGACGCTGATTTATAAGGCGAGTTTTTCTCCCTTACCTGCTCAACTGAGCTTAGTTGAAATCCTTGGTGCTGTTGACAACACTCACTATGTCGGTAAAAACCAAGCCGTGGTGCTTAACCGAGGTCTGTCTGATGGTGTGCAGCAAGGTAATGTATTTGAGTTGCTGAGGCCCGGAGCTGATTTGTCTGAGCGAAAAAATGACTATTCTGACCAAGCTGACGGGGAAGTTGTGCAGTTACCAGATAAGCTAATTGGTCATTTGATGGTGGTTCGTCCATACCAGCATTTCAGCGTCGCGATTGTCACACAAGCCTCAGAAGCTGTGAGTAGAAAAACCAAGCTGCAGTCACCGAGGGGCTAAATATTAATGACCACCCAAGAGCTGGCTGCCTGGCTGTCGCTTAATTTTACACCTAAGGTTGGACCGAAAACTTTCCTTCGCCTACTCGAGAAAGACTCACCCATCAATATTGTCCAATCTGATCTCCCGGCTCTACTGGCGCTTGGTTTGAGCGAACGACAGGCTAAGTACCTGAAAACAAGTGCCACCAAAGATGTCGAACAGTGTTTAGAGTGGCAACAACAAAGCTCACATAATCATATTATTACTCAGCAAGATAGTGCTTATCCTGCGCTGCTTGAGCAAGCCGTTGGATCGCCGCCGCTGCTCTTTGTTCAGGGGAACTTACACTGCTTATCTGAGCCTCAGATCGCTGTGGTTGGCAGCCGAAATGCCAGTGTTGAAGGTCTCAACACTGCACGAAGCTTTGCTCGGGCGTTAGTGGAGCAAGGTATTGTGGTCACTAGCGGTTTAGCCTTAGGTGTTGATGGCTATGCGCATGATGGGGCGTTACAAGGAAAGGGAAAAACGCTGGCTGTGTTAGGTAGCGGTCTAGAAACCGTGTACCCTGCTCGTCACCGTCAACTAGCGCAACGAATTATTGAAGCGCAAGGTGCTTTGGTGTCTGAATTTCACCCTTTGGCGAAACCTAAAGCCGATCATTTTCCGCGCCGAAATCGTATCATTAGCGGCCTTTCTATTGGCGTACTCGTGGTTGAAGCTGCAGAGAAGAGTGGTTCTTTGATTACCGCTCGTTATGCGATAGAGCAAGGGCGAGAGGTGTTTGCGGTTCCTGGCTCCATTCATGATGTTAGTGCACGAGGTGGTAACCTGCTGATAAAGCAAGGCGCCTGCCTAGTGATGCGAGTACAAGACATCATTGATGAAATAGAGACTCTATTACGCTGGTCTAATACCAGTAAGCCACCGATTCAAAATGAACTTTTCGATGAAATAGATAGTAAAGAAGAATTGCCATTTCCTCTGCTGTTAGCTAACGTAGGAAGTAAGGCTATACCAGTTGATATTCTTGCAAACAGGACCAATATACCTGTGCAGGACGTCATGATGCAGCTCTTAGAGCTTGAGCTTTCAGGGCATGTTGTTGCAGTTTCCGGTGGCTATATTCGAAAGGGGAGGGGCTAGCTATGATGATGGATATCTTAATGTATCTATTCGAAACCTACATCCATAGCGATGCAGAGTTACAAGTCAATCAAGATGAGCTAGAAGAAGAGCTTCTTCGCGCAGGCTTTCATCAAAATGACATTTATAAAGCCCTTGTCTGGCTAGAAGAGCTAGCAGCACTGCAGCAAAGTGAAACCCACTCTGCGATTTCGGTGTGCAGTACTTCGAACTCGACTCGTATTTATACAGCTAAAGAGTGCGAACGCTTAAGTCTTGAGTGTCGCGGCTTTTTGACTTTCTTAGAGCAAGTTAACGTTTTGACGACCGAAACCCGTGAGATGGTGATTGACCGTATCATGGGGTTAGAGACAGACGAATTCGAGCTTGATGATCTTAAATGGATTGTTCTGATGGTACTGTTTAATGTACCCGGCAATGAGAATGCATACACACTTATGGAAGAGCTGCTGTATACCAAAGAGCAAGGTATTCTTCACTAAACTTCCTGAGTTGATATGAGCAATAAAATTGATCAGCAGCTGTTTTCAGCCCATGAACACGCGTTAGAGCACCAAGCGTGCCCTAAATGCCAAAGTGAGCAGCGCGAAGGTGAGCTTCACCTTCGTCATGGTAAACTCGGCCCTTTCTTGGGCTGTGATCAGTACCCAGTGTGCGATTACATCAAACCCTTGCACCAAAACGATGGTCATATCGTTAAAGAACTCGGGGTTCCTTGCCCTGAATGTGGCAATGAGTTGGTATTACGTCAAGGGCGCTATGGGATGTTTATAGGCTGTAGTCATTACCCAGACTGTCATCATATTGAATCGCTTGATCAGCCCAAGCAAGAACAGCAGCCAGAGCACCATGCTTGCCCAGAGTGTGCTAAAGGTCAGCTCGTTGAGCGCAAAACCCGTTTTGGTAAGGTTTTCTATGCTTGCGACAACTACCCGAAATGCAAGTTTGCTGTTAACCAACCGCCGATTGCAGGTCAATGTGAAAAGTGTGGTTTTCCATTACTGGTAGAGAAAAAGCTCGCTAGTGGAATCAAACATCAATGTGCGGATCGCAAGTGTCATCATACTCAATCAGAACAATAAAAAACGGCGCGAGATGCGCCGTTTTTCGTTGCTATATTTTATTGAGTAAAATTGTCAGCAAATTGGTGGATGGCAGGAAAAGCTTGCTTATCAAGTAGCTTGGATAAGGTACAAAGTTTACGCTGCAACTCGCCACTGTAATCGCCGCACACGTTAATGTGCCCCATCTTACGGCCTGCTCGCCTCTCTTTGCCATACCAGTGTACATGTACGCCATCCATAGCGAGCAGTTCGTTAGGTAAGGTATCTTCACCTAAGATATTGATCATTGAGGTTTCACGGATCAGCTTGGTGCTACCTAATGGCAAGCCGCACACTGCTCTCAAATGGTTTTCAAACTGACACGTTTCTGCGCCTTGTTGTGTCCAGTGTCCAGAGTTATGCACGCGTGGCGCAATCTCATTGACCAGTAAGGTGCTATCGACATCAAAAAACTCAAGGGCGAGTACACCAACATAATCGAGCTTATCAGCGATAGCAGTAAACATCTGTTTTGCTTGTTGTTGCAGCTCAGTATCTGCAATAGCAGTCGATAGAGTCAGCACGCCGTCAGTATGAACATTTTCTGCTAACGGGTAGACAGCAACACTACCATCTTGACCGCGCACCCCGACGAGAGAAACTTCACGGTTAAATGGTACAAATTCTTCTGCAACGATAGCCTGTGTATCTGATGCTGCAATACACTCGGCCATTTCAGCCCAAATAGCATCGATCTGACTTAGCTCTTTTAAACGCCACTGGCCCTTGCCATCATAACCACCAAGCGCACTTTTTAGCACCATTGGAATGCCTACGTGTTCGATTGCTTGGTCGAAATCTTCGCGCGTATTAATGACAAAGTATTTCGCGTTGCGTACTGAAGCGTCATCAAGTAGTTGCTTCTCAATGCGACGATCGCCACCCGCTTTGATCGCTTGGCCTGAAGGTAAGAACTTTCCACTCTGCTCACATACCGCAAGGATATCGTGGGGAATGTGTTCAAATTCAGCGGTGATCACGTCAGCCTGGGTGATTGCGTTCTCTAGGCCGTGACCAATCACTGCTTGAGTTAGTGGGTGAACAATGTTTTTACTGCCCACGTCATAGGCAGATATCTCAATATTCAGCGGTGCGCCCGCCAGTGACATCATACGAGCCAGTTGGCCTGCGCCTAGCACTAAAACATGCATCAGCTTAGTCCTCTGCAGGGTTTGGGTTGGCTAGAACCGTTTCTGTTTGCTCGGCGCGGAATGCTTCGACTTTTTCCATCACGGCTTGGTCCGAAGTGCCGAGAATTTGCGCTGCGAGAATACCAGCGTTTGCCGCGCCAGCTTCGCCGATAGCCAAGGTGCCAACCGCAATTCCTTTCGGCATTTGTACGATTGAGTAGAGTGAGTCTAGGCCGCTAAGAGCACGTGACTGAACAGGAACACCAAGAACGGGTAATGATGTGAACGCTGCCGCCATGCCTGGTAAGTGTGCGGCACCACCAGCACCAGCAATAATGACTTTCAAACCACGTTCTTTTGCGCTTGTTGCATAGTCAGCAAGAAGTTGAGGGGTACGGTGTGCAGACACAACTTTTGTTTCGTACTCAACGCCGAATTTATCCAGCATTTCTGCTGCTAGTTTCATGGTTGGCCAATCTGATTTAGAACCCATGATGATACCGACTTTCATCTCAAACTCCTTCAAAGCTACATACAATTGGTGAGCAAACATTTTGAGCGCATTATACGGAGATTTTACCCGCAAGCAAACGTTTGCGTTAGGTTGGAAATCTTCGCTTGGAAATTTATCAACAAATAGCTTTAGTCTCGGATAGAGATTATTTGTAAACTTAGACGAATAGTGAGCAGAGAAGGTAAAACTAGGTGGAGAACTTTGATAAAGCGCTAAGCGCTTTGATTGATGGTGAGGTGATTGCCTACCCCACCGAAGGGGTGTTTGGTGTGGGTTGTGATCCTGATAATAGCGAAGCGATACGTAAGCTATTGGATCTCAAACAACGTCCTGTCGACAAAGGACTCATTCTAATCGCTGCAAGTTACCAACAGCTAATTCCGTATATCGATGCATCTCAGTTGACCCAAGAGCAGTTAACAAGAGTTAGGCGGAGTTGGCCTGGCCCAGTTACTTGGATAATGCCTTGCAGTGAGCGAGTATCGAGTTGGTTATCTGGCCAGCACCCATCTATTGCAGTACGCGTAACGGATCATCCTTTGGTACAAAAGATGTGTAATGCGTTCGGAAAGCCGCTAACCTCTACCAGCGCAAATCTATCCGGTCAGCCACCTTGCTTAACAAGTGCGCAAGTGTATCAACAGTTTGGTCAAGGCCGAATAGTGGTACTCGAAGGCGAAACCGGTGGCAGAGAAAAGCCCAGCGAAATTCGTGATGCGCAAACATTACAAGTATTAAGACAGGGATAACCCTGCAGTAAAGGAAGTCGTATGTCAGCCATAGATAAACAAGCAGTAAAGCAGTTTCTAATGGATCTTCAGGATTCAATTTGTCAGCAGCTCGAAGAAGCAGATGGGCGAGCTGTTTTTGTTGAAGATGCATGGCATCGTGAACCTGGTGAGAAGCTAGGTGGCGGTGGTCGAACCCGAGTGATGAAAGCGGGTTCAGTCTTCGAGCAGGGTGGGGTAAATTTCTCTCATGTGCAAGGTAAAGAGATGCCGGCCTCTGCTACGGCTCATCGACCTGAATTGGCTGGACGCCGTTTTGAAGCGATGGGTGTTTCTCTGGTAATGCATCCAAATAATCCTTATGTACCTACTTCACATGCCAATGTGCGTTTCTTTATTGCAGAAAAAGACGGTGAAGAGCCGATTTGGTGGTTTGGTGGTGGTTTCGACCTCACCCCTTTCTACCCATTTGAAGAAGACGCTCAATATTGGCATAACACCGCCAAGGAAGTTTGCGCGCCATTTGGTAGTGAAGTGTATTCGGAGCATAAAGCTTGGTGTGACAAATATTTCTACCTGCCGCATCGTGATGAAACTCGCGGCGTTGGCGGTTTATTCTTCGATGATCTTAATCATTGGCAGTTTGACAAATGCTTCGACTATATTAAGGCGGTTGGAGAAGGGTATACGGACGCATATTTGCCGATTGTAGAGCGCCGCAAAGAAACTGAATACGGTGAACGTGAACGTCAGTTCCAACTATACCGCCGTGGACGTTATGTCGAGTTTAACTTAGTGTTTGATCGTGGCACTCTATTTGGCTTACAAAGTGGTGGTCGTACCGAGTCCATTCTCATGTCTATGCCACCATTAGCGCGCTGGGAATATGCTTACCATGTTGAGCCAAATTCTCCAGAAGCAGAATTGTATGATCATTACCTCAAACCAAGGGAGTGGTAAACCTTTCCTCCTTATATAGATAGTGATAGGGTCAATGGTTCGCATTGACCCATTTTTGTTCTGACAGGTAAGGATATGACTCAGCAAATAGACAACTACGTTGTTTTTGGTAACCCAATCACACAAAGTAAATCCCCCTTTATTCATACGCTATTTGCTCGTCAAACCAATCAGTCTTTGACTTATACCACTCGGAGCCCGGAAACGGATGCCTTTGAGCAAGCTGCGAATGAATTTTTTGCCCAAGGTGGTAAAGGATGCAATGTTACTGTGCCATTTAAAGAAGACGCCTACCGCTTTGCCAATCGTGTCACTGAGCGTGCTCAACTAGCGGGGGCAGTTAATACACTGAAAAAGCTTGATGATGGGGAAATCCTTGGTGACAACACCGATGGCGAAGGGCTGGTTCAAGACTTGCTGCAATATCAAGTTCCTCTCAAAGGGGCACGAATTCTCCTTATTGGTGCTGGTGGAGCAGCGCGTGGTGTTATTAAACCGCTACTAGACCAGCAACCTGCTGAAATCATCATTACCAATCGAACCTATACAAAAGCACAGCAATTGGCTGAAATGTTTCAACCACACGGGAACATTTCTGCGCAAGAGATAGGAGCAGTAACTGAGAGCTTTGATCTTATCATTAACTCAACCTCATCGAGCTTAAATGGTGAGCTGCCCGCTATTTCTGCTGCTATTTTTTCACCGTTAAGTGTTGTCTACGACATGATGTATGGCGCAGGGAAAACGACCTTTAACCAATGGGCAGCGGATAATGGTGTACATAAAGTATATGACGGCCTAGGCATGCTAGTGGGGCAGGCAGCAGAAAGCTTTATGCTGTGGCGTGGGTTAAGGCCCGGAACCAAACAGATATTGCGCGAACTCAGAAAAAACCTAGAGGGTCTGTAATGAACCAATCGATTCTTTTTCCTGATATCCAATTATGGGATGAAGATCAGCAAGCCGTGTTGTTTTCAGCGCAGCAAGCTGGGGCACTGATCCAGTGCTTGGTAAGTAAAGCTGAATTAGAGAGCTTGTCTGGTCAAGCTGTAGCTAATGAGCAGCAAGCTATCGAAGTCTTCTCTCAATACCGCTTCGATCTTGAAGAGCTTGCTGAACAATTAATTGAAAACGAAGAGTTCAATTCACAAGGTTGGATAGAAGTGGTTAGTTAACTTCTTTTACTTCGTGCAAGTAATCTTCTTTATTCTGCACATAGTTATTGGCAGATTTTTGTAAAAAAGCGCGTTCCTTATCATTAAGTGGGCGCGCTTGTTTTACTGGGCTGCCGACATAGAGGAAACCACTTTCCAGTACTTTTCCTGGTGGAACTAGACTTCCAGCGCCGATCATCACCTCTTCTTCTATTACTACGCCGTCTAAAACAATCGCCCCCATGCCAACTAGCACTCGATCTTTGATCGTGCAGCCGTGTAGCATCACTTTGTGACCAATAGTGACATCATTACCTATGATCAGAGGGTAGCCTTCGGGGTTTTCTTTATTCTTGTGGGTGACATGTAGCACACTGCCATCTTGAATGTTAGTACGCTCGCCAATATGAATATGGTTAACATCACCTCGGGCCGCAACAAGTGGCCAAATACTCGAATCGTCTCCTATTTTAATATCTCCGACTAAAACAGAGCTGCTATCTATATAGACACGTTGACCAATTTGAGGTGATATTCCTTTGTAACTGCGTAGAGAACTCATTTTTTCTCCTTATATAGAGGGAATTTTGCCTAGAGAGGCTAAGAAAAGTGAGGAAAATAGCTCGTTTTGAATAGAAAATACCCAAACAATAAAAAAATCAAAAAAAACTGCAAAAAGGGCTTGCCAATGTGATGGCGATCTCTATAATGCCCCCTCGCTGACACGGCAACGCTTCGAAAGAGATGTGAAGCCAGTTAGCAAGGTCAATTAGCCAAGTGGAAATGCTTGAAAAAAGTTTGAAAAAAGTGGTTGACACTAAACTTTATCTCGCTAAAATGACCGCCTCTTCCGAAGTGATGTGAATCACAAAGAAGAGAAGCTCTTTAACAATATAAACCTATCAATCTGTGTGGGCACTCGTTGATGATAATCCAAATAGATATTCTTTCTTTATAGAGAGCGGTATCAATTTAGGTTTCAATGAACTGAGTGACCAATTTGATAACTTCGGTTATCGAGCACAGTCAATTCATTGTTGTTCTGTTGGAACAACAATAGCTTTAAATTACATACGTAGTTTGAAGTCAGTATTC
>Ga0213841_1000278_pt1 | contig 80996 bp, 67 predicted proteins | sample SWPATP23_FD_160125 | JGI IMG/M metagenome (GOLD analysis project Ga0213841, IMG submission 160125) | Coastal seawater microbial communities from Marineland, Florida, United States - SWPA TP2 #3 | ecosystem: Environmental > Aquatic > Marine > Coastal | place: USA: Florida | collected 2016-08-14
ATTTGCAGTGGATGATGGCGTCGTTCTCTGCTGAATGGCATTTGACAGCAAATGGTCGACGATGCCTGTTTCTCATCCTCACCGACGTCGTCACGTCGTCGTCAAACGGAGGTTTTGGGATGCGCTCGAGTCAGGTCCCGCGCGCTTCGCGGCGCCGGGGCCCTGCCTTCAACGACCATTTGCAGTGGATGATGGCGTCGTTCTCTGCTGAATGGCATTTGACAGCAAATGGTCGACGATGCCTGTTTCTCATCCTCACCGACGTCGTCACGTCGTCGTCAAACGGAGGTTTTGGGATGCGCTCTGGGCCAAGTGCTGGGGACGGCAGGGCTGCCAAAAGATCCGACCTGCGTGTTGGCGGACTCTTCAAGCGAACCGCGTAAGGACAGCTGCGGATGCTTTCGCGCATCCGCGTGTCTGCCTACGGCGATTGGCGCCGCAAAACAGGTTCAACATGGACAGATTCATCCTCGACAAACGCATCGTGCTCGGTGCCGTGCTTGGCGCCGCCCTCGGCGGAGCACAGACAGCTGCACTCCGCCATTCACAAGGTTCCGAACGCGCCCCGCCAGTGCAGCGGTTGCCACAGGGGAGGCGGTGATGGGCGTGTTGTCTCACATCCGCTGCACGCGGAGCTCCGACCCAGATGCATTGGCCGCGTTTGCTGCCGCCTACACCGAGGTCTCTGGTCATTCCTGCGACGTGGCTGAGCTCGACAAAGACGGGCAGGCGGTTCGGTTTCTCAAAGTCGACGGCGAACTCGTCGGAGGGTACGTCGTTCGCTGGCAGCCCCCCTTTCGCTACTTGGGGTTCATTCCAGAAGGAGCGCCGCTGCTGCAAACCTTCTTTCCCGACGACACCATCGAGAGCACGCACAACTGGATGAGGCGGGGCATTCCGAAGGCTGCGCGCGCGCTCTGGGTGTTGACGCTGTTTTGGGACGCCCTGACGTCGAGAAAAAAGCATTTTCTCGGTGGCACTTGCGAGCGCCGCATCCGTGACTACCACATGTCGGTTCTGCCCAACCTTCTGTACGAAGGTCCGGCGGCGTTGAACGATGAGAAGTTTCCCGAGGCTTGGGTGTACACCGGGTCGTTGCGCACGGCCCTGCCGCGCGTGCCTCGTGCCATGTGGAAGAAGCCAGGACGTCGACGCGACAAGGCGGCTCGAGCTGCTGAGACCGCCCCGTGCTCACAAGGGCAAGCCGTCGAGGGTGAGAACCTCAAGAGCGCCATGGGCGTTGTGGCTCGGTGACGGCCTGGCGCGAGACGCGGCGGTCGGTGGCGACGGGTCTGCACCGGTGACGCACCGCTCCGCCCTGGGCGCGAGCCGTCAACGCACCTGCACACAGGTGCGCGCTTTGCCTCTTGGGTCGTCATCGCACGGCTCTTCTGGTTTGCACTGCGGAAGCCGGCACACGCCGTCTCTGCATTCGTTCTCCTCGAAAAACACATTCGGCGCACAATCGCTGCTGAACTCGCACGGCTCCCGACATTCACGGATGCCTGCGATGCGACCTCGGAGGCAAGCGACGTGGGGGCCGAAGTGGCTTTGGCATTCGCCGCTGTCGCGGCATCCGACGGGTTGGCAAACCCCAGCGGCACATTCGTGTCGGCCGTACGTCGAGTATTGCCCGGTGCAGTCGGCGTTGCTGGAGCACGTCACAAGGCACTCTCGCACGGGGCGAACCCGGCTGCGGGCGCAGGTCGAGCGGCCGCCCACTTCGCACTCGCCCGGATGGCAGCCGAGGCTGCGGCAGACGCCGTCGATGCAACTCCAGTTGTCTTCGTCGACGGCGTCGCCAACAGGCGGGTGGGGCACGCAGTCGGCGGCAGTGTCGCAGGCATACCAACACCCAAACATCGGTGGGTCGACGTCGTCGTCGAGCGTCTCTCGGCCGGGGGCGAGGGGGGCAACGTCCTCAACGTCGACGGTGACGCTGGTGGGCACCGTCCAAAACGGTGGAACTTCGCTGCACGCCGACGTCGACAACGCGAGCATGAGCCATCCGGCCAGCACCCGCCCTCTCGACTGCAGCTCGCTTCGGCGTCGCAACATCGTCGTCGTCGTCGTCATGGATCCTCCAACTGCAGCACTGCAGAGCAAAGAGCGAACCAAGTCGGCGTGCACCCCATGCAGCGCGCCTCAGCCTCGGCTGTCGAGGCTGTCGACGTCGTTTGCGTCGAGATTCACACCTGCTTCCAACGCGGCGCCCACACGCACGACACATCCGGTGGTGTGGCTCCAGCTGTCGAGGCCTGCGAACGGCGCCGACCTTGGTGGCATGTCTCCTGCTTTCCAACGCATTGATGACGTCTGTTTCGTTTGGTTGTGTCGTGTCGCTCGTGGGTGGGCTCTGGTGGATGTCTTTGGTGGGCGGCTGCCGAGACGGCCGCCCGCCGCCGATGCCACCGTCGGTGGACGCAGGGAGCGCCGTGGACGCCGGCGCTCTCAACGACGATGGTGGTGTGGCACGGTGCGCGGCTTCCTCGGCCGCTGGGCAGTGTCCTGGCCGACGCGTTTGCCAACATGGCGCTTGCGTTGTGCCTCTCGACGACGGCGTCGCCAAAGATGCCAGCGCGTCGACGGCGTGGCGCAACATCTGGCGTTCGTACCGGGACCGCTATGCCGCCTTCGCCGCCAAGCCCGACCTCGATTGGGAGCAGGTTCGGGAGACGTTCGCTGCGGACGTCGATGACGCCGTCACACAAGTGCAGGCCGAGTGGGCCATCTCCCGCGGGGTGCAGGCTCTGCAAGACGGCCACGTCTTCGTGCGTCCTCCACGGTTGTGTGCGCTCGACCCAGGGTTCGGCGCCAGCCAGTCCAATGTCGACGCCTGCGTCGAAGAAACCGACGAAGGCCTCGTCGTCGCCAAGGTGGGGCCGACGAATCCCATGGGTTCGCCGTCGGCGACTTGATCGTGTCGTTCGACGGGCGCACGCCCGAGGAGGCCCTCGCCGACGTCAACCCCAGCCCCGCTGCCAGGTTGCGCACTCCACGTCGGCGGCGTTGCGCCAAACGCTCGTGCAGAGCGTGATGTTTCGCGACGTCGACGACACCTTCATCGAGGTCGAGCGCGACGACGGCCGTGTGGTGTCGTTGCCGACGACGACGGTGGAGACACCGCTGCGTTGTCGAGGTGGAGTCGGGCCAAATCCGCTGACCACCGACGTGCAGAACCTTGGCCACGACGTCGTCGCAGCTGTGCTGCCGGGCGACATCCAATACCTGAGGTGGGCGCGGTTTGGGTCGACGGCGGATGGCGCCTTCGACGCTGAGCCCGTCCAGACTCTGTTGTTGACGACCATTGCACAGGCTCGCGGGCGACGAGGTCTCATCCTCGACATCCGGGGCAACGAAGGTGGCTTGGACGCCATGTTCCGCGCCGTGGTGCAGGCGCTGGTGCGCGACCCCACCGTCTTCATGCTGCGCCGGCTTCGCGACGGCGCCAGCTGGGGTCCCATGGCGAACATTGCCGTCGAGAGAAACGACGACGCCATCGACGTCGACGTCGCTGTGTTGACGGATGCCGCCTCTGTTTCGGCAGCCGATTTTCTGGCGGCGTGCCTGACGACCTACGGGCGCGCCACAGCGTTCGGCGCGCCGACGTCGGGGGCGTTTGGCGCCGCGTCCACGTCGCCCAGCGTCTTTGACTTCACGTTGGTGAACAACTGGGCTTGGGTGGTGAGCGTCGACGGCAGTTCATTGCCTGGCGCGCCGGCGCCGGGCGACCCAATGGAGGGCCACCCTCCTGACGTCGATCATGCGGTGCGGGCGACGCGGGCCGACTTGACGGCAGGCGTCGACACAGTCCTCGAAGCCGCACGCGTCTTTCTGGCGACGTCGTCTGTGGGGGCTGAGGCCGACAGGTCGGACGCTGCGAGGTGAGGCGTGGCCGACGCCCACGTCCCTGCAGACGACGTCGGTTTTTGCGCTTTGTCTCGCCAAACCGTCGAAGCCGACGATACAGTCAGCATATGAAGCTCTTTGGATTCGGCCGCCGAAACGTCCGACAGGACGCCGTCACTCGCTCGACCTCCGCGAGCGCCACGCAGACGCGTGGCAAGGAGAACGGGGCGGAGAACGCGCCCAAGTCGAACGTCGACGACGCCTCCCAGAGTGGCTTTGACGGCACCCGCGACGCGGGCCATGACACCCCCCTCGGCGATCGCGGCCCCGGCACCGGAACCCAAGGCACCCTCAACCTGCGCATGCAGCACATGACCGGGGACGTCGAGGTGCACAAAGGCCCCGCCGACGGCCCTCCATGGAGCGACCTCGAGAAACGCTCGCTCGAGATGCTCGACAAAAAATACCCGCGCGGGCCGAGCAAGCCGGGGGCCTACCTCCGACAAGACGGCACCACCCACCAGTACATCCACCGCGTCGGCGAGGTCGACGACAGCGTGCTGCAGAGCATTCAGAAAAATGGGCTGCGCGCGGCCGAGGCGACGGGCACCTTTGGGCACGCCGAGGGCGTCTATGCACTCAACTTCGACGGCGGCGGCCAACTGCTCGACCCCAAGCTCTACGGTGAGGCCGTCTATGTGCTCTTCGAGAGCCGTCATCCCTGCGTCGTGGGCGACCACCTCAACAAAGAGACGGCGGTGTTTCTCCTCGACGAGGGCAAGCACATCGGCACCGAGAACATGATCTTCGTGAAGGGGAACAAAGACGGGACATACACCCGCATCGACCCCAACGATTCAACGAAGACGTTGCCGCTCGACCTCGGGGCCGACGGCAAGACGTTTACGCCAACAGCCGGGTAGGGCCCTTCAGCACATCCAGCAAGTTTCTGTTGCACTTCATGTTTCAGCTTTGTGCGAAAGCACGACAGCACCATCAGGAGACAGTGGCGTCTGCCGTATCTCCCCTTGCGGGTGAGAGCAGCGAAGGATGCGCCATGTCTGAAGTGCCCAAAACGTGTCCAAACGTCGACAAATGTCCGCTGTTTCCGCTCTTTTCCACGACAATGCTGCTGCGGGTGTTTCAAGCAGAGTATTGTGAGTACCGGTACGCAGAATGTGCACGTCTGCAAAGCATGCAGCGTGGTGTGAAACCGGAGCGAGAACTCTTGCCGGACGGAAGCCTCTTGGTGCTGGCCTCCTGACCTCGGCGTGAGCAGAGAGGAGGACGCATGCCAGAGGGCATCCCCATCGAGACGGTGTGGAAACGTCTGCAGCAGACGTCGACCTCGCAAGAGCAATTGCCCGACGCCTTCTTGGTGCGCCACGTCGAGACCCGGGCCGCCAAGACCGGCTTGGGGACCATCGTTGACGACGGCGAGCGCTCCGGCGAGGGCAAATGGTTGTGCTACCCCATCGTTCGCCGTGAAGAGTCCCCCTACCGCATGGTCAGCATTGGCCGCACGCCCAACAACGACATCGTCATCGCCGACGCATCGGTGTCGAAGTTTCACGCCTACTTCAGAACCGAAACCGACTTGCGGGTGTGGGACGGCGGGTCGACCAACGGCTCGACGATCAACGACCGCAAAGTGCCCACGCGCGACCACGGCGAGCCCCCTCTGCAGATGAACGTGGGCGATGTGTTGCGGGTCGGCAGCGTCCCGCTGACGTTGATGGACGCCAAAAGCATCTTGGACCTTCAGGGACAGCTGGGGTACGCGCCGTTGCCGAAGAAGAGCGCGGTGCGCGCCGTCGAGCACATCACTGTGGGGCAGTCGCCCGAATACGATTTGTGCATCACGTTGGGCGCCCTTGCGGGCCGCATCGACGTGCTTCGGCTGGTGGAGTCGACGCGGACCCTTCCCACCGTCACGTCGTCGTTCAAGGTGTGTTTTGACCTCTCGGCGTTGGGCGACGCCGGCCTGGAGATCGACCCCAAGCTGTTCTCGGCAGCCACCGAGTTGTTGAGTGGTGAGGACCTGTCGTCTGTCCACGTCGTCGTCGTGGCGGCCACAGCGCCAGCCGCTGCCGCGGTCACATCGGTGTTGCGCTTGGTCGGCTTGGAGCACTCGTTGGAGGTGTTGAATCGGTCGCCGTTCGACTTGCCGAGCACCGGGACATTTCAGGTGCCCGTTGGCGAGCCGGATGTGCCACCCTTTCCCAAAGACCTGCCGGACTGACATGCCTTCTCGCTCCTTCACCACTGCGACTTCTTCTGCGGCGACGCGTCTGCTGTGGACGACGTCGCTGGTGGGCTTGCTGTCGGCCGCGGGCTGCAACTTGTTCACCGAGATGCCTCCCTGTGACGTCGACGCCAACTGCCCGCCGTCGGCGCCGGTGTGCAGCGACCACGTGTGCACGGCAGAAGAGCCTGCTCCAGACGACGGCGGCGATGTCGTCGTCGATGCCGGAGACGACGCCGGACGCCCCGATGCCGGCCCCCTCGACGCTGGCCCCGATGATGCTGGCCTCGTGGATGCTGGCCCCCTCGACGCTGGTCCCGATGATGCTGGGCCCGTGGATGGCGGCCCTCTCGACGCTGGCTCCGTGGACGCCGGCCCCCCCGACGGAGGGCTGGACGGCGGAGATGTGGACGGTGGCGGGGTCGACGCTGGTGCAGACGCCGGCGTGGATGCGGGAGGACTCGTCTTCCCCTACGACATCGCCAACGTCGACGAGACGACGTTGTCGGCGCAGCTGCCGCTCGACTTCACAGCTTGCACGTCGGCGGTGCTGAACACCGACGACCTCGCCAGCAGCATGTTCGTCGGGTGCGCCCCCTCGCTCGACGACACCTGGCGCATCGTCAACGCCAACGCCATGGACCACCAGGTGGTGGCGACGACGGGGTTGACTCTGCCCGCCGGATTGACCGTCGAAGTGGTCGGCTCCGCGAGCCTCGTCCTCGTCGTCGACGGCGACGCCAACGTTGCGGGGGCACTCGACGCCAGTGGCTCAGCGACGGCAGCAGGTGCCGGCGGAGACGTTGCTTGTGGGCCGCGTCTCGGCGGAGCCGGCGGGTTGTCGTCAGACCGGGGCAGTGGCGGTGGCGGAGGCGGACACCTCACGGCCGGGGGCGCTGGCGGCACCGCCGACAACGGTGGCGCTCCTGGGGGGGCCGAGGGCGCCCTCGTCGGAGGTGTGCCATTTGTTCTTCGCGGTGGATGCTCGGGCGGCGCCGGCGGCGGCGACGGAAGCTCAGGCGGGGCCGGTGGATTTGCCGGAGGTGCGCTGCAGATCAGCGTGTCGGGCACGCTCACCCTCGACGGCGAGCTGCGTGCCGGCGGCGGCGGCGGACAGCCTGCAACCGCAGGAGGACATGGCGGTGGCGGAGGCGGCAGTGGTGGCAGCATTCTCGTGCAGGCCTCCCACGTCGTGGGCAGCGGTGTGTTGCAGGCCAACGGCGGCGGCGGTGCAGGGGGCTCGGGTCGCTTTGACGGCGAGAACGGAGCACCCGGAGAGTCTCCATTGGGTGTCGACCGTGGCCGCGGTGGTGCCGGCGGCGGCACAGGGGGGAACGCTGGAGGCGGCGGCGGAGACGGCGCTTCAGACGGACGAGACGCTCGCCAAGGGGAGTCGGCGACCTACGGCGGCGGCGGCGGCGGTGGTGGACTGGGCGCCATCCACATTGAGGGCGTGACGACGTGCGCCGAGACGCTGCAGTCGTCGCCCGCGGCCACCACGTCGTGCCCTTAGCAGACGAACGACGTCGGATGATGTCCGATTCTCGTCGTGAACGAACACGCCAGCGTCGACGTCGAGGCCTATACAGCGCATCGCTGTAGGAGGTCTCATGAAGACTTGGATCGCGAGTTTGTTGGGCGCATTGCTGTTGACGGCCGTCGTGGGCTGCGAGTCGGCGCCGAAGCCAAAGAGTGAAGTGAAGGGCGACGTGAACGCAGACGGCTGCCCCAGCGAATGCCTGTTGTCAGACCAAAATGGCGACGGGCAACAGCAGTGTGGCCACTTCATCACGGTGGGGCCCGTCGACTTCAAATGCCCGCCCGACAACCCTGCTTGTTTGAAGCCAGCCGTCGAGGCCAAGTGGGAAGCGTGCGAAGCGAAGTGCTGCAAGTGAAGGAGCGCGCACACCTGTTTGGGTTGCGCTTTGCGGTTGGGTGTGCATTTTTTGCGCACCCCTTTCGTTTGAGGTTGTCATGATCCGCCATCGCCTGTTTCTGTCTTTGTTGGCCGCGTCCCTGTTTGCCGGATGTGGGGCACCCGCAGCCGGTCAAGACTGCGCCTCGACCGACGACTGCCCCGACGAGCAAGTGTGTTTGACGAACTTCAAAGGTGGATATTGCGGCGATGAAGACTGCGCCTCTGACGACGACTGCCCCGACGGAACGATGTGTGTCGAGCAAGACGGCGACACCTATTGCTTCTTGATGTGCGAGGACAAGCCGGAGTGCAACACCAACCGCAGCGCCGACACCGAGGCAAACTGCTCGGCGAACATCACACCCGTCGACGACAACGACTCCCGAGCGTGCGTGCCGCCGTCGAACTAGGAATGTTCGGCGAGAGAAATCTCGCCCACCCGAACCAGCTCCCTCCCGCTCGCTTTGCAGCTTCGGCCAGAGCGTTCGGCTCCGACGTCACGCTCACTGAATGTGCAGCGTGATGGTCTCGGCGGATTCAGGGTGGTCGAAGATTTGCGCCGAGAGCTCGACGCTGCCGGCCTCACCTGGGAGTCGCACCACGGCTTCGGCCGTCAAGCTGGCATCGAGTGATTCATTGGCGACAACGTCGTCGCCGACGGTCATCTCGACGATGTCGCCTGCTTCGACGCCCGCACCGTCGCACTCGACACGGGAGACGACGGAGACGGTGCCGCCGTCGGCCACGAGTTGGGCGCCGTCGGCCGGCTGCAAAAACCCACAGCTGGGAACGGTGCGCGCGTCGAAGGCGAAGGCGGTGCGCACCGCGTCGTCGACGTCGGTTGCTGACACGGTCATTGTCGACTCGGCCGGGTCGTCTTCGTCGGGGGACGACGCAAGCGTGACGTCGACAAACTCACAGGCGTTGCCTTCGACGACAGCGGTGTGCTCGTCGGTGGTGTCGCCGTGGACAACCTGCAGCACGAGCTCGTCGTCGTCTCCCGTGTAGGTCAGCCGCACGTTGATCTGGATGCCGTCGCGGTCTTCATTGAGGTCGTCGAGATCGGTGAACACGGTGGCGTTGTTGCGGGGGGCCGTCCACTCCAAAGCGGCGGGCGTCTCTTCGGGGTCGGGGTCGATGTCTGAGCCGCGGCAGCACCCGCCACATGCCGACGACGCCAGGGCGCCGAGCACGGCGACGAACAACAAGAACGAGTGGAGTGGTGCGGTCATGGCGCCCCCTTGAGGGGAGCCTACTTCGTTGTGTCCCAATTGGGGAGGCTGGTGACAGTGGATCCGACATTCGACGCTGCCCCCGTTCAGACCCACGACCGTCAGTCGTGCAGGGCGCAAGCGACCCATTCGCAAGGAGCGTCATGTCTGTCTTTCGCCGTTTGCACCGAGGCTCTGCCTCCCTTCCGCTGCTGTTGGCCCTGTTGGTGGCCGGGATGGGGCTGGCCCTCGCCGACGACTACAGCGTCGGCCGCTCGTTCACCTATGCCGGGTTTTTGGAGCACGACGGCGTCGCCATCAACACGCCACGCGCGATGCGGTTTCGGCTGTATGCGTCTTCGTCGACAGGGGCTTGTCAGACGGTGACGTTCGCAAGTGTGCCCATCGAGGCCGGCGCCTTTTCTGTGGTCATCGACGACGTCGACGACGCCTGCTTGGCCCAAGGGCAGTTGTTTCTCGACGTCGCCGTCGCCGACGCCAACACCACCAGCTACACCTTGCTTGGAAGTCGTTCTGAAGTGACGTCGCTGCCGTTTGCCTCTGCCATCGACGACACCGGGGGCTTGTTGGTGAACGACGGCGATGTGGTGTTCACCGACCCGCAGTCGGCCGACAGCCGGGTGTTGTTGACCGCACACGACGCGGCCTTCTCAGACACGGGGGTGTCGTTGCGCCCTTTGACGTCGACGGCGAGCGGTGACGCATTGTTTCGGGTGTTGTCGAACAACGGCGTTGAACGCTTGCGTGTCGAACACGATGGCGAGGTGTCGACGACGGGAGACGTCCACGCGACGGGCACCGTGTCGGCCGCAGACGTCGACGTCACTGGCGCCTATGCACTCACCCACACCGACGTCACCCATGCGGTGCTGGAGGCGACGTACGGCCACACCTACGGACACGACATTCGGTTGAGCGGCGGCGGCAACACGCAAGACGATGTCTTCGACGACGACCACAACCCCGAAGACCTCGCCATCGCACGCGAAGAACGTCGACGGCAGCGGGAGGCGTTGAGCGACGCTGTGCAATTGCTCGACGCACAAGAGCGGGAATTCTTGTTGGCAACGTTGCGCATGAGCGCGGCCGAAGCGCAGCGAACCTTGGGCTACCCCCCAGGCTCGCCGACGAACGCTGCGCACAAACGGACGCATCTGTTGAAGAAGCTGCGCCAAGCGGTCGCGCCCAAAATGGCAGACGGGGCGGAGGAGGCATCATGACCGACCCGCTCCACATCTGCAGCGACGAGGCCATTCACGCCTACATCTTTGACGGCGTCGACGACGCTGCGTTGGAGGCGCAGGTGGTGACCTGTGACGGGTGCGCGGGCCGCGTGGCCGAGGTGCTCGACAGCTTGGTGGACGTCGTCAACAGCATGGGCGCCGACGACGCCGACCTCGACCGGCTGGAGGCGCGGGCCATGCGCTTGATGGCGGGGGGAGAGGCCATGCCCATCAAGGCGTCGGCGCAAAACGACGACGTCGTCGTCGCAGCCGACAGCCTGTCACCCGCCGTCGAAGTCATCGATTTTGCCGCACGTGCCCAACGTGTGGCTGTACCTGCCAACGAAGCGCCCGACGACAACGTTCGCAAGTTCCCCGTGTGGTGGGGAGCGGCTCCCCTGTTGGCGGCGGCAGCAGCCGTGTTGCTGATGGTGGGGCAGCCCGACGACGTGAAGACCAAAGACGTCGACTTGCGCCGGCCGCTGTCGGCGTCGGCCGATGTTCTCGATGGCAACCTCGACCCTTCGCAGGTGACAGCGGAGTTGAACTCCAAGCTGACGCCTCTGGTGCAGTGCGCGAAGGAGCACCTCGGCGACGACGACGAGACGGTGGTGCTGCGGGCGCAGGTGCAGCCCGATGGACGCACCCGCTTTGCGTCGACGTCAACGTCGACGCTGTCGGCTTGCGTGGCCCAAGTGGTGAGCAGGGCGAGCCTTGGGTTTCCGTCGCAAGCGTCGACGGTCGAGCTGAGACTCACGTTTCATGCGAAGCCGACAAAGTAGCGGCACCGCAAACCAAACGCCCCCAGCAGGGGCGTTCGTCGTCGTCGACGTCGACGTCGGCCTAAGGCAGCAGCTCAAACAGAACATCGTTGGTGGTGCCGCTGCCCATCTGCAACCGCAGGCCCCAGGTGCCGGTGGTGGTGTGGTGGGGGACCATGAACATCGCCAAGTTGGGGGCGAGCACCTGCAGGTTGGACACGGCCGCCGTCACCCCAGCAGAGGTCAGCAGGGCCGCGTCGCCCGCCGGCGGCGGGCTCGCGGCAAAGCCAGACCCGAAAGCGTGCACCAGCACCCCTGACGGCGCCGACATCATCGAGAGGGAATGCAGCTCGGGGTCTCCAGCGGCGAGGGTGCGGATGAACGTGCCATAGGGTCGAATCGGCGAACCACAGAAACGCATGTCGACGGTGAGCAGTTCACCGCGAGGCAAGGAGTCGGGGAGCGTCACCCGCGCGGTGGTGTCGTCGACGAAGGTGACCTCTGATGTCCATGGGGGGTTGTCGTCGATGACGGCGACGGCCTCGGTGTCGAGCGGCCAGTTGACACCGACGAGTTCGATGTCGCCGCCGGGCAAGACGGTGTGGGGTTCGGCGAACCAGATGGAGGCATGGTGCACGTCGAGCAGCACCACGTCGGTGTCGGCCACAGAGAACCCTCCGTTGAGAAACCGCATCTTCACGCGGGGCCAGGTGTACAGCTCCGCGGTGCATGCGGCCGGAACCGACGCATCGCAGGGGGCCCAGCCGTCTTCGTTGCCGTCGTCGTCGATGAACACCAGCCGCCGCTCGTCGTAGACGACGGTGTCGTGGCAGTCGGTGGTGACGGTGAAGCTGCCGCCATAAGGGAGGGTTTGCGGTGTCACCTGCTGGATGGTGGGCGTCGTGCAGCCGGTGGTGTCGACGAAGTACTTCGGTTCGACATCTTCACAAGTGTCGGGGTTGATGATTTGCAGAAGCAACCCGTTGGTCTCCACCCCCGACTGAAAGGCGATGAACACCTGGTAGTGGTCGGAGGGAAGCTCTGTGGGGACCATGACGCGTCCAGACCCGGGCGTCAGAAGCATCATGGGGTAGGGCCCGAACTGCACGCCGACGTCGCCTGGGAACGGCGTCGCCGGCCGCGACTCAAACCACACGTCGAGGACGGGGACGGTGAGGTCCCAGTTTTGGCCGTTGAGCTCCAAAAACTGCTCTGGAGACACCACCTGCTCTGACGTCGACAACAGCCGAGGCTGCGCAGCGAGAGGGGTGACCAACGTGCTGGTCTGCTGCGCGGCGTCGCAAAAGCCGAGGTCGACCTCTGCGGCGCTGGAGACGTCTTCTGGCCACGACGCGAGCACAGCATCGTCACCAACGCTGGTGAAGGCCTCATAGACGGTGCCGTCGCCGGTGGTGAAACGAACTTCGCCCGCGCCTCCTCCTGCTGGGAAGCCGTCGCCCAAAAACAGACGGGGCTGGCCGGGGGGCGCGTCGTCGGGGAACGTGCGGAGAAGTGTTGGCTGCTGGGGGCCGAGGTCGACGTTGGACGTTGTGAACACGACGGCGCTGCCGTCGAGGTATTCGACCTGAGCCTGCAGCGCAGGCTCGTCGAGAGGGGCGGGCACGGTGAAATGGTGGGCGACGTCGAGGTCATTGTTGGCGATGGCAGTGTAGAGAGGGACGCCGTTGGAGCGGTACTGCACCCGACGTTGGGTGTGGGCCGGGAGAAGGTCGCTGCAGGCGATGTCAAATGCGACATTTCGCAAAGTGTCCCCTGTGGGGCGCACTGCGCTGACGTCGGCGAGGCTGCAGTCGGCGCGGTCTTCGCTGAAGTACGGCGCCTGATCGAAGCACGCCTCCAGCGGGTACACCGGAACGTCGAGGGGCTGGCCGGCGTCGACGACGCCACCGTCGGTGACACCTGCGTCTTCGACTGGGGAGCCTCCGTCGTCGAGAGATGTGCCCGCGTCTGTTGCAGGAGCACCTGCATCCGCCAGTCCGCTGTCGGTGGGAGGGGGCGGGCGCCCGCTGTCGAGGGGACCGAGGACGTCACCACCATCGGCCGGACCACCATCGGTCGGACCTCCGGCGTCGGGGGGTGGCAAGGTGCCCGCGTCATCGGTGCTGCTTCCTGCGTCTGGCGGGGGCGGAGCGCCTGCGTCGCGTTCTGGGCCTGCGTCGATTGGTGCCTCGCCGGCGTCTGGCGCCAGCGGCCTGCCCGCGTCGTCGTCGTGGGCGCCAGCGTCGACGGCGACGCTGCCGGCATCGGCGTTGGTTGGGGGGCCCGCGTCGCCTCCTCCGGCGTCAACCACGCCCGCGTCGATGGTGCCGGCATCGGCGGGGCCCGTGTCTGGTCTGGCGTCGACCTCACCGGCGTCTCCGACGGTGGAGGGCTCAGGCTCCGGACTCGGTGTCGGTGGCCCCTCCGGGCAGCCCGACAGCATGGCGGCCGTCGCCAAGGCCGAGAACAACAGGGAGGGTCGTCTTGTCGACCGGGCGCAAACAAACGTCATGGGAGCCTCCTGCCCGTCGTGGGCAGCCTCCTGACGAATGACGGACGTGGATCTGAATGCCGCCCAGGCCTCCACGCTGAAAAGGCGCTACGGCGTTGCAGGCAGCACGCGCACCTGCAGCAGCCGTGGGGGCGCCTCGAGGTCGAGGCCATCGCCCGACATCACCACGGTGCGGCCGTCGGGGCTGAACACGGGGTCGGTCATGCCGGTGTCGATCATGTGGCTGCGACCCGGCTGCAAGGGCACCGAAGGGATTCGGCCGTCGATGGGCACAGTGCGGAACTCGACGGCGTCCCAATCGTTTTCGTCGCCGACCCACACGAAGAACACGGTCTGCTGGTCGGGGCTCAGCAGCGTCTTGCCGACGACGCCGCTGAAGGGGAAGCTCGACGTCGGCGGGCTCAGCCGCACGGCAGGTGCGTCGTCGTCGACCAAGCCCGAGAACAGCGCAAAACCGTTGCCCACGCCCGACTCGAAGAGGATGTGCCGGGAGTCGGCCGAGAACTGCAAGGAGAGGCCTGACGTCGCTGCGCGGTCGTGGTGGCCCTCAGCTTGGACGTACCGCGCAGGTGCGGTTCCGTCGGTGTCGGCGAGAAAGATGCCATCGTTTCCGTGAGCGTCGGTGCCTGCGAGATAGACAACGTGGCCACCGTCGGGCGACACACGCGCCGAGAAATTCACGATGGCGCCGGTGGCGCCGGGGAGCACGACGCGATGTTGCCCACCGTCGAGGCCGCCGACATAGAGGTCTTCAAAGCCGTCTTCGTCGAGGTCGCCGATGTACACCAACGACGCATTGTCGGGCGTGAACCCCACCAACGTGGCCACCGCGCCGTCGGGCAAGTCCGTATCGCTCACCTGCAGGGGGCCCGACGACAGGTCGGTGGGAAGGACGTAGGCGTGCACGACGTCGTCGTCACCGAGGTCGGCACGCAGCCCGATGTAGGTGCCGTCAGGGCTCAGGAGGACGTCGGTGCGCACGTCGGCCTCCGCATCTGGCAGGCCGAAGGCAGGAGCCGACAACTCAGGCTGGTCGACGGGGGCGACCATCAGTTCGTGTTGGCCGGCTGTGCGCACATCGCCGAGGAAGAACACCTGCTGGTTTTCGTCGTCGAGGAAGAAGTCGGTGACGTGGCCAGCAGCGTTTGTTGGGCTGAGTTGCACCGCCACCGCCCCTGGGGCCAGCGTCACCGGCACCGACGAGAGGACGGCGTGCGTCTGGTCGGCAGGGTGGGCGATGAACACCACGCGGGCTCCATCTGGTGTCAGTTCGACATATCCGGGATCGACGTAGTAGGGGCTGTCAGACACCAAAGGGGTCGGTGGCCCACTGCCGTCGACTGGCACCTGAAACAGTTCCACGACGGCCGAGTGCACCCGATTGGCGACGTAGAGGACGTGGGACTGTGCAGCGTCGATGCCGACGATGGACAGCAGCCCTCGTCCTGCAATGTGGCCCGCCGTGAGCAGCGTCGGGGCGCGTCCATCGTCGTAGACGGTGTAGAGCTCTGGGACGCCTGGTTCTTCCCAGTCGGCGATGACGACGAGGCGGTCGTCGTCGACAAGCCGAACATCGGTGACGTTGCTGCCATCGCCGGCGTCGCGGAGGAGGGCGACAGCATCGACGGAGACGGCCGCAGATGGCACGCAATCGTCGGCGACACAGGCCTGCACGCGGTAGGAGGTGCCCGTCATCTGGTCGAACGTGTCGTCGACAAACGTTTGCGCTGCACCGGCGTAGACATCGGCATACGCACCGACGACGTCGTCGACGATGGGGGCACGTTGCAGCACGAACCGGTCGGCACCGTCGCGCAACGTCCACCGCAGGGTGCGCTGCTCAACGCTGTGTTCGTCGACGTGTACGATGGTGGCGTCGGCCTCGGCGGGTTGGTGCAGGCCGCGTTGAAATCGACCCCAGCAGGCATGGCCTCCGCCTTTGCGCAAGGCACACGTGACGGAGTCGCCGACGGCCACGTCGGTGGCGGCAAAGTCGGCCGGCGGTTGAAGCTCGTCGGCCCCCGGCTGTCCCCAGCAGGTGACGACTTCGTCGACGCCAACGCCACAGCCGTGGCTGTGGGACAAGTCGAGGGTTGCGAAGGCGACGTCTTCGGGGACGAAGGAGGGGTACGCCTCGCTGCCGCCCCAGCACTCCAGCAGCCCGTCGGATTTGCGCACGCCACAAACAAGGTCGTTGCCGACCGCCAGCGTTGAAAAGGTGGTCGTCGGCGCCGCCGCGATGCCGTCGCCTGACCCCCAACACACAGCGGTGTCGTCGTCACGCAGTCCACACACGCCTGTAATGCCTCCTTTGAGGAGCTGCACCGACAGGTCGTCGGGCTGGGTGGCGGCGGTTGGGCCCCAACACTCGACGCTGCCGTCGGCGCGGGCGGCACAGGCCATGGAGTGCGCCACGGCGACGTCGACAAAGGGGCCGTCGGTGGGCACGTTGTCGACGACGAAGCTGCCGTTTCCCCAGCATTCGACCTGGCCGTCCTGAGAGCGAATGCCGCAGCCAAACTGCTGTGCCATGTCGATGGTGTCGAAGACGACGTCGACAGGGGGGGCGGCTTCGGTGCCGACGATGGTCTGGTTGGAGACATAGCGCTCTGCCCAACATCCGGCGTGGCCCGTGTCGTCGACAAAGCAGGACGCGTGGGTCGACAGCGAGATGTGCACGGCAGGGCGGGCGGAGTCGGCTTCGCCGTGGCCGGCGACCATGCCGCCCCAACACATCACCTGCTCGTCGTCGACACGAAGGCCACAGATGCTGTCGTACGACGGCGCCAAGCTGGAGAAGGCCACACCCACAGGGGGCTGCGCGGCGCGGTCGACGGGAAACACGCGGAGCGGGTCGTTGGTGCCCGTGCCGTGTTGGCTCCAGCACCAGGCGAAGCCGTCGTCGTCGAGGCCACACCCGTGTTCGTAGCCGAAGACGACGCCATGGAGTTCAACGCCGATGAGCCCTGGGTCGAGAGGAGCGGGCCAGGGGGCGTCGTGCGTGCCAAAGCAGGCGACGCCGCCCGCAGCACGTTCGGCGCAAAGGGTGTTGCTGTGGGCGTGGCTGGTGAACGTGCCCGGCACGAAAACGTCGTCGGGGACATCAACGCCTGAGAGATTGCCCCAGCACAGCAGGCTGCCGTCGCTGCGCGTCCCACAGGCGTAGTGGACGGCGAGCCCGACGCTGGTCAGTGCCTCTTGCGGCACGGCCACCTGACCGACGCCGTCGCCCCAGCACACAGGGACGTCGTCGTCGACGCGCAGGGCACACATGGCGGTGTTGCGAAAGTCGCTGACGGCCACCATGTCGTGCACCGCAACCACCGGGGGCACGACGTCACGGCCCCAGCAGCGAGGGGTGCGGTCGGCGGTGCGCAAGGCACAGCCGAACGGCCGGTAGAGAGCGCCGAAGTCGTCGGGGTAGGCGGCATTCGTCGCCACCGCCACCTCGACGTAGGCGCCCAGGGGCGGCCGGCTGATGTCTTGGTGGGGGGCCCCCCAGCATTCCAGCTGTCCGTCGACGAGCAGGCGACAGAAGGTTCCCCCCATGGTGCTGCCGGCCAGCTGGGCGACGGCAGGAGGAGGGGGCTGGGAGCCTGTGCCAGCGTTGGCCGGAGAGCCCGCATCGACGTGGCCACCGTCGACGACACCACCGTCGACGACACCGCCGTCGTCGATGTGCCCGGCGTCGTCGATGACACCTGCATCTTCGACCGGGCCCGCGTCGGAGAGAGGAGCGCCACCGTCGACGATGACCCCAGCTTCGGACAGTCCAGCGTCGGGCTCGGCAACGTCGGGCTCAAACACGTCTGGCTCAGAAACGTCGGGGTCGGCGACGTCGGGCTCAAACACGTCTGGCTCAGAAACGTCGGGGTCGGCGACGTCAGGGGCAGGGGCGTCGGGCTGGGGGGCGTCGGGCTGGGGGGCGTCGGTGCAGACGCGTTCGGCGACCGAGCAGGACGGCACTCGTTGCGGGCAGTCGGCGTCGTCTTGGCAAGGGAGCCGCCCCGACAGTGCTGTGCACCCGGTGAGCGCCACCCCGAACGTCAAAGCCATCAGCCGTTTCATTTGTCGCTCCCGATTGCACTGTGACGACGTCCATGACGACGACAAAGGTGGATCACTCCAACAACGCCAGCCCTGCGGCGACGGCGCCGGCGGCGCCGGCGGCCACCAAGACGGAGGCGCCGATGCCCAACGTCAACGTCGCGGGCCATGCGGCCGACACTGCGGCACCTCGCAGTTCGGGATCGGCCGACACGTCGTCGGCGACGGCCTCGGCCCACACCAAGCCCGCGGCTCCACCGCCGACGAGAACGAGACCGGCAGCAGCGCTGACGCCCGACACCACCACCAACGACGACGGCAGCATGCTCATGCCGAACAGGCCCCGCTGTGGAATCCAGATGTCGCCCGACGGGGCCGACTTCACGCCAGCGACGTCGGTGCTCTGAACGAAGGAGAAGCGGTGCACTTGCGTCAACGACGACACCTCTTCTGACCGTTGCGGGCCACGGGGGGCGTCTTTGGTCAGCGCATGCAACTCTCCGCGGGCGTTCATGAACACGTTGGGAAGGTCGAGCCCTGGCGTCGACAAATGCCGCAGAAGTGCCCTCGTGAACGGGCTGATGTCGCCCTTCTTTCCGTCGTAGGCGACGGTGCCGGGCGCCGCGGCGTACGCGACGAGCGTGCCCTCAAGGGCGTCGAGGGAGTCGCGGGTCAGCCCTCCGACACCGGCCGCTTTGCCGCCGAGCGAGAACGGGTTGGTGCGGCAGGCGTCGAGCACCACCACTCGCAACTTGGTGCCGCTGAGGATGCGCAACACCTGACTGACCGAGACCGCCGACACCGAGACGTCGTCAAACTCTTTGAGTTCCTCGTCGACGGGCAGCAGCCAGTTGCTTCCTTCGAGGGAGATGGCGTGCCCCGAGTAGTAGAAGAAGAGCATGCCGTCTTTGGCGGCGTTGCGTGCCTTCTGCAATGCGGCGATGAGTCCGGCGCGGTCGACATTCTCCTCGACGAGGATGCGGTCGAACTTCAGCTGCGTGAGCTTGGCCTTCATGGCGGCCACGTCTTGCGGGGGGCTGTTGAGGTCGATTTCGTCGGCGCCGTAGTTCCAGTTGCCGACGAGGAGGGCCGTGCGCTGCATGCGCGGCGCAGAGGGGCTCGGCGTCAGTTCATCAGGCGGCAGGTCGTCAGGAGACAACGGCGGCGCCGATGCGGCCAAGGTGGCGGCCAGAAGGAGGGGAGCGATCATGGCAGGGAGCGTCCTCCGACAAAGGTGAAGTGAATGTCGACGACAGACGTCGCGGCAGGGAATCCCAACGTGGCATGGCGGACGACGTCGACGACGCAACGTTCGACGTCAGAAGGAGGGGGCAGCGCTTCTTTGGTGACGCCTCCGCTCGGTTTCAGCGACGTGCGCACCGTGGAGGGCGACGTCGGCGAGGTGACGTGCACGACGTTGCTGTGGCCGATTGGGTCGACGCGCACGCGCACGTCGAGGTGCAGCTGACGGCCCTCCGGCAGAGTTCGACTGCAGGCGTGCAACACCCGCAGGTGTTCGTTGAGGCTGGCGACGACGTCGTCCTCGTCGAGAATGCCGTCTTGCACGTCGACATCGGCGACCACTGAGCGCCGAACGTTGAGCCCTTTGGTGCCGACGGTGTCGTTTGGCGACGAGGTCGGCACGACCGCCAGCCACAATGCGGCCGCAGCCGCGGCAATGCTGGGGAGCACAGACATCTTCAGCCGCCGCCACATCTGCAGCGACGCAGGGCGCGGCGGGGTGTCCACCTCGACGGTGGCGGCCAACAGCTGCGCCCACTCGCGCTCGGCGGTGACGGTGTCGTCGTCGTCGCCCCCCAGCACCTCGACGAGGATGGGGCCGAGGTCCAGCATGTCGGCCGCCCATGCCGCGCAGGCATCACAGCGCAGGAGGTGTTGGCATTGGTCGTCATCAAGTGGCCACGTCCACGTTCGCCCGGTGCAGGTTGGTCGACCGCACACGTTCGCAGCTGGGATGGGGGAAGGTTGAGGCAACGACGTCGCTCCAAAAACGAGGGCTCCGTCTGCATTCACGATCCACGCGACGCATCTGAGTGAAGTCCGCACAAATCGTGGGATCCGCGGATCCGGCTGCCCCCTTCGATTTCCGCCGTCTTTCACACCACGGCCGCACACAGCGGTGGGGAGACTTGTGTGACGGCGGGGACGAATGCGGAGAGAAGTGCTTGCAACCTGCTGAAAACAAATCCGTAAAGGGCCGTGTCACGGATGCGGCACGCCCGTTGCTTTGACGTCTGTGCCGCGCCGCAGCGCACACCGCGCACCCATCGCCGGCGAGGGAGCACACCATGGATCAGCTGCAACACGAGTCCGACGTCATCGGCAGTCGACGCCCCATCGCCACGCGTGCCAAGCGGTGGCCGCAGTCCATCGCGCGTGGGCTGGTGCACGCCGGTTTGCATCCCAACCACGTGTCCGTCGCCAGTGTGGTGTTTGCGGCCGTCGGCGGCGGCGCCCTCGTCGCCGGGGCTGCGCAGGTGGGTCTGCCGACGTCGGTGTGGTTCGTCATCGCCGCCTTGGCCATTCAAGGGCGGCTGCTGTGCAACTTGTTGGACGGGCTCATGGCCGTCGAAGAGGGCATGGCGACGACGACGGGGGTGCTGTTCAACGACGTGCCCGACCGCCTCAGCGACCCCATCCTTCTTGTCGCAGCCGGATACGCCGGCGCTTCTATGGGCGACTGGATGCCCGCGTTGGGCTGGTTGGCGGCGGTGGCGTCGTTGATGGTCGCCTACGTTCGCTACGTCGGCGGCGCCGAGGCCAACTGGCAAGACTTCAGCGGCCCCATGGCCAAGCAGCACCGCATGTTCGTGCTCACCGTCGGCTGTGTGGGTGCGGCGGCGGTGTCGGCGACCTCTTCGTCCGCGTGGACACCGATGGTGTTCTGCGTCGCACTCGTCGTCGTCATCGTCGGTTGCGCCTTCACCGTCGTGCGCCGTCTGCGCCACATCGCCGGCCGTTTGCGCGAGGTGCAGCCATGAACCCGACGCCGACGATTCTTCAGCGCCTGCTGCGCACCGCCTTGCGCATCGCCATTCTTCTTTTTGCGGGCGTCCCCCGGTTGCGCAACGACGACCTGCCCGCCGGCCCCGTGGTGTTGTTCGCCAAGCACAGCTCGCACTTCGACGTGTTGGTGCTGTGGGCCGCCGCCGACGCTGCGCTGCAAAAACGACTGCGCCCCGTCGGGGCCGCCGACTATTGGGGCCGCACCCCGTGGCTGAAGTGGGCGGCGGAGTGGGTGCTCAGCGCCATCCTCATCGACCGTCATCCAGCACCCGGCGAACGTCCGCTCCACGATGCTGAGCACGCGTTGAAGGACGGTGCCTGCCTCCTCATCTTCCCCGAGGGAACGCGCCTCACCCGTCACCGCGTGGGTCCCTTCAAGTCGGGCATCTATTGGCTGTCGAAGCACAACCCCGACGTCGCGCTGGTGCCCACCTACGTTGCCAACGCCGGGCGCGTGTTGCCCAAGGGCGACTGGTTGCCCACGCCCACCAACTGCCACGTCGTCACGGGCGCCCCCCTGCGGGTGGAGCCCGACGAGCTGCGACCTGCGTTTTCGACCCGCGCCGAGCGCGCAGTGGGCGCGTTGATGTCGCCCGACGTCGTCGAAGTCGACGACGACACCGGCATCGCTGCCCCCGCTTCCCCCACCTTGGCTGCCCTTTCTTCTCCTCGGAGTCCCGCATGAAATCCCCCTTGGTTGACCCTGTCCTCTGGCCCATCATTGGCATCATCGTCGTGCTCCTCGTCGGCGGAAGCGTCGTCGGCCTTCTCCTCAAACGCGCCCAACAACGTCGTCACGGCCAGGTGAGCGAAGTCGTGCAGAACTTGGTGCAGCGGGTGAACGCCTGGTGGGCCATGGTGGTGGTGTTGGCCGGCATGACGCTCATCGGCCAAAGCGCGCTCATCTTTTTGTACGGCGCGTTGTCGTTCTTCGCCTTGCGCGAGTTGACGACGCTGACGACGACGGGCACCTCGTCCAAGACGGTGCTGCGCATCGCGTTCTACATCCTGCTGCCCGTGCAATACCTCCTCGTGAGCAGCGGGTGGACGACGCTGTACTTGGTGTTCATCCCGGTCTTCGCGTTCATCGGCATCCCCACGTTGCTCTCGCTGACGAGTGCACCCTCCGGCTTTTTGGTGCGCACCGCCAAACTGCAGTGGACGGTGTTGGTCGCCATCTACTTCTTGAGCTTCGTGCCCATGCTGCAGACGCTGCCCGTCGTCGACGGCCCCGCCGGCAGCCCCCGCCTCTTGGTGTTCTTGGTGTTCACCTCACAAGTGTCCGACGTTGCCCAATACATCGCGGGCAAGCTCTTCGGACGCCACGCCATGGCCCCCCACATCAGCCCCAACAAAACGGTCGAAGGCCTCGTCATCGGCGGCGGTGTCGCCGTCGGCTTGGGGGCCTTGTTGCACAACCTCACGCCATTCGGCCCCGTCGGCGGTCTGCTGCTCGCCGCCCTCGTCGTCGGCGCCGGCGTGTGTGGCGGTCTGGTGTTCTCGTCGGTGAAGCGCAGCCTCGGCGCCAAAGACTGGAGTGCCTCCATCGCCGGCCACGGCGGCATCATGGACCGCCTCGACTCCGTCGTCTTCGGCGCCCCGCTGTTGTTCTTCGCTGTGGTGCTCTTCGCCAACGTCACCCTGCACAACCAGCGTCCGGAGTGGGTGATGCATCTGCTGCAGCAACTGTAACGAGTCGAGAGTTTCGCGACTGTCGAATCGACGTGGCCAGCGGAGAAAACGGCGTCGGCGCCCCATCTGGTGGGCGCCTTGCGCTATCACGGGTTCAGTCAACAGTGTTGCCAACGTCGGTTGGCGCGCCAGCACACAAGGGCCCCATGAACTACCGCACTCTGAACTCACAGCTGATCGTCGCCGACTACCAACGCACCTACCCCTGGGTGGTGCGAGGAGAGGGCGTACGACTCTTTGACGACGAGGGGCGGTCCTACATCGACGCCAGCGGCTGCACCGCAGCCGTCACCCACATTGGCCATGGTGTGTCTGAGGTGGCCGACGTGTTGGCCGAGCAAGCGCGCACCCTCGCCGTGCATCCGACGCACCTGTTTCACTCTCCCGTCGTCGAGGCCTACTTCGAGAAGCTCTGTGAATTCGCCCCCGACGGTTTCACCCGAGCGTGGACGATGAGTGGTGGCACCGAAGCGGTCGAGAACGCCGTGAAGCTGTCGTTTCAATACCACCGCGCCAAAGGCCGCACGACGCGCAAGCGGGTCATTGCGCGGTGGGGCTCCTACCACGGCAACTCCGTCACCAATCTCGACTTCGGCGGCATGGTTGCTCGCCGCAGCTTCTACACGCCGCTGATGCCTGAAGGGCAACACCTGCATGCGTCTCCTTGTCTCCCTTACCGACGTGACGAAGGGCAGTCCGTCGACGACTACGAGAACCAACTGGTGAACGAGTTCGCCGCCCTCGTCGACCAGCACCCTGATGAAATCATGTGCTTCGTCGCCGAGCCCGTCGTCGGCGCCGCCCTGGGCGCAGCAGGGCCCACGCCCAACTACTTCGAGCGCATTGCCGCCATCTGCAAACAACACGACATCTTGATGGTGGCCGACGAGGTCATGACCGGCTTTGGTCGCACCGGCCGCAACTTTGGGTGTGAACACTACGGCACCCACGCCGACATTCTGGCCTGCGCCAAAGGCATCAGCGGCGGCTACCTTCCGCTGGGCGCGCTGTTGGTGCGTGACGACGTCGCTGAGACCCTGAAGCGCAGCGGCGATCCCTTCTGGAGTGGCCAGACCTACTCCTGCATTCCATTGGCCGCGGCCGTCGGCTCTGCAGTGTTGTCCTACATTCAAGAGCACGACTTGGTGCAGCGCTCGTCGACGACGGGGGCCCACCTCAAAAAGAAGTTTGAAGAACTCACAGACATCGGATGCATCGGCGACGTGCGGGGCGAAGGTCTGTTTCTCGGCATCGAGTTCGTCAAAGACCCCGCCACGAAAGAACCGTTTGCGCCAGAGCTGGGCTTTGCCAAAAAGGTCGAAGCCCACGCCCTGCAGCTGGGCGCCGTCACCTACGCCTGCCGGGGCACCATCGAAGGCACGCGTGGCGACCACATGTTGTTCTCGCCGCCGTTGGTGCTCTCCGTCGACGAGGCCGATGAGTTGGCGGGCATCATGCGCCAAGCCATCCAGCGTGCTCTCGACGACGTCAGCTGAGCTTTGTTACGACGACAGAACGTCGTCGAGACAGTCAAGCAACTCTTGGTGGCTGTACGGCTTCTGCAAAAACGCAGACACCTTGCGCCCTGCAAACTGGGCGGCGGTGTTGTCGTGGGAGAAGCCGCTTGAGAGCACCACGCACACGTCGGGGCGCACCCGCTGCAGCTCGCGAAACACGGCGGAGCCGTCCATGCCAGGCATGGTGACGTCGAGAAGGACAGCGTCGACGTCGTTGGCGTTGAACAGCCGAATCCCCTCTTTGCCCGACTCAGCGACGAGCACCCTGTAGCCCGCGGCCAGCAGCGCCCGCCGTGTGAACCGCAAGATGCTCACCTCGTCGTCGATGACGAGGATGGTGCGGTTGTGCTCCAAAAGCGTCGGCGCGGTTTCGACGTCGGAGGCGGGGGCCGATGCCAGCTCCGGCAACAACAGTTGCATCGTCGTGCCGTGGCCCACCTCGCTGTACACGTAGATGCCGCCTCCGGCCGAGCGCATGATGCCTTGGCAGGCGGCAAGGCCGAGCCCGCGGCCGGTCCCTTTGGTGCTGGTGAAGGGCTCAAACAACTTCGCCTTGAGCGCGTCGTCCATGCCCTCGCCGTTGTCGGCGACGTCGATGGTGACGTAGCGCCCGTCGGGGAGCGCCGGCAGGTTGGGCACCTCCTCCGTGTTCATCACCAACCGCTGCCCGAGGGTGATGGCGATGTGGCCCACGGTCTTGTCGGCCACAGCATGGGCCGCATTGCTGGTGAGGTTCATCAACAGCTGACGCAGCTGCAGGGGGTCGAGTTCGACGAAGAGATGATCGTGGCCGTCGACGGTCACCGACAGTCGAATGTTTCGTCCCACCAACGAGACCAGCAGCGGCGTCATTCTGCGAAGTTCGTCGACAACGTCGAGCCGTTCGACGTGCACGCGCTGTCCGCCTGCGTAGGCCAGCATCTGCGAGGCGAGCTCCTTGGCCTGCTCGGCAGCGTGTTGCACGTCCTCCAATGCTTCGTCTTGGTCGCGGTCGAGACCCGGGCGCGACCGCAAAAACGTGGTGTTGCCCAAAATGGTGGCCAAGAGATTGTTGAAGTCGTGGGCGACGCCGCCTGCCAGCTTGGCCAAGCTGTCGAGCCGCTGGGACTGCAGGGCGGTGCGCAGCGCCGTCTCTCGCTCGCGCTCCAAAGCCTCGCGCACCTCAAGCGACACGATCGAACACAACACGAACGGCTCGTCGGCAAAGCTGTAGGGGTTCAACCCGATCTCCACGGGAAACGTGGAGCCGCCAGGGCGCACCGCATGCAGCATGCGTCCCTTGCCCATCGGACGCCGGGTCGGGGTTTGCAGATAGTCGGCCCGCAGCGACGCGTGGCTGTCTTTCATGTGACCGGGCACCAAGATGTCGACGTTGCTGCCGGTGAGGACGTCGACTTGAAACAAAGCGTTGGCGGCGCCATTTGAGAAGCGAATGACCCCCGCACCGTCGACGAGGAGGAGAGCAACGGGGGTCGACTCCCAAGTGTCGACGAGTTGCTCCGGAAAAGCAGCGGTGTCAGTCATCATCGGTCCCTGGCACGAACGACAACCTTAGGCGCGCCCAGCGCCAGGGGTTGGTGCACGATGGTTCAGCAAAGGATGACTGTGGCATATCAAACAGGTCTTGCACCACGTTGTTGGCATGGAGCTGTGACCTGAGTGCCTCTGGCCGACCCCAAAACCGCCACGCAGCCTGCCTAGGCCCAATGCCCTATGAGCAAACCGTCGGCATTCGATATTCAAACACCGTTATGAATAACGCCACCCGCTTCCGCCGCGTTTCGTTGGCCGCTGCCGCCACAGCAGCCATCGGCTTTCTTGTCGCTTGTCCGCAGCCCGATGGCTCAGAGCCGTCGGTGACACCGGAGCCCGACGCCCAGCAGCCCGACGTCGGATTGCCCGTGGAGCCCGACGTGGTGACGCCAGAGCCGGGGACGCCGGAGCCAGGCGCCGAGCCGGGAGTGACGCCGGAGCCGGGCGCCGAGCCGGGGGTGACGCCGGAGCCAGGCGCCGAGCCCGAGGCGTGTGCGCCGGCGGCCGAAGCCGTGCCCTATTTGCCGCGCGCGTCGAACCATGAGGTGTGGCAGCTGTACTCCGACTTGGTGGGGGCGCCCGTCGACGCGGAGCTGTTTTCGCGGTGGACGCCGCTCGCGCAAGTGCGTGGCTTCGACCACATGACCGAGTCGCGCATCGACGCCCAAACGCTCGACGAGCAGTTGCGCACCACTGAAGCCGTCGCCGACTTGTTGATGAACACCTCGGAGCTGTTCGCGTCGTGCCCGGCCCCCATGGCGCAGACGCCGCAATGCCCGCTGCACGCGACCTACGACGCCCAAACCCAGTTCTCGACGACGCAAAACGCCGACTGCTGGAGCTACCACGACGGCAACGGCAACTTGCTGGCCTACGACGCTGGCACCCAACGTTGGGGCACCTTCACCGACTCCGTCGCCCTCATCTGGCGCACGGGCATGCACCCCGGCGCCAACATGGACGTCTTTCGTCGGTGGACCGCCCCCGTCGACGGCGTCGTCACCATGACGGGCTCCTTCTCTGACGCCGACCCCGGCGGCGGCGACGGCATCATCGTTCGCATCCGCAATGCGTCCGGCGACGTCTTCAACACCAGCATCGTCAACGGAGGTGCACCCGCGCCGTTCAACGTCACGTTCAACGTCACCCGCGGCGAGGCCGTCGACATCGTCGTCAACCGCAACGGCAACAACGCCTGGGACACCACCGGCTTGAGCGCCACGCTGAACTTCACAGAGGCCCCGCCGTCGGCCGGGTTGGGATGGTCGAACTGCGCGCGCGACATCGTCGACCACGTCGCCAGCCGTGCGTGGCGTCGCCCGCTGCGCCCGGCCGAACGCACCGACTTGCAGACGGTCTTCGACGAGGTGGTGACGTCGGCCAACGCCGCCGGCGTCGCCAATGCCTTTCAAGACGGGTTGAAGGCAACGTTGCAGGCGGCACTGCTGTCGCCCCACGTGCAATACAAACCCGAGTTCGTCCCCGGCGGCACACAAGTCGGTGAGGAGTCGTTCAGAAGGGCGTCCCGCTTGGCGCTGTTCTTCCGCGGCAGCTTCCCCGACGACGATTTGTGGGCAGCGGCCGAAGCTGGGGTGTTGTCCGACGCTGACCTCGAGGTCCAAGCCCGCCGTCTGCTGGCGGCCGACGGCGACCGCTTCGTGCAGAACTTCGGGGGCCAATGGCTGGCCTTTCGCGGTGCCATCGGCGAAGAGCAGACCGCCCTGCAGCACTCCATGCGACAAGAAGCGCACGATGTCTTCGCCGCCATCCTCGACGACAACTTGCCAGCAGCCGACCTCGTCGAGCCAGGCTTCACCATCGTCGACGGCACGCTGGCCAGCCACTACGGCCTGTCGGGCGTCGACGCCAACGCCGGCCCGACACGGGTGTCGACGACAGAACGTGGCGGACTGTTTGAGCAGGGCCACTTCTTGACGTCGGCAGGGTCGGGCTCTGACTTCAAGCGCGTCATCCACCGCGGCATCTACGCGTTGAACCGCACGTTGTGCATGAGCATCCCCCCACTCGATCCCGCCACCCTCGAGGAGATCGCGGCCTCCACCGAGTCCATCGACCCCAACTTGCCCTTGTCGGAGCGCATGCAACAGCACCGCACCAGCTCCAACCGGTGCTTGGGCTGCCACTCGCAGATGGACCCACTCGGCCTCGCCCTCGAGCAGTTTGACGACGAGGGCCGGCACCGCATGACCTACCCCGATGGCAGCGCCATCGACAACGACTTCGACTTCAATGGCAACTCCGTGCGCAACACCGAAGAGCTGAAGGCCTACGTGAGCGGCTCCGACTTCTACCGTCGCTGCGTCGCCGAAAAGCTCTTCAACTACGGCCTGCACCGCGCGCCCCGCAACGAAGAGTACTGCGTCGTCGACGAGCTGGTGCCCGACGACGAGCCGCCTCCCTCGCTGCACGACCTTGCCATCGACGCCTTCATCACCTCGCTCGAACTCACGGAAACGCCATGACTTTCATCCGCACCCCCAAGCGTTGGACCACCAACCGCCGTTCGTTCTTGCGTGTGCTCGGCGGCAGCCTGGCGCTGCCCCTGTTGTCGAACGTGATCCCGTCGTCGTCACGGGCCCAAGGCGCCACCCGCAGCCGATTCATCGGCGTGTTCTTCCCCAACGGCGCCGACATGCCGAACTCCATCGACGGCAACTGGAACTTCACCGAGGCCTTGGCGCCGCTGGTGTCGGCCGGGCACCAGAACAACACCATGATCATCCGTGGGTTGCACAACGGCGTCGCCGGCATCGACCCCCACTGGCAAAACTGCGCGGGCTTCTTGTCGTGTCGCACCATCGTCCTCGGCGACGCCGCCGTCGCCCGCTGTGGCAAGTCGCTCGACCAAGTCGTCGCCGACCGTTTTCCGACGTCGATGCGCTCGCTCGAGGTGGGTGCGCCCTACTACCACGTGCACCCGCTCAACGATCACCCCGGCTACTCCAACGACTACCTCAACCGCATCTCGTGGCAGACCGACGACACGTTCCGCTCGCCCATCGGTGATCCTCGGCAGATGTTCGACAAGATCTTCGGCTTCGTCGACGGCGACGCCGAGCAAGTGCGGCACCTGCACGACACCAAGCGCAGCATCCTCGACTTCGTGCACCGCGACGCCACGCGGCTGTCGGCCGACATGCCCGCTGAGTACCGACCGGTGTTGTCGACGTACATGGACACCGTGCGCGAAGTGGAGTTGCAGCTCGACGCCAACGACGGCAGCTGTCTTCCCGACGACACGCGTCCGACGACGAACTTCAACAACCACCAGTACAACTACGTCGAGCGCTACGAGCTGATGAACCGCATGGTGGTGCTCGCCATGCAGTGTGGTCTCGTCAACGCCTCGACGTTCATGTACGGCCCCAGCTCGTCTGACTTGCACTGCTCTGAAGAGCTTGGTTCTGGCACCGGGCACCACGGCTGTGCCCACAACCGCGGCGAAGCGCCGCTCATCAACCGGCTGCGCGGCATGAACCTCGTGCACACCGGGCTGCTCGCCCACCTCATCACCGAGCTGAAGACCGCGAACCTCATGGATTCGACGCTGGTGATGTACGGCTCCGACATGACCGACGGCGACCGCCACACCACCGAGAACATTCCGACGCTGTTGTGCGGTGCCGGTGACGACCTCAATTTCGGCCAGGTCGTCAACGGGGGGCGCCGCCCCATGTCTGACTTGCACGTCGACATCATGCGATTGATGGGCATCAACGACATCACCCAGTGGGGCGACGGCAACATCGCCTCCACCGGCCAACAGCTGCCGATTCGCGCCTAACGACGACGACACTCCTTATTCCCTGAAGGGGGCGCAGGTCCCTTCCGCAAGCGCTGGCCCCCTCGGCCTTTGCGCCGAAACGGACCGCTCGTCGACGAAAAGTCGTTTTCGCCAAGCGCTCCTACGTCAACGGGTGCGCCTGCGTCGTCTGCAGGTAGCCCTCTGGCGACGTCGACGTCGACGTGGGCACCGACAACGCCAAGCCGAACATGGCGACGCCCATGCGGTGCAAGCTGTGGGTCGACACCAGCGCCACGCGCAGGATTTGGTGGCGTTGGCTCCACACATGCTCTTGCCACGCGGCCCGCATCTGCGACGGATAGCCCTCGAGTGCGCGGGTGTCGAAGACCACTTCGCAGGGCCGCTGCGCCAACCACTTCGCACACCACTGGGCAGAGGCGTTGCCCTGCTCGACGCGAACCTCATTGGCGAAGGTGACCAGCAGCCGGTCTTCGGCAAAGCACGCCCCCGACCAACCGTCGCTCTCGACGTGGTCTTTGAGCGTCCAGCCCGCGCTCTCCAGAAATGGCACCATGCTTCCCACACCTGAATTCTAGGGAGGTGCTCCCAACAGGTGCAAACCGTGCGCCCGACGAGGCGCGGGTGTGTCATGCTGCGACTGCCGGACCTGCACGTCGACATCATGCGACGGATGGCCATCAACGACATCATTCAATGGGGCGACGGCAACATCGCCTCCACCGGCGAACAGCTGCCGGTTCGGGCTTGCTGAGAGCGAGAGCGCCCGAAAAGGGGTGTCTGGTGTGTTCTAAAACGGATAAGTGAGGTGCACTGGAGGTGTCCGTGCACAATCGCAACTTCTTCCATCTCGCTTGGATGCTGACCCTTTTTCTGATGCCCTCTTCGGCGTTGGCGCAAGAGGCGGCGCACGACGGAGATGACGAGGTCAAGGCCACCATCGACGATGCTGCCGAAACAGAAGCCAGACCCGAAGCGGAGCCAGCTGGAGGAGCGCCGGACGAAGTGGACGGTGTTGCCGCGCAGCATGCCGAGCCACCTGGGGACGTCGCCGATGAGCTCTCCGAAGACCGTTCGGAGGGATGGCAGGATGTTTTCGCACCCGACGCCCTTCGACGTCACATCCGATTGAAGAAGCGGCTTGTTGGCATCGTTGTTGTCGACGAGCACAACACCGGGACGTGGGGCGCCGACAACGCGGTGGTTCAGTTGCGTGCCGCATTGGAGGCCGACCAAAACACCGTCGAGGTGCTGCCCGCACCGCGCGCGACACACGACGACAAAACCCTGTTGCAGCACCTGCGGGACGACCACGAGTTCGAGGCGCTGTTCGTGGTGCGCACCACGACCTCGGAGGCGTTGCGCATCGGCATCTGGTCGCGAAAGGGGCGGCGGTTGACGACGGTGACCGCGCGCCAAGGTGAGGCGCTTGCGTCCACGCGCGATGTGTCCCCGTCGTCGACAGCAAAAAAGACCTCACGGGCCGAACGCAAGCGCCGCATGTTTCGCGACAAGCCGACCGGGCTGCGCGCTCGCCTGAAACGTCGGGAGGCGATTCGGGTGACCCGGCCGGACGTGGCGGGGGGCGGTGGGTTCTTTCGAAGCCGCGCCAATTTCTACAGCCCGACCGGCAGTCCGATGAACCAAGAAGAAGTGTTGCAGCACATTGGCCGCAAAGACCTTCTCGAAGAGCTGCAGTCGCGACAGCATTTGTCGGTGGTCATGTATGGACTGGGGTTGGGCTCGATTGCCCTCGCACCCATGGTGTCGCTTTTGGCGATGCCGCTGTTTTTCATTTCGCCTCTGCTCGCCATGCCGGCCTACGCCGCGGTGAATGTCGTGGGCATCACCGCCGGGCTCGCCTTTGTCGGAGTCGGCCTTTACCAGGCGTTTGCCCCTCATCACGACGAGGAGATCGAGCAAGCGGTCCACGAGTACAACCGCGGGGGACGTCGTCGGCCATCTCTCGAGGCGACGTGGATGGAGTGACTTGGACGACGTCGTCGAGGTAGGCTGCTTTCGACACTCAGAATGGGCGCCGGTATGATGATCAAAGTTGTCGATGACTACTTCGCCAAAGGCTGTGGACGATGCGACCGCTTCGACACCCCCGACTGCTCCACCCGGCAATGGCTCGAAGGGCTCGAAGCGCTGCGCCGCATCTGTCTCGACGAGGGGCTTGAAGAAGTCGCCAAGTGGGGGCAGCCGACCTACATGGCCAGTGGCCGCAACATCGTCATCTTGGGGGCGTTTCGAAACGACTTCCGTCTGGCGTTCTTTCATCCGGCGTTGATGCAAGACCCGGCTGGTGTCCTCGTCAAACAAGGTCCCAATGCCAAGCACAAAGGGAGCTTCTGTTTTCAAGACAACGGCGACGTGGCCAAGAACGAAGACGTCATTCGCGCCTATTTGAAAGAAGCCATGGGCTACGCCGAAGCAGGCATCAAGCCCCCGAAAGAGGCCCCCGACGAGCTGGACATGCCCGTCGAGCTCGACGAGGCCCTGCAAGCCGACGTCGAACTGGCCACGGCGTTCGCGCAGCTCACCCCCGGACGCCAACGCAGCTATCTGTTCAACCTCAACGGCGCCAAGAAGTCGTCGACGCGGGTGAACCGCATCGCCAAGTTCCGCGACAAGATCATCGCCGGCAAGGGCGCCAACGAATACTGAGCGCCCATTTGGGGTGCGACGTCTACAACTGAGGACAGATGTCCCCACGAAGGTTGCCCTTTGGGGACATCAGTCGCAGCACATTCGCCCGTTGCGAACGAAGGCCGACCACGACGCTGGCATGCGTGGTGCAACGAAGCCGGCATGACATGGCGAGCCCCCCTCTTTCTGATGCTGTGCATGTGGTGCAGCCCGCTGCAGGCCCAACAAGGCGAGTGTGAAGACCCCGGTTGTTCTCCGCCGCTGGTCGTCGGGCCAGAGTGGCCAGACGACTACCACTTCGACGATGACTACGACGCCGACCGGCGCGAAGACGTCGCCGACAATTGCCCGTGGGCCTCCAACCGCGACCAACTCGACTCCGACGCTGACAGCTACGGAGACGCGTGCGACAGCTGCCCTCTGGTCTACGACGACCGCAGAGACCTCGACGAAGACGGCTTGGGCGATGCCTGTGACGTCGACCTCGACGGAGATGGCGTCGACAACGAAGACGACAACTGCCCGTGGGTGCCGAACGCCAACCAGGCCGACCTCGACGACGACGGTGTGGGCGACGGGTGTGACGACGACCTCGACGGCGATGGGTGTGCCGAAGACGACTTGTGCCCGTGGGTGGCGTCGTCGAACTGTGCAGACGAGCTGCCTGCGGGCGTGTGTGTCGGCGACGCCGACGACGATGGCGTTGGCGACGACATCGACAACTGTGTGGGGTGGGTGAACCCGTCGCAGCGCGACCTGAACGGTGATGGACTGGGTGACCCCTGTGACGTCGACCGCGATGGCGACGGCCGTTTCAACACCCACGACAACTGCCCCGACGCCGCCAACACCACCCAAGACGACGCCGACCGCGATGGCTGGGGAGACGCCTGCGACGATCGGTACTGCTTCGTCGTCAACAACGATCCAGCGAATTGCCTCGACCCTGAAGGGCCATTTGCCATCTCCGCAGCCACCCCGGAGCGAGACCTCGACACCGACGACCGCTTCATGCTGAGGTTCTTTGGCAATCGGCCGAACACGGCGATGCGCTACCGCTGGTCGGTCGTCGATGCGCCCCTTGGCTCCACGGTGCGCCTGCAACACGCCAGTGGGTCGGTGTCGTTTTCGCAGGCACACATGTACCGCTACACCCTCGACGAGGAGGCGCGGTTTGAGGCCGACACGCCCGGCCGCTACACCCTCGCCGTCGAGGCCACGCTGGCGTTTGTGCCCGAGACGCCTGGCCCCATTCGCGCGCGCGACGTCTTGGTGTTGGACGTCGAGGCGGGCTGGTCGACGTCACGCACCGTGCAGTGGCCTTGGTGGCTGCCGCCCGCTCCCTGGGACGAGGCCGCAGACGACGCGTCGACAACGACGACCACCACAATCACCACAACCGGATGTGCCCACGCGGAGGTGCCGCAAAGAACAACGCCGACCATGGCCGGCGTCGTGCTCGCGTTGGGGATGTGGTGGCGACGTCGTCGTCGTCACCGCCGGCTCAGTCGGCGTTGTTGAGAGCCTTGCCCAACGAGATGAGTCCGGCGATGAACAGCACCGGCGGATAGAAATAGATGTAGCCGGCCATGTAGCCGACGACAAACCACACCACAGCGCCGATCATCATGCCGACGCCGGCGATGACACCACCGTTGATGCCCGCCGAAGGCGCATCGTCGTCGTCGAGAGCGGCGACGGTGTCTGAAGCCGAGGCTTCGCCGTCTTCGGCGTCGTCGTCTTCTTGCAAGTAGTCTTTGACTTGGTAGCGCATGGCGACGGGGATGAAGAGCAGCCCGGTCACCACCATCACGCCGACAAAGAACAGGTAGTACGACGCACCTGGCAACTTGGAGGTGCCGTCGTCGTTCATGACGACGTAGTTCACGCCGGCGGCGAAGAGGTTGCCGAGGCTCATGGCGAACATCTTCACGCTCATGATCGCCGACTTCATTTTGCGCGGCGCTTGCGTGTAGAAGAATTCCAACGCGGTCACCGAGATGAGCACCTCGCCAGCGGTGACAAAGGCGTAGGCGAGAATCTGCCACCACACCGTCGGACGTTCGCCCGCGCCGATGAGCGTCTCGACGTAGGCGCACACCAAGAACGACGCTGCGACCAAGAAGAATCCGACGCCGATTTTGCGCAGCGGCGTGACCTTGGCGATGTTGTTGTCGACGAACGGATAGACAAAGTAGATGGAGATCGGCACGAACACCATGACCATCAGCGGGTTGGCCGAGTGCACCTGCGACGGGAGGAGCTCACCGATGATGGGGAAGGTGAGGTCCATCTGCTTGGCTTGCAGAATCCACGACGAGCCTTGCTGCTCAAACAGCGCGTAGTACGGCGCCAAGAACAGCATGAGCATGATGAGCTTGCCCATGGCTTTCAGACCCTCGGGGCTGAAGGCTTCTTTGACGAACTCGACGCCTTTGGGGGGCACGTGCACGTAGACGTTGCGGCCCTGCCAGAACAACAAGGTGGCGATGAGCATCAGCAAGCCGGGGAGGCCGAAGGCGATGTGGGGGCCGAACTCCTTGAGCAACAGCGGCGTCAACAGCGTCGCGAAGAACGAGCCGAAGTTGATGGAGAAGTAGAACCAGCTGATGACCCGGCTGAGCAGGTGGCCGTTGCTCTTGCCGAACTGGTCGCCGACGTTGGCGGTGACGCATGGCTTGATGCCGCCTGAGCCAATGGCGATGAGCGTCAGGCCGATGGCCAAACCGGTGCGGCTCTCGTCGAGGGCGAGGGCCAGGTGGCCAAAGCAGTACACGACGCTGAGGTAGAGGATGGTTTTGTATTTGCCCCACCAAGCGTCGGAGATGATGGCGCCGAGGGCGGGGAGGGCGTACACCGCCGAGCCGAAGAGGTGGTACCAGGTCTTGGCTTCTTCAGGCTTCATGGGGTCGACGGCGCCGTTGGCACCGAGGAGGTATTGCGTCATGAACACCACCAAGATGGCCTTCATGCCGTAGTAGCTGAAGCGTTCGGCGGCTTCGTTGCCGACGATGAAGGCGATGCCCTTGGGCATCGTGGTTTGACCGGGGACAGGGGCTGTCAGCCATTTGTTGTTCGCCATGCTTCCTCTTTTGCTGGCCACGTGAGGCGGCGTCGCGCGTGGCGACGCCACCTGCCTAGCACGTCGGTGGGCGACGTCGAGGAGGCTCTTGCAGTCGAGGTTTGCTGCCGTCGGCGGCCGTCAGTCTGTGATGTTGCGCCGAACCGGGCGAAACTCTTTGTAGAGGCGCGACGTGGCGTTGGCGCCCATTCGATGGAACGTGTCAGAGACGTTGATGAGCGCGAAGTAGCGTCCGTTCGACATGTCGACCATCTGCAGGTGAGTGCTGAGGGTTTTGGTGGAGAGTGTTCGCATGAGCACGCCAGGGTGGAAGGCCACGCGTTGGTTGTGGCTCACAGCCACCTTTCCGACCAGCGTTTCGGCCCGCGGGATCGACGACGTGCGAAAGAAGTGGTCGGAGAGGGCGGGGGCCAGGTCTTCAATGGGCGGGCATTGATCGCCACAGTCGAGGGCGACGGCGAAGAGGCCTTGCACCAACGGACGCTTGGGGTCGTTGAAGACGCTGCGGCTTTCGCCACTATAGGTGGTGCCGTTGAACACGAGCTCAAGGGTGCTGTCTTCAACCGTCGGTTCGCCATTGATGGCGACGGAGAAGCCCCACGTTCGGTCAACGACGACGTGGACGTCAGGACGAAATGCGGTGCTGAGCAAGTAGTAGACCAGCCCCGTCATGATGAGGCCGACGACGATGAACAGGCGAGTTGCACCTTTGTTTTGCGACATGTGCGCTACTCCCCTGCGCCGTCGATGAGACGAAACGATTTGAACAGACGCTCGACGGCGTCGGCCTCGGTGTGGCGCGGGCCGTCATGTTCTGAGGTGACGACGTACACGCGCTGCTCGCCCCAGTCGGCAACGCAGGCGATGCGTGCCCAGACGCCCGACTTCGACGTCACACGAAAGAACGACCTCTGGTCGCCAAAGGCGTGCTGCATGGCCTTGTCGTCGCGAAACTGCTGCGTGGCACCGTCGTGCAGCTTGCCCTCAATGTCGTCGGCGATGGCAAAGCTGATGGCCAGGCAGACAGGCGGAAACGCTGAGCCGCGATCGTCGAGGCCATCGGGAATGTCAGACACCATCACCCACTGCTCGACGTCGGCGAACGCGGAGCGGTGCCCCTTGAGGGTGAGGGTGGTCTGGACGTTGAGATGGTCGACAGGCAACTGGCGTGATTTCTCGTCGTGGGACCCAGCCATCGTGGCCGCCACATTCAGTGCAGGGTCGTTCACCTCAGTCGTCGACGGGAAGTACCCGCGAATCACTTGCAGGGCGACGAGCAAAACGGCGGCGACCACCACGCCTGCGACAATGCGTTGGTTCTTCGATGCGTTGGCGAGGCCGTCTGGGAAGGGGCTCCTCGTCGACGGAGGCGGCGATGGCGGCGGCGGCGAACTCAGGGCAGGAGCTGCGTACAGCGACGGATCGGGAGGGGCATGCGTCGCCTCGGAGACGGGAGCGTCTTCTTGGACGGGAGCAGGCACCGGATTGGGCATTGGGGCGGGCATCGCGGCCGGGGGTGGGGGGGCCATCTGCAGGGGCGTGGGAGGCGGCGGCCCAGAGGGAAGCTTCGCGACCAGGTCACCGTGCAGCCAGACACCGTCACACACATCGCAGCACGCCATCGGGAACCCGGCGAGGAGGGCTTGCCGGGTGCCGCCGCCACAGCCTGCGCATGCGCCGGTCAGGGGATCCTGTCGCACCAAGTGCAGCGTCTCGTCGGGGTTGCCGCCCACCTGCTGCACTTTGCCAACGAAGACCGCTTGGGGAAGAAAGGCACCCAAGCAGCCGGGGCAAACCATCGAGCCAGGGATGCGACCTGCGACCAGCGTCTGACGGGGACATGACGTGCACTGCATGATGAGACTCCGCAGTGCATGTGTTTCATTTTGGTGTGCCGGCGTCAATCGTTTCTGGAACAGCCGTGGGGCGAACGCCAAACACCAGCAGGTAGCCAATCATCCAGAACTCGCCGACGGTGGCCGGGAACAACAGCATGTCGACGACGCCTTGCGGTGGAACGGCAAAGGCGTAGGTGACGAAGGCCCCGGCCGTGTATCCGACGCCACCGACCATGAGCACGACGCCAAGGGCTTTGGGCATGAGACGGCGGACGACGACGGCGTGCCCCATGGGGATGAGCCACAGCCCGAAAAACACAGCAGCGACGCCCCAGATGTCGGTGCTGAGTTGCACCAGCATGTACACCGCATGGGCGACGTCACCGCCCACCGCCAGCGACGGCAGGTGCACCATGCGGGCCGCCGAACCGAGGCAGGCGGCGCTGCCCAACAACAAGATGGCGTTGGCGACGCCGAACGCGCCCACCATGACGCCCGCGTCGAGGGCGTTCACCCGGCGAAAGAACCTGAAGAACCACACCGCGGCCCACGCCTGGGTGGTGGCCAAAGCGAGTTCAGCGACGACGAGCCAGCGTGCGTCTTGTGGAGCGGCCGCCATGCGCGCAAACGTGGCGGCCGCGTCTTGGTCGACGACGAGGCCCGAGCGAAAGCCCAAAAAGCCCACCATCCCCGACACCGCGAGCGCGAGGTACAGCAGACCGGTTTGCCGGGCGACGGCTTGCGGCGTCGACGACAACAGCGTCGACGACAGCGACGACGACAGAGTGGAGGATGGGGTGGAAGGCGGCGGAAGTGTGGTGGACGACATGCGTGCCTTTCGGGCGCGGGTGGGGGGGCAATGGGCGAGAGTTCAGGAGGCGAGAGTTCAGTGGGCGAGGGCGGTGTCGACGACGCGGTCGAGGTGGGCGATGAAGTCTTGGGGGTCGGCCTCCTGCAGCAGCCAACCAGGAATGTCGCCGCCGAGGTCGAAGATGTGTTCGTAGGTCGCCTGGGTGACGTCGGAGGTGGTGGACCTGAATGTCCAACTGCCCTCGGCACGGGCCATGGCGATGGTGCCGGCGTCGCCATGGCTCATGTCGTCGTCGTCGGTGATGTCGCGCCATGTCACGCGCACACCGTCGTCGAGGTCTTCGAAGACGTACCGCAAGGTGACAACGCGATCGGCCATGAAGAACGGCGCATCAAGGGTGGTGCGCACGACCATCTCGTCGTCGGTGTCGACGAGCACCTCGCGGGTTTCTCCATCGACGGCGTGGCGGGGGTGCAAGAGGGTGCGCACGGCGTCGCGCAGTCGTTCGGGCGACGTGGGGACGGTGCCCACCGCGTGGGTGTGCACCTCACGCGAGTCGGGGGCGACGGTGCTGGTGGACTGCCAGTCAACGGTCGGTGACGACGAGCGTGGCGTCGTGGCACAGGCGCCGACAAGTGGCGTCGCCAGGCAGGCAATCCAGACGAAGAGGGGCAAGCGAAGACGTTGGGAAAGGGGCATTGGGGCTCCGTGGGTGGTGGTGTCCAAAATGTTGGACATCCTCTATGTCTAAAATCTTGGACACCACGTCAATCAAACAAGACATGATGCGGGTCACAGAAGAGCCGTAGGGGACTGAAAAAAATGGGTTCGACGCCGATGTGAGGTCAGAAATATTAGACATGACTGCGGCGAGATCGACGTCTCCCGCGTGCATTGCGTGCAAAATCAGCCGTGCAGACCACGTCGCCGGCGACGCCCTCCGCAGTGGCCAGTGTGGGGTGCGTGCTCGCCGACCACATCACGGCGGACCGCTCTGCGGCTCCGGTGTGTGATGAAACGGCAGATGGCTGCGGTCGACCGTTGACGACGTCATGCGACGTCGCATCCGCCATTTGCCGCCACAGCGCGTGCCGAAAGTGGACGCACGACCGCGAGGCGACACCGACGTTGCACGGGTGGCCAACGACAGCGCAAACGTGAGAAAACACTGCCTGAGAACGCGGAGGGGAGTCCGTGGAGTGCACTTGGAGCTGCCAACCAACATTGACGACGTCATTCGGCTCACCGACGAGGTGATTCGGCTGTCGATCGAACGCAAAAGCCGCCATGGATACTTCGCCGCGGCCTACAAGCACGTGACCATCACCATCCAGGCGCTGCTGAAACAGAAGGGGTACTTCCACGCCCCCGACCGCATCGAAGCGCTCGATGTCGCGTTCGCTCGTCGCTACATGACGGGCGTGTTTGAAGACTTCGGCATGCCCATCGGCGGCGAAGGCATCACGCCGCCGTGGCGGGCGTCGTTCGCCACCCTCGCCGACGACAACATGGCCATCATGCAGCACCTCATGACGGGCGTGACCGTGCACGTGCACTACGACCTCGGCATCGCCACCGCCCAAGGAAACCCAGGGGCCGAGCTGCAGCAGGTGGAGCACGACTTCGCCCAACTCAACAAAGTGTTCTCGGTGTTGGGCACGGTGTTGATGGAGGAGCTGGCGGCGGTGTCGCCGGCCATCAAGCTGTTGAACGACATCCCCGCCTTCATCGAGCGCCCCATGTTCTTCATCACCTCGGTGTTGATGCGCCAAGACAGCTGGGGCTTCGCCGAGCAGCTGGCGCCACTGCCCCAGCGCGATTGGGTGGCTCTCGTCGCCCAGCGGATGGACCAGACCATTTCCCTCGTCGACGACATCGCTCACCCTCCCGCCCTCATCGCCGACATCCTGCAGAAGATTGCCGAGAGCGAAGAACAAGACGTCGTCAAGGTCATCGAGGCCATCAACCAACGGGCCCATGTCCCCTTTGACCACCGGGTGTTGCCCACATGACGCAGGTGTCTGCAGCCGCGGGCTCGTCTGACGAACTTGCCACTCGTGCCGTGGGCGGAGGGTTGCGATTCGGCCCTTATACGTCGACGAAGCACATCGCTTCCGGCGGGATGTCGTCGGTGTATTTGGCCGACTGCCCCGACGGGGGGCCCCCCGTGGCCATCAAAACGACGCGGCCGTCAGACCTCGGCGCGGCCGAAGGGTTGCGCGCCGAAATCCTGCTGCTGAGCCAGCTCGACCACCCCGGCGTGGTGCGCGTCTTGGCCCACGGCGCCGACGAGAAGCAGCCGTGGTACGCCATGCCGTATCACCCCGGTGCGTTGACGCCGGTGGCGCTCACCGGCGACACCGCCGACGTCGTCGCCGACGACACCGAAGATGCCACCCGCGACTTCGGGCTGCAGAGTGGACGCCAAAGCGGGCCTGCCAAATCTCCTCCTCGACGTCCGGCGCTGGCACCACGCCCCGTCGACTGGGACCGCCTCGGCGTCGTGCGCCAGATGTGCGACACCTTGGCCTGGTTGCACGGCCAAGGCATCGTGCACCGTGACCTCAAGCCATCCAACGTCGTCATCGACGACAACGGGCACCCGGTGCTCATCGACTTCGGCATCACCGCCCGTGTCGCTGACCAGAGGGGACGCGAGTCGCTGGCCCACGACCCAGCCGTCGCCGGCACCCGCGGCTACATGGCCCCCGAGCAATGGACGGGTGCCGACGTCGACTCACGCGCCGACCTCTACGCGCTGGGCTGCATGATCTACGAGCTGTTGGTGGGCCGTTTGCCGTCGGAGATGGCACCGCCGCGGTTCAACATCTCCCAAGTCGACATCATCCCCCCCCACGAGGTGAACCCCAACGTCGACGACGAGCTCAGCGCCTTGGTCGTCGACTTGCTGGCACAACACCCCAGCGACCGCACCGGCTTTGCAGAAGACGTCGGCGACCGCCTCGAAGCACTCGGCGCCGGCCGCAAGTGGGACGGCCTCCCCGACGCCCAGCCCTATTTGCACCGCCCCAGTTTCGTCGGCCGCGAAGAGGTCATCGAGGACGGCGGCGCACAGCTGCAAAAAGCCGGACACCACCTGTTCATCGTCGGCGCCAGTGGCGCGGGCAAGACGCGAGCGGCCCAAGAACTCATCCGACGCATGCGCACCGAGGGCCGCGAAGTCATCATGGCCCACTGCGGTGACGTCGGACTCGACGCCGCCGGTGGCCGTTCGCCCACGCGTCCTTTGCAGGGGTTTGCCCCCTTTCTCAGCCGTCTGGCCGCGCGGTGCTTGCAAGGCGACACCCGCGCCCGAGAGGTGCTGGGCGACGACGGGGCGGCCCTCACGGGCTTCGAGCCGCTCATCGGCCAGATCGTCGGCGTCGACCGGCCCGCCCTGGTGCGCGTCGAGGGCGCCGAGATGAAAGCCGCCCGGGTGCAAGACGCGATGATCGCGGTGCTCAACCGCTACGCCAACGCGTTCTTGCCGGTGCTCGTGCTCGACGACGTTCAGTGGGCCGACGAACTCACCGAAGGTGTGGTGAAGCGGTTGTTGCTGCAACCGCTGGGCGATTTCGCAGGCAACGTGATGTGCACCATGCGCAGCGAAGAGCCCTGGACGGCCTTCGACGACGTCGTCACCAGCGACGAGGTCATGGCCACACAGCTGCCCGTGTTTCAAGCCCAGGACGTGCGTCGGCTGGTGGTGGAGATGACGGCCGATCCCGAGCCGCCGCCCGAGCTGGTGCTGCAGGTGAGAGACGGCTGTGCCGGCAACCCGTTCTTCGTCGCCGCCTACCTCAATGAGTCGGTGGCCAACGGCGACCTCGTCCGTCGTCGTCGTCACTGGCGTCTGCGTGAAGGGGCAGGGGCACTGCGCGAGCCGACGTCGTTGGCCGACGTGTTGCGCAGCCGACTCGACCGGCTCGACGACGACGTGCGCCGCTGGGTCGAGGCGGGCGCGGTGTTGGGCCGCAAGTTCGCCGGCCACGACGCCGCCGCCATCGCCGGCACCGACGTGGCCCGTGCGCGTCACGTCGAGGACGTGTTGCGCGTGCGGCAAATCATCGACGACGCCGAAGATGGGTCGGTGCGGTTTGCCCACGACAAGCTGTTGGAGAACGCCTACGAGCGCATCGACCGCACCCGTCGTCGACAAATGCATGCAGCCGCGGCGGCGATGTTCAAAGTGCGTGAGAACACCAGCCCGCGGGTGCTCGCCCGTCACTACACTCTCGCCGAACAACCCGAAGAGGCCTTCGACTACCTGCAGGTGGCGGCGCAAGAAGCGTTGGCCGAAGGTCGGCCACGGTTGGCGCGCGAGTTGTTGCGCAACGCACGCGACCTCGCGTCGACCTCGGGCACCAAGCTGTTCGACCAGATGACCTCCGACGACAAGGTGCGGTTTCACAGCCTCGAAGCCAAGGCATCCTTTGCCGGACGCGACCATCTGGCTTGCTCGCAGAGCGGGCGAGAGGGCCTCGCCGCCAGCAAGGTGTGGGTGCCCACGTCGGGCTTCGGCGTGTTTGTCGGGGTGCTTGCCGCCATGGCACGTCAAACCTGGCAGCGGTGGGCGCCCTCCTCGTGGGTCACCCTTTCGGGAGAGAAGGCCCAGCGGGCGCGCGACCTGCGACAGTTTTGGGCGGCGGTGGCGTTTCACACCCAGCACAACAACGAGATGGGCGCGTACCTCATGGCCGAAATCAACGCCCTCAGCGCAGCCGAGCGCGGGGGCGATTGGGGCGAGGCCGCTCGACACCAGGGCGTGTTGGCGTACGTGTTCAGCTTTTCAGGCATGCGCAAACTCGGCGAGAAATGGTTCGACCGTGGTGTCGAATGGGCTCGACGTGACGACGACAAAGTGGCCGAACTGGTGTGTCGGTCGATGCGTTGTGCGCACCACCTCGACGGCGGCGAATGGGAAGAAGCCGAGTACGAGGTGACGCTGCTGCGTGAGGAGTGTCGTCCGTTGGGCGCCCGCGAACAGATGGTGTGGAACACCGTGATGTGTCTGTTGACGACGTTGTTCAGCGGCCAGCGCGACAAAGCCCATCGCTATGCCCAAGAGTTGGAAGAGATGGCGGGGTTTGGCGACCACCAGCAAATGTTGGGCGAGGGCGCCACCATCATTGCGGGCATGTACCTGCAAGAAGGCGAGCACGACCGCGCCCTCGACGTCACCGCACGCACCATCACCATGTTGGAGCAAAACGGCGAGGTGGCGTTGCGCACCTGCTGCATGATCATCCGCGCCGTGGTGCACGCCCGTCGAGGCGACTGGGTGCAGGCCTGGAAAGACGTGGTCGACGTGCAAACACTGCTGCCCGACGGTGGGGGGCGCAATTTTCAGGCGTACCACGTGCACGCGCTGTTGCCGGAGCTGCTCTTGGAGCTGGCGGCGACGCCCGATGCTTTGGCGCAGCTCGACGGTGTCGACGTCGACGACGTCCTGCGCCGCACCGGCATCGCCATGAAAGCGTGTGCGCAGCAAAGCAAACAGCGGCCGCTGCTGCGGCCCAACGCCGCTCGGCAGAAGGCCATGTGGGCGCACACCCAATCGTCGTCGACGGCGGCGGAGTTGGCCGCAAAGGCCGTCACGTTGGCGCGGGCGCAACGTCAAGCCTTCGACTTGGCACTGTCGTTGATGTGGCTGGCGCAGCTGCCGACGACGAGCGCAGAGGTCAAGACACAGTCGACGCAAGAAGCAGAAGAGATTTTTCAACGGCTGGGGTGCAGCTGGCACCTCGCGCAGCTGGCACGTCAGCCAGAAAATGAGGCTGCCCAATGAGGCGTCGCCGACGTCGAGGTGCCGTCGCCGCCATCCAATGTAGGAAATCCACATGAAGAAGACGTCCACCCCTCGCACCCAAAGCAAACGCGCGAAAGCAGTGCAAGCCGCCACCGAACGCAGTGTTCAACACCTCAAAGGTCTGCAACGCCAAAGCGGAGCATGGTGGCTCGACGTCGAGATGGCGCCGACCGTGTCGGCCTTGGCCCATCTGGTGATGGTGCAGTTGGGCTACGCGAATGACGACGACACCCGCCGCTTTCACAACTGGGTGCGTCCGCTGCAAAACGAAGACGGCAGCTTCGTCGACAACTTCATGGGGCCCGGTGACGACGGTGGACTGCGGGCCACAGCTGCGGTGTGGGGGGCCTTGAAGGTGTCGGGCGTCGACAACCGCGACGACGTCATTCGCCGCGCCGGCGCCTACATCGAAGCCAACGGCGGCCTCGACGCCATCGCCCAGATGCCCATGGGCGAAGACGCCTTCTCCGTGGGGCCGTTGTTGGCCTACGGCAACCTCATCGCGCCCAACACGTTGGCGCTGCGGCATTTCCCATTGGTGCAAACGTTGGTGCCCTTCGCCAACGACATCATGGGCAAGGTGGTCAACGTCGGCTTCATCTACACCGAACAGCTGTTGGCCGGCTTGGTGACGTCGCTCATCGAAGGCGGCATGCACGGGGTGGTGCGGGGCTGGGAGCGCGCCCACGTTGAGAAACTCGCTCTGCAGTTTCAAAACAAGAACGGCAGCTGGAACGACACCGTCAACCAAACCATCCTCAGCATGGCTGCGTTTCACGCCATGGGCATGGCGGCCGACGCCGAGCCCATGAAAAAAGCGGCGAAGTGGGTGCAGTCGTACCAGCGCGGCGACGACGACACCTTGCACTACTTGCCCATCGGCTCTGCCGTGTGGGACTCGGCCCTCGTCATCGAAGCCCTGATGTGTGCCGGCGTCGACGCCAGCGACGAGGCCGTCGAGCACGGCGTGGAGTGGCTGCTGGATGCCCAACTCACCACACCCATGCCCGACATCGACCAGCCTCGTTCGGGGGCACCGCGCACCGGCGGGTGGGCGTTTGAAAAAGACAACGAGACCATGCCCGACTGCGACGACACCGGCCTGGTGTTGGGGGCGTTGGGTTTGTTTCAACAAAGCGCTGCCGTCGACAACGACGACACCAAACTGGTGAACGACACCCGGCGGTGCATTCGTCTGGCCACCGACTGGCTCGAAGGCATGCAACACGACGACGGCGGGTGGGGTGCCTACATGAGCGAACAACCTCGTCGTCAGCATGGGGTGTTGTTCGAGCGGGCCATCATGGACACCAAAGGCATCGACTGGCTCAACCCCAAGGCCGTGTTCGACTTTGTCGACGAGACGCTGCAAGAGGCGGGTGACATCTCCACCGCCGGGCTCACCGGTCGTGTGGTGCATGGCCTGTGCGCCTGTGGACTCACCGGCGACGCGCCTGGGGTCAAAGCGGCCGTCGACTTTTTGCTCGACCAGCAACTGGAGTCGGGCGCGTGGTTCGGCCGGTGGATTGTCAATCAACTCGCCGGCACCGGCTGGGTGTTGAAGGCATTGGGCGGCGCGGACGTCGACAAAAACGACCCTCACGTCGTCAAGGCCGTGGCGTGGTTGCGCAGCGTGCAAAACAAAGACGGCGGGTTTGGCGAATCCCCCAAGAGCTACGTCGATCCCGACCATGCCGGGCAGGGGCCGTCGATGCCTGGTCTGACGGGCCTGGTGGTGTGCGGCCTGCAATGCGTGGGCTACGGCGACGACGTCATGGTCGCCCGCGCCATCGACTACCTCGTCAAAGCCCAGCGCAAGGACGGCAGCTGGGACAACGGCGGATGGCAACACGTGTGGTTTCCGCCGGTGTACTTCTATGTCTTGCCGTCGGCCGACCAGACCTATCCGTTGCAGGCTCTCGGTCGCTTCGCCCACGACGTCGACGACGACGACCAAGACATGCCGCTGCTGTTGCACCGTCTGTATGCAGCGGCGTCGGCTCCACAAGTCGACCCTCGGCTGTCGTCAGGGGGCTGGTCGACCAAGGCCCTGCGCCAATGGCGCAAGCGCGGTGACGTCGATGCCGACCACTTCATCTACGAGATGTTCGCGAAGCATGAACGCACCGCCATCAACGATGTCTTCAAACAGTTGGTGTTCAACGACGACCCCATGCCCCCAGGCATCGACCCCGCCATTGTCGCCTACTTCGACAAACACGCCTCGCTGCCGTCGTGGGCCGACGACAAAAAGATCCAACGGGCCCACGACTTCTACGAACGCGAAGGCTGGAAAATCGCCTTCGGCCTGTTCTGTGGTGCACTGCCCCAGACCTACGCGGCGGGCAACGGCGCTCGGGTGTTGGGGCAGACGCAACAACTCACTCAGCACACCCGTCGACGGATTCTAGAGACGGCCCAGTTCATCTTCGACGTGCTCGAACCCGGCGCCTTTGGCCCCAAAGGCCGCGGCATCCGCGCCGCCCAGAAGGTGCGGCTGCTGCACACCACCATTCGGCACTTCACGTTGCGCGAGCCCAGCTGGGACGTGAAGGCGTGGGGCATCCCCATCAACCAAGAAGACATGGCCGGCACCATGATGGCCTTCTCGGTCATCATCCTCGACGTCATCGAGGGCATGGGCGAGCCCGTCGACCCCGACGACGCCGAGGCCTTTGTGCACCTGTGGACCTGCGTTGGCCACCTCATCGGCGTCGAAGACGCCCTGATGCCCAAAGACCGCGCCGACGGGGAGGCGCTGATGCAGGCCATTCGCGACGACCAATGGCAGCCGTCGCCATATGGCAAAGAGTTGGCGCAACAGCTGACGGCCAGCATGGCCGACTACCTGGTGATTCCCGGCGGGCAGCAGATCGCGGCGTCGCTCATTCGCTCGGTGTCGGGCGACAAATGCGCCAACATCTTGGGCCTGCCCGACGACCGACTCGAAACCATGGCGCTGCGCTTCTTGCTCGACGTCGTCGGCATGGTGTCAGGGCGTGTGCGCTCCCATGCCAAGGCCACCTTGTTCGACCGCCTCGCGACCCGGCTGATGGAGTCGCTCGTCGACGTGCAGCGTGAAGGCAAGCAAGCGTCGTTTAGGTTGCCGGCCACACTGCTGCACGACTGGGGCATCTCGTCGAGGTCGTAGCGTTGAGGTCGTGCTTCGAGGTCGCAGCATTTGTTTGAGCACATCCCAAAACGTCATGTGTCGACGAGCGACCAGCAGGAGCCGCGAAGCGAGGGGGGAGGGAGCAAGTGTCTGGCTTTGCCAGCACTTGGGTCTCAGCGTTGCTGAGACCTTGGGAGTTGCCTTCGGCAACTCTTCGGGAGGGGAAGAGAATCACCAAGTGATTCTCCCAAGGGCAAGCCGCGCTTGGCCCGCCCGCGCCCCCTCCACCGAAAGACTAGCGGGCGAGGGTGCGCAGCACGGCATCTGCGACGACGTCAGCGACATGGGCCATGAAGCCATAGTCGAGGGTGTCGGGGGTGTCGGGGGTGTCGGTCGGCCGGTGGTCGCCTCGAACCTCGCTTCGCGAGTCGAGGTGCGACGAATGCGTCGCATTCGTCGTCGAGCGCGCTTCTTTGGGCGTGGATGCGCTCTGGTGCGGTTGCGAAACTCGGCGGTGTCTGTCCACATCACGGCAGGGACGCCGGCCTTCCAGAAGGGCGCATGGTCGCTGTGCTCCACGTCGGGCACCAACGCTTCAAGCGGCATGTACGGCTTCACCGCCAACAACTTTGGGCCGAGGCCCGACTTCGACGACGCGTAGGCATCGTCAACGAGACTGCGTGATGCGGCGTTGCCCACCACCAAGATGAAGTCGCCCACCGTGGGCACTCCCGGAAGGTGCACAGGCGTCTTCTGGGAGTGGGGCGCGTGGGAACAAAAGCCCACCATCTCCAACACGTGGGCCGCCTTCAATGGACGTTTGTCGTCGAGGCAGCTCTGCACAAACGAGGCGCTGCCCAGGAGGTGGTCTTCTTCGCCATTGAAGGCCACGAAGACGAGTCCGTCGACGTCGTGGAGCCGGCGGGCGACCTCGACGAGCACGGCGAGTGCCGAAGCGTTGTCGTCGGCACCGGGTGTGCCCGGGACGGAGTCGAAGTGGGCGCCGAGCACCACGGCAGGCTTGGCCCACGTCGTGAACGCCACCACGTTGCCGTACGGGCCTTGGAGGTCGACGTGCATCCCCATTTCTGAAAAACGCAGCGGCGAGCTCTTGCTGCACCTGCCGGTTGGCTAGCGGCTGCCGCCCCATGTGGCGCGGAATGGCCCAGCGCTCAACGTCGGCCCTCAGCCGGTTCTCGACGATGGGGTGCGACAAATGCACGGCCCCTCGGCCGGTGGACGACTTCAACAACATGGGACCTCCGCGCACCTGCGGCGAGGTGCCCGGTCAACCAAGTTGTCCCCGGCAACGTTGGCAAGGGCAGAGCCTACGATTTGGCCGGCCCTGTAATTGCCGCGGGCCCCAGCAGAGGGGCCCGTGAACGTTGTCAGCCGGCGGTGTCGTCGACGGTCGCGGTGGCGGGGGGCAACTCGAAGCCACCTCCCGCAGCGGGCTCTTCATCGGGGAGCGCCAGGCCGATGGCGATGAGGCCGCCCACGAGCAACACGCCCAAGCTGCTGACGACGGCGTAGCCGATGCGGGCGAAGTGCAGGCCGTTGCCCTCCTCGTCACGCTCTTTGTGGTAGGCGAACGCGCCGGTGACGCCTTTAATGAGCATGCCAATGATGAGGATCTTGATGATGATGCCTCCTGAGATGCCATCGGCGAGGGCAAAGCCCACGTCGACAAGGTACATCACGAGCGCCAGCACCGCTCCGAACCGGCTGCGCAGTGCGATCCCCAACGCGAGGAAGAGGTAGATGCCGCCGGCGAAGATGGCGACAAACACGCCGTCGGTGACCGCAAAGAGGATGCCGCTCAAGACGCCAATGATCGCGCAGGCAATGGCCGCGTGGTTCATGAATTGAATGGCTTCGTCATGGGTGGTGGGTGTCAGTTGTGTGTCCATGGCACATGTTCCCTCTGGGCCTAGGGGCAAGTCAATGCGCCGGGCGGATGCGATGCTGTGATGACATTCACGTCGACGATGAAGTGGGTCGTTGGTGTCCCGACATCATCCAATGCCGCCGCATCCCATCAGCATTCGCCCACCCTGCCGTAGCGTAGGAGGACCGCCGCCAACGGAGGGTTGGTTGAGAAGCGGTTGCCAATGAGGGGAGGGGCTGTGACCCGATGCATGGTGGTTTTGTCGTTGTGGATGTCGGTTTGTGCAACATCACTCGGCGCGACGTCGTCGTGGGCGACGTCGGCGCATGACACGCGGATGGTGGCGCCAGTGGCCCAACGGGCTTTGGCCCGTGCCACCGACGAAGAGAAGAAACAGAAGAAGATCGACAAGGCCAAGAAGGCGTTCGACAAAAAGCTGACGCAGACCGAGAAGAAGTTCTCGAAGAACCTGCACAAGAAGAAAGAGAAAGACTTTGCGTCGGCCGAGAAGACCCTCACCAAGCTCATCGACAAGCTGAAGAAAGCGGGAGCGAGCGACGACGACGTTGCCGAGGCTGAGAAGCGCCGAGACGCGCTTGTCGAGGACGTCAAAGCCAAGGCCGCCGCCGCCCGCAGCGAGGCGGCGAAGACCAAGATGGACGGCATCATCGCCAAGCTGGAGAAGAAGTACGCGAAGGGGTTGGAGCGCGTGGACCCCTACGACGTCGAGAAGGAGAAGAAGAAGGTCACCCAAGCCATCGAGCGCATGCGCGACAAAGAAGGTGCTTCAGACACCGACGTCGCCGATGCCGAGAAGCGGCGCGACGCGTTCTTCTCGACGCTGGACAGCAAAGTCGGCGCCGCCAAGGTCGACGATTTGCGTGGGTCATTTGAGGCGGCTCCGACGGTGGCGGCGGTGGCGCCGGCCGAAACGATTGCTGCAGAGGCGCCGACGTGGTGCGACGGGGTGCATCCGTCGCCGAGCTTTCGGCCGCGTCGTTTGGAGTTGGCCGGTGGCTACAACGGCGGGTGGACGTTGGAGTCGATGAAAAACCTCGTGCACTTCAGCTGCGTCGACGTCGACCACGGGCCGCGGCAGGCATGGGTGCAGGCGGTGCGGCAAAGCATCAGCAACCAATACGCCCTCACCAACGCCGACAACGCGTTCATGATGAAGTTGGCGGCGCAGAAGAACCCAGGCGACGCCCCCCGCGGCGACCGCAAAGACCGCAAGCGTGAACGCCGAGGCGGCCGCAAAGGGGGAGGCGGTGGCGACGACCGTCCTGGGTGCGCGCAGCTGCAGCCGCTGACCAACGGCACCTACGAAGTGCGCCTGACGCGCGCGTTGGAGCGCATCGCCGTCGGGTGCGGAAACGCGCTCAACCGCGAAAACCGCGAAGCCGTGCCGCGTCGGTTTTCAGATAAAGGCTTCCCCTATTGGGTGGTCGACATCGAGAACGGCTTTGGCTCTGAGTTGGCCGAAGCGGTGTTTGTCGACGACGTGCTCACCGACTTGGGCAGCTATGGCGAAGAAGGGCGCGCTGATTTGCGCAACTACGTGAACTGGATTCCGGCATCGGCCGTCTCCCTCGACGACGCCAGGTTTCGCAAGGAGCTGTCGGCGATGAATCTGCCTGAGGTGGCGCAAATGAACGCCATCCTCACCTTTCGCAAAGCGTTGGGCCGCTTTGCGCGGCAAAAGGCCTTCATCGACGACGCTGCCGGCAAAAACGCGGCCGTGAAAAAGATGTTCATCACCGGCCCACAAGCGGCGCGAGTGGCTTGGGCGAAAGACGCGAAGGCCCACCGCAAGACGTTCAAGACGGTGTTGGCTCTCGAAGACGCCATGAGCGACACCCCCGGCGGCATGTCGGGATGTGCGGAGAAGCTCTTTCCCACCTTTCAGAAATGGCTGAAGGGCAAAGCCAAAGCCCACAAAAACCTGTCGCCGGCCGAGTTGTCGATGGACGACTACCTCGGCTCGCAGTTGGCCTACGCCCTCACCGTGTGTGGCCGCAACGACGAGACCGCGCCCGTGCTCGACCAGGTGTTCAACTACTACTTTCAAAACGGCACGCCGCAGCGGGGCCCCATCTCAGCGTCGTACGCGGGCAGCCTCGACGCCTACAACGCCTCGTTGGGCGCTGCGAAGTCAGGCGGGTTTTCGGGGGAGCGTGGCGGCGCGGCGAAAGGGCCGTTGCCACAGCCGGGAAGCCTCCCTGTGCATCCGCCGAAGCTGGGGCAGAGCATGCACGGCATCACCACCACCTATGACCCAAAGTTCTTGCCGTCTGCCGTCGTCAAAAGCGTCAAGAAGAAGGGCAAAGACACCCTCATCACCTTCAAGACGACGAGCTGGAAAGAGCCGGTGATGAACTGCGTGGAGACCAACAAAATCTCGCGCATCACGTCGGACGGACGCATCCTGTACCGCATGAAGTGCAAGAAGGTCTGCGAGAAAACGGTGAAGCACACCGCCGAGCCCATCACCATCCCCACCTACGCGGCAGGCGGCATCGTGCCTGGCACTCTCGTCGTCTACACGGTGTATTCGAACATGATCAAAGTCGGCCGGGCCTGGCCCGTCGAGGTGTTCAAGAGCAAAAAGCGCAAAAAGCGGGTGAACCTGCTTGGCACCAAGCTGTAGCCAGCGGCACCGACGTCACCCAGACCTTTCTTCGCTGGAGGGGTCTGGGCCCGACAGCGCCTCCGACGAGAACAACCCAGTGTGCAACAGCATGTGGATGCGCCGGGTCTCATCGTCGACCGCCGCCGCATCCTTTTCAGCGCCGTCGGTGTCTTCCTCACCGGCGGCGTTGGCTTCGAAGGCCCGAACCTGCTCGACGTAGTGGGCGAGGGCGTCGGACGTGGCCACCACCGCCGAGTGCGACGCAGGGTCGTGCACAGGCGCTTGCTCCCCGACGGTGTCGTCGACGGCGCCTTCTTGCAGCGCATCGGCGATGGAGGCCGCGATGCGCGCCAGCGACGTTGGCAGGCGATTGTAGGCGTCGTTGTGCTGGGCCAAGTCGAGGGCGGGACGCCGCCAAGCTTCTTGGGTGGCGACGTCGAATTGCGACGCTTGCGACGGCGAAACCACGTCGTCGGCGGAGGTGGGCCCCCAATCGTCGACAGCGTCAGCGTCGTCTGGCGTGGCGACGTTGTCGTCGAGGGAGACCGCCTGGGTGGCTTCGACGGCGCCGCGCAACAGCTCCAGTTCGGCGGCTCCAAAGACAAAAACGCCGTCTTGCGCGGGCGGCGGGCGAAAGGGGGAGGCGGGGGTGGACGCCAATGGCTCGATGTCGATGGAGCGCAGCTCAAAGGTGTCGGTGTGCAAGACGACAGCGCGGTCTGGCAGCGGAGGAGCGGGGACGTCGTCGGGGAGCGCACGGGACAACGCCAACGCCGCTGAGGCTGCAGAGGTGAGACGGTCTTCGGGGCGCGGCGCGAGCAACTGACGCAGCACACCGATCACGACGTCGTCGACGCCGAGGGTTTCGAGGTCGTCGACGGGAAGAAACTCGCGCGACGTGATGGTGGAGAGAATGGCGAGGACAGACCCTTCAGCTGCGCGACGGCCGAGGAGGGACTCCAGCAAGCACACGCCGAGGGCCCAGAGGTCGGCCTGGGGCGAGAAGGCCTGGCCGGCCCAAATCTCAGGCGCCAAAAAGCGCACCGTGCCGGCGACGACGCCAGTCGCAGTGGCGGGTGCGAGTCGGGTGGCGAAACTGCAGATGCCGAAGTCGATGAGGCGGGCGTGGCCGCCGTCGTCGACGAGGATGTTGCTGGGCGTGACGTCGCGGTGCACAGCGTGCAGCGGTTCACCGGTGGGCGACACCGCGGTGTGCACGGCGTGAAGGCCACGGGCCACCTGGATGGCGATGCGCAGGGAGTCGTTTGTGGCAAGGCGCTGCTGCGCTTGTGATGCGGCCCAGGTGTGTCCCTCGATGTGCTCGACGACGAGAAAGGGGCGCCCGTTGCACTCGAAGAAGCGGAGCGTGTCGACGACGTTGGGGTGGTGCACCAAGAACCCCAGCCGGGCCTCGTCGCGAAACCGCAGCAACGTGCTCTCGTCGAACTGCAGAGGCGTTTTGACGACGCAGCGCACTCCGTCGGGAGACGTCGCCAGCAAACAGTGGGACATGCCGCCTGCGGGAAGCGCCTCGATGACGTTGTAGCCGGCCGCGGTGAGGTCGGCGACGACGCGTGGCAGCGGTTGCGTCGAGGTCATCGGTTCGCCTGTCGGTTCAGCCGCCGCAGGATGTCACGGGCTTTGAGGCGCACGTCGTCGGCAGCGGTGACTTCAGGGGCGGGACGCGTGGGGGGGGCTGTGTCGTCGTCGGGGGCCTGCCCGGCTTGCTCCCACAAAAACGCCGACATCAACAACGCGCCGCCAGGTGTCAGCGCCACTTGGGGGGTGCCGTCGACGTCACGGAGGGTCACCAGGCCGCGCTGTTGCAGGTCGTCGAGCACATCCGCCGAGAACTGGCTGGGGACGGCCGTGGCCACAGCCCCCGCCGGCAGGAGTTTCAGGCGGTCGTAGGTGGCGTCGCCGATGCCTTTGATGACGGCGCGCTTGTGACCCTTGTGGGTCTGCAAGAAGGCGGCGACGTCGTCGGCAGACGACCAAAACACATCAAGCATTTCTCGCACAAAACGACGGTCGAGCGGGGCATCTGAGTCAGACATGGGACCTCCAAGAACAGCAGTTGCGCCCCCCTATGCATCGGACAGGGGCGCCCTCACCCGAGCCCCTTTTTTGCGCTTCGTCGACGCGTGGTCATGGACACCCCTGCAAAACGGCTAGGGGGTTGTGCGGTAGTCCTGCAAGAAGACGAGGTACATCGCGGCGGTCATGTACGTCGTGTGAAAGCTGCCCAAGCGCAAGGTGACGCCGTCGACCAGGCCGCATGCGCGCCCGGGCCAGACCCGGTGGTCGTCGACGAACGTGCCGTTGCGGCTGCCGAGGTCGACGACGTCCCATCCACCGGCCGCGTTGGATTCGATGACGGCATGTTGCGACGACACCGTTCGTGATGGGACGACGACGGTGTTGTCTGCGCTGCGTCCGAGCCGAACGGCCCCGTCGACAGGGAGCAGCGAAAACGCCAACGCCGTGGTCTCGGCCGTCTGGGCGAGGTCGATGTCGCCCTGCATCGCATCGTGGGCGCTGCCAAAGTGCAACAGAACGCCAGCGCGACAGCTGCGGCGAAAAGCGTCGGCACCAAGTGTTCGCAACATGGCGCGGTGTTGCGGCAAAGAGATGCCGGGCAAACTGAGGTTCGGGGCGTCGTCCATGTGAGCTCCTTCGCCGTCGGCGTGAGCCCTCCCACGCCTACGATAACAGTCGACATGCCGTGGTTGACCGTCTGCGGCGGAATGGGCCAGCAAAACGCGCAAAACATGCTTCGTCTGTCTAAGTATTTGAAAAACGGCTGCGATCCTGGTGTTCGCTGGCGGACGGTGGGCGGACACTTCGGCGTCGGGTGGAGGGAACAGGGGCTGGGCTTGCTGGGTTCGACAGTTGAAGGAACAACAAAGTGAACCTGTTGCATCCCCTTCCCGCTGTGGCAGACGACGAACATGCCTGCCCATGCCGACCTGTTTGCCTTCGTGTTGGACGCGCTCGCCGCATCAGACGTGCACCGTGTCGACGAGGTGCAGTCGTTGTGGAGCGGCTACGGACAGGTGCTGCGACTGCACCTGAAGGGCGGGCGCCACCCCACCGTCGTCGTCAAACGGGTGACGTGGCCCACGACGGCAAGCCACCCCAAAGGCTGGAGTACGACGCGGTCGCACGAGCGCAAGGTGCAGTCGTTTGCCGTGGAGGCCCACTTCTACGCCCACCAAGGCCAGCAACAAGACGCCTCTTGGCGCATGCCACGCTTGTTGGCGCACTCTGTCGTCGACGACGGCGTGGTGTTGGTGTTGGAAGACCTCGACGCTGCCGGCTTCGCGGGGCGCCGCAAGACGGCATCTGACGACGACAGAGTCGCTTGCTTGCGCTGGCTGGCCGCGTTTCATGCGGCGCACATGAGCGTGGTGCCGGATGCGCCCGACGTCGACGGGCTGTGGCACGTCGGCACCTATTGGCATCTCGACACACGGCCTGATGAGTGGGACGCCCTCGACGTCGACGAGCTGAAAGTGGCGGCGTCTTCGTTCGATGCCCAGCTGCGAACGTGTCGGTTTCAGACGTTGGTGCATGGTGACGCCAAGCTGGCGAACTTCTGTTTCTCGTCGTCACCGTCGTCTGATGCGCAGGTGGCCGCCGTCGACTTTCAATACGTTGGTGGGGGCTGCGGCATGCGAGATGTCGTGGGTTTCATCAGCAGCTGTCTGGATGCAGAAGGATGTGAACGTCAGGCCGCCGGCCTCGTTGACGTGTACTTCGACGCCTTGAGCGCCGAGCTGCGGCGACAAGGGCGGGGGGCCATTGTCGACGCTGTCGTCGACGAATGGAGCCGCCTCTACGCCGTGGCCTGGGCCGACTTCTATCGCTTCTTGGCTGGCTGGAGTCCGGGACATTGGAAAATGCACAGCTACAGCCGAGGGCAAACCGACAAGGCGCTGGCGGCTTGGCAGCGGTCTGCAGCGTCGGACGGCGAGGCCCATCCGACATTGGTCGAAGTGGGCCTGACGTCAGACGATTTGCAGCGCTTGCGTGCGAGGGCCGCCGACATCGTCGTCGACGTCGGGCGCATGGTGCGCGGCCGGCGTCCGACACAGGTGCGCCACAAAAGCGACATGCCGTCGCTGGCGTCGCAGGTGGTCACCGAAGTCGACGTCGAAGCCGAGCGTCTGCTGCTGCGGCGGCTTCGTGGGTTGCTGGCGTCAAACGTGGCCGGCGTTTTGACCGAAGAGCGCGTCGACGACGGCAGCCGGTTCACGCGGCCGCTGTTCTGGTGTGTCGACCCGCTCGACGGCACCCTGTCGTACGTCGAGGGCGGCGACGGCTATGCCGTGTCGGTGGCGTTGGTGGCGCGGGACGGACACCCTGTGCTGGGCGCTGTGCACCTCCCGGCCGACGACGTGGTGGTCGCGGCAGCAGACGGATGCGGCGTGGTGGGTGACCTGTCGACGTCGAGTCTCGCCGCATCGTCGTCGACGTCATTGCGGGTGTACGCCGATCGCAGCTGGCCGGAGCAGCCGCAGGCCGACGACGTGATGGAGGCTCTGCGAACGGCGGCGACGTCGTTGGGCCTCGACGGCGTCGACGTGCACGTCGGCGCAGGTGCCGTCGTCAACGCCTGTCGCACTTGGACTGCACAGCCGAGCATCTATGTGAAACGTCCGAAGACGACGCCTGGGGGCGGCAGCGTGTGGGACTTTGCCGCCACCGCCTGCATCGCCCGTGAGCGAAAAGCATGGGTATCGGATGCGGCAGGGCGCCCCCTGCAGTTGAACCCGACGTCGACGACGTTCATGCACAAGCACGGCGTGCTGTACGCGTCGTCGTCGACCGTGGCGAAGGCCGTGTTGTCGCACTTGGCGGCGCTGCGGGATTGACGGCAGGCGCTGCCGCTAGGGCACACGCATGCTGCGCAGCACGCCTCCGAACGGATGGGCGGCGTCGATGACGACGTCCGGGCCGGAGACGAACAGCACCATGGCCTCTTTGGTGGCGCCCTCGACGACGTAGATGTGAAAGACCACCTCGGTGGCGATGCCGAGCAACTCTTTGCGCTGGGTGAACCGCGCCCCTGCAACGGTGCGGTTTTCGTCGGTGAAGGGCTGCGACGTGATGTCAGAGAAGACGGCGCCTTTGGCGTATTTGCTCTCTTGGTACTGCTGGCGCAGGAGGCCCGCGAGGTCGGCGGGGCTTTTGAAGGCGCCCTTGTCGCCGACGGTGACGCCGATGGCGGTGGCGCCGTCACGGTGGTGCGCTGTGGGGCGCTCAACGTCGTCGAGGCCGCGCTCGAGTTGCTGCGAGACGAGCCCGTAGCTGCGGGGGAATTCGTACGTCACCCCGTCGACGGTGTTGCTGGGCGTGAAGAGGAAACACCCGCCCGCGGCCAGCAGAACGCTGAGCGACAGGGCCAGGAGGGGGAGTCGTTTGCGCTGTTCCATGTTGAGAGGGTGGGGCCCAAGTCGCAGGAGCGCAACAGCGTTTGATCTGCTATGCTGAACAGTTGTTCAGCTTGGTTGTCATGTCGATCCCCCTTCCCGCCGCTCGCATCTGTCTCCTCGACCTCGACACCTTCTTCGTGTCGGTGGAGCGCATTCTCAATCCCGACCTGATCGGCAAGCCCGTCGTCGTCGGTGGCAAACGCGGCAGCCGCGGCGTGGTCACCGCTGCGTCGTACGAGGTGCGTCCCTTCGGCGTGCGCTCTGGCATCTCCATGGCCGAGGCCGACCGGCTGGCCCCGCCCGAAGCCATCTTCATTCCGTCGACGAGGGGGGTGTACAGCGACTACGCGCAGAAGGTGCGTGACATCGCCCAAGACTTCACGCCACAGACGCGGGTGGCGTCCATCGACGAGATGTACCTCGACTTCAACGGCTGCGAGCGCCTGTACAAAAGGCCCGTCGACGACGACGACGACGCCACCATCGAGCGCGTGTGCTGGGAGATGACCGGACGCATCCAACAAGAGCTGGGTCTGCCGTCGAGCTGCGGCATCGGCAGCTGCCGCACCGTCGCCAAGGTGGCATCAGGTGTGGCCAAACCGGCCGGCGTGCGCCTCGTGCCGGCGGGCACCGAGGCCGACTTCTTGGGGCCCCTGCCGGTGCGCAAATTGCCGGGCATCGGGCCCAAAGCTGAAGAGCGGCTGCACGCCATCGGCATCACAACGTTGGCGGAAGTGGCGTCGTCGCCGGTGGAGCGCCTCAAGCCCATCTTCGGCAGCCGCTCGCAAGACATGCGACTGCGGGCGATGGGGTTCGGCAAGACGAGCTTGGGGCGCGAACGGCCCGCCTTTCGCGAGCACGACCCCGTCGGCGGATCGGTGGGCAGCATCTCCAACGAGCGCACCTTCGCCGAAGACATCTCGGACGTACACGACGTCGAGTCGCGCATCTGCGGCCTCGTCGAGCGCGTCTGTTGGCGTGCGCGCAAGCGCCAAGTGAAGGCCCGCACGGTCACATTGAAGCTGCGTTACAACGACTTCGAGACGCTCAGCCGCAGCCGCACCGTCGAGCCCACACACTCAGAAGCCGATCTGCTGCCCGTGGTGTTGGAGCTGTACCGCAAACTCCGCAGCCGCAAAAAACGTGTGCGTCTGGTGGGCATCAAGCTCAGCAATCTCGGCACCTTTGGCAAACAGCTCGAGTTGTTCGACGAGCGGGCGCGCCTGCACCGCAGCGTCGACGACATCCGCAAGCGCTTCGGGTTCGACGCTGTCGGAGCGGCCGCCTCCAAAGGCAGCCAAAAGAAGCGTTAGTCAGCTCGGCCACCGGGGCGTCCCAACCCGTTCAAGCGTGAAACTTTTTCGAAAGCGGTACGCAACCGGCGCCATTGGCGCCGAGGGGGTCGGGGGGACCCGCGTCCGGCTTTGCCGGCGTGGGGGGGCCCTCCCTCAAGTTTCAGGTCAGGGCCGGCGCGCTTTGCGACGCCATGGCCCTGCCTTGAACGACCATGGGGCATTGCCATGCAATGCCCGGCGACCATTTGCGCTGCAAATGGTCGATGACGACTGCCAAGCGACACAGCCCGTGGCGTCTTGCTCTGCTGAATGGCGTTTGACTGCAAATGGTCGACGATGCCTGATGAGCGACATCACCGACGTCATCACGTCGTCGACGGCCGCGGGTTCTATCGCTCACCTGAGGGGCAGGCATCGCCCCGATAGGTGTGCAAGCCGGTGACGCCGAACTCCTCGACGTCGACGGCGAGTGCACCATCGACCTTCGTGAAGGTCAGCGTGTAGCGCGCAAGGATGGAGTACCCGATGGTCTCGTGTTCGACGACGAAGACGTTGTCGGACGTCCAACGTCCGCGGGCGGCGATGACGTCGTCACCAACGCGGCTGCGGCGATGGCGGCCATCGAGACCGACGTGCATGGCGACGGGGCCATCGCGCTCCGTAAGCACCAGCGTCGCCGTGTCGGCGTCGTCGACGAAGGTCAGCTGGAGTGCTTCTCGGCGCCAAGGGTTGGTGCGCAATGCGAACCGCACGCCCGAGACGGCGGCGGCCGTTGGGGAGGTCGACGGGGGCGTCGCCTTCGTCGTCGCCGAAGGTGGAACATGGGATGCAAGCAACCGGCTCTGGGCGGCTTTGTCGTCGTCGATGGGGCCGTCGGCGACCACGGCGGGCACGATGAAGTCGTTCACCAGCCGCGGCGGAAGCAACGCGCCGTCGCCAATGAGCTTGCCCGTGACGACGACGACAAGGTCGTGCTCGGGCACCAACGTGATGTACTGCCCCTGGTGGCCAAGTGCGGTGGCGAGGCCGTCGTCGTCGAGCCACCATTGGTATCCATAGCCGTCTGAAAATGGGCGGGCGAGATTCGCGTACAGCCAATAGCCTGTGCTCAGCTGGTGGTTCACGTTTCCCTCGTCGTCGACAAACGCACGGTAGGCGGATGGGTCGCCCTGCGAGGTGAGGGTATCGCGCACCCAGCTGGCCGAGACGACTTGCTGCCCCTCCCATTGCCCTTGCTGCAGCATGAGCAAACCGAACTTGGCCATGTCGCGGGGTTGCAGCCACATGCGGGCCCATCCCATGTACACGCCTTTGGGGCTCGCCTCCCACCGCACGTCGGTGATGCCGAGGGGCGCAAACAGGTGCTGCTGCGCAAAGGTGAAGGTGTCTTGCCCCGTGGCGCGAGCGACAACGGCCGACAACAAGAACGACGCGATGTTGCTGTAGTCGAAGCGGGTGCCTGGCTCGGCGTCCATGGGCAAGCTGAGGGCGTGTTGCACCCAGTCGTCGGTGGCCTGCATGGCAAACAAGCCCTCCCACTTGAACAGGTAGGAGTCGCGGCTGTCGAGCCCGGTTTGCATCTGCAGGACATGCCGCAAGGTCAAGGCACGTTTGCGGTCGTCGACGTGGGCGACCTCGACGTCGGGAAAGAAATCGAGCAGCGGGGTGTCGACGTCGGCGATGTGCCCTTGGTCGATGGCGATGCCAACGAGGGCGGCCATGACGCTCTTGGTGCAAGAATGGATGATGTGCGGCTGCCCGGGCGCAAACATGCGGTTGGGATAGAGGTCGGCGACGACGACACCGTGGCGCACGACGGTGATGGAGTCGACGGCGATGCGTTGGCCGTCGTCGAGGGCCGCCTGGCGGACGTCTTCGATGTGGTCGAGCATGTCGACCAAGGGCTGAGACTGCATGCCTTGTGACTCGGGCGTCGCGGTCGCCCACGTCGTCGTCGGCCACCGTGCGGGAGGTGGCGACGCCAGTGGGATGGCCTTGGGCGTCTGGCACCCTGCCGCCGCCAAGAGGGACCCCGCCACGACGAGCCAAGAAAAACGCACCACCACCGACCTCCAGACGCTACACCCCCATCGTACGGCGGCACCTGCCTCACGTGGACGGCGACAACGTGAGAGGGCGCGAGGAGGACCACCCATGTTCGGATACATCACCGTCGGCACCAACGACCTGGGCGCAGCCAAAGCCTTTTACGACGCGTTGCTCGTCGAGGTGGGCGCCAATTGCTTCTACGCCGACGACCACATGGCGATTTATGGCGAGACCACGACGTCGCCGAGCTTGATGGTCACCCGCCCCTACGACGGCGAGGCAGCATCGGTCGGCAATGGCATGATGGTGGCGCTGCAAGTCGGCGGCCCTGACGTCGTCGATCGCGTTCATCACAAAGCGCTGGCCTTGGGCGGTGTTTGCGAAGGCAAGCCCGGCCCTCGTGGCAGTGGCGACGTGTACGCCGGCTATTTTCGCGACCTCGACGGCAACAAGTTCAACGCGTTCTTTTCAAAGCGGCGCGCCGCAGCTGACGTTTGAGGTCGTCAGGCCTGCGACCATTCGCCGCAGGCAATTTGGGTGTGCATCCGTAGCATTGCGGCTGGAGGCACCATGAAGACCCACACCCTTTGGATTGCGCTGGCGCTGGCGTCTTGCACGCCCTCTGCGCCCCATGCTTCTGGGCCACACGGTTCTCCGGACCATGCGTCGGCCCCCGAGCAGAAAGCAGCGTCGTCGACCGCAGCAGACGACTTGGCCGCACTCGACACCCGCAAGCCGGTTCCGCTGCAGCCAATGATGGCGTGGCATCAGAAGCAGAACATGATGGACCACCTCGTCGTCATTCAAGAGGTCACGGCGGCGCTCGCGGTCGACGACTGGCAAGGTGTCGCGCAGGCGGCAAAGCGCATCGCATCGTCGGCGCAGATGCAGCAGACCTGTGAGCACATGGGCGCCGGGGCCGACGGGTTCACCGACCTGGCGCTCGACTTTCACCGTCGTGCAGATGCCATCGGCGTGGCGGCGAAGCAGCAGGACGCGAAGGCGGTGCTGCAGGCCACCTCGACGACCTTGCAGGCGTGTACGCAATGCCACGCCACCTACCGCCAAGAGGTCGTCAGCGCCGACGTCTGGAGCGCAAGGACGGGCGCGACGCACACGCCGTCCCCTGGCATGCACCACAGGTGAACGGCCTCAATTGTGGCGAAATGGTGGAGGACGGCTGCTGAAAAAGGGCACCCGCAGACACCGCCGCCGAGATTGTTAGCCTGTCGAACCAAGAGGAGTCGACATGCCCATTTCGAAGTCTTTGACATGGACGTTGATCGCGTCGTTCGCGCTCTGCGGTTCGGCCTGTGACGACGGCGCGGAGCCTACGGATGTCCCCGGAACCATCTTCGGCCACTGTGTCTACATCGATGCCATGAGTGAAGCTGAGCAGTGCAAAGAGCTGCGCGGAGAAGGCTGGACGTCGGCCTTGGCCGACGAAGAATGCGCCACCAACGAGGCCACTGTCGACGACGGCGCCTGCCCCTTTGCAGTCGACGAACAGCTCGGTGCCTGCGTGCTCACCCGCGATGACGACCGCGTGGTGCGCGTGGTGGTGCCGGGGCAAGACGCCGAACGCTGCAACGTCACGCAAAACGGCTGTGAGGTGTTCGGCGGCGGCGACTGGCAAGCGGGCGTGACCTGCGGGGGCGAGGTCGACCTCGACGACATCTACGACGCTGACAATTACGCCGTCCCGCCGTACGAGACGTGTGTCGAGCCCATCGACGGCGAACCTGGCCAGAGCGAAGGCGGGCAGGTGTGCACGTTGACGCTCATCGGCGCGTGCACCGAAGAAGGCCGCAACTACGAAGACTACGGCAACTGTGACGACGTGCGAACGCAACAGCCGTACTACTCCGTGCGGCCCAATCCGTTGAGCAATGAACCCGACCCCCGCATGGACGACCCCGTCTACGCCGCCGAGGTGGAGTGGGTGCGCGACCAAGCCAACGCCTGTGCCTGCGTGTGTTGTCACGGGGCGGAGTCGCCGGATGGCGCGTCCATCTGGGACACGTCGGTGGAGGGCAACTGGGTCAACACGTTCACCGATTTCGGCATTGCCTTTGGCGCCGGCGTCATCGACTCGTCGCTGTTGGGCTCCTTCGCCGAGGGCGAGAACAACGGCTTCACCCGTCTCAGCGCAGGCATCCCCTCGACAGACGAAGCCCGCATGAAGGCCTTCTTCGAAGCCGAGCTGGAGCACCGCGGCAAGGTCGCGTCTGACTTCGACAACATCGGCCGCATTCCCGCCCCCTTCGACGACCAAGACAATTTCGTGCCCGCCGCCTGCGAAGAAGGGCAAGGCATCGACGCCGACGGCGCGCTGCGCTGGACGGGCGGCCGGGTTCGCTTTCTCTACGTTCTCGACGAGGGGAGCGTGAACCCAGGCGTGCCCCCCAACCGCGACCTTCCTGAGGGCACATTGTGGCGCGTCGACACCGTCCCCCCTGCTGCCCCCATGAAGACGGGTGAAGTGGTGTACGGCACGGTGCCGAGCGGAACACGGCAGGTGTGGCCCGTCGACGACGGCGCACCTCCGGCGCTGGTGTCGGGCGAGACCTACCTGTTGTACGTGCAAACCGACTTGATGCTGCCGTCGACACGTTGCTTGTTCGTGGCGCCGTGACGCGCGTCGGCATGGCGTGGGGGGGCGTCGTCGTCGGCCTCCTCACAGCCGGCTGCGCCCACGTCGAGCGCACCGATGCCTGCCACGACGGACGCGTGTCGTCGTCGTCGGCATTGGGCATGGCGTCGTCGAGCGCGAGCGTGCACGTCGACGGGTTTGACGGCGTGGCATGCGCCACGCTGCAGCGACCGTTGGTGGCGGTGAACTTCAGCAGCCCTCCAGCCGACGCGGCACAGCGCGATGACGTCGACGCCTACAACCGAGGCGTGCTGCGTTACCTGTCTGCGGTCGACACCAAGGTGTTGTTCGTCTCGGAGGCCAACGGCGTCGTCTTGCGCCACGAAGGAGCGTTGCTGCAGCCGGCGAGGCGTCTTGCGCTGCCGCTGTATGCGTCGGCGGGGGCGTTTGTGTCGATGGTCAGCCATCCTGGTTTTCAGACGCTGGGCGCGAAAAAGGGCAGCGCCACATTCGCGGCCTACAGCTTTGTGTTTGAGACGTGCGTCGTCGGCTGCGAGCAAGCCTTGATGTTGCCACCGTCGACGAGCACGCCTGCCGTCGTCGTGCACCTCGACGTCGACGGTGTCGACGACGCATTTGCCGTTCAAGCACGCGAGCGCACCGCTGCGGCATTGCGAGCGGCTGTCTCTGCTTTCGCAGCAGAGGGCTTCGATGTGGCATTCGCTGGCGTGGCCGTCGCCCGGCCTCGCTTTCAAGCTGAAGACGGCACCAACCGCTTTCCGTATGCGAACCACGGCATCGACGCGACGGTGCTGTTGACGCCGCGTGATGACGTCGACCTCGCCTCCATCACGACGACCGCGGCCTATTCGTCGTTGACGTCGCTGGCAGACGGCGTTGTGGTGGTGGCCTTCGCCGACGACTGAGAGAGACCGCCATGAGCGGATGAGTTTGCTTTTTGTTGTTGGGCGGCGCGTTGCACAACGCCCATGAGGGGGCCCATCTCGACGAGCTCCAGCACGGTGCCGTCGGGGTCTTTGAAGCAGATGAAGCGGGTGTGTCCGCCCAGGCCATCGGCGACGACGCCCGGCGCTTCAGAGATGAACACCACACCGGCCTCTTTGAGTCGCTTGACGTCGTCGTCGAGGTGGGTGGTCGTCAGCGCCAAGCGCGCCAGCCCCGGGCGAAACAGCGTGTCGTACGGTGGCCGCTCATCACGTGGCGCCTGCCATTCGAGGAGATCGATGACGGTGCCGTCGCGGTGCGCCATCAACGCACCCTTGACAACGTAGCGGTCGGTGCCGACGGCCGCGGCGACGGCGCCGTCTGCCGTCTTGTTCACGTCCATGAGGTGGGTGAACCCCAAGCGCTCGTAAAACGCCTTCGACCGTGCGAAGTCGGTGACGTTGATGTTGACGTGCAGGACGCCGGTGGTGTGAAGGCCATTGGCCGCGGGCGTCGAGGCCGGCGCCATCACGACCATCAAAGCGACGACGACGAGGACGACGAGCAGAGCGCCCGCGACGGCGCCCGCTGCCAGCCACTTCAAGGGGCGGGGCGGGCTCACACAGACCCCCCTGACGTCGTCGACGGCGAGGGCGGTTGAATGGAGGCCTTCTTGAAGGCGTGAGCGAACGACTCGGGCCCGACCCACAGCGCGTAGAACAGCGTCTTGGCCAACGTCCCGCTCAGGTATCGCGGCCGGGGATGCTTGGCGCACACCGCGTGAACGATGTCGTCGACTGCGTGTTGCGGGTCTTGGGCAATGCGCTCGAGGTGGGCGGTGTTGAGGTCGACATAGGCGTCGAGCCAAGACCGTGGATAGTGCACCTGCCAGCTGCCGTCGGGGTCGAGCTTTTGTTGCTCGTCCCAGGCGACGCGATGCTGTTCGAAGAACTGCATGGCCAAGGGCGTCTTCATGGTGGCGGGGTTGACGACGCTGACGACGACACCGGCGTCGTCGAGTTCGACGCGCAGGGCATCCGCATAGGCTTCGACGGCAAACTTGGAGGCGTCGTAAGGCGCGTTGCCCGGCAGGCTCACCAGGCCGTCGACGCTGCTGACCAGCACCACGCGGCCCCGCGCTCGTCGCAACGCCGGCAGCCAACGCTGGGTGAGGTGCACCGCAGCGAAGAAGTTCACCTCCATCACCCGGCGAAAGAACGACAACGGCTGGTAGTCGACGAACCCGGGGAGGGCGATGCCGGCGCTGTGCACCACGGCCGTGAGCGAGCCCCCACACAAATCGTCTACCTGACGGGCCAACGCGCCGACGGCGCTTTCGTCGGTGAAGTCGACGACGGGCGCCCAGACGGCGCCAGCGTCGAGTGCCGCGGTCGCACCGTCGTCGGTGTAGCAGCAGGCCACGACGCGCGCGCCACGCCGCACGAGTGTTTGCATGGAGGCTTGGCCGAGCCCGCTGTCGGCTCCGGTGACGACGATGAATGCGCCGTCGATGTCACGTTCACCACGTTGCCGCCAAAGAGACCGCAGCTTCAGGAGCCCCAGGACAGCCACCCCCGCCCACACGCCCGCGCCGACAATGCTGAAGGCCCAGAGCACCCAGGTGCCGCAAGGTTGCTGCAAGAGGGCGTCCATCACGGTGAGGTCTCCTGCAAGCGCTGCAGAAGCTGCCGCAGCGTGTTCTTTGTCTGGTGGATGTCGTCGACGTCCAGCCCGTCGAGCAGGCGGGTCTCTAGACGCATCAACGCCTCGGCGCCCATCTGCAGCGACGCGCCCTCCGCAATGCGAACGCGACGAGCGCGGGCGTCATCGGGGTCGGGCACGCGCTCCACCACGCCAGCGTCGACGAGGCGATCCACCGCAGCCGACACCGAGGGTGGCCGAATGGCGAGCCGGTCGGCAAGTTCTCCTTGGCGCAGCCCCTCTGGGGCTTTCATCACTTCGCCCACCAGGCGAAACGCCGCCACCGACAGCCCCATGGGCTGCAGCTCGTCGGCGAGGGCCCGTTCAAAGGCGACAAGCGTGGCCCACAGCTGAATGGTGAGCAGGTCGTCGAAGGCGTCTGCAGTGGTCATAATAGGTAGTCTATCTAAATAAAAACCAATGGCAACCGATCCAGGCGGCTCTCGCCTCCTGCTTCGACGCAGACCCGCGACGTCACCGACAGGAATCTGTGGCGAGGCGAAGAGGAATCGCGTCGTCGACGACGCGGACTACATTTTCACGCGTTCGTTCTTCGGGTCGTACAGCGGGCGCAGCGACGCCACCGCTGGATGCCTCTTGCCGGCGATGTCGACCTCCCAGGTGCCCGACTCAATCCAGTCTTTCTTGAATGGAGCGTCGTGCTGAATCATGGCGAGCCCGACGGCACCGCCGAGGGTGTGCCCATACGACGCGGCACGGATGTATCCCTTCTCGACGCCGTCGCGGTACACGACCTCGCCATGGAACATCAGTGGCTCTGGGTCTTTCACCAGAATCTGCAGCAGCCTCGACGACATGCCCCCCGCCTTCTTGTTGGCAGCCTTTTGTTCAAGCAGAGCTTCTTTGCCGATGAAGCCGCCTTCTTTGGCGTAGTCGGCGGTGAAGCCCAATCCGACTTGCAACAAACTGTCGGTGTTGTCGATGTCGTGCCCGTAGTCGCGGTAGGCCTTCTCCATGCGGCAACTGGCGAGGGCTTTGAGGCCGGCGTGCACCAAGCCGAACGCCTCGCCAGCGTCGACGAGCCGCTCGTACACGTCGCCGGTGGCTTCGGTGGGGATGTAGAGCTCGTACCCCAACTCGCCGAGGTAGGTGATGCGCAACAGCAGCACGCGGGCGAAGCCGATGTCGACTTCGCGCGCCGTGCGAAACGGAAAAGCCTCGTCGCTGAGGTCGGCGGTGGTCAACGTTTGCAGCAAGTCGCGCGACTTGGGGCCTTGGATGTTGATTTGCGCATAGCCGCTGGTGACGTCGGTGGCGAAGCAGTGGGCATCGGCAGGGATGTGGCTCTTCAGCCAGCTGTCGACGTGGCGGTGGGCGCAGTCGGAGGCCACCACGAAGAACCGTTCGTCGTCGAGTTTGGCAACCGTGAGGTCGGCTTCGAGGGTGCCACCTTCGTTGAGCCACTGGGTGTAGGTCACCATCTCTGCGTCGGCGTCGACGTTGGCGGTGCTCAGGCGGTTGAGCACTTTGCCGGCGTCACGGCCCTGCACCAGCTGTTTCGACATGAAGGACATGTCCATCAAGATGACGCCGTTGCGCACCGCCTCGTGTTCTTTGCGCCAAGCATCGAACCACGCCGGACGCCCCCAAGTGAGCGGGCCAGCGTCGGGCGTGCCGTCGTCGAGGAACGGGCCGTCTGGCGCAAACCAGTCGGCGCCCTCCCATCCGGAGACGTCGCGAAAGAAGGCGCCCTTGGTTTTCAGCTGCTCGTAAATGGCGGAGCGTTTGGCCCCTCGCGCCGTCGTCATGGAGCGGGTGGGGTAGTGGCACTGGTAGACGAGGCCGAGGGATTCGACGGTGCGGGTGCGGCGGTACTCTGGGTTGTTTTGGTAGGGGAAGAGACGGTCGACGTGCATCTGCGTGACGTCGACGTCGGGGCGGCCGTGGAGCATCCAATGCGCCATCATGCGGCCGACCCCACCGCCGGTGAGAATGCCGATGGAGTTGAGCCCCGCGGCGACGAAATAGTTCTTCAGTTCGGGCGACTCCCCGAGGCAGGGGCTCAAGTCGGGGGTGAACGACTCGGGGCCACAAAACAGCTTTTTCACGCCGACTTCGAGGCTGATGGGCACGCGGCTCATGGCGCGCTCGAGAAAGGGGGCCATGCGATCCCAGTCGGGAGGGATCTCGCCGAAGGCGAATTCTTTGGGCATGCCCTCGACGCGCCAGGGGGCGCAGACGGGCTCGAAGAGGCCAATCATCATGCCGCCGCCCTCTTCGCGGTAGTAGCCGTGGCAGCCCGGGTCTTCGAGGACGGGCCAGTCGCGTGAGATTTCGTCGAAGGCATCGGTGAGCAAGTAGTAGTGCTCGGCCGCCTGCAGCGGGACATTGACGCCCGCCATCAGCCCGAGCTCACGGCCCCAAGCGCCGCCACAGTTGATGACGAGTTCGGCGTCGATGGTGCCCTGGTCGGTGACGACGCCAGACACCTCTTTCTTGCCCGTCGACGACGCCTTTTTTGTGATGCCGGTGACGGTGACGCCTTCGAAGATCTTCGCACCCTGCTGTTTGGCGCCTTTGGCGAGGGCCATGGTGACGTCGACGGGGTCGACGCGGCCGTCGCCGGGGACATAGAAGCCAGCGTGCAAGTCGTCGACCTTGGCGATGGGGAAGAGCTCTTTGACCTCGTTCGGGGTGATCTCCTGCACGTCGACACCGCAATGGCGGTTGAAGGCGGAGACCCGGCGGTATTCTTCTAGGCGGTCTTTGTCTGAGGCCACTTCGATGAAGCCGATGTCTCTGAAGCCGGTGCTTTGGCCGGTCTCCTCCTCGAGCTTCATGTAGAGGTCGCGGGTGTACTTGCGAAACTCCGTCGACGTTTCTGAGAAGCTGCCGAAGCGCACCATGAGACCTGCGGAGTGCCAGGTCGTGCCCGCCGTCAGTCGCTCTTTTTCGAGGACGACGACTTCACAGCCCATGTGTGCCAGGTGGTAGGCGACGGATGTGCCGATGATGCCACCGCCGATGACGACAGCGCGGGCTTGGGTGGGGAGCTCTTTGGCCATGGTGCGTTCTCCTCGTCGTCACCGTCTCGACGACGGGGACGAATACCGCGTCTGGGGTCTCGCCGTCGAGTGCAGCAGGCGGTCCACGACCCCAAACGAAACGGCACCCGAGTGGGTGCCGTGTGCCGTGCTGAAGGTGGGGTCAGCGACGTCGACGCCGCAGCAGCGCGACGAGGACCACGATGGCGAATCCGCTCGCGGCACCCGACGACGGCGTCTTGGCACAGGCGCAGGCGTCATCGACGTCGTCACCGGGGCCTGGCTCGGGAGACACGGACGGCTCAGGTTCTTGACCGCCGCCATCGACCGGTTCTCCCGTGCCGGCGTCGTCGTCACCAGGGTTGGCGCCGGCGTCGTCGGGCTGGGTCCCGGCGTCGTCGTCAGGGCCGGAACCGGCGTCGTCGGGCTGGGGGCCGGCGTCGTCGGGCTGGGGGCCGGCGTCGTCGGGCTGGGTCCCAGCGTCGTCAGGGCCGGAACCGGCGTCGTCGGGCTGGGAACCGGCGTCGTCGGGCTGTGTCCCGGCGTCGTCGTCGCTGGGGTTGGAGCCGGCGTCGTCGGGCTGGGTCCCGGCGTCGTTGTCGCCAGGGTTGCCCGCGTCTGCCGTGGGGCAGCCTTCTGCGTTGGGAACTTCAAAGGCGCCGGGCTCGCAGCCACATCCTTGAGGGCGGCTGCGGCCGTCGACGTCGACGACGGGCCCGCTCTGAAAGCAGGCGCCGGTGTCGATGAGGGGGTGGCCCGCGGGCATGCGGAAGTCGTTGTCGAGGAGGTTGATGTCGATGGTGGGGTTGTCGACGTTGACGGTCTGGTCGGCAGCCACGTTGGAGAAGAGCGGCTCCCCAGCGTCGGCGCGCAAGTTGTTTTGCACGATGACGTCGGTGGCCTCAGACACGAGGACGGACCGGCTGCCCAAGGAGACAAAGGTGTTGTGCAGGACGCGGGCTGTGTAGGTGCCGGTGGCTTGGTCGAGGGTGATGCCGTGCCCGGAGCCGTCGGAGACGCGGTTGTTGTAGATGTCGGCGTCGACATTCCCGGTGGCCGAGAAGTAGATGTGCAGCTGTGGGAGCGAGCTGTGTGCGGTGGCGGTGTTGCCGTAGTACTCCCCGTCGTCGACGACGACGCGGCTGCCGATGTCGCCAAAGTTGTACGAGGCGCCGCCCGTGAGCGATGCCTGCGACGTGGCGGTGTTGTTGTAGACGTTCATGGAGACATACACCGACGCCGCCTGGTGGATGCGCACGTAGGCCGCGCCGCCGGCTTGCGACGAGCCCGTCATGGTGTTGTTGAAGACTTCGGAGTTGCGAATGTCGACAACGGTGTCGGGGTGAGACGCGTAAAAGTAGAGTCCGCCACCGTTGGAGTTCTGCCCTTGGGTGGTGTTGTTGAACACCAGCAGCCCGTCTGCAGCAAACGGCCCAGACCCTTGGTGGTAGATGTAGGCACCCGCGCCGTTGGCCGTGGTGCTGTTGAGGTTGTTGACGCTGTTGTTGCGGGTGGTGACGTTGGTGAGTTCGACGGAGCCTGCGCCGGTGGAGTCGAGGTACACCGGCCCGACGTTGGTGCACTGGTTGTTTTGGAAGGTGGTGTCGTGAATGACGACGTCGCCTTGCGACACCAGGTGCAGGGCGCTGCCGTATCCGTCGAGCAGGTTGGCCCCAAAGACATTCAGGTGGCCCAGGGTGAGGGCACCGCCGTCGCCGATGGTGACATCGAGAATGCGCTGGTTGGTGGAGGCGGTCAGCGACGAGAAGCCGGCGCGGCTGCTGAAGGTGTCGTTCCATCCGCCGGTCACAGAAAGCTTCGCACCGGCGGGGATGTCGATGGTCGTGGGGCCCGACAGCGAGCCAGAGACCAGAATGAACTGGGTCTGCGTTGACGACGACAGCGCTGCAGCAAGCGCGTCGACGCCTTGTTGCAGGGTGGCGTAGGTGCCTGTGGGCCCCACGGTGACGGTTTCGGCAGATGCAGGGGTGGTGAAGCCCAAGCAAAGTGCGGTGGCGAAGACCCAGGATAGACGGCGCATGCGGACCTCTGGTGCAGATTCTGCGTGATGAGAGACGCCAATCTATCCAACAAAGGGGCAGGTGAACGCAACCCGGACAGGGTGACCAGCGTTTCAGGGGGCCGCCTGCGCCGAAAAAACGCCGAAAAAGCGACACGGGTGTCCAAACACCTGGCGCTCATGCGTCGTAGGGTGTCGAACGCGGTGTTCGACGCCCAACAAGGAGACCCTCATGCCCAAATTCCTCTGTGTACAACGCAGCCTGCCCACCTCGTCGACCGAGCAAGCCTCGCCTGCCGAAATGCAAGAGATGTACGCCAAGTTCGGCGCGTGGATGGAGACATACAAAGACAACCTCGTCGACCCCGGCGGCAAACTGGGCGATGGCAAAGTCATCGCCGCCGAGGAGCCCACCGACGGCCCCTACGTCGAGGTCAAAGAGTTGGTGGGCGGGTACATGATCGTCGAAGCCGACGACTTTGACGGCGCTGTCGAGGTGGCCAAGGCGTGTCCGGGCTTGGTGCGTCCGGGATCGGGCGTCGAGGTCATCGAGATCCACACCCCCGGCTGAGACATTGTCGACGACGTCGCCCGGCGGGCTGGAGCCCGACTTCTTTCGCCACGAGTATGGCCGTTTGACGGCCATGCTCAGCCGGCGCGTCGGCGTCCATCACCTCTCCCTCGTCGAGGACGCGGTGCAAACAGCGTTGATGGCCGCGGTGCAGGCGTGGCCACAGCGGCTGCCCGACGACCGGCGGGCCTGGTTGCATCGCGTGGCGTACAACGCGTTGATGGGCGACCTGCGTCAACGCACGTCGCGCAGGCGGCTGTTGCAGGAGGGCAACGACGACGCGCAGGTGAAGGCGACAGCCGTGCCGCCGCCGACCTCGTCGTTGGCGGGGGAGATGCAAGACGACATGTTGCGGATGTTGTTCGTCTGTTGTGACGACGTCATCCCGCCAAAAGCACAGCTGCCCCTGGCGTTGAAAACGCTGTGCGGCTTGGGCGTTCGCGAGATTGCCCAAGGCCTGTTTCTCTCTGAAGACAACGTCTACAAACGTCTGCAGCGCGGACGGGCCAAGCTTCGGGAGCACCCCGAGGTCGTCGAAGTCTTCAACGCCGTCGACGTCAAGGTGCGTGTCCCTGCGGTGCTTCGTGTGCTCTACCTGATGTTCACCGAAGGGCACCTGACGTCGTCACCAGACGAGAAAAAGGGCGTGCGTCTCGACCTCTGCGCCGAAGCCGTTCGCCTGACGTCAATGCTGTATGCGCACCCGCTGGGGCGTTCGTCGACGACGGCGGCCCTGCTGGCCCTCATGCATTTTCACCTGGCGCGCCTGCCGGGTCGGTTGACCGACGCCGGTGGGGTGTTGTTGCTTGAAGAACAAGACAGGCAACGGTGGGACCAAGACGCCATCGGCACAGGCCTGCAGTGGATGCAAAAGGCCGCCACCGACGACGACGCGGTCAGCCGCTACCACCTTGAGGCGACCATCGCTGCCGAACACTGCCTGGCCCCGTCGACGGCACAGACCGCGTGGCGGCGCATCGCCGACAGCTATGCGCTGCTCGAAACGTTGGCCCCGTCGCCGATGCATCGACTCGGCCGGGCGCTGGCCACGGCAGAAGCCGATTGCGCCGAGGCAGGGTTGGCGCTGCTGCAGGAGGTGGAGCCGCCCACGTGGATGCAGGGGGCGACCCATTGGTGGGCGACGTTGGCCGACTTGCAGCGTCGAGCGGGGCGCCTGCAAGAGGCCGAGGCGAACCTCCAGTTGGCACTGAAGCTGGCGCCCACCGACGTCGTGCGGGCGTTGCTGCGGCGTCGTTGGCAAGCGTGAGCACGTCCCACCCCCGAATCGCAGTATGCTTGCCGCGACCGCGATGTCGGCCAGACGTCGAAGGAGGCGTGATGCGCGTTGACCCCGTGTTTGAAGCAAGCCCTCAACCGCTCCCTGTCGACGAGACGGCGCAATGGGAAGTGTCGTTGTCGGTGATGCCGAGCTTTGTCCCTGGCGCTGAAGTGGTGCTCTCCCGGCGCGCCGACGGGCAGGTGCGGGGGCTCGCACGCGTCGGCCTCGGTCCGTCGCGACGTGCGTTCTTCAAGCAGAATCCAGACGCCTGTTCAGACTACGAGTGGTTCATGCAGGGATTGAAACCCGCAGGTGCGCTCGTCTACGAGACGCCGCTCAACGCGGCAGAACTGAATGTGGCGACGACAGCGTCGTCGTGGGTCCAGTGGCTGAACGCTCTGCCTGCTTACACCGGCGGGGTCATGGACGGCGCCGGCTGGGTCTGGACATTGACCACGCCCGACGGGCTCCAGCAACAGCGCAAAACGCGCAGGCCCACCGACGAAGAGGTCGGCGCCATGAACGGTTTGTTGGCGGCCATCCTCGACGACGACGACCTCTGCACGGCGGTGTGTGACCGCTGGAGTCGACGGGGGTCACGCTGAGCGCAGCGACGCCCGCACCAGAGCCTCGAGTGCTTGTTGGCGTTCGTCGTCGACGAGGCCGGGCTGGGCGGTGCTTTCAAAGGCGATGAGCAGCCCGTGGGCGAGGTGGACGTCGCCCACCACGTCGGCGAGCAGCGCCACCTGCGTTTGGTGAAAGGCGCGCCAGGGGCTGTCTTCTTTGCCGGTGCAGCGCAGGAGCTCGTGGGCATGCATGCCGCGCGTGCAGAACGCCTGAAAGAGCTCTTTGCGCCGAGCGAAGAAGCGGAGAACCCGGGTGGCGAGGTTGCCGCGTCCGCGGAGGGCCTGCTGCAACTCGGCCGCCAAGTGCTCCTGCTCGCGCTGGGCGAGGCCGCAGACGATGGCGTCTTTGGACGGAAAGTCGAGGTACACGCTGCCCGTGCCAATGCCGACTTCTTTGGCGATGTCGCCGATGGTCGTCTTCTTCACGCCGTAGTGGGCGAAGAGTTTGCTGGCGGCGTCGTAGATCTCGTCTTTGCGCGACATGGTCATCCAAGCTCCAGCAGGCACGCCCTGTGGGCGTTTGCGCCCCGTGGCCGTGCTTTGTCCATCATGCCGGACGGGACGCATTGCTGACAACTCTTGTCTGATGAATGAATGAGTTTACAAATCATTCAGTGCTCATCATGCACCCTGCATGAGGCACCTGCCAAAGCCGTTGTGCACGCCCACCGCGTCGTCGACGCACACCCACACACCCTTTTGGGTGTGAACGGAGCCCCCATGTCTGCGCCCCAACAAGACGGACGTTCTCCTCTTCCCCTCCTTCCGCTGCGGGGTGGCCTGGTGCTGCCTGGGCAGCAGCTGTCGATTCCCGTCGGCCGCCGCAAAAGCAAAATGCTGCTGCGTGAACTCAACGTCGGCGACGAGCTGCTGATCGCGGCGCAACGCGACCGACGCACCGACGACCCCGGCGAAGCCGATCTGTTTGACATTGTCACCCGCGTGGTGGTGCGTGGGGTCGAACCGCGCGGTCGCATTGCCCAACTTCTCGTCGAGGGGCTGCAGCGCCAGCGCCTCACGAAGCTGGTGCACCACGAACCCTTCTGGTGGGCGACGGCCGAAGACGTCAATGAGACCATTGTCGACGAGGACGCTGCCACCGTTGCCGTCGATGCCGCCCGTGACCTCGTCGCCGACATTGCCGACGAAGGCGACGCCGATGTGTTGCGCGTGGTGCAGCCTCTGCAGGCTGAAACCGACGCCGGCCGCATGGCCGACGCTCTGGCGCCGGCGTTGGGCGTGCCCTTTGAGGTCGCCATCGAGGTGCTCGGCACTCTCGACAAGGGCCAACGGTTGCGGCGCTTGCTCGATCTCCTCGACGAGTTTGAGCTTCGCCGCGAGCTGAACCGTGACGTCGAACGGCGCATTCGTGAAGACGTCTCCAAGAGCCAGCGGGAGCACCTGTTGCGCACCCGGCTGAAGGCCATCCAAGACGAACTGGGCGATGGCGGCGACGACGAAGACCGCCTGAAGCAACGCTTGCAGGAAAAACACCTGCCAGACGAAGTCCGCACCGTCGTCGACAAACAGCTGGCCCAACTGGGACGCACCCAAGGTGCCGAGCAAGCCGTCGTGCGCAACCACCTGGAGTGGATCGCCGACCTCCCCTGGACGGAAACCGCCGACGAGGGGGACGTCTCCCTCAGCGATGTGGCCGACGCCCTCGATGCCAACCACCGCGGCCTCGACGACATCAAGGAACGCGTGCTGGAGCACCTCGCCGTTCGACAACGACGGGGGCCCGGTGGCGACGTCACCATCTTGTGCTTGGCCGGGCCGCCGGGAACGGGCAAGACGTCGTTGGGGCAGAGCATCGCCGACGCATTGGGACGTCCGTTTGTGCGCGTCGCGCTCGGCGGCGTCCGCGATGAAGCCGAAGTGCGCGGCCACCGCCGCACCTACGTCGGTGCCCGGCCGGGACGCATCGTGCACGCCTTGAAAAAGGCCGAGGTGAACAACCCCGTCTTTCTCCTCGACGAAATCGACAAGATGGGACGTGGGTGGTCGGGCGACCCGGAGGCGGCGTTGTTGGAGGTCTTGGACCCCGAACAAAACGCCACCTTCACCGACCACTACATGGAACTGCCGCTCGACCTGTCGCAGGTGTTGTTCATCTGCACCGCCAACGACCTCTCTCAGTTGAGCGCGCCGTTGCGCGACCGACTCGAAATCATCGAGCTCAGTGGCTACGTCACCGACGAGAAGGTGGCCATCGCCAAAGACCACCTGCTGCCCAAGGCCCTGCAGCGGGTGGGGCTCGAAGACGGCGACATCGACGTCGACGACGCGTTGCTGCGCGACGTCATCGAGGGGTGGACCCGCGAGGCGGGCGTCCGTCAGCTGACCCGCGCTTTGGAGAAGTTGGCCCGCGCCCAGCTCCTGAACATGGCGCGTGCGCCCGACACGTTGGCGACGGTGCACCTGGAGATGGACGACGTCACCAAGGCGTTGGGCAAGCGCCGGTTCTTCCCCGAGGTCAAAGAGCGCACGGCGTTGCCGGGCGTGGCCACGGGGTTGGCGTGGACTCCGGTCGGCGGTGACATCTTGTTCATCGAATCGAGCCGGGCCCGTGGCAAGGGCCGCGTCGAGGTCACCGGACAGTTGGGCGACGTCATGAGCGAATCGGCGCGTGCGGCGTTGGCGTGGGTGAAGGCCCACGATGACAAACTCGGGTTTGACGCCGCCGACCTTGAGCACGCCGACCTGCACATTCACGTGCCGCAGGGCGCCGTGCCCAAAGACGGGCCCTCGGCCGGGGTGGCGCTGATCACCGCTTTGTCGTCGCTGTTGAGTGGACGTCGGGTGCGCTCCGACACGGCGATGACGGGCGAAATCACCTTGCGCGGACGGGTGCTCCCCGTTGGCGGCATCAAGGCCAAGGTGTTGGCGGCACATCGCGCGGGGATCGAGCGGGTGGTGTTGCCGAAGAAGAACGAGCGCGACGTCGACGATGTTCCCGAAGAGGCACGCAAGGCGTTGGAGTTCATCTTCGTCGACGACGTGGCGGATGCCTTGGACGCGACGCTGGAGAAGCACGTGCAGCTCGACGACGACCTGGGTGGCGCTGGGTTCAACGTCGACCAAGCACCCGCCTAACCTCCACACACAACGAACTGGCCCGCGCCAGTTCGAGAGAGGGCCGCTGTGGCGGCCTTTTCTTCTTGTGGGCACCCCTTTGATGTCGACGGCAGCGAGGTGTGTTGACCGGTCTCGCCCGACGCTGCACTGCTGGCGTCGAAGGTGTGCCCATGTCTGACCCCCAAGCACTGGCCGTGCCCGTCGGCGTCGTTTTGCTCCTCTATGTCGCAGGCCTCTACGTGTTGGGAGCGGTGGCCCAGCGCCGTGTCGTCGACGCCGATGACTTCTTGGTGGCCGGCCGTCGTCTCGGTGTTGGATGGGCCACGGCAACGTTGTTGGCGACGTGGTTTGGCGCGGGGACACTGCTCACGGCCTCGGACGAGATTCGCGCTGGCGGCGTCGTGCGGGCCGCACTCGACCCCATCGGAGCCGGTTTGTGTCTGGTGGTGGCCGGGCTGTGGTTTGCGAAGCCGTTGCGCGACATGAACCTGCTGACGCTTGGCGACTTCTTTGCCCAACGCTTTGGACGTCGTGCAGAGCTGATGAGCGCCTTGCTGATGGTGCCGAGCTACTTTGGGTGGATCGCGGCCCAGCTCGTGGCGCTGGCGACGGTGTTGCAGGCCTACTTCTCGGTGCCTCCCGCCGTAGGCATTCTGCTCGTGGCCATCGTCGGCGTCGGCTACACCGTCGTCGGAGGCATGTGGTCGGTGACGTTGACCGACGCCTTGCAGATGACGCTCGTCGTCGTTGGCCTGCTGTTGTTGGTCCCGGCGGTGCTGGCATCGCTGGGGGAGGGCAGTGTCGTCGCTGGCCTCGACGTGGTCAGAGGCAAAACGCCTGCGCCGCTGCTGCAGCTGGTGCCCACGGGCGGGCAAGCCCAGCTGGCGTGGGTCGGCGTGTTGGCCGTCGGCGCGCTTGGCAATCTTCCCGGCCAAGACCTCTTTCAGCGCGTGTTCTCGGCGAAGTCGTCGACGGTGGCGCGACGGGCGTGTCTGATGGCCGGTGCGCTGTACCTGGCTCTCGGCGCCCTCGTCGTCGTCATGGCGCTCGCCAGTCGGCTGGCCCTGCCAGGCGAGCACAAGGCGTTGGTCATCGCGCTGGCCCATGGCTTTTTGAGCCCGCCCGTGGCCGTCGTGTTCACCGTCGCGCTGACGTCGGCGGTGTTGTCGACCATCGACAGCGCCATCTTGTCGCCGTCGGCTGTGTTGTCTGAGAACGTACTCGTGCGCGTTTGGCCCGAGATGTCGTCGCTGCGCCGGGTGCGGTGGTGTGTCTTGGGCGTCACCGCCGCCAGCGTCGTCGCAGCCTATGTCGGCGAAAGCGCCTACGCGCTGCTGGAGTCGGCCTACGCGCTGCCGTTGGCGGGGCTGCTGGTGCCCCTGGCGTTGGGGTTGTGGCGCCATCCACGTCGAGAAGCATCGGCGTTGGCATCGATGGGGGTGGGCACATCGCTGTGGGCCGTGCACCTCGCGTTCGGCTGGGAGACGTTCTTGGCACCCCTGTGGCCCCATGCCGCGCTGCCGGTGGCGTTGACGTCTGCCATGATGGGCGCAGTTGCCTATGTTGTCAGCGAGGCAAGTGCGCCTGAAGATGCGACGGCTGTACCTCCCCCCTCGACTTCGGAGACTCCATGACCCACGTGCGCACCCCCCAAGACGTTCTCGACTTTTGGTTTGGCACCCTCGACGACGAGGGGCAGCCCACCGCCGAGGTCGCGAAGCGATGGTTCAGCAAAGACGACGCCTTCGACCAACAGGTGCGCACCGAGTTCGGCGCCACCTTCGACGCGCTCGTGCGCGGCGACCTCGACGGCTGGCGCGATACGCTCGACGGCACACTGGCCACCATCATCGTCGTCGACCAGTTCGCGCGAAACATGTTTCGCGACACCGCCCAGATGTACGCTCACGACGCCATCGCGCTCGATGCCGCGTGCGCCCTCGTCGACGACGGCCGTGATGTCGAGCTCAAGGGCGCGCAGCGAACCTTCGCCTACATGCCGTTCATGCACAGCGAAAACCTCGCCCATCAAGAGCGATGCATCGCCCTGTTTCAAGCCTTTGCGGAGGCATGTGAAGGCGACAACCGCGACCGCGTGCTGCGCAACGTCGACTACGCCGTGCGCCACCGCGACATCGTCGAACAGTGGGGGCGGTTTCCCCATCGCAATGCCATCCTCGGCAGAGTGTCCACCGACGACGAGGCGGCCTTCTTGAAGACACCTGGCTCAGGCTTCTAGAGCACACCCCAAACCCAAAGAACGCGTTCGACGACGAATGCAACGCATTCGTCGCAACTCGACTCGCGGCGCGAGCTTTCGAAGCTAGGACACGTCGGAGTGCACCACCTGCACCATGGTGTTGGCGCCGACGATGAACTTGTCGCCGGTCTGCAGCTGCTGTTCGCTGATGCGCTGCCCATTGACGTAGGTGCCGCCGGAGGAGCCGAGGTCGAGCAGGCAGGCGCCTTCGGGGGTCAGCTGCACTGCACAATGCTGACGCGACACGGTGCCGTCGGGGATGGTGACGTCGGCGTCGGCGGAGCGGCCAATGATGATGCGCATCTCGTCGGTGAGCAGGTTGCGCTCGCACACGACGTGGGGCTCGGTGTCTTTCATGACACCAGTGAGAAATTCGAGTTCGAGTCGCCAAACAGGAATGACCACAGTCCTTGGTTGCGCCCGCGTGCGGGCTCCCGCCCCACAGTGACCCCACGCACAAGAAGATGCAAGGGGTGGCCCGGCATCTGCGTGGGGCGGTCAGCGGGGTTTCGTGGCGACGGCGAGCTGAATCTGCCCCCCGTGCGACCAGTTGTACGGGAGGTCTTCACGTCTGAAGTCGTCGCCGACCTTTTGCAGTGGCTCCCAAAACCGACGGCGGATGTCGGCCTGCGCCATCTTGTTGACCATCCACCCCTGCAGGCCGAGCGTTTCGGCGTGAACGTCGACGAGGATGCACCGTCCGCCGGGTTTGAGGTGCCGCCACAACTGCTCAAAGGTCGCCTGCATGTCGTCAAAGACGGTCATGCCCAAGAAGACGTGCACCGCGTCGACAGCGTCAATCTCGAGGAGGGCCGCGTCGACGTTGTGCAGCTCGAGCTGCGTGTCGACCTGGCGCTTCTCGGCTTTGCGCAGCATCCCAGCGCTGAGGTCGGCCCCGATGAGCGTCCCCTCTGGCCCCAGTCTCGACGACAGCGCCGCAAACGACTGGCCGGTGCCGCAGGGGGCGTCGAGGACGCGCATGCCGGGCTTCAGCTCCAGCGCGTCGGCGGCGAGGGCGCGGTGCTCGGCATACAGCGGCTCCAGGGAGGCGTCGTAGGTGTGGGCGAAGAAGTCGTACCAGGCCATGGGCGCACGCTAGCAAACGACGTCGACCGGGGTCGTTCGAAATCGACGTCGACGAGAAGCCGTGCAAGTGAGCCGGTGACGTCAGGCGGATGCGCCGTCTTCGACGGGGCCTTTGGCCCGCGGCACCGTCAGGCAGAAGGTCGCGCCTGGCCCGTCGTCGTCGACGAGCGCCAAGCTGCCGCCGATGCTGCCGAGCAGTCCGCGTGAGGTGGCCAAGCCGAGCCCAGTGCCTTTGCCTTGGGCCTTGGTGGTGAAGTACGGCTCGAAGATGTGCTCGCGGATGTCCGACGCAATCCCCGGGCCGTCGTCTGAGACGCGGATGTTGCATTGGCCGACGTCGGCCGACGCCGACACCGTGATGACGCCGTGCGTGCCGGCCTCGACCATGGCGTCGCGGGCATTGCACACCAAGTTGAGGAGCACTTGCTCCAGTTCGTCGGGCGAGAGATCGACATACACGTCGTCGTCGACGTTGCCTTCTTCGACGAGCTGAAGGTCTTCTGGCAAGACGTGGCGCGCGTTGCGACAAAGCGCTGGCAGCAGGGTGGCAACGTGGGCGCACGCCTGCACGCCTTCTCGACGGCCGGCCACGTGCAACAAGCCTTTGACGGTGTTGGCGGTGGTGCGGCTGGCCTGCATGATGTCTTCGATGAGGTCGGCTTGCGCTTGGGTGGGGGTGTGGCAGTCGCGCAAGATGGCTGCAGCGCCCATCACCACCATCAACGCGTTGTTGACGTCGTGGGCCACGCCTCCGGCCAAGTTGCTGATGACGGTGTGTCGTCGACTGCGCTCCAGTTCGACTTGGGCCTCTTGCCATTGTTGACGGGCGGCGCGCTCCTGCTCCAACGCCGATTGGGTCTGTTGCAAGGCGTTGTGCAGCGACGTGATGAGGTGGTCGAGAACGAGCACCAACACCGCCGACCCGAGCAAGCTGACCATGGCCATGCGCAGCCAGAACAGCGGCGGGTGATGGCCGACGTCGGTGACGACGGCGAACACCATCCAGGTCGGCGGCAGGAGCGACACCAAAGCTCCAGCACGTTTGCCTGCGAACGCTGTGGCAAACGACACCCCCACCAAGAAGGTGACGCCGACGCTGATGACGGGGCCGACGCGCAGCATCGAGGCACCACCGCCCATCACCAACCACGCCGACGTGAACACCCCCAACAGGGGCACCCGCTCGAAGCGCAGCGTCGTCCGACGGGTGACCCACACGCTGAGCCCGCCGATGACCAGCCCCGCCAACAGAGCGACGGCCCAAAGCTGTTGGTACCAAGTGGTGCCGTCGTCAAAGACGTTCAGCAGTCGCGGGGAGTACGCGACACACGCGGCGAACAACAACCATCCCAGCACCCGCAACGAGCGCACGCGCAACCGGTCGAGGAGACGGCTGGGGTCGTCGGCAGCGACGTTAGGAGAACCGGCGGCAGCAGGCATGGCTGAATTCGTTTGCACATCGGGTGGCATTTGCAGAGAGGGAAGGCCGCCGTTTGTGCGACGCAACGTCGTCGCGTTCGTTTCTGAGACAGCGTCGTCCTCGAGAACCACGAAAAAGCGGACCCCGGAGGGTCCGCTGGCGTCATCGGCTGGCCACAACGGACAAGAGCGCATCTCAACCTAAAAGAACGCGCTCGACGACGAATGCTCGCATTCGTCGCAACTCGACTCGCGAAGCGAGCTTTCGAGACTAGAGCGCATCCCAAAACCACCGTTTGACGACGACGAGACGACGTCGGTGAGGATGAGAAACAGGCATCGTCGACCATTTGCAGTCAAACGCCGTTCAGCAGAGCAAGACGCCACGGGCTGTGGCGCTTGGCAGTCGTCATCGACCATTTGCAGCGCAAATGGTCGTCGGGCATTGCATGGCAATGCCCCATGGTCGT